>ENA-OQIL01000762-OQIL01000762.1-human-gut-metagenome-genome-assembly--contig:-NODE-762-length-10767-cov-2.611372_pt1 | contig 10767 bp, 12 predicted proteins | sample MGYA00242583_ERZ504748 | MGnify/ENA primary metagenome ERZ504748 (study PRJEB26092, sample SAMD00036191) | human gut metagenome | host: Homo sapiens | study: EMG produced TPA metagenomics assembly of...
CGGCGCGGCCAAGCACGCCCGGGTGTCCGTGCCCCAGGCGGACGCCGCCCCGGAGAGGGCGGCCTGCTCCACCCTGCGAGAGATGGCCGCCAGCCTGAAGTGCGCCTCCCGCCGCGGCCTCACCGAGCGGTTTGACGGCTCCATCGGCGCGGGCAGCGTGCTCATGCCCTTCGGTGGCAAGACCCAGCGCACCCCGGCCCAGGTCATGGCCGCCCTCTTCCCCGTGGAGCCGGAGCAGGAGACCGATCAGGCCAGCGTCATGGCCCTGGGGCTGCGACCCCGAGGCCCTGTCCGCCGACCCCTACCAGGGGGCAAGGGACGCGGTCTACGCCTCCGTGGCCAAGCTGGTGGCCGCCGGCGCGGACTACCGGAAGGCCTATCTGACCCTCCAGGAGTTCTTTGAGAAGCTGCGGGACGAGCCCGCCCGCTGGGGCAAGCCCTTCGCCGCCCTGCTGGGGGCCCTGGACGCCCAGTTGGAGCTGGGCTGCGCCGCCATCGGCGGCAAGGACTCCATGTCGGGCACCTTCCACGATCTGGACGTGCCCCCCACGCTGATCTCCTTCGCCATCGCGCCCATCCAGGCGGGTGAGGTGCTCTCCCCCGAGTTCAAGGAGGCGGGGCACCCGGTGTACCTGTTCGTAGGCGACGCTCTGGCCGAGCACCCTCTGGCGGCCTGGGACAAGCTCCGTGAACTGCACAAGGCCGGGAAAGTGAAGTCCGCGTGGGCGGTGGAGCACGGCTTTGCCGAGGCGGTCATGAACATGTCCTTCGGCAACAAGATCGGCTTTGCCATGGGTTCCGATGTGGACACGAACTGGTACACTCCCTGGCCCCGCTCCATTGTGGCGGAGCTGACCGAGGAGCTCGACTTCCCCCTGGCGATCAGGCTGGGCACCACCACCGCCGAGCCGGTGATCACCATCGGCGGCGACTCCGCCCCCCATTGACGAGCTGCTCGCCCTCAACGAGGGGGTGCTGGAGGACGTGTACCCCACCCGGGCGGGGGAGTCCGCCCCGGCGCGCACCCTCTCCTGGGACAAGCGCTCCCCGGCGGTGTGCAAGTCCAAAACCGCCCGGCCCAGGGTGGCCATCCCCGTGTTCCCCGGCACCAACTGCGAGTACGACTCCGCCCGGGCCTGCCTGCGGGCGGGGCTGGAGCCGGAGATCGTGGTGGTGCGCAACCTGACCGCCTCCGCCCTGGAGGATTCGGCCCTGGCCCTGGAGAAGGCAATCCGCGCGGCCCAGATCCTGTTCCTGCCCGGCGGCTTCTCCGGCGGCGACGAGCCCGACGGCTCGGCCAAGTTCATCTGCTCCTTCCTGCGCAACGGCCGGCTCACCGACGCGGTTCACGACCTGCTCAAGCGCCGGGACGGCCTGATGCTGGGCATCTGCAACGGCTTCCAGGCCCTGATCAAGCTGGGCCTGGTGCCCTACGGCGAGATCCGGGCCATGGACGAGGGCTGCCCCACCCTGACCTTCAACACCATCGGCCGCCACCAGAGCCGGTACGTCACCACCCGGGTGGCCTCTGTCCAGTCCCCCTGGATGCTCCAGTCCCATGTGGGCGACCTCCACGCCATCCCCATCTCCCACGGCGAGGGCCGCTTCACAGCCCCCCAGGCGGAGCTGGAGCGGCTGATCGCCAACGGCCAGATCGCCACCCAGTACGTGGACGCCTCCGGCGCGGCCTCCATGGACATCGACGCCAAGCCCCAACGGCTCCCTGGAGGCCATCGAGGGCATCTTCTCCCCGGACGGCCGCGTGTTCGGCAAGATGGGCCACTCGGAGCGCCGGGGCCCCTATGTAGGCGTCAACATCCCCGGCGACAAGCACCAGCCCCTCTTCGAGAGCGGCGCGGCCTACTTCCGTTGATGCAAAAATCCCCGGCGCGGTGTCAAGCGCGCTGCGCATGAAAACGCGCCTACCTCATTTTGAATGAGGCGGGCGCGTTTTTCCGCTCTGACGGCAGCCTCATGGGCTTTCCCTGCCGCCGCCCTTTTACGCAATCGAGTGATACGGTTTCACTTTTTCCGAGATCAGACTGCAAAAATCGCCGGTACATTCCGCTTTTAAGTCCATTTTCTGCAACAGCAGGACACGGCCGCCAAAGACGAAAAGAAAACTATCCGCCGTTTCGACGGCGCATTCAAACTCTCGATATGGCACAAATTCCGCCTTGCCGCCGCCCGCCGGAACGGTCATCCCCTCCTCTGAGAAGGACACCGAAGCGGCTTGCTCCGCGGAACTCTTGTCTTTGCCCTCCAACAATATCTTTGCCGCTCTATCAAACGGATTCTTCTTGTGCGCGCGGCTCTGCCACAGGCCAATGATACCCGCACCCATGGCAGCCGCGCCGACAAGCAGCGGCACGAACAGCTCTCGCGGCTCCATCAGACCGGGAACAGCCAGAAAAATGCCGGCCGCCAGACATAACGCACTCATTCCCCTTGTGCGTAGCCTGCTCCTTTTCCGCCCCCGCGCCATAGAGCGGAATCGGTCGGTATGCTTCCATAGCCCGGGAAATCGTTCCCGCGAAACCATTTCCGTCCTTTTTTCGAGCGCCCTGCTCACTTGCGGCAAAAGCTTTTCGGTATCATACGGGCTGATGTGAAAGATGTAATCTGTATCTGCCATTCGCAAGCCCTCCCTTGCTCTGAGTCTGTGATGAAACCGCTAATCATTCCAAAACCAAACGGAATGGCAGCAAGAAATGCTGTACCGACAGGAGCAGTATAACAGGAGTGTTCCATGCCACAGAGCATATCACGGTAATCGAATGCTGCCACAGCACACATACTATCATATTATCTACCAAATTGCATACAAGAAAAGGACTATTATCCTTTTCACATGACAGTCCTGCCCATTTCTTCGTGCCCCAAGGCATTTATTCTATGCATCCATCTGATATCCATTACGTTCTGCCGGGAAAGCAGCCTCGAAGCGAGACTTTTATGAAAACCGTTTGGCCGAACCGGAACGCAGAAAAAGGCCCCGGCGTCAGGGGCGGATGGCACAGCCCCGCCCCCTGACGCCGGGGATTTTTTATCTGATTTTAAGAATGCCTTTAGGACGCTTTTATCTGGGTGTGATAAGCTGGTACCATCAAAAGGAGGACTGATTCCATGGTTACGCTGTTCACACTGGGCATCATCTGTCTGGCCGCTGTGATTCTCATTCCCGTCATCCTGTTTCTGGTGGGCCTGCCCTTCCTGCTGCTCATGGGCCTGCTGCCCTGGCTGCTGCGCGTCGCGGGCGTGGTGCTGCTCATCAAGGCCCTGCTCGACAAGCCCACCCGCTGGGAAAACTTCATGCCCGCCGTCGTGGCCTTTGCCCTGTCCCTGCTCATCGGCTGGATCTTCTGAGCGCCGGGCGGCCCCTACCCGTCCAGCGGCTCGGCCCGCAGGGCCGCCCCGGAGCCGGTAACACCGTAAAAGGCGTACTCGTCCGGCCGCAGGGCGGAGGCGGCCAGGGCGGCGCGCACCGCCGCCCCGTCCTCCGGCCGGAAGCGCACGGCGATGCCGCAGCCCAGGGAGATCTCCCGCAGCACCGGCATGGTGAGCACATCCGCCACCGGCCGCAGCACCTTCTGGGCGTAGATGGCCCCGTAGGTGGAGGTGAAGGTGATCACGCCGTAGTCCATTACAGGGAGACCACCTTGGCCGCCCGCTGCATGCGGGTGACGATGTCGTACATGTTGCTCACCGTGCCCACCTGGAGCTGATCGGTGAGGCCGTAGAAGCTGAGACAGGTGCCGCACACCAGGATCTCGACGCCCGCATCGGCCAGGGCCTTCAGGTGGGCGGGAATCTGCTCGTCCAGGGTGGGCAGGCGCACGCCGGCGTTCATGAAGAGCACCGCGCCGGGCTTGTCCTCCCCCTGGGCCAGAGTGTAGAAGAACATGCGCATCAGGTTGGCGCCCAGCTCCCGGTCGCCGTCCCCGATGATATCCCGGCCCACAAACACGGCCCAGTCGCCGCCGGGGGCGGGCAGGGGAGCGCTCACCGCCTCCTCACAGGCGGCGCAGCCGGTACGGGTGAAGGCCACGGAAAACACCCCCTCCCCCTGGGTGACGGCGGCTCCGAACCCCTGGTTGCCCGCCAGGCGCTTGAGGTTTTCCACCGCTGTGGTGTTGTCCACCAGCACGGTGAAGGAATGTTCCCCGGCGGCCATGGCCTGCTTGGCCAGGATGACCGGGGTGGGGCAGGGCTTGCCCTTGGCGTCGATAATCGTAGACACGGGCTCACATCCTTTCTCATTGGTGAGCCCATTATACCGCCGGAGAGGGCAAATTGTAAAGAATTCTTGAAGAATGCGGAAGGCGGACGGCCTTCCGCTTTTTTATCGGCCCCATTTGTGCTATACTGCTGTATATTCCAACGAAAAGGAGGTGGGCGGATGGAGGCGCTGCTGGACTGGATGGCCGCCAATCCCCAGGTCTGGGCTTGGTTCACCACGGCGGTGCGCTTTTTGTTCCCGGTGCTGGCCCTGCTGATTCTCATACGGACGATCCGCTCCCTGCTCACCGTGCCCTGTCTGCCGGAGGTGTGGGCCTACCTGACCCTGCCCAACGGGGCTCAGGAGCCGCTGACCCACTGGGAGAACATTCTCGGCCGGGGCGGCAACTCCGACGTAATCCTCAACTACCCTGTGGTCTCCCGGCAGCACGCCGCCCTGATTCGCCAGGCGGACGACACCTGGACGGCCTACGACCTGGGCTCAAAGGGTGGCGTGACGGTAAACGGCAGGCCGGTGGAGGGCTCCGCCCCCGTCCAGTACGGCGACGTGGTGGGCATCGGCGGGGTGGAGACCGTGCTGCTCCCCCTCTCTCCGGAGGAAAAGGCCCAGCGCCGCCAGCGGCGGCGGGCCTGGCGGCCCGTGTCCCCCTGGCTGGGGCTGGTGCTCCTCACCGTGTTCCAGGCCCTCACCGCACTCCAGCTCACCATCAGCGAGGGGGAGAACGCCACGGTGATGATCCCGCTCACCTTCCTGCTGCTGACGGGGGTGATGTGGCTGTACTTCCTCACCCTCCGCGCCCTGCGCCGGGTAGGCTTTGAGATGGAGACCATCGCCTTCTTCCTGTCCACCCTCTCCCTGGCGGTGACCTCCTCCTCCAATACCCCCGCCCTGTTCAAGCAGTTCCTCTGCGTGGTGCTGGGACTGGCCCTATTCCTGGTGCTGGGGGTCTTCCTGCGCAACCTGGACCGGGCCAAGAAAATCCGCTGGCTCATGGCCGCCGGGGCCATCGGCCTGCTGAGCCTCACCGTGGTGCTCTACCTGCTGGGCCTCACCGGCACCAAATATGGAGCGGCCAACTGGCTGACCATTGCCGGCGTCTCGGTGCAGCCCTCCGAGCTGGCCAAAATCTGCTACATCTTTGCCGGGGCAGCCACCCTGGACCGGCTCTTCCGCAAGCGGAACCTGGGCCTGTTCATCATGCTCACCGGCGTGTGCCTGGCCTGTCTGGCCTATATGAGCGACTTCGGCACCGCCGCCATCTTCTTTGTCACCTTCCTGGTTATCGCCTACCTCCGCTCCGGCGACTGGGCCACCCTGGCCCTCATCTGCGGCGGCGGGGTGTTTGCAGTGCTCACCATGCTCTCCCTCAAGCCCTACATCCTTCAGCGCTTCGCCACCTGGGGCCACGCGTGGCAGAACGCCTCGGTAGGCAGCGGCTACCAGCAGACCCGCACCATGTCGGCCGCCGCCTCCGGCGGTCTGGTGGGGGTGGGCCCCGGCGAGGGCTGGCTCCACACCGTGGGCGCGGGGGACACCGACCTGGTATTCGGCATGCTGTGCGAGGAGTGGGGGCTGATCATCGCCCTGCTGGCGGTGCTGTCCATTCTCACTCTGGCGGTGTTCGCCGTCCGGGCCTGCCGGGCCGGGCGGAGCTCCTTTTACGTCATCGCCGCCTGCGCCGCCACCTCCATGATGGTGTTTCAGACCTGCCTCAACGTGCTTCGGCGCGGTGGACATTCTCCCCCTCACCGGCGTCACCTTCCTCGTGTCCAACGGCGGCACGGCCATGATCGCCTCCTGGGGGGCTGCTGGCCTTCCTCAAGGCCACCGACACCCGTCAGAACGCCAGCTTGCCATCCGCCTGCCCTCCCGGCGGGAGGACCGCCGGGGGGCGGCGCTGGCCCCCAAATCCACCGACGAATGGGAGGCGGACGATGAAGAAGATTGAAAAGCGGGCCCTGCTCTGCCTCCTGCTGGCCGCCGCCCTGCTGCTGGGCTCCGGCCTGTTTGTGTTCCGCTTCGTGAAAAATGGCGGCCGCTGGGTCTCCTTTGCCGCCAACCGCCACCTCTACAACCGCCAGGGACAGCTCTCGGTGGGCCGGGTGCTGGACCGGGACGGGGACGTGCTCTCCTGGACGGAGGAGGACGGCACCCGGCGCTGGTACGACAACTCCACCGTGCGCAAGGCCACCCTCCACGCCGTGGGGGACGCCCAAGGCAACATCGGCACCGGGGCGCTGGTGGCCTTTGCCGACCAGCTCTCCGGCTACAACCTGCTCACCGGGGCCTACTCCCCCCTGGGGGCGGGCAACGACCTCTACCTCACCCTGGACGCCCGGTACAACTACATCGCCTATGAGGCCCTGGCCGGCCGCAAGGGGGCGGTGGGCGTGTACAACTACGAGACGGGGGAGGTGCTGTGCATGGTGTCCACCCCCGCCTTTGACCCCCTGTATCCCCCCTCGTCAGAGGAGATGGAGGGGAACGACGCCTACGACGGGGTGTACCTCAACCGCTTCCTCTCCGGCACCTTCCCGCCGGGCTCGGTATACAAGACCGTGGTGCTCTCCGCCGCCATTGAGCGCATGCCCGATCTCTTTGACCGCACCTGGACCTGCACCGGCTCCACCCAGGTGGGGGACGGGGCCATCACCTGCCCCCACGCCCACGGGGAGCAGGACATCTCCTCCGCTCTGGCCAACTCGTGCAACGGGGTGTTCGCCCTGCTGGCCGGCGAGCTGGGGGAGGACGTGCTGGAGGAGTACACCGTCCGGGCGGGTCTCACCTCCTCCTATCGGGTCAGCGGCCTGAACACCGCCGCCGGCTCCTTCGATTTTGACGGCCTCACGGCCAACGAGCTGGGCTGGGCCGGCGTGGGGCAGTACAACGACCTGGCCAACCCCTGCGCCCTCATGGTCTATATGGGGGGCCATCGCAAACGGCGGAACGGCGGCCATGCCCCGGCTGGTGCTCAAGACGGAGAACGCCCTGGGCCTGCCGTCCCTGCCCGCCCTGCCCCGGCACACCAAAAAGCTGGTGGAGGGGGATACCGCCGCCGCCCTGGCGGAGCTGATGGCCCACAATGTCACGGCTCAGTACGGCGCCTCCCGCTTCCCCAACATGGACGTGTGCGCCAAGAGCGGCACCGCCGAGGTGGGGGGCGGCAAGGCCCCCCACGCCTGGTTCGCCGGCTTCCTCCGCAACCCCGACGCCCCCTACGCCTTCGTGGTGCTGGTGGAGAACGGCGGTTCCGGTGCGGACGCGGCGGGCTCCGTGGCGGCCAGGGTGCTGGACGCTGTGGTCAACGGATACTAAAAGCAGGCCCCCGGCGCGCGGCAAAGCCGTGCGCCGGGGGTGTTCTTATAGCTGCTCCAGTACGCTGCGCAGGAGCCAGGCGTGGGAGTCCTCCTCCCCCGCCGAGCTCCAGAAAGAGCTCGTGGAGGCAGGGATCGGCGGTCTCCGCCGCCGCGGTCTGGTAGGCGGCCGCCCCCCGCTGCTCCTCCATGAAGTGCTCCCGCAGGGCGGCGGAGAAGGGGGCGGGGGATGGATTGGGTACCCGGTCTACCGGCCAGTACCGCACCCCGGAGATGAGAAAATAGGCGGTGGAAAGCCGCTTGGCGTGGCGGCGCTCGTCGGCGGCGATGGTGGCCAGCACCCGCCCGCTGTTTCCCTGGGCCCGGCGGGATAGGGCCTGATAGGCCCTCCAATCCGCCAGTTCCCGGTCAATGAGCCGCTGGAGCTGGGCGCCGTACACCGCCGAGGACGCCCCCAGGCAGGGCACGTCGTGCTCTTCTCCCACCACGGGCCGGGAGGGCGCCTGTTCGCCGGCTGGAGCAGTATGTACCACGGCAGGCAGAGCCGCCGCGGGGGGCTGGATGGCCGGAGGGGCGGCGGCGTCCTCGCCCAGGGTAAAGGGGCAGTCGGGCCGGTCCTCGGGCATCACCCGCCGCCACACCCGCTCAAAGACCTCCTGGTCGCAGGAGCAGGGCAAATGATCTTGTTCCATAGACAAAGCCTCCTGATGATTTGGATTCACCTTATCCTATGCGAATAGTGTGGTTTTTGCGCCCGGCAGGGTTGTATTTTCCCCCCCGCCGTGATAAAATAACATCTCATGAGAAGAAGCATAGTACAAAGGAGAGACCGCGTATGCTGGAGATAAAGCATCTCAGCTACCAGGTGGAGGGGGAGTCCGGCGAGGAGCTGGGTATCCTCAACGACGTCTCCCTCACCGTAGCTGACCATCAGTTTGTGGTCATCACCGGCCCCAACGGGGGCGGCAAGACCACCCTGGCGAAGGCCATCATGGGCCTGGTGCGGCCCACCGGGGGCACCATCGCCTGGAATGGCACCGACATCACCGGCCTGGACATCACCCAGCGGGCCCGCCTGGGGGTGAGCTACGGCTTTCAGCAGCCGCCCCGCTTCAAGGGCCTGCGGGTGCGGGATCTGCTGGCCCTGGCCGCGGGCAGCGAGAAGCTGACCCGGGAGGAGGGCTGCCAGTATCTGACCCGGGTGGGCCTGTGCGCCGCCGACTATATCGACCGGGAGGTGGACGCCTCCCTGTCCGGCGGCGAGGTCAAGCGCATTGAGATCGCCACTATTCTGGCCCGCAAGTCGGGGCTGATGATCTTTGATGAGCCGGAGGCGGGCATCGACCTGTGGTCCTTCGCCAAGCTGACCGAGACCTTCAGGGCCATCCACCAGAAGCGGGAGGCCACGCTGATCGTCATCTCCCACCAGGAGCGCATCATTGACCTGGCCGACGAGATTGTGATGATCCGCGACGGGAAAATCGCCAAGCACGGGCCCAAGGACGAGATTTTCCCCCAGATCCTGGCCAACACCTCGGCCGGGTGCAGCTATATGTCGGAGGGGGCGAGGTAAGCATGGATCAGGCTGAATGGAAACTGCTGAAAGAGATCGCGGAGCTGGAGAAGACCCCCCAGGGGGCCTACAACATCCGCCGCAACGGCGCGCTGGACTCCCGGAACAGCACCGCCAACATTGAGATCACCACCAAGACCGAGCCGGGCAAGTCGGGCATCGACATCCGCATCAAGCCGGGCACCAGGCACGAGTCGGTCCACATCCCGGTCATCATCAGCCAGACCGGGCTGAGCGAGATGGTATACAACGACTTCTTCATCGGCGAGGACTGCGATGTGGACATCGTGGCCGGCTGCGGCATCCACAACACCGGCTGCGAGACCAGCCAGCACGACGGCGTGCACACCTTCTACGTGGGCAAAAACTCCAAGGTCCGCTATGTGGAGCGCCACTACGGCGAGGGCCCCGGCACCGGCAAGCGCATCATGAACCCCCAGACCGTCGTGTATCTGGAGGAGGGGGCCACCATCAATCTGGAGAGCACCCAGATCCGCGGCGTGGACTCCACCAAGCGGGAGACGAAAATCGTGGTGGGGAAGGACGCCGAGGCCATCATCACCGAGAAGCTGCTCACCCACGGGGAGCAGACCGCCGAGAGCGATATGGAGATCATTCTGGACGGTGAGGGGGCCAACGGCCGGGTGGTGTCCCGCTCGGTGGCCCAGGACCAGTCCCAGCAGGTGTTCTACCCCAAGGTGACGGGCAACGCCAGGTGCTTCGGCCATGTGCAGTGCGACTCCATCATCATGGGCGACGCCAGAATTTCCTCCATCCCCGCCATCGTGGCCAACCATGTGGACGCCCAGCTCATTCACGAGGCGGCCATCGGACGCATCGCGGGCGACCAGATTCTCAAGCTCATGACCCTGGGCCTCACCGAGCAGGAGGCGGAGGAGAAGATTCTCGATGGATTCCTACAGTAAGCTTCTGGAGCTGGTGAATACCAGCGGCTGCTTTGCCCCCGCCAACCACATGTACGTCACCGAGCTGCGGCCGGATCACAGCGCCGTGGGCGTGCTGGAGGTGCAGCCCTCCAGCCTCAACCCCATGGGCATCGTCCACGGCGGGGCGCTGGTCACCCTGGCGGACACCGTGTGCGGCACGGCGGCCTTCACCACCGGGCACATGTGCGTCACCCTGGACTGCTCCATGCAGTATCTGGCCCCGGCGTCCGGAGCGCGCATCACCTGCACAGCCACGCCCAGGAAGCTGGGCAAAACCGTCCTGGTGTACGAGGCCGTGCTCACCGACGACACGGGCCGGACGGTGGCCACCGGGGTTTATACCTTTTTTGCCAAGGGGCCGGCAAACTGACCCGCATCCTCGACAGGCGCGCCGCAGGGCGCGCCTGCTTTATTTCAGATGACCTCCCCCGAGGCATCCCGGGTGCCCAGCAGGTCGTCCAGCCGCAGCAGGGCGGCGAGAAAGACAAACAGGGAGGCCCACAGGTTGGTGCACGCCGACCGCCGGGCCGCCGGCGTCCCGCCCCGGGCGGTCTCCCGCTCTGTCTTGAGGGCCAGACAGAGGAAAAAGCCCAGCGCTCCCACCACCAGGGCCGAGGCGCTCAGGCGGATGGGAAACACCCGGGGCAGGGCGGCCGCCCCCTCGGCATCCCCCTGGAGGGTTCTGCACAGCCC
>ENA-OQIL01000763-OQIL01000763.1-human-gut-metagenome-genome-assembly--contig:-NODE-763-length-10765-cov-6.049445_pt1 | contig 10765 bp, 8 predicted proteins | sample MGYA00242583_ERZ504748 | MGnify/ENA primary metagenome ERZ504748 (study PRJEB26092, sample SAMD00036191) | human gut metagenome | host: Homo sapiens | study: EMG produced TPA metagenomics assembly of...
CGGCGGCGGCCTGCACTGCTCCACGGCCGACGTCTACCGCGAGGGCGAGTGCCTCGACTACTTCCCGAACCGCGTCGCCGACCCGACCCTGGTTCGCCCGGAGATGTGGAACGACTAGTCGCGTAGCTTGACCTACTTGCTCACAGACAGGCATCGTCACTTCGTAAAAAGAAAGGGGGATTCGGTTTGCAAGGCATTCCGGATCCCCTTTTCCTTTTCATAATCCAATTATCACGCACAAACAGATCGGTCATGTAGGATCAAAGGTAAGACTCCAATCGTTTCGCATTCGATCTTGCATGACAAGAAAACCCCTCTGACAGGGGGTTAGGTGGGGCATACTCTTTTTTGCTACTGGTTTAAGGAGGACCAATGGCAGACAACGCTAACAAGGAAATCAAGACCGCGACAGCCGATGACGGCTCGACCGGCTACGAGATGAAGATCGGTCTTGGCACCATTGCCATGCTGATCTCGGCGACGGGCATGGGCTTGGTGCCCCTGTTCAGCCGCTGGGCAACTCGTACGGACATGTTCGACGGGGCGCTGGGTCTGAACGCTGGCGACTCCATCGGTGCTTTGATGGCCGTGGGCCGCATGAGCATGGGCGTGCTGTTCTTCGTCGTCATCATGTTCGCTACGGGCAAGGTAGAGACGTTCAAGAAACTCAAGCTGACGCCGGCCATCGCGTTGGGCGGCTTGATGATCGGCATGTCGCTGGCGTGCTACGTGACGTCTACGCTGTTGACCACCATCTCGAACGCTGTTCTGTTCATCTACATCGGTCCTGTCGTTTGCGTAGTGCTCGCGCGCATCTTCCGCAAGGAACCCATGTCTGCTTTACAGTGGGTATGCCTGGTTGCGGTGTTCATCGGCATGTTGTTCGGCAACAACCTGATGGGTTTCAACGAGTCTGGCTTCTTCGTAGACTTCAACCTGGTTCCGTCTACGCCTGAGTTCCCGCAGAAGGGTCTCGGCGACGCCTTCGGCCTGGCTTCCGGCTTCTTCTACGGCGCTTCGATGTTCTTCAACGGCTACCGTAAGGACGCCGACACCACGGCTCGTGGTGTGTGGAACTTCATCTTCGCCGTCCTGGGCGCTGGTGTTATCACCGTCGTCCTGAACTCGCTCGGTGCAAACCCCGGCATGGAGAACTGGGCTCTCAACATCCACTTCACCGCATTCAACTGGATCGGTGCCCTGCTTTTGTGGGTCATCTGCGGTCCTGTGGCTCTGGGCTTCTTGCTGGTGGCTGGCCGCAACCTGCCGGCTGCTGACTACGGCACCATTGCGTACTGGGAAGTTCCCGTGGCCATCTTCGTGGGTCTGGTCGTGTTCGGCGAGGCCCTGACGGTTAACACGATTCTCGGTGGCATTCTCATCATCGGCGGCGGCGCTATCCCCTCTATCAAGGGCATGCTTTCCGCTCGCAAGATGAGAAAAGAAGAGGAGATTTGCGAGAATCTTGCCGCTCGCTTGGAAGAGGAAGAAGTCAAGGAGCACCTGCAGTAGGTTTGGCGGCGTGCGCCTGGTTCTCGGGCGCACGCCTTTCCGCTGAGAAGCGGTAATCCATAACCGGAAAGGAAGGGGTGTGATTCATGAAGATCACGAGCAACCTGACCCATGTTGCCACTGAAATCGAGTTCGAAGCGCCGTTGAACGAGGAGGAGCTGCTCGCCGTGTTCGAGAAGAGCGGCGTCCAGGGCTTCCCGGCCGAGCTCGACATCGCCGAGCGCACGGAGGACCACGTCCAGATGATGTCGCTTGACGGCCTGCTGGGCTTCGCCAAGGCGTCCGGGCTGTCCGCGGTGACCTACGACGTGACGTACTTCCCGCACGCCGACGACGCGGAGGTGGCCTACCAGCTCAGGCAGCTGGCGCGCGACCTGGAGATCAGCGCCGAGGTCATCCGCGACGTGTGCGCGGCCGAGATCCAGGAGTACCTGGCCCTCGACGCGAAGCGCGACGCCGGCCTGCCCGTCCACAGCATCGTGGAGGCCTACACGGGCGGCACCGCGTTCGCCTGGTACGGCATGAGCGACTACCCGCGCCTCAAGCGCTTCATCCTGCGCAAGCTGGCGCAGGGCGGTCAGAAGGCCAAGCACAGCTTCATCATGCGCGCCAGCAAGGCCCAGGTGGATATGCTCGACGAGTACTGATCGTCTTTTGCGGTTGAACCTTCGGGTTGCCCTACGGCCTGTCAGCGAGAACGCAGCACGTCCAAAATTATGCGTTTCACGAGGCATTTTAGGTGGAGCCCGTTTGCTGCAAAACGGGCTCCACGCCTTTTCGGGGCAGGGCTCTCGACGGTTCAAACGCATATAAAAGGTTACAGGTTTACCTCGTATTGCCGTTTTTGCGGTATGATAACCTCAGGTTAAGGCGTTTTCCGACTATCGAAAGGGGCTTCTTTTGGAGCACCAGATACGCCGACAGCTTGCGTGTACTTCTAACGAAGCTGCTAATTTCTTAGGGGATTACCATGGGATCTAACGACCAACGTTCCACTATCAGAAAAGTAGCCGTTTCATCGTTCCTTGGGAACTTCATCGAATGGTTCGACTACGCAACCTATTCGTACTTCGCAGTGGTCATCGCCAACGTGTTCTTCCCTGGCGACGACCCGGCGCTTGCGCTCATGCAGACGTTCGCGGTGTTCGCGCTTTCGTTCCTGCTGCGCCCCATCGGCGCCATCTTCTGGGGCAGCATGGGCGACAAGAAGGGCCGCAAGTGGGCCCTGTCCACGTCCATCTTCCTGATGACCGGCGCTACCTTCTGCATCGGCTTGCTGCCGGGCTACCTGGCCATCGGCCTCGCCGCCCCCATCTTGCTGCTGCTGCTCCGCATGATCCAGGGTTTCTCGGCTTCCGGCGAGTATGCCGGCGCTGCTACGTTCCTGGCTGAGTACGCTCCCTCGGACAAGCGCGGCGTGTACTGCTCGCTCGTGCCTGCTTCGACGGCCGTGGGCCTGTTGGTGGGCTCTACGTTCGCCACGGTCATGTACACGATCCTGCCTGACGCAGCCGTGAACGAGTGGGGCTGGCGCATCCCGTTCCTGTTGGCAGGACCGCTGGGTCTCGTCGCTCACTACATTCGTACCAAGCTGGAGGATTCGCCGACGTATCAGGAGATGCAGGCTGCTATCTCCAAGACCGACGACTCGAATCATCCTATCCGCGACCTGTTCCGTCATCACACGAAGGAGCTCATCATCTCCTTCGGTGCCGCCATGCTGAACGCGGTGGGCTTCTACGTGGTTCTCACGTACTTGCCGGTCTACCTGGAGACGGTGGTCATGATGCCGGCGAACGAATCGTCGCTGATCACCACTATCTGCCTGGTCGCGTACGTGGCGTTCATCTTCGGCATGGGGCATCTGTCCGATAAGTTCGGGCGCAAGAAGATGCTCATCATCGCCTGTGTGTCGTTCATCGTGCTGACGGTGCCGGCGTTCATGCTGTTGAACACTGCGCAATTCTTCACGGTGCTGGCCGTCGAGCTGGTGCTGTGCCTGGCGCTTACCATCAACGACGGTACGCTGTCCAGCTATCTGACCGAGACGTTCCCGACGGCGGTGCGCTACACCGGCTTCGCCCTGTCGTTCAACTTGGCGAACGCCCTGTTCGGCGGTTCCGCCTCGTTCATCTCGACTGCTCTGATCGCCGCTACCGGCTCCGGTCTCGCGCCTGCCTGGTACATGGTCGGCGTGTCTTGTGTCGCGCTGGTGGCGATGATACTATCGCACGAACATACGGGTAAGGATCTGTCCGAAGTGTAAGGCCCTGCGGTCTGCACGACGATAGTGCTGATACAAACGGGCGCCGTCCAGACCTGCTGGTCCGGACGGCGTTCGCTCATGAGACGGCGTGCTCGCGCCGCCCGTACAATGGAGGACGAATGGCTGAAACATCGCAGACGCCGAAGTCTTTGAAAGCTCAGATCACGCGCACGTCGCTCGTGCTGGCCGCGGCGGCGTTGTTGCGCGAGCAGGGGCCGAAAGCCGTGACGTATCGCAAGGTGGCGAAGTGGGCCGGTGCGGCCTCGTCATCGGTCGGATATTACTTCGACTCGGTGACGCAGTTGCTGCACGAGGCCGGTCGCTACAATATTCAGCTGTGGGCCGAGCGTGCAGAGAAAGCGGCATCGGCTGCCGAAGGCCTTGAGCCTGAAGAGTGTCGTCGTCATGTAATCGACCTACTCATTCGCGCCTGCTTGCCCGATGAATCGGTGGTGCCTTCGGCTCACTACGGGCAGCTGATTGCCGCGGCCGAATCGGACGTGGTCACCGAGGCTTACCAGAAGGGCCGCGTTTCGCTCGATGCCGCCATCGAGCGCATCCTTGCACGCGCAAAGATCGATATGCCGCCACGTATGGTGGGCACCGTGGTAGACGGCGCGGCAGTGGCCGCCATTTCCGAGGGGTACGACGTGCGCAAGTTCGCGTCCGATATCCTGCGCGATGCCGTCGAAGTCTACATCAAGGCATCTGAAGCTTAACGCTTGTAGCGCGCCTCAGTAATCCAGCAACTCACGTTTCGGCGACGGGAGGGTGAACGCCCTCCCGTCGCCGTTCTTCTTTCCAGCCTGAATGGTAGAACGGATGCAAGAAACGCATCGATTGCGATGTCGCGCCGCTGTGTTCGCGAGCGGCGCGACATCGCGTCCTAGGTGAGGAAAGGGGTTGAGGCAGCATGAGCGATACTCGTCGCGCACCGGAGGCGTCTTCGGCTGACGCGGGCCCGGTGGGCTCGGTGAGCCGGCCGTCGTTCAAACGCACGTTGACGTTCTTCGGATTCTTCGCCATCACGGCTTCCATGGTGATGACGGTATACGAGTACCCGTCGTTTGCGTCGTCGGGATTCCAGCTGGTGTTCTTCCTGATCATCGGCGGCATCCTGTGGTTCTTGCCCGTGGCGCTGTGCGCTGCGGAAATGGCCACGGTGAAAGGATGGGAATCGGGCGGCATTTTCGCCTGGGTGGGCAATACGCTGGGCAGACGGTGGGGTTTCGCCGCGCTGTTCTTCCAGTGGTTCCAGATCACAGTTGGGTTCGTCACCATGGCGTTCTTCATCCTGGCGGCGCTGGCCTACGTGTTCAGGTGGGACGCGCTGTACAACAACCCGCTGGTGATGTTCTTCGGCGTGGCGGCCATCGTGTGGCTGCTCACGCTCACGCAGCTGGGCGGCACGAAGTACACGGCGCGCATCTCGAAGGTGGGCTTCGTGGGCGGCATCATCGTGCCCGTGCTAGTGCTGCTGGTGGGCTTGGTGATCTACTTCGCCACGGGCGGCGTCTCGCAGATCAAGATGGACGCGGCCACGTTCGTGCCCGACTTCGGCAAGGTGGACACGCTGGTCATCTTCGCGTCGTTCATCCTAGCGTACATGGGCGTGGAGGCTTCCGCTTCGCATGTGAACGAGCTGAAGAACCCGAACCGCAACTACCCGCTTGCCATGATCGTGCTGGCAATCCTCACCATCGCGCTGGACGCGCTGGGCGGCTTGGCCGTGGCCACGACGCTTCCGGCGTCGGTTCTGGACGGCAACCTGTCGTTCGGCGTGATCGAGGCGTTCCGCGCCATCTTCGTGCAGCACATCGGCCCGTCTATGAGCTGGATCGTGTTCGTGGTGGCGCTGTTGCTGGCGCTGGGCGTGCTTGCCGAGATCTCGGCGTGGATCGTGGGCCCGTCGCGCGCGCTGCTTGATACGGCGCACGACGGCATCCTGCCCCCGTCGTTCAAGAAGGTTAACAAGCACGGCGTGTCGGTGAAGACGGTGGTCATCCAAGCCGTCATCGTCACGGTGTGGGACGCGGTGCTGTGCGGATCCATCGCGCTGTCCGGCGGATCCAGCTCGTCGGTGGGCTACCTGACGGCCATCGGTCTGACCGTGGTCATCTACCTGGTGGGATACGTGCTGTTCTTCCTCGGGTACTTCTATCTGATCTTCAAGAAGAAGAACCTGCAGCGCTCGTTCCAGCTGCCCGGCGGCACGCCGTTCAAGGCCATCGTGGCGGGCGTCGGCCTCATCATGACCGTGGCGACGTTGATCATCTCGTTCTTCCCGTCGTCGAACCTGGACGCGCAGTCGAACGCGGTGTACCAGGCGACGCTGGGCGTGGCGTTCGCGATATCGGTGGCTATCCCCTTCATCATATACGCGTTGCGTCATCGTTGGGAGCCGAAGCCTGTCGTGCCGGTAGGGGCGACGGTTGCCGCGCCTTCGGGCGCTGCCATGCCCGCGCGTCCCGCGGCTCCCGAACAGGGCGCTCATGTCCGCACCGATGCGGGCACCTCGGGCCCCATCAACAAGCGCACGAAGGCGCGCGACGCGATGGGCGGCCCGCGTGACGCTTCGGGCACGCCGCGATCGGCCGGAGCAAGCGGCGCGGTTGCTGGCGGCGGTCTGAGCGAGCGCGTGGCGCAGGGCATTTCCAGCGTGGTGGTCGGCGTGACCAGCCGCCCGCCGGGACCCATTCCTGTGGACGCGAAGGATCCGCACGGTGCCCCCGACCCGCTGTGCACGCCTACCGTGGACGAAGGCCGTGCGCACGAGATGTCCCAGCCTCCGGCCTGCGGCGTGCCCACGCCGCAGAACCCCATGCCGGTTCCGTGCGACGTCTCGGACGAGGATTCCGCCTCGCGGCATGCGGCTTCCAGCTCCGGTGCCGAACGGCCTGCGGCCGATGCCGCCGACGTGCGCGACGATCTGATCGACCGCACGGCGGAAGGCGACCCCAGCTTGCGCTCCAGCGTGACGGAGGGCGTGGTCGGGCAGGGCGTTCCCCAGGCCGACCCCGATACGCCCGATCCGCAGCGCGAGACGGGCATCGACACCGACAAGCCGGCCCGCTAGCGCGCAGCGAACAACCAGGTATCAAACTTCGAAACAGGAGGTTTTCATGAAGGAACAGACATCTACCAGCAAGATCCTCGACAGCATGGACGAGGGCACCAAGTACTCGACGCCCATCTTCGGCTCCGAGGCGTCCGACGTGGCCATGCCGCGTCTCAAGATGAACGCCCAGCCGGTCGAGCCGCGTATCACGTACGAGATGATCAAGGAGTATCTGTCCATCGAGGGCAACGCCACGCAGAACCTCACCACGTTCTGCCAGACGTACATGGAGCCCATGGCCACGAAGATCATGGCCGAGACGATGGAGAAGAACGCCATCGACAAGGACGAGTACCCCATGACGGCCGACCTCGAGAACCGCTGCGTCGCCATGATCGGTGACCTGTGGCACGCGAACCCTGACGAGGAGCCCATGGGCACGTCCACCGTCGGCTCGTCCGAGGCGTGCATGCTGGGCGGTTTGGGCATGCTGTTCCGCTGGAAGAAGCTGGCGAAGGACGCGGGCATCGACATCTACACCGAGCAGCGTCCGAACCTGGTGATTTCCGCGGGCTACCAGGTATGCTGGGAGAAGTTCTGCCGCTATTGGGACATCGAGATGCGCCTTGTGCCGCTTGAGAAGGATCACCTGTCGCTGAACATGGACACGGTCATGGACTACGTGGACGACCACACCATCGGCATCACGGCCATCCTCGGCATCACGTACACCGGCAAGTTCGACGACGTGCAGAAGCTCGACGAGCTGGTGGAGGCGTACAACCAGGAGCATCCGAAGCTGCCCATCCGCATTCACGTAGACGGCGCGTCGGGCGGCATGTTCGCCCCGTTCGTGGAGCCCGACCTGGTGTGGGACTTCCAGCTGAAGAACGTGTGGTCCATCAACTGCTCCGGCCACAAGTACGGTCTCGTGTACCCCGGCATCGGCTGGGTGGTGTGGCGCAGCAAGGAGGCGCTGCCCGAGGACCTGATCTTCTGGGTGAGCTACCTGGGCGGCGAGGAAGCCACCATGGCCATCAACTTCTCGCGCTCCGCGTCGCAGATCGTGGGTCAGTACTACGTGCTGATGCGCAACGGCTTCGAGGGCTTCAAGGAGATCCAGGAGCGCACGCTCGACGTGGCGCGCTACCTGGCCGCCGAGCTCAAGGAGATGGGCATCTTCGAGATCTACGAGGACGCGTCGCACATTCCCATCGTGTGCTGGGGCTTGAAGGACGACGCCGACGTGGAGTGGTCGCTGTACGACCTGTCCGACCGTCTGCGCATGAGCGGCTGGCTGGTGCCGGCGTACCCGATGCCCGCCGACATGCAGGACACCACCGTCCAGCGCGTCGTGGCGCGCGCCGACTTCTCCATGCAGCTGTGCATCAAGCTGGTGGAGGACATGAAGAAGGAGATGGACACGCTGAACAAGGCGAAGTTCGTCACCGGCAACACCCAGGGCGTCATCCAGACCGGTTTCAACCATGGCGGCCGCTCCGCCGTCGACAAGGGCGAAAAGGTGCAGACGAAGGCGAAGAGCAACCAGTAACGGCTGGTGGTAGAAAAGCAGGTAAGGGGCCTGAACTTCGGGCCCCTTACCTGTATAGTGCAGGCGCCTGTAAATATGATTAATATGATCATGGACAAAAGCGGGCACTTTTCAGTAGGTTTTGCCGGAAAATCGGATAGGCCGCACATCGTGTTTTAGAAAACGCCTGGTGAAAAGAGTTGTCGTTTCATATATTCTCATAGAAACATAAAGAACAGCGCCACATTTTGTCCATGACTAATTTAGTTATAGATATAAGCCGTCAGCAAACCATGCCGGCGGCTTATAGAAAAACGTTCGTGCTGCGCGCTACCCGAGGGAAGAACATAGATCCGAAGTAGCCGGCGAGGGCGCCGACAGCTGCTCCCGCCAGGGTGTACGCCACGCCGCGCAGCACGCGATGCCGGCGGGCGCGTTGGCATCGCGGATTGTCGCGGTCGACGGGCTCGCCTTTCGAGAAGGCCACCAGCTCGCGATAGGTGACCAGGTCGTGCTGTTTCTTGATGCGCTCGACCACGACCAGCATCGCCATCCCGATGCCCCAGATGAGCAGGCCGATGATGCTGGACGGAACGATGCCCCAATCCCAGAAGAATATTCCCCCAAGAAAGGCGGCGGCTCCTGACAGGGCGATGATCAGGCCTCCGGTTGCGAGTGCCATCATCTTCTTGTAGTCGTTCGAGATTGCTTCCTTCATGGCTTCCACGTCTCCTTTGATCAGTTCGTCGACTGTAACGTCGAAGAGGACGCTGAGCAAAAGCAGGCTTTCCACGTCAGGGTAGGTTTTGTCGTTCTCCCAACTCGAGACGGTCTGGCGCGAAACGTAGATCTTCGCGGCGAGGTCGTCTTGCGAGAGCCCTCGTTCCGTCCGATGACGTTTGATCTGACTGCCGAGCTCCATGCGTTTCCCTTCGTTGATCATAGGTTGCCATGACGCGGCAAAGTGTACCATCAAATGGCCTTGACGCAGGGCGTTCCATCCCCGGCATGCTTTGTCAAAAGTTCTTTACATGCTATTTGAACAGGAGCGATGCATCATGGCATCCTGGATGCCGTTTGGCGACGCGGCACTTACGGATGACGGCGAACGCGATCTTCGAGCAGCGCCCGTCGTATGCTCGGACGCAGTGACGGTGTCGATGAGGAGCGCGCTGTGAAGAAGATTCTGATTGTCCTGACCAACACTGCTGCGTACGGGGAGAGGAATGTCGCCACGGGGCTATGGTTGGGGGAGGCTGCGGAGTTCATGGACGAGGCGATTCAGCGCGGGTATGCGGTGGATTTCGTCAGCCCCAAGGGCGGCTACGTGCCGCTCGACCCGCGCAGCATGAAGCCTGCGTACGTCGATCGCGCTGCGTTCGCGCTGTACCGCACGCGTGACTTCCAGGAGAGAGCCCTTGCGCATTCGATGCATCCCGACGACGTGGATCCTGGCGAATACGCCGCCCTGTATTACACGGGCGGTCATGGCGTGATGTGGGATTTTCCCAGCAGCGAGGGTCTTGAACGGCTCTGCTTGGAGGTGTACGGCAACGGTGGCTACCTCGCCACGGTGTGCCATGGCATCGCCGGGCTGCTGTACGTGAAGGAAGGTTCCAGATACCTGATCGAGGGAAAGAGCATCACGGGTTTTACCGCGATGGAGGAGCGCCTCAGCGGTAAAAGCGCTGTTATCCCATTCTGGAACGAGCAGGTGGCGAAAGCGCATGGAGCCGTGTTTCGCAAGAAACGCCCGTTCGCCGAGCACGCCATTCAGGACGGAAGGATCATCACCGGCCAGAATCCCGAATCGCCCCGCGCCGTTGCCCGCCTGCTGCTGAAAAACTTAGAACGCCCCCTGTGCTGAACCCGGTTCTCGTTCGCCATTTGGGACCGGATTCAGCACAGGGGGCGCCTGGGGAAAGGAGGCGGTTGCGCGGAGCGAATCGCGCGCAACCGCTGTTGGCGATGGAAAAGCTTAGTCCTCGCGTTCGATGGGCATGCTCATGCAGCGCGGGCCGCCACGGCCGCGGGACAGCTCGGCGGACGGGACGATGATGAGGTCGAGGCCCTTGTCGCGCAGCACCTTGTTCGTGACGTCGTTGCGCTCGTACACCACGATCTTGCCCGGGGCGATGCACAGCGTGTTCGAGCCGTCGTTCCACTGCTCGCGCTCGGCCGCGATGCGGTCGCCGCCGCCACAGGGGCTGAGCTCGACGGGATGACCGACGTAGGTCTCCAGGATGCTCTCCGAGCGTGCCGTTCACTTCCTTGACCTTGATTCCCTCGCCCGCAGCGGTGCATCTCGAAGACGGTCAGCGGGCCCATGATGCCGGGATGGATGGCTGAACTTGTCCGGTGTCGATCTGCGTGAACGCGTGTCGAGGTGCATGAAGGC
>ENA-OQIL01000764-OQIL01000764.1-human-gut-metagenome-genome-assembly--contig:-NODE-764-length-10756-cov-42.335968_pt1 | contig 10756 bp, 10 predicted proteins | sample MGYA00242583_ERZ504748 | MGnify/ENA primary metagenome ERZ504748 (study PRJEB26092, sample SAMD00036191) | human gut metagenome | host: Homo sapiens | study: EMG produced TPA metagenomics assembly of...
ACGGCGGTTTCGTACCGATCAAGCGGCATCATATCCGCCATGCCGACACACGAGTGCGGCTCATCGCGCGGATACGGTACAGTAGTTCGTTGCGGGCGATTAGCTCAGTTGGTTAGAGCGCCACCTTTACACGGTGGATGTCAGGGGTTCGAGTCCCTTATCGCCCACTTTTCGCAACGCCGTGAAAAATCAAGGAATCGCATATCATCCCGCGTAATATCAACGCGCGCACCCGTGTTTTGTCCACATTCCGCCCACGTTTTGTTTGTGTTTTGCCGGAAAGTCCACGTAATAGCGAAATCCCCCAAACCCAATGGACCCGGGGGATTTTCGTATACGCGAGAAAATCGCGAAAAGTCTTGGTTTACTTGCCCTTGCCGAACGCGCGCAGGTGAATACCGTTCCAATCGGAGCTGACGGTCAGCGGAGTGGCGGCATTCATGCCGGCGGTCTTGGCCGCGGACTGCACGGTGCTGGAGCTTGCGGCACCCGGACGTCCCGGCTTCGGGGTGAGCACCCACAGCGGGCCGTCATCGCCGAGAACCGCATAGGCGTCGACAATGGTGTCGGCCAGTTCGTCCTCGTCATCGCCATCACGCCACCAGATGATCACACCGTCGACTGCGGAGTCATAATCCTCGTCGACCAGCTCCTCACCGGTCAGTTCCTCGATCTTGGCGCGGATCGAGTCATCCACATCATCGTCCCACAGCCATTCCTGTACCAGGTCGCCGGCGTGGAAACCGAATTCTTCAGCGTTATCAGATGCCGTTTGATTCACGTTCGTCAATATACCAACACTGCTCGAACATATACGTTACGAACGCCGGAATCGCCCACTTTTCGAGATGAAACGGCGATTTCCGCCTGTATCACGCCTATCTCCTTCCGCCGCACGCTCATTGCTTGACGGTGCATTGCGGCAGTGAACCGCCTTTACCATCGCGGATGGCGACCAGCGCGTCGTACGCCTCGTCCAACGTGCCCACCTTCACCACGTGGAGGCCCTGTGGCACGTGCCCGACCACGTCGGAGCAGTTGGATTCCGGGGCAAGGAACCACGTGGCCCCGTCACGCTTCGCGCCGATCATCTTCAACCGGATGCCGCCGATCGCGCCAACCTTGCCTTTGGCGTTCATCGTGCCGGTACCCGCGATGGTCTTCCCGCCGGAAAGCTGCTCTCCGGTCACCTTGTCGATCAGACCGAGCGTGTACATCATGCCCGCGGACGGGCCGCCGATGTCGTCGACGTGCATGGACACCTTCATACCGGACACGTCATAACCGTGCGCCTTGAGGAACCGCTTCGCGGCCGTGGCCGCGGCGCTCTGCGATGAGGACATCTCCTTGTTGCTTTCCTTCGCATAGTCCTTGGCGCTTTGTCCGACGGGGAACACGGCCTCCTGCGGAATCACCGTGGCCTTCGGATTGGCCCATGCCAGCAACGCCTGCGCGTTGGTCACAGGATATCCGGGAACGCCTGAGGCGTTGACGGTGACGAGCAGTAGTTTGCCGGAGTCCTTATGCGTCTTCACGCCGGACACGTCGATGACCTGCTTGCCTTCGACTTTTCCGAGCACGTCCTGGGTCGGTCCCGGCTCCTGCACCACGTACGCGCTGGGCGCAATAAGCACCAGCACGCAGAGCACGGCCACGATCGGTCCGGCGAGATATCGCCAAGGGCGAACATCGAACCACCGTCCGACCTGACGCCAACGTCGTCTGATACGTGGCAGAAGGCCTTGAGACGACCCGTTACGTGTGCTTTTGGCGTGAACTCGCTGTGTTTCCTGCATATCGGCCATGCCTCCCATACTATGGAAGGCAACGAACTTAACAATCGCGTGGAACAAAGGCAGGAAACGGTATGGATGAGAATGCGATCCGCCAGTGGCTTATCGATTGCTTCGGACCGATTCAGGGCGAGATGGCATGGAACCAGCTTTCCAACATGCCGGAAGCCGTACGCGACCAGCTGATGAGTCAGGATCCGAGCACGCTGCCCAAGCCCGAAGAGGTCAAGTCCATGATGCAGGCGTTCACCGCCGGCGGACTCAACACCATGGGAGATATGCAGCAGGCCGTGGAACAGGGGCCGATCAACATCAAACTGGCGAAATCGCTCGCGTTGCAGCAGGCGAATGGTGCCGGATCGGACAGCAGCGTGAACGCCGAAACCGGCGAAATCGCAAGACGTGCCATCAGCGAGGCGAACCTGTGGCTTGATACCGCTTGCGAATTCAACCCGGCGCAAGGCGAGACGCAGCTGCTCACCCGCGCCGGCTGGGTGGAGGACACAATCGACGCGTGGGCGCAGTTCGCCTCCCCCGTGGCCGAATCGATGAACGACGCTCTGGCTTCGATTCTGTCGCAGCGTTTCGGCGACGGCGAAATACAGACCGAGATTTCCGGGGTTTTCGCAGGCCCCATCGAAATTCCGATTCCGGACGAGATGAAGAATCCGGCGAAGCTGATGCGATTCGTCGGCAACACGTCGTTCGCCATGCAGTTGGGGCGTGCCGCCGGCGACCTGTCCCATGAGGTGCGCGGCAGCTTCGATCAGGGCATCGCGCTGCTGAAGAATCCCGCCGGCGGACTGATCGTGCAGAACGTGACCGAATACGCGAAGTCGCTGGACATCGACGTGAACGAAGTGATGGGCTATCTTGCGCTGCAGGAGCTTGCGCATGCCAGGCTGTTCGCCTCCGTGCCGTGGCTGATGCCCCGCTTCGAGGCGCTGCTGGGCAAATACGCGCGTGGCATCACCATCGACATGGATGCCATGGAGGAGCAGATCCGTGAGGCGGAGTCCATCGATCCGGATTCCATGGCCAGCGCGGTGAACATCACCAAGGTGGCGTTCCCGGACACTCCGGAGCAGAAGCAGGCCATGAAGGCGTTGGAGAATCTGCTTGCCTTGGTGGAGGGCTGGGTGGATGCCGTCGTGTGGCGTGCGGGCATGGCGCATATTCCGCATATCGAACAGCTTCGTGAGATGTTGCGCCGCGAACGCGCCATCGGAGGCCCTGCGGAACGCACGTTCGAAAGCCTGATGGGCATGCAATTGCGCCCCAAGCGCATGCGTGAGGCGGCCGCGCTGTGGGAAAGCATCGGCACGCAGGAAGGCCCCGAGGCGCGCGACGCGAAATGGTCGCATCCGGATCTGCTGCCGCAACTGCCGGACGAACAGTCCGAGGATAGCTCCAACGAAGAGAACGGCGCCGCATCCGCCACTACCGGTACGAAACAGACCACGGCGCAACAGGATATTCCGGACAGCATCGATTGGGATGCCGAACTGTCCAAGCTGCTCGACGAGGAAGAGCACAAGGGCGATGACGCCGATGGCACGAACGACGCCGACGGCACAGATGACGCCGGCGATACGAACGCTTCCGGCGACCCGCAGTCACCGGAAGAAGCGTGATTTCCTGCGCCCGCGATCGGACCCATCGTCTTCGCGGGCGCGCGCATAGGACACGTCGAGCGTGTCTTCGGCACGCGTGACCGCCACGTACATCAATCGCCGTTCCTCTTCCAGAAGGTCGCCTTCGGGCGGTGAACCGTATGGAATCAGCCCTTCGGAGCATCCGATCAGGAACACGTGTTTGAATTCCAGGCCCTTGGAGGCATGGATGGTGGAGATGGTCACGCCTTTAACGTCGCCGCCTGCGCCAAGTGCTTCCAACATGGCCAAGCGGGTCTGAGCGTCATCCGCGAGCGCGGAGTTCTGCCATCCGCTGTCTCGTTTGACGCGGTAGCGCAGGTGTTGTTCGCCCAGTGCCCGGCAGAGGATTTTCTGCTGCGCGTTGACTCGGGTGAGGATGGCGCAGTCGCCCGGAGATGCTCCCTCGTCCACGAGTCTGCGGATGCGTGCAGCCACGCCCCGGGCTTCTTCGAGATCGCTGTTGTAGATGGTTTGCGAGACTCGGCGGCCTGGGTCTCGCTTGGAGTTGAGTTTGAGATAGTCGGCGCGTTGCGGTGAGGCTTCGAGCACGCGGTTGGCGTAGTTGACGATCTGCGGGGTGGAACGGTAGTCGTTGTTGAGTCTGACGTCGGCGGTGAGGGGGCCGAATTCGGAGGCGAAGTTGAGCAGGTTGTAGCTGCTGGCTCCGGCGAACGAGTAGATGGTCTGTGCCGGGTCGCCTACCACGCAGATGTTGCGGTTGTCACCGAGCCATCGGGTGAGCAGCCGATGCTGCAGGGGCGAGACATCTTGGTATTCGTCGACGGTGAGCCATGTGATGCCGGAGCGGATGCTGGCCGCCACGTCTTCGTCGCTTTCGATGAGGTGGCAGGTGATGAGCAGGATGTCGTCGAAGTCGATTTCGTTGCGATTGGTTTTTTCGGTTTCGTAGGCTTTGTAGACGTCCACGAATTGGCTTGGTTCCAGTCCTGCCGGCGGCTGGTGGTGGATGGCCGCGCAGACGCGTTCATAGTCTTCCGGCGCGATGAGCGAGATTTTGCACCAGTTGATTTCGGCTTGCAGGTTGCGCACGGTGTCGTCGTCCACCTGCTGGGTGGTGACTCGGCGTAGGGAATGTTCCACGATTTCGCGCGGATTGCGTGAGATGAACGGCATGGGCCCTTCGCATACGTCTGGCCAGATCCGACGGAGTTGGTGTAGTGCCGCGGAGTGGAAGGTGGCGGCTTTGACGTCGGATGCGACGTCGAGTTGGGATAGTCTGTTGCGCATTTCCGCGGCCGCTTTGACGGAGAAGGTCACGGCGAGCGTGGCGCGCGGATCCCATGCCTTGGTGGCGCATGCGTAGGCGATTCTTCGGGTGACGGTCCGCGTTTTGCCGGCACCTGCGCCGGCGATGATACGGACGGGTCCGCGCACGGCGGTCGCCGCCATGCGCTGCGCATCGTCCAGTCCGTCGAGAATCGCTTCCGCTGTTGCATCCATATGCTCCATTGTGGCAGATTGCGTGACGAGACGGACGCCATCGGCGCGATTAACCGTGAATTCGTGGCAAGTCGCGCCCTTATTAGCCTTCAGTGTGTATTAAGGTTGGAATTGTGACCGAACGAAGCAGATTTATGATGGCCGCCTTGGCGAGCGCGGCGATGCCGAACGCCACCATCGCTGGCACGCGTGACAGCGAGCAGGTCAACGCCACCGACAAGGGGTATGGCATTGATCATGCCGTGGTGCAGGACGCCGCGGGCAAGTTGTATGACACGTTCGCTTCGAACACACCGAAGGGACGCAAGCGTCTCGCTGGTCGCGTGCGTGCCGCGCAGACGTTGATGGGCAACCGCGAGTTGGGCGGATTGGGGTTCGACGTCGATCGCGTTCTGGCGTTCTCCAACGGCGAACAGGAGAGGTCCGTCACAGGAGACGTTTCCGTGATGATCGCCACGCATCATGATGGTCAGGCGCGTCCGCTGACGCTGCTGACGTTGGACGACTGTGCCAGCGTGGGCACCGCGTTGGGCGCGATACACCGTCTTCGTCCGGATTTTCTGCAGGAGGCCGGCTATCCGGTGTTCTCCACGGGGCAGATTCGCGCGCAGCTGACCGCATGGATCAAGCGTTTGCGTCAGGCTGGCCATGTGCCGCAGGAGATCACGACGAGCTGGTCCGACGTTCTTGAAACGGACGGCCTGTGGTCGTTCGCCACTTGTCCGGTGCATGGTGGCCTGTCCGACGGCGATGTGCTGTTCTCGGGCTCGTCGATCACCGCCATCACGAACTGGCAGGATATGCAGGTCAATGATCCGGCGCGTGATTTGGCGTGGATTTTCTCCAAGCTTGACGAGAACCACCGTAATGCGCTGCTCAGCGCGTATGGACGCATGCTGGGCAATCGTCTGGATGATCTGATCATGCTGCGTGCCAACCTGTGGCTGCAGATGGAACAGGTGGGCGATTTCATCAGCGCGTTGAATCAGGCCGATAGCGTCAAGATCATGCAGTTCAAGGCGCAGGTGGAGCGTTTGGCTCACCAGTTGGGTATGCTCACCGCGAAGAACCATAGGCCGAGCGAGACGCGTCAGGACGAGCAGAAGGCCGGCAACCGTCCGCCGAGCACCATCACCGTGGGCACGCTGTTGGACGAATCGGAACGACGCAGGCAGGCGGCGGCGCAGCAGAGCAACGATGCCGACGCGACCGGCGAACGTCATATCGACGCGACCGACATGGATGATGACAGGACCGGCGATTTCGATGTCACCGGCTCCCAGCCCGTCCGTAAGACGAAGCAGATCGTCGATGATGTCACGGAAGCGTTCGATGTGACCGCCGCCGAACATATCGCCTCCGCCGGCATGGTTTCCGGCAGTGCCGATTCGGACGATACGAGCGAACGTGAGGAATCCCCCGTCAGCACGTTCGTTCCGGAGCAGTCCGCGAAGGAGCGTCACGAGTCGTTGCCGTCCAGTTCGACCATTGTGATCAGCACGTTGCAGACCGCCGATGGCAGCGACGACACGAACGAGGAGGAAATTCCTCAAGCCCATAGCGAAGCGGCGACCATGCTCATTCCGCTGCTCGAACGCGATGAGGCCACTATGCAGAAGGCCAAAGCGGAGGTCGACCGGCTGCAGGCCGAGGACGCCACCGATGAGAAACCGCGCGTAGAATAAGCGCATACATTGCAAACGAATTTGCACACGAACACCCTTACAAGGAGCATCATGGATATCGAACTGGGCATTCAGAACGTGGCGCGCACCGTCACCTTCAGCACCGAGCAGAGCGCCGACGAAGTGAACAACGTCATCGCCGAGGCCGTGGAGAATGGCAAGACCATCAACCTGACCGACGACAAGGGCCGTCGCATCGTGGTGCCGGCCGGTTCTCTCGGCTATGCCATCATCGGCTCCGAAACCAAGCACGCCGTCGGCTTCGGCAATCTCTGATCGTCACCTGCAAACGCGTTGGACACGTTCCAAATGAAAAAGGCGTCGGACCATATCAGGTTCGGCGCCTTTTTCATATTCGATTCATGTATCCGGTTCACGCTTGGAAATTCCATATCCGGATTTCATGCGGCATGTGAGCTGCCGACGCGACCGATCAAATCCACACCCCGGCACAAGATTTCGCGTACGGTGTCGTCGTCGGTAAGGTTCTCGCCCAGACCGTTCGGCTTGCCTTTGCCATGCCAGTCCGAGCCGCCGGTCACCAGCAGATCGTGCCGTGCCGCAATCGTCAGCAATCGTTCCCGCTGTTCCGGAGGATTGCCGCGATGCCATACTTCCAAGCCGTCCAAGCCGTCGGCGATCATCGCGTCAAGCTGCTCGTCGGACAGCAGCCGGCGGTTGCGTTGCGGATCGCCCGCATGCGCGGCGACCACCACACCGCCCGCCCCCTTGACGGCGGCGATGACCTCGTGCGTCGACGGCGACGGCGTGGGAATGTAATACTTGGATTTGGCGCTCACCGCGTCGGCGAACGCGTCGGAACGCGTCTCGTACACGCCCGCCGCGACCAGCGCGTCGGCGATGTGCGGACGGCCGATTGTGGTGCGCTCCCCTTCCTTCACTTGGGCGAGCACATCGTCCCACGTAATCGGAAAATCCTGCGACAGCCGCTCAACCATGCGTTTCGTACGATGTAATCGCGCCGCACGCGTGTTGGCGAACATGCTGGAAATATGCTCGTTGGACGGATCGTATTGGAAGGCGAGCATGTGCACGGACACATCTTCGTCGACGGCGGTGATTTCCGTGCCCAGCAGCAACGGCAAACCGATTTCCTCCGAGGCTTCCGTCGCCTCGCCCCAGCCGGCGGTGGTGTCATGGTCGGCAATCGCCACACCATGCAAGCCAAGCTTCCTTGCCTGTTCCACCAGCGTGCGCGGCGTCTCCGTACCGTCGGAAAAGACGGTATGGCAATGAATATCCCAACCTTGTGCGGGTGGTTCCGCGTAACTCACGTGACTCATATGACTATCGTAAGCTCGAATCCGCGGTTTTTCGCGTAGACTGAGACATGACAACGTTTGTATTTTGATTTTCCAAGGATTGACGATGAGCGATTTTGAAGGCCAGGCCGCTGTGGACGCAGCCGATGACGAAACGAGCGTCGGCACAGCCGTCGCCATGGACGACGACTACACGAAGCCGCGCGGGTGGCGTCACGGCGCAACGTGGACGTATCTGATCATGCTGCTCGCTTCGGCGGTGGCATTGCTCGTATCGTTCATTCTGTCGGCGGACACGCTGAAAATGGCACGCAATCCCGGGCAGAAGCTCAACTGCGATGTGAACGCCGTGCTGTCCTGTTCCACGGTGGCCGAATCCTGGCAGGCGGAGATCGTGAAGTTCGCCGGATTGAGCTTTCCGAACGCGTTCTTCGGCATTGCCGCCGAATCGGTGTTCGTGACGATCGCGGTGATCGGATTGTCCAAGGTGGCCGTGCCGCGTTGGTTCGCGCTGTGCACGTGGCTTGGTGGCCTTGCCGCGTTGGCGTATTCGTATTGGCTGACCACGCAGTCGCTGTTCGTCATCAACGCGATGTGTCCGTGGTGCCTGGTGCTGATGTTCTCCACCACCGTGCAGTTCATGGCGTTGTCGCATGCCACGGTGGCCGTGCAGGATATGCCGTCCGGTCATGCTGGATTGCGCAAGTATTACCGGCTGAATTTCGATCTGATGGTCGATGTGGTGTGGATTGTGGCGTTGATTGTGGTCATTCTCGTCAAGGACGGCCCGATGCTGTTCGCCTGATACGGTTTGCATCGAACCTTTTACGATGAAGGCCGACCCTGCGGGGCTGGCCTTTTGTCTACTCGTTTTCCGTTTGCTGCCGCAGCGGTTACAGCAGTTCGATTTTGCCCACGATGGTGGCGCTGCCGGTAAGCTTCACGTCTTCGTCGGTCACGTCGACGCGCAAGGTGCCGCCACGTACGGTGATGGTCCAATGGTCGATGCCGGTTTTGGCGCGCAACGTGATGGCGGTGGCACATAGGCCCGTGCCGCACGACAGGGTTTCGCCACAACCGCGTTCGTTGACGCGCATGGTGGCCTCGCCCGCATCGTCGCCTTCGCTTTGCTCGTCGATGCGCACGAACTCCACGTTCTGGTCCGACGGAATCTCGGGCGCGACGACCGGCTTGGTGACCAGATCAAGGTCTTCGACGTTCGGCAGGCTGGCGAATGCGTCCTCAAGAACGGCCACGACGTGCGGATTGCCCATGTCCACGAACGTGCCACGTGCGGAACCGGACGTGCCCGGAATGGTCACTTCGTAACCGTCGACGTCGCCACGCTTCCATGCGCCCATCTCCACCTGGAACACGTCCTTGCCGAGGCCCGGCACATCGCCGAGCGAAGTCAGGATCTTCACGCCGGCGCGGGTGCCGAGATGGAATGGCGTGCCGCCCGGCTGGTCGGCGATGCCCTGCCGCTGCGCGAACAGCGTGATCGCACGTGTGCCGTTGCCGCACATCTCGGCCAGCGAGCCGTCAGCGTTGCGGTAGTCCATGAACCAGTCCGCATCGCCCGCCGCGCAATCGGCGATCTGCCTTTCGTTCACATCGGACACCGCCTGCGGATGCGCCAGACGGATCAGGCCGTCGCCGCCGATGCCGAAATGGCGGTCGCACAGGAATCGCACTTCATCGGCGGTCGGCTCGTGCATACCGTCTTCGTCGAGATACACCACGAAATCGTTGCCGGTGGCGTGCGCTTTGTAAACAATGCTTGGAATGCTCATACCAGTTCACTCTACACGCGGTAGGCTATTGAAGTGTTTGGCTCGATGCGCGCATGGCATTTCCGCGCACGGAACAGGCGGAGCAAGGGAGGACGTATGGCTTCAACGGCACCTATCGGCGTTTTCGATTCCGGCTTGGGAGGAATCTCCGTGGCACGTGAGATCCGCCGCGATATGCCGAACGAGCGCGTGCTGTATTTTGGCGATTCCGCGAACGCGCCGTACGGCACGAAATCGCCCGAACAGGTGCGTGAGCTATCCGACGCCATTGTGAAACGCTTCGTGGAGCAGGGTGTGAAGGCGGTCGTCATCGCCTGTAATACCGCCACTTCTGCCGCGGCCAACGAATTGCGCGACAGATACGACATTCCGATTATCGGCATGGAACCTGCGCTGAAGGTGGCATGCGACCGCGGTCATGGCAATCGTCAGCGTGTCATCGTCGCCGCCACTCCCCTGACGTTGCGGGAACGCAAGTTCGCGGTGCTGATGGATCGTTTCAAAGCCGACCATACGATTTTCCCGGAGCCTTGCCCCGGCTTGGTGGAGATCGTGGAGCACGGCCAGCTCGACGATCACGACGTGGTGATGCGTACGCTGCACCAGTATTTCGACCAGTACGACCTATCCACGATTGACGCGGTTGTGCTCGGCTGCACGCATTTCGTATTTTATCGCGACTATTTCCGCGAACTGTTGCCTGATACAGCGGAGATTATCGACGGCAACGAGGGTACCGTACGTCACCTTGGCGTGGTACTCGAATCGCTTGGCAAGCTCGCTCCGGAAGACACGGAAGGTGATATTAAACTAGCCAATTCCGACACTTCTGTACGAATCGCGCAGTTGGCACAGTCACTACTTAATCGCTGAACGCGAATGTCCCGACAAGGCGCGTAAAGTCAGGGGAAACCCGAAAAAGGGACGACGCGAAAGGACAGGTGCGTATGGCCAACAGAACAGCGATGATCGACGTCGGCGGCGGTTTCCGCGCGATTTACGGCGCGGGTGTGATGGACCGCATGCTGGAGGACGGCATACATGTCGACCATTGCTATGGTGTTTCCGCCGGCAGCGCCAATATGG
>ENA-OQIL01000765-OQIL01000765.1-human-gut-metagenome-genome-assembly--contig:-NODE-765-length-10756-cov-3.022392_pt1 | contig 10756 bp, 13 predicted proteins | sample MGYA00242583_ERZ504748 | MGnify/ENA primary metagenome ERZ504748 (study PRJEB26092, sample SAMD00036191) | human gut metagenome | host: Homo sapiens | study: EMG produced TPA metagenomics assembly of...
ACCGTGACTCTGACCAAGGTCACCGAGGACAAGACGGTTACCGCTGATGCGGTTGAGGCCGTTGCCGCCACTCAGGCGACCCTGACCCTGAATCTGGACGGCGCCTATCTGAACATCAACAACAAGGCCTACTGGAATGGCGACACCATCTCTGCTGACTTTGACAGTGTTCTGACCGCCACCGTGGTGCCCACCAGCGCCTCCACTGAGGAGAACAAGGTCATGGCGAAGCCCACTATCACCGGGACCAAGAACGACGTTTCTGTCGCTGGCCAGACTCTGACCATTGTTCTGGGTGAGAATGGTGAACTGACTGTGGCTTATGTCTACGATAAGTATGATCTGACTGGTACTGACTCTGTCAGCAATTCCACTTATAACGTGGAGAATGTGAACGGTAAGTATCAGGCCGGCGCTGACGTGACGCTCAAGCTCACCCAGAAGACCGGGGCTGACCTGGCTACCGACGCTCAGGTCACTGTCACCATCAATCGACGGGGCCATTAAGGCTACCGCCCAGGTGACCAAGGCTGGTCAGACTGCCGCCTCGGCTCAGTGGGACGGCCCGAAGACTTACGCGAGCGCTCAGGAACTCGAGAATGCCATTAATGGCCTGCCCGAGGGCCAGACCATGTGGAACTCTGCGAAGAATACCCAGGTCACCAGCGGTCTGGTCTGGACTTCCGCCAGCGATGAGTTCTATATCCAGACCTCCGCAGAGGTTGTTGAGGCTAAGGGTGAGATCACTGTGACCTTCACCATGCCCAACGCAAATACTGAAATTACCAAGATTGAAGTTCAGTAAGCGTCATCTCACTTAAACCTGCGGACCCCTGTGCATAATGCGCAGGGGTCCGCATGCCTTATCACCCAATGGCAAAATAAAAATACTCCACGCCCTCAGAATTCATCTGGGTGGAGGGGTTGTCCTTTGAGGTGTACCAGGAGACCTGATTTCCCGACCAGGTGACATTGACATAGAAGTCGATGTGCCCCAGGCCGCCTCCCTGGGTGACGCCCCGGAGGAGGAGCAGGCCGGAGCGGTCGGCGGAGGAGCCGGAGCGGCGCACCGCCAAAAGCTGGGGCGGGAAGGAAAAGGTGAGGGAGACAGGGGACTCCGGGCCGCTGGTCCCGTTTCCGGTGTAGCTGCCGAAGGCGGTGCGGGGCATGGAGCCCTCCACGGCTGACAGGCGGCGCTCCACGCCGCTCAGGCCCTCCTGATCCGCCTTGCTGTCCAGCCGCCCCTCCAGCGCCTCCAAGGCGGTCTGGTCCGCCTTCTGGGCCACAAGGCCGGAGAGCTGGGAGAGGGCGGCGGTCTCCGCCTTGGACTGTGCCAGCGCGTGGAGCGCCCCGTCCACCGCGGCGTTGTCCGCGTTGAAGTCGGTCCGCTCCACTTTGTCCGAAGCCTCCCACTGGCTCAACCCATAATGTTCAGTGTGTCTGCTTGCCATGATCGATCCCTCTTTCTATTAAAAATGATTTCATAGAAGGGGGAAACCGGGGGCTATGTGGGACGTTGAAATACAAATAATGGGATTTCGGGGAAACTGTGCCCATTTTTATCCCCAGACAGCGGCCCGAGGGGATGAGACGGGAGAAAACGGATATCCTACCATGGGGACCTGCTGTGATGTGCCCGCCTGCCTGCTGAGGCCGTCCCTGTATGGGACCCTCTCCGCACAGCATATTCTTGCAGGAACGTGTCTGTACCATGTTCCACCGGGACGCCGCCTCCCGTGCGGGGGCGGAGGGCGGGCGCATCACCGCAGGCCTCTTCTGAATATCAAAGGGACACAGAGCACAAATAGCCCGGACACGGCGGAGGCCGCGTCCGGGCTATTTGTATCGCGCTGTTTACTCCAGGATGGCCCCCCGGTCGGCGGAGGAAACCATTTTGGCGTACCGGGCCAGATAGCCGGTCTTGATCTTGGGCTCGGGGCAGACCCACTTGGCCCGCCGGGCCTCCAGCTCCTCGTCGGACACCTTCAGGGTGATGGAGTGGGCGGGGATGTCGATGGCGATGAGGTCGCCCTCCTCCACCAGGCCGATGGGGCCGCCGGAGGCCGCCTCGGGGGACACATGGCCGATGGAAGCCCCCCGGGTGGCGCCGGAGAAGCGGCCGTCGGTGATGAGGGCCACATCCTTATCCAGGCCCATGCCCGCGATGGCGGAGGTGGGGTTGAGCATCTCCCGCATGCCGGGACCGCCCTTGGGGCCCTCGTAGCGGATGACCACTACGTCGCCGGCCACGATCCTGCCGGCATAGATGGCCTGGATGGCGTCCTCCTCGCTGTCGAACACCCGGGCAGGGCCCTCGTGGACCATCATCTCCGGGGCCACGGCGGACTGCTTCACCACGCAGCCGTCGGGGGCCAGGTTGCCCTTCAGCACAGCGATGCCGCCGGTCTTGGAATAGGGAGCCTCGATGGGGCGGATGATCTCCGGGTCCCGGTTGACCACGCCCGCCAGGTTCTCTGCCACCGTCTTGCCGGTGCAGGTCATCAGGCCGGTGTCCAGCAGGCCCGCCTTGGACAGCTCGGCCATGACGGCGTAGACGCCGCCGGCCCGCTCCAGGTCCTCCATATAGGTGTTGCCCGCCGGGGCCAGGTGGCACAGGTTGGGGGTCTTCTGAGAGATCTCATTGGCCATGTCGAAGGAGAGCTCGATGCCGCACTCATGGGCGATGGCAGGCAGGTGGAGCATGGTGTTGGTGGAGCAGCCCAGGGCCATGTCGATGGTCTCGGCGTTGTGGAAGGCGGCCTCGGTCATGATGTCCCGGGGACGGATATCCCGCTCCACCAGCTCCATGATCTGCATGCCGGCGTGCTTGGCCAGCCGCAGGCGGGCGGACCACACGGCGGGGATGGTGCCGTTGCCCCGCAGCCCCATGCCGATGGCCTCGGTGAGGCAGTTCATGGAGTTGGCGGTGTACATGCCGGAGCAGGAGCCGCAGGTGGGGCAGGCGTTGTTTTCATACTCCTCCAGGCCGGCCTCGTCCAGCTTGCCGGCGTAGTAGGAGCCCACCGCCTCGAACATGTGGCTCAGACAGGTGCGGCGGCCGTCATTCATAGTGCCCGCCATCATGGGGCCGCCGGAGACGAAGATGGTGGGGATGTTCACCCGGGCAGCCGCCATGAGCAGGCCGGGCACGTTCTTGTCGCAGTTGGGGATCATCACCAGACCGTCAAACTGGTGGGCCATAGCCATGGCCTCGGCGGAGTCGGCGATCAAGTCCCGGGTGACCAGGGAGTACTTCATGCCCACATGTCCCATGGCGATGCCGTCGCACACGGCGATGGCGGGGAACTCCACCGGGGTGCCTCCGGCGGCACGGATGCCGGCCTTCACCGCCTCGGCGATCTTATCCAGGTTCATGTGGCCGGGGGACGATCTCGTTGTAGGAACAGACCACGCCGATGAGAGGCCGCTCCAGCTCCTCCTTGGTATAGCCCAGGGCATAGAGCAGGGAGCGGTTGGGGGCGGCGGGGGCCCCCTTTTTAATGACATCGCTGCGCATGGGAATTGACCTCCTCACAGATCCAGACTCAAGTTGTCTGATTTCTCTTGCATTGTCTGACTATATAGTATAAGAGATAGAGGGAAATGTCAAGAGGGAGCTGCGCCTCCGGACACAGAGAAAAGGAGAAGAGAGACCATGTCGAAGCGGAATCTGTCCCAGCAGACGGCGGAACGCCTGTATAACAGCATCGTGGCGGAGGGCACGCTGCGGCCCGGGGACAAGCTCCCCAACGAGGTGGAGCTCTCCCAGCAGCTGGGGGTGAGCCGCGCCACCCTGCGGGAGGCCATCCGAGAGCTGGCCGCCCGTGGAGTGCTGGAGGTCCGGCGGGGGCGGGGGACCTTTGTGTCGGAGGAAGTGGCGGACATCGAGGACTTCGGCTTCTCTGGGCTGGAGCGGCTTCAGGGCCAGCTGCGGGACCTGTTTGAGCTGCGGTCCATCTTCGAGCCAAAGGCCGCCCGGCTGGCCTGCCAGCGGGCCACGGAGGAGGAGCTGCGGGATATCCTGGAGAGAGGGGAGGCGGTGGAGCGGTGCATCCGGGCAGGACAGGACCGGACGGAGGCGGACCGTGACTTTCATGCCGCCATCGTGCGGGCTGCCCACAACGAATTCATGGTCCGGCTGCTGCCGGTGATCCACCAGGCAGTGGCCGCCGCAGTGGAGAGCGGAGAGCACGGCGAGCAGCTGGCAGAGGACACCCTCGGGACCACGCCCTGCTGCTGGAATTTTTTGGGCAAAGCGGGACGGAGAGGGCGCAGAGCATGCCATGGCCATCCACATGTGCCGCAGCATGGAGGTGATGGGGCTGGGATGAGACGGGCAGAACGCCGGCCTCCCTGCCTGCACAAATCTTGAACTGGGACGGAAAAGGTAAAGTCTTGACGAAATTGGTGTAAAATGCTATGCTAAACCTAGAGGTCCACAGGGGAATGGACGTTCCCGGCGGAAAATGCTCCGTGCTGTGGTTCCACGACAACTTGAAGAACAAGGGGGATGCTCCCTGATGGAGGATGACAGGACTTCGCACCGGACCGGGTCAGCAAGTCCTGTTATTTTTATGCCTCTCACGGGCAGGAGGGAGCGCTGGAGATCGTATGGAACTGTCATTTGCATCATTTGTACAGCAGGTCTTTTCCAGCCCGGCCATGCTGGTCACAGTCCTGCTGACGCTGGGCGTCATTTTCGTCAACGGATGGACGGATGCCCCCAACGCCATCGCCACCTGCATCGCCACCCGGTGCATCAACGTCCGGGCAGCCATCCTGACCAGCGCGGTGTTCAACTTCCTGGGTGTGCTCATCATGACCCACATCAACAGCTCGGTAGCCTCCACCATCAGCAATATGGTGGACTTCGGCGGCAACACCCATGAGGCCCTGATCGCCCTGTGCGCGGCTCTGTTCTCCATCGTGGTGTACAGCGTGGGGGCGGCCCGCTTCGGCATCCCCACCAGCGAGAGCCACAGCCTGATCGCGGGCCTCACAGGGGCGGCTATCGCCATCCAGAACGGCATTGGCGGCATCAACATGGGCGAGTGGGTCAAGGTGCTCTACGGCCTGGTGCTGAGCCTGGCGCTGGGCTTCCTGGCCGGGTGGGGCATCTGCCGCCTGGTCATCCTGGTGTGCGCCGGGATGGACCGAAGGAAGACCAACGGCTTCTTCCAGGGGGCACAGATCTTTGCTGCCGCCGCCATGAGCTTCATGCACGGGGCCCAGGACGGGCAGAAATTCATCGGCGTGCTCTTTCTGGGCATGGCCTTCTGCGGCGGGCAGGAGAGCGTCACCGGGATGGTCATCCCCGCCTGGCTGATGCTGATGTGCAGCACCGTGATGGGCCTGGGCACCAGCGTGGGGGGCGAAAGATCATCAAGTCGGTGGGAATGGATATGGTGCGCCTGGAGAAGTACCAGGGGTTCGCCGCAGACCTGGCGGCGGCGGCCTGCCTGCTGCTCTCCAGCCTGTTCGGTATCCCAGTGTCCACCACCCACACCAAGACCAGCGCCATCATGGGTGTGGGGGCGGTGAAGCGGCTCTCCGCCATCAATTTCGGCGTGGTGAAGGACATGATGCTCACCTGGGTGTTCACCTTCCCGGGAGTGCGGGGCTCATCGAGCTTTGTCATGGCTAAGATATTTACGGCGATCTTCTGATCGATCATGGGGAGGAAGAGTGTTATGGCGAAAAAGAGTGATTCCTTTTATTTCGGCAACTTCTACGCTTGTGCGGACTGCGCCTATCAGGCGGCCCACCTGCTGGAGCGGGTCATGCGGGATTTCGATCCCCTGCTGATCCGGGAGAAGCTGGACGACATGCACAAGGTGGAGCACGCCGCTGACGAGAAAAAGCACGAGGTGCTGGACGCTCTGGTGAAGGCGTTCATCACCCCCATCGAGCGGGAGGACATCATCCTGCTCAGCCAGAACATCGATGAGGTGACAGACAAGATCGAGGATGTGATGCTCCGGCTCTACTACAACAACATCCAGAGCATCCGGCCCGACTCCCTGGAGCTGGTCTCCATCGTGGTGAAGAGCTGCGACATGGTCAAGCTCATGCTGAAAGAGTTCGCCTCCTTCCGCCACTCCAAGAGCCTGCGGGACCACATCATCGCCATCAACACCCTGGAGGAGCAGGCGGATCAGGTCTTTGTGACCAGCATGCGGGAGCTGCACACCACCTGCACCGACCCGGTGGAGATCATCTGCTGGCGGGAGGTCTATTTCTACCTTGAGAAATGCACTGACGCCTGTGAGCATGTGGCGGACGTGGTGGAGCAGATCGTAATGAAGAACTCCTGACCAAAGACGCATATGCTGCGCTTTCAGGACCCGGCCATCCAGGGGAGGCCGGGTCTTTTTTTGCACGGGATGTAAAAAGTATTTGACATTCCCGCACATCCATGTTAGAATCAAGATGTCAAAAGAATTTGACATCTTGATTTGACAAGGAGGCAGCGTCATGGAATCCAACGGGACTTCTATTTTTGTGGTGATCTTTCTGGCCGTGCTGATCCTCTCCGCAGTGCTGATCGTGTGGATGTTCGTCTCCCTGGTCCGGTCGGAGCTGGAGGACGAGCGGCGGCAGATGATCGTGGGCAAGGCCAGCACCTGGGCCTTCATCGCCGTGGTGGGCGGCGACCTGATCGAGGTGATTCGGACGGCGGTACAGCAGCCCAGCAGGGAGCCGGCCTCCCCCTTTATCCAGCTGGTAACGGCGGCGGTGGTGTATGCGGCCTTTTTGGGCTGGTTCAAGCACAAGTACGGAGGCTGAGCATGGAGAACAAGATCCGGGCGCTGAGGAGCGAGATGGGGCTCTCTCAGGAAGAGCTGGCCCGCCGGTGCGGAGTGTCCCGCCAGACCATCAACGCCATCGAAAACAACAAGTACGACCCCACCCTCACCCTGGCCTTCCACCTGGCCGGGGTGCTGGGGACCACGGTGGACGAGCTGTTCCTGGGGCCGGGGGAAAAATCCTGCTGAAATTGGCGGGGACCCGTTTACAAAATGGGTCCCCGCTGTTAAGCTTGTTTTAGAAAAGACTCTCTCTGGAACAGATGGGAGGCGCGGGAAATGAAGCACGGAACGATGAGCCTGCGGGACCGGGCGGCGGCTTGGGCCTTTGCCCTGTTCTCGGCGGCGGCCCTGCTGGCGGTGGCCGCCCAGGTTTTCCTGGGGGCCCGGCCGCTGCAGGGGATGCTGCCCCCTCTGGACCAGGTCACAGAGTTCTATGTATCCCCCTCCCACAAGGATATGGTCAGGTTCACAGTGGAGGAGAACGGCCTGGTCCAGGCCCTGGGGGAGCTGCGGGTGGCCTGGCGGGGGCCCTATCAGGCCATCCGCTATGAGCGGGGGCAGCATACCTATCATATCGATCTGTTCCGCACCTACGAGCCCTTGGGGGATGTGGTCCTGTATGAGAACGGTTTTCTCTGCTTCGAGGGGAGCCTCTTCCGGGTGGAGGAGGGAGCGGCCTACCAGCGGTGTCTGGAGCTGTGCCGGGAGGCCCTGCCCTGAACGGGCGGGCCAGTACACACTGGCGATTCGCAACAATGCGTCCTATGCCGTGACGGGGGACGGTGGAGTATTGGGAAACAGATGACAGTCCATGCCACTGAACGTAACGAAAAGAGCGGGCCGATGGATTGCGCCAAAAGATACAACAAAGTGCATTGTACCCTGGGAGTGGATCAATTTTCCATATATAAAATTTTTGGACAGCGACTTGGTTGCTTATGGTACATTTACAAAAGCAGAAGATAATGACCTAATAGAAGAGCTTGAAAGTCGATGATGGTTTTTAAGCAAAATTTAGGTGGGTGATTTCGGATGCTAGTTCTTAAAATACTATCATTCTTATTGGCAATATCCTACATCCTGCTATTCCCGATGTTTCCGCAATATCCCTGGGAGAGCGGTGTTTTAGCTGAATATCTTGGAGAAAGTCTATTTTTACAGATCTATATTGTGATCTGGATCCTTGCAATTATATATGAGCTCATCATATTATTAAGATTTTACTGCCGAAAAAAATATCAATGTACTTTTTCGATTTTTTTACCTGCCGCATTTTATCAATTATATCAATATTATCCGCCTTTTCCTGTTTTTGAGTCAAGTTTTTTTTGCTTTCTTGTCCTTTTCAGTAAAAGTAATTGAGATTATTTTTTTGGCATAAAAGAGTAAAGAATAACGCTCCTAATCAAGGGATACAAATACTGTTAGAGTTCCTTGTGATGACTTCAATATTGATAACAACCTTTCTTTGCTGAATGACAACACTATAGATCATAACAAAAGGGTTCTTGAGCATAAGCCGATGCCGGATAAAGACCAAGACCCAAAATGACAAAAACACAGGAAGTCACCGCAAAAAGCGGCCTCATTGACAAGAAAATGTAAGAAGAAAAGACCAGTTCAAAAATTGAACTGGTCTTTTCTTATGCTCAGAAGGAGGAGCGAATATGACTAACATGACTAACAATACTCATTTTGACTATTTCCGAGGCGAGGAGAGCACACAGTATCAATTCTATTCCATGCCTAAAGCCCTGATGAAAGACCCCCGCTTCAAGAGCCTGTCCAATGACGCCAAGCTGCTCTATACCCTCATGCTGGACCGCATGAGCCTGTCCGCCCGGAATGGATGGTATGACCAGGGCCGGGTGTATATCTACTTTACCCTGAACGAGGTGCAGGAGGTTTTGAACTGCGGGAGCGAAAAGGGTATGAAGCTGCTGGCCGAACTGGATACCACCAGGGGCGTAGGCCTGATCGAGCGTGTCAAGCAGGGCCAGGGTAAGCCCACAAAGATATTCGTCAAGCGGTTTATCTCCCAGGAAACTCCCGAGCCAGACCACAACAGTTCAGAACTGGACAAAGCCCCTGACACCGGCTCTGTCCGGAGTGAGCAAGTCCACTATTCCGCCCCGGGACTAACGGAATATGCCGTTACAGACTGCGGAAAACCGAATTGTAATAAGACTGATAGAAATAAAACTGATTTTATCCAAACTTATCAATCCATCTATCAATCCTGTCAGAGACCAGAGAAACAGAGGGCAGACAGGAACACACCGTCATCTTCCGAACAACCACCCTCCGCAAAGGTGGAGCCGCGCACAGTTCCACGAGCTATCCACCCAACGCCCGAACCAGAGACAGATAAAAATAAATCGCACCGTGCGATATATTTTCTTGACAAACAGGACCAGAAAACAGTCCTCCACCCAGGCAGCGGCGCATCTTGCGCCGCTGCTTCTGCAAGTATGTCATTTGTTACACAAACGACCCTTGTTGGTGGCAAAGCCCCCAAACCCCCGAAATGCGTCCCATGGGACGCATTTTCCACGGCGCACAGGACGGAGGCCCGTCTATGAGGAGCCGCCCGTATTATGTCAGCTTTTGGCTGGATGAACAGGAGCACGACCATCTGCTCCAGTTGTGCGCCGACACTGGATTGACTGCCAGCGCCCTGCTCCGGCACCTGATAGCTGGAACAGAGGTGCGCCCAAAGCCGCCCCAGGAATACGCCGCCCTGCTCCGGGAGCTATCCGCCATTGGCCGGAATGTCAACCAAATCGCCCGGTGGGCCAATACCCAGGAGGCCATTTCCGAAGAGGAACTGTCCCGTGTTCTCGACCTGGTCGGCCAGGCATGGCGGCTGGTCAAGGATACCCTTTAACCGGGGCCAGGGCATCTCCCCCTTTGCGGGAGAGAGGATACGCCGCCAATCCCCACCCGTCAAGGCCGGACGATTGCTGACGCAATCGCCGCGAGCCGCCCCGGTGGGGCGGGCCTTGACCGACGGGGCCCGGCGGCGTTTTCAGTATCCAAGGGGGGATATGCCCCAAAAGCCGCCCAAGGGCGGCTTTTGCCGTTTCCGGGGCCGGGATGGTTTTACCCGCCCTGAAATCCGTCCCACGGTGCGATCCATTTTTCGACAGGAAATGCGTCCCATCGTGGGATTTATTTCGACCCTTTCCGCGCAGGGAGCAAACATGAAAAAGCAGCGGCCCCGCCGCTGTTGTAAACTGAAAGATCGGAGTATTGCCTATGGACCAAATATGGAGGATCTAACATTGACGAGTTACGGATATATCCGGGTCAGCACCAAAGACCAGAATGAGGACCGCCAGCTTCTGGCTCTGCAGGAGCTGAACATCCCGGAGAAGAATATCTTTACCGATAAACAGTCCGGTAAGGACTTTGAGCGCCCCCAGTACAAGAAGCTGGTACGGCGCATGAAGCGGGACGATCTGCTGTATATCAAAAGCATCGACCGCCTGGGCCGCAACTACAAGGAGATTTTGGAGCAATGGCGGCTGCTCACCAAGGACAGGGGCGTGGACATCGTGGTGCTGGATATGCCCCTGCTGGATACCCGCCGGGGCAAGGACCTGATGGGCACATTCCTCAGCGATATTGTGTTGCAAGTGCTCTCTTTTGTGGCGGAAAATGAACGCACAAACATCCGCCAGCGGCAAGCCGAGGGGATCGCCGCCGCCAAGGCCCGGGGCGTGAAGTTCGGCAGGCCGCCCCGGCCTCTGCCCGAAAACTTCCACGAGGTGCACAGAGAGTGGAGAAACAAGCGGCTGACCTTGAAGCAAGCGGCAAATGCCTGTGAAATGCCAGTAGGCACCTTCTACGCCAAGGCGGTCAATTTGAAAAGTCCGACTAAATAACTGGCCTAAAATTTGAAAAAGTGTACCTTTACAAATTTTCAGACAGCTTACCGCTTACTT
>ENA-OQIL01000767-OQIL01000767.1-human-gut-metagenome-genome-assembly--contig:-NODE-767-length-10755-cov-4.263361_pt1 | contig 10755 bp, 9 predicted proteins | sample MGYA00242583_ERZ504748 | MGnify/ENA primary metagenome ERZ504748 (study PRJEB26092, sample SAMD00036191) | human gut metagenome | host: Homo sapiens | study: EMG produced TPA metagenomics assembly of...
TGAGCTCCCGACCGGGCGTTTTCCCGTGTGACTTTTTCCAACGAACTTGTGTTGATTCATGGGGGCCTGTGCCCCGATGTTACAATGGGCGGAGTTTTTTGGAGGTGACACGTGGCTTCACGTTCTATAAAGAATAGGCCGGGGATCAAGAAAAAACATCCTTCCATCGGCTTCCTTGCGGTGTTCACGGTCTTTTTGGCCGTGATCGTCGCCGGCTTCTCAGGCGTCTACGCCCTCGGTTCGTCGTGGATCGGCGACCTTGAGGACTACGACGTGTCCGATGCCGGCCAGCTCAACTCGTCGCTGCCGTCGATCATGCTGGCGTCGGACGGTACGGAGCTCGCCCGCTTCCAGGTCGAGTACCGCGACCCCGTCGAGCTCGACCAGATCAGCGAGTACGTGCGCGAGGGCACCGTGGCCACCGAGGACGAGCGCTTCTACGAACACGGCGGTTTCGACCTCGCGGGCATCGCGCGCGCGGTGTACGTGAACCTCACCGGTTCCGGCAAGGAGGGCGCGTCCACCATCACGCAGCAGCTCGTGCGCAACACTATCCTGGCCGACGAGATGAACGATATCTCGTTCAAGCGCAAGGTGCGCGAGATGTATCTCTCCGTCAAGTTGGAGGAACAGTACTCCAAAGACGAGATCCTGCTCATGTACCTCAATACCATCAACTACGGTTCCGGCGCCTACGGCATCGAAGCCGCGTCGCAGCGCTACTTCTCGAAGCATGCAAGCGAGCTCACGCTGGCCGAAGCGGCCGCGCTCATCGGCATTCCGCAGTCGCCGACGTACAACAATCCCATCGACCATGAGGACAACTGCCTCGCGCGTCGCAACCTCGTGCTGGATCGCATGCTGACGAACGGCTACATCACCCAGGAAGAGCACGATGCCGCCCAAGCGGAGGGCATCGTGCTCAACACGACCGAGACCACGGTGGATGGCCTGGAGAAGTATCCTTACTTCAGCAGCTACGTGCGCGACCTGCTCATGGATCCCGACGGCGACTACCGCTACTCCGAGGACGAGATCTTCAAGGGCGGCCTGACCATCCAGACCACGCTGGACGTCGACTCCCAGGAGGCCGCCGAGGCCGCCATCAAGGAGAAGCGGGAGAGCCTCGATCCGGCCATCAACGGCGCGCTCGTGGCCATCGAGCCCGAAACCGGCTTTATTAAGGCGATGGTGGGCGGCGACGACTGGGAGAACAACAAGCTGAACCTGGCCACGGGCGAGCGCGGCGTTCCCAATCCGGGCCGTCCGTCCGGCTCCTCGTTCAAGGTGTTCACGCTCATCGCAGCGCTCGAAGCGGGCATCAGCCCGCAGACGATGGTGGACTGCTCGTCGCCGGCCACTATTCCCAATACGGGATACACGGGAGCCAACGCCCTGCAGAACATCGACAACAACAACTACGGGACCATCAGCATCCAGCGGGCGTTCGCGAAGTCGTCGAACACGGGCTTCGTGCGCCTCGAGATGGCGCTCGGCATCGACAAGGTGATCGCGACGGCCAAGAAGATGGGAATCACCTCGACGCTTGAGGCGAACCCCTCGCTCACGCTGGGCCAGTCGAACGTGACGATGCTCGACATGGCCAGCGCCTACGCCATCATCGCCAACGGTGGCGTGCGCGTCGATCCCACGCCCGTCCTCACCATCACCAACTCGAAGGGCGAGGTGATCGTCGACAACACCACGCCCGATACCTCGCTTTCCAAGACGCATAGCGAGCAGGTCATCTCGCCCGAGGTCGCCCATGCGGCCACCGAGGTCATGAAGACCGTCGTCAACACGTCCGAGGGCACGGGCCAGGAGGCGGCGCTGCCGAACGGCCAGGTGGTGGCTGCGAAGACGGGCACGTCCACCGAGTACAAGGACATCACGTTCTGCGGCATCACGCCGCAGATGGCGGTGGCCGTCTGGTTGGGCGATCCCGCGAATGTCAAAACGCTGCCGGCCCGTGTGGGTGCCGGCGACGTGTTCCGCACCATTCATGAGCGCGGTGCTCGACGGCCAGCCGACCGAGCAGTTCCCGCAGGCGGCCGATCCCACGTACAAGAACTTCTCCGATCCGACCTACCATGTGGGAGGGTTCGCTAGCTCGTCGAACACCGACGACGAGAAGGATGACGAGAAGAAGAAGGACGCCGAGGACAAGGACGCCGACAAGGGCAAGGACGATCCTGCGCCGACGCCGACGCCGACGCCCACTCCCACGCCGACGCCCACGCCCGATCCGACTCCTACTCCAACCCCCGATCCGACGCCGAAGCCGGATCCCGATCCGACGCCCACTCCCACGCCGACGCCCGACCCCGGAGGCACGACGGACAAGCCGGCAAGCTAGGTTGCGGACCCGGAAACCGTTCCGATACGAACGCGTCGCATCCCCGGCGCGACGGCGGGCGAACCGCTACGATAGTTCAACGATGATTCGATGCAAGAGAGCAGGTACGACATGAAACATACGAGATTCGCCAAGGTGCTGGTCGCCATGTTCGCAGGCGTCTTGATGGTGGCGGCTCTGGGCGGATGCGCGCAGCAGGATACGGCGGCCGCGCAACAGCAATCCGAGAACCGTCAGTACATGACTCAGGTCAACCAAACTATGGACGACCTGAAGAGCCGTCTGGAGAGCTTTACCGATGCGGTATCGCGCGGCGACGTGGTGGGCATGCGCACGCAGGCCGACAACGCGTTCAAGGCTATCGACGACCTGAACAACCTCAACGTCCCCGACGCCCTCAAGGATATCCAGAAGGAGTACGTCGACGGCACGGCCGATCTCAAGGACGCGCTGAACTCCTATATCGACCTGTATACGGAAATCGACAGCGCCACCGAGGAACAGCCCTTCGACTATTCCACGTACGATCAGCGCATCCAGGATATCAAGTCGAAGTACGACGAGGGCATCGGCAAGCTCCAGTCGGGCGACAACAAGGCCAGCGAGCTGCCGGAATAACCTCGACTGACACGCACACTGCTTTGAGCGGCGGCCCTTTCGGGCTGCCGCTTTCGCATTCGACCACGCTTGCGTCCGCTCAGTCGTATTGCCGGGTTTTCGGCTGCCGTCTATCGGTTTCGCTCATGTTAATTCTGCGCTTGCTGCGGGGGCGCTTGGCGGCCGAGGGTATAATGGAAAGGGAGAATACTATACATTTTCCCACATGAGGACGAGGAGCGAACGGTGAGCGAAAAGACGCAGGGAGCCAGGAACATCGCCGAAGAGGCATTCGGAAACGAACGCAAGTTCAAGCAGCTGGTGGGTGCGCTGTCGGGTCCGTCGAGGCGCGAGCGCCAGAACGCAGCAGCGGCGCTCTCCTTCTTTGCCAAGGATCATCCCGATTTGATGATCCCGTTCGGCGCTGCCGTCATCGACGCGCTGAATCGCCCCGAAGCCCAGACGCGCTGGGAGTGCCTCGATATCCTCACCACGATGGTCGACCACGATTCCCGCACGTGCGACAAAGCGGTTCCCGGAGCCGAAACCGCGTTGTTCGACGAGGAGAGCGGGCCGGTGCGTTTGGCGGCCATGCGGTTCCTCTGCAAGCTGGGCGCTACGACGGAGAACCGTTCTGAGCGTGTGTGGCCTCTCATCGACGAGGCTATCCAGTGCTACCATGGCGACCTGGAGTTCCAGGATATGCTGGTGTCGGTTATCGACTTCTCGGCGGGCAAGCTGGCACCTTCCGTAAAGAAAGAGCTGGGCGCGCGCATGGCCTTCGACGCCTCCAACGGCAAAGGGCCGCTCAAGCGCCGTGCGCAGCAAATCATCGACAACGTGCAGAACTAGCGCACGGCATTCCTACGAGCCTTCCGGGCTCGTTTCGTCGCGTCGGCCCAGAAGGCGGCGCAAAGGGGCATCGTTCGAACAATTGCAGAAGGAGAGAACATGGCATCGCATACCGTGGCCCTCGTACCCGGTGACGGCATCGGCCCGGAGACGTCGGCCGCCATGCAACGGGTGGTGGAGGCCAGCGGCGCCGATATCGTTTGGGATGTGGCCGAGGCGGGGGCGCATCTCGTGGAGGAGCACGGCACGCCGCTGCCTGCTTCTACCATCGAAGCGGTCAAGCGGAACAAGGTGGCCATCAAGGGACCCGTCGCCACGCCGGTGGGCACGGGATTCCGCAGCGTGAACGTGGCGTTGCGCCGGGAACTCGGTCTGTACGCGTGCCTGCGCCCCGTCCTGTCCATTCCGGGGGCGGGCGGCCGCTACGACGGCGTGGATATCGTCATCGTGCGCGAGAACTCCGAAGACCTGTACGCGGGCATCGAGTTTGAAGAGGGCTCCGAGGGCGCCCGCAAGCTGATCGCGCTGTGCGAGGAAGAGGGCGCGGGCGCTATCCGTCCCGATTCCGGCATCTCCGTCAAGCCGATCTCGAAGGCGGCGTCCGAACGGATCGTGCGTTTCGCGTTCGACTACGCGCGCAGGCACGGACGCCGCAAGGTGACCGCCGTGCACAAGGCGAACATCATGAAGCATACCGACGGCTTGTTTTTGCGCGCGGCGCGCGAGGTTGCCGCAGAGCGCGCCGAAGATGCGGCGTTCGAAGAGCGCATCGTCGACGCGTTCTGCATGAACATGGTTATGGATCCTGCGCTGTTCGACGTGGTCGTGTTCCCGAACCTCTACGGAGATATCGCCAGCGACCTGGCCGCAGGTCTCGTGGGAGGCCTCGGCATCGCGCCGGGCGCGAACATCGGCGACGAGTACGCCGTGTTCGAAGCGGTGCACGGCTCGGCGCCCGACATCGCGGGGCAAGACAAGGCCAACCCCACCGCCCAGATACTGTCGGCGGCCATGATGCTCGACCATCTGGGCGAAGCGGAGGCGGCCGAGCGCATCCGCCGCGCGGTGCGCGCCGTGTACGCGGAGGGCGCGCACCTGACCGCCGACATTCGCAAGGCCACCGGCTCGTCCAAGCCGGCGGCAAGCTGCACGGAATTCACCGATGCCCTGATCGCGGCATTCTAAAACGTTGGAGTAAGGAGAACCTATGAGCCAAGAGAACAGCCGATTCGCTTCGACGCTGAACGTGAACGGCACGACGTACGCCTACTATCCGGTCTCGGCCGTCGCCGGCTCGGAGCAGCTGCCGTACTCGCTGACGGTGCTGCTGGAGAACGTGCTGCGCAACGCCGAAACGCCGGAGGCGGCCGAGGAGCTGGCCGCGCGCATCGTGGAAGCGGGGCGCGCGGGCGTCGTGGGCAGCGAGATCGAGTTCTCGCCGGCGCGCGTGCTGTTCCAGGATTTCACGGGCGTGCCCGTGTTCGTGGACTTCGCCGTGATGCGCGAGGCCTGCGCTCAGCTGGGCGGCGACCCGACGAAGATCAACCCGCAGATTCCCTGCGACCTCGTGATCGACCATTCGGTCATCGCCGACGTCGCCGGCTGCGCGGGCGCGCTCGCGCAGAACATGGAGCTGGAGTTCTCGCGCAACAAGGAGCGCTACGACTTCTTGAAGTGGTCGCAGGAATCGTTCGAGAACGTGCGCATCGTGCCCCCCGGAGCGGGCATCTGCCACCAGCTGAACATCGAGCAGTTCGCCCACGTGACCATGACCGCCGACGGCGCGCCCGGCGAGCAGCCAACGGCGTACTTCGACACGCTCGTGGGCACCGACAGCCACACGCCCACGGCCAACGGCATCGGCGTGCTGGGCTGGGGCGTGGGCGGCATCGAGGCCGAAGCGGCCGCGCTGGGCCAGCCTATCACCACGCTCGTGCCGAAGGTGGTGGGCGTGCGCCTGAGCGGCGAGCTGGGCGAGGGCGTGGCAGCCATGGACGTGGCGCTGTCGTTCGCGCAGATGCTGCGCGCGAAGGGCGTGGTGGGCTGCTTCGTGGAGTGCTTCGGCCCGGGCCTCGACGCGCTCAGCGCCACGCAGCGCACGTGCATCTCCAACATGACGCCCGAGTACGGCAGCACCTGCACGCTGTTTCCGGTGGACGAGCAGACGCTGACGTATCTGCGCCTGACCGGCCGCAGCGAGCAGCAGGTGGCGCTCGTGGAAGCTTAGCGCCAAGGCGCAGGGCTTCTGGAACGACGCGGACGCGCCCGCGCGCACGTACGCCGAGGTGATCGAGTTCGACCTGGGCGCCGTGGAGCGCTCGCTGGCCGGCCCGTCGCGCCCGCACGACCGCATCCCGCTGTCGGCGGTGCAGGAGCGCTTCCGCGCCGTGTGCGACGAGCGCGGCCTCGACCTGTCCAAGCGCGTGGCGGTCGATCTCGACGGCGAAGCGTGCGAGCTGACCCACGGCGCGCTGGCCATCGCGGCGGTGACCAGCTGCACGACGGCCACCGACCCCTCGATGATGCTGGCCGCGGGCCTCGTCGCGAAGAAGGCCGCCGACGCCGGCCTCAAGCCCCAGCCTTGGGTGAAGTGCGTGCTGGCTCCGGGCAGCAAGGCCACCGAGCTTCTGCTGGAGCGCGCCGGGCTGCTGGACGGGCTGCGGGCGCTGGGCTTCTACACGTGCGGCTTCGGCTGCATGAGCTGCATCGGCAACTCGGGTCCCATCCTGGACGAGCTGCACGAGGTGGCCGAGGACATCGAGCTGGCCAGCGTGCTGTCGGGCAACCGCAACTTCGAGGGTCGCATCTGCCGGCCCGATGTGCTCTGCACGAACCTGACCTGGGCGCTCCCGCCGCGGTCATCGCCTACGCGCTGGCGGGCACCATGGACGCGGACCTCGAGCACGACGCGCTGGGAACGCGCCCCGACGGCACCCCGGTGCTCTTGGCCGACATCTGGCCCAGCGACGAGGAGATCGCCGCGCTGGTGGCCCAGCATGTGGACTGCTCCCTGTACGAGGAGGGCACGCGCGGCCTGTACGACGGCGATGCGGCCTGGGCCGCGCTGGGCAGCGAACCCAGCGACACGTTCAGCTGGGACGACGCGTCCACCTACGTGCGCCGCGCCCCGTACTTCGACGGCATGGAGCGCGAGCCCTCCGCGCCGAAGCCCGTTGAGGCCGCTCGCGCGCTGGCGCTGCTGGGCGACTTCATCACCACCGACCACATCTCGCCGGCGGGTTCCATTGCCGCCGACTCGCCCGCGGCCCGCTACCTGGAGGAGCGCGGCGTGGCTCCGGCCGACTTCAACACCTACGGCGCGCGCCGCGGCAACCACGAGGTGATGATGCGCGGCACCTTCGCCAACGTGAAGCTGCAGAACAAGCTGGCCGAGGGGAAGAAGGGCGGCTGGACGCGCGACTTCGCCACCGGCGAGGTGCGCCCGCTGTTCGACGCGGCTATGGACTATGAGGCTGCGGAAACGCCGCTCGTGGTGGTGGCCGGCAAGATGTACGGCAGCGGCTCGTCGCGCGACTGGGCGGCGAAGGGCCCGGCGCTTCTGGGCATCCGCGCCGCGTTCGCCGAGAGCTTCGAGCGTATCCATCGGTCGAACCTCATCGGCATGGGCATCCTGCCGCTGCAGTTCCAAGAGGGAGAGAGCGCCGAGAGCCTGGGACTGGACGGTTCGGAGCTGTACACGGTGGCGCCCATCGACTTCTCGCAGGGGCTGCCCGAGCCGCGCGTGGTGGACGTGACCGCCGAGCGCGCGGACGGCCAGACGACGACGTTCCGGGCGACCGTCCGCGTGGACACGCCCACCGAGGGCCGCTACTACCAGCACGGCGGCATCCTGCCGTTCGTGCTGCGCAGCCTTTTGTAAAGAAGAGGTAACGTCGGCGCCCGATTGCGAAGAGCGGTCGGGCGCTTTGTCGTATACTGGATACTTTAACTATCGGTACGCTTGGGAAGGGATGCCGTGAAACAGACATCCGGATTCGATGCGCTGATCGAAGCGCTCAAACAATCAGGGGTAAACGTGGACGGTCGGTTCGATGCCGACCATGAAGCGCCGTCGGGCGGGGCAGGACGCGCCGGAGGCGGGGGAGGCGGCGCTCAGCCGCCGCACGTGAACGTGGAGATCCCGTTCGCCGACCGCATGGCCTCGTGGGGCAAACGCGCCCTCATCGTGGCCGCCATCGTCATCATCCTCGTCGGCCTCGGGGCCTACTGGTGGTTCCATCCGCCCATCAACATCCACATCGACCGATACGTGGATGTTCGTGGCCGTGTTCATCCTGCTGCCGCTGTTCCTGCTGTTCTGGAGCCGGTCGTACAGCTACAAGAACGGCACGAGCAAGGTGGAGCCGAACGCGGGCAAGGCCAAGGCGTTCAAGTGGGCATCGTACCTGCCGGTGCTCGTGGCCGTGATCGGCGTGATCGGCGCCGTGGCGTCGCTGTCGATCTTCCCGGGCAACGCGGCGAAGTACGCCAACGTGCTGCAGACGGAGACGGAGACGTTCGCCGACGACATCAAGGAAGTCAACTACTCCGAGATCCCGGTCATCGACCGCAGCTCGGCCATCCTGCTGGGCAACCGCGAGATGGGCTCCATCCCCGACTTCGTCAGCCAGTTCGAGATCTCGCCGCTGTACAGCCAGATCAACTACCAGAACGCCCCGGTGCGCGTGAGCCCGCTTGCGTACGCCGACCTGTTCAAGTGGTTCACGAACCGCGACGGCGGCATCCCGGCGTATGCGCTCGTGAACATGACGACGCAGGACGCCGAGATCGTGCGGCTCGACGACAGCCCCCATCTACTACTCGGAGTCTGAGCCGCTCGCGCGCAACATCGACCGCCACGTGCAGCTGAGCTACCCGTTCTACATGTTCGACCAGAAGTCGTTCGAGATCGACGACGACGGCCACCCGTGGTGGATCTGCCCGGTGCAGTCGCGTACCATCGGCCTGTTCGGAGGCACCACCATCAGCCGCGTGGTCATGGTGGACGCCACCACGGGCGAGACGCAGGACCTGGCCATCGAAGACGTGCCGCAGTGGGTGGATCACGCCTATCCCACCGACCTGCTGCTGGAGCAGTACAACTGGTCGGGCAAGTACAAGGACGGTTGGCTGAACTCGGTGCTGGGCCAGCGCAACGTCGTGCAGACCACGCCGGGAACCGACGGCAACTTGGGGTACAACTACATCGCCAAGGACGACGACGTGTGGGTGTACACGGGCGTCACCTCGGCCACGGCGGACAACTCCATCGTGGGCTTCGTGCTGATCAACCAGCGCACGGCCGAGTCGCACTTCTACTCGGTGTCGGGCGCGACCGAGGATTCGGCCATGCAGTCGGCCGAGGGCCAGGTGCAGAACCTGCGCTACCAGGCAACGTTCCCGCTGCTGATCAACGTGTCGGGGCAGCCGACGTACTTCATGGCGCTCAAGGACGACGCGGGCCTCGTGAAGCAGTTCGCCATGCTCGACATCCAGCGCTACCAGAACGTGGCCGTGGGCAACACGGTGGCCGAGTGCCAGAAGGCCTACCAGGCGCTGCTCGCCACGAACGGCGTGCTGACCGAGGAGGGCGTCGACACCGGATCGCTTGAGATGCAGGGCACCATCTCCACCATCGCCCAGGCGGTGATGGAGGGCAACTCGCACTTCTACGTGACGCTTGACGAGGGCGAGGGCATCTACGACTTCGCGCTGCCCGGCCTCATCGAGATCGTCGGGTACAAGGAAGGCGACACCATCTCGTTCACGTACGTGGAAGCCGAGCCGACGAACCCCGTCGAGGAGATCCTCGATAGCTCGAAGGCGGGTACGAGCGAGAAGGCTGCCGAGCAAACCGCGAAGGAAGCCGACGCGACGGCCGACGCCAAGGGAGACGCGGCGTAGGACGGCGTCACGGTGTTGGCGTGGCGCGTGGAAAACGCTTGACATTCGTTTTGGGTAGGGTAGAATAAGCGAGTTGTTTAGTTTGTTCCGCTGCCCAAGACAGCTGGTACCGATGAGGTTTAATCGCAGGAATGCGGCCCGCCGAGGTGGTTCTGATAAGTTTCGCGCTTTGACGACCCCCTGCTGTCACGAGACGGCGGGGGGTCGTTTCTTGTTTTCAAGCGACGATTCCCACCCGCGAGGGGCGGAACCCGAGTTTGAGAAGAAGGAGGTGTACTACATGCCCAACGCAAAGAATCAAGAGATGCTCACGAAGATCAAAGGCGACCTGGACGGCGTTTCCGCCGTGTGGGTGGTCGACTACTGCGGTCTGACGGTGAAGGACATCCAGGCGCTGCGTACGGCGATCCGCGAATCCGGTGCGAGCTTGAAGGTGTACAAGAACACGCTCATGCACATCGCCCTGGAGGAGTCGAACCTGCCCACGCTCGACGACATGCTTGCGGGTCCGAGCGCGTTCGTGTTCGCCGGCGACGATGTGGCTGCGGCTGCCAAGGCCGTGAAGACGTTCGCCAAGACCAACAAGAACCTGGAGATCAAGGGTGGCTTGATGGAAGGCGCGCAGGTGTCCGCCGCACAGGTGGAGGCCATCGCTTCTCTCCCGTCTCGCGAAGAGCTCCTGGCTCAGATCGCCGGCGCCATTTCCGGTGTCGCCCGCGGCCTCGCTGTTGCCCTCAACGGCGTGCCGAGCGGTCTTGCTCAGGTCACGAAGGCTGTGGCCGACCAGAAAGAAGCTGCTTAAACGCAGCGCTGGCAGCGTGATGAGCGCTGCCTAACCGAAAGCTGAAACGTACCGGTCGGATGAGATCCGACCACTTTGAAAGGAACTAACATGGCTGTTACTCGCGAAGAGATCATTGAGGCCCTCAAGGAGATGTCCCTGCTCGAGGCGTCCGAACTGGTGAAGGACATCGAGGAGACGTTTGGCGTTTCCGCCGCCGCTCCCGTGGCCGTGGCCGCTGCCGCTCCGGCCGAGGGTGGCGCTG
>ENA-OQIL01000768-OQIL01000768.1-human-gut-metagenome-genome-assembly--contig:-NODE-768-length-10744-cov-2.188471_pt1 | contig 10744 bp, 14 predicted proteins | sample MGYA00242583_ERZ504748 | MGnify/ENA primary metagenome ERZ504748 (study PRJEB26092, sample SAMD00036191) | human gut metagenome | host: Homo sapiens | study: EMG produced TPA metagenomics assembly of...
TGTCATTGATCAATTAATGACTAATCCCTTGAATTTTGCCATAAAAAAAGAAAGTATCCTAATAATACGATAGTCTTAAAATTGAAAATCATGTCATTGAAAATGACAAATATATGATCATCCGAAATCAGAGCAATATAGTATATTATGTATATATATTAGGTAGATAACCTGAAGGATTGAGTGTGAATCATGTTATTAGAGAGAAAAATATTAGTGGTTGAAGACAATGAAATTAACCGGGCTGCGCTTTCCCACGGGGCCACTGACTTTATCACCAAGCCCTACCGCGCCCAGGTCATTTTACACCGGGCAGCCGGTATCATCCGCCTGCGGGAGACCTCCGCCCTCATCCACCAGATCCAGTATGACCGGCTCACCGGGGTGTACAGCAAGGAATATTTCTGCCAGCAGGTCAGGGATATCTTGTTTCGGAACCCGGATGTGAAATATGATATCCTCTGTTCTGACATTGAGGACTTCAAACTGATCAACGACACCTTCGGCATAGCCGCCGGGGACCGCCTACTGCGGCAAGTGGCGGAGCTCTGCGGCCAGCGGCTAGGAGAGCGTGGAATCTGCGGCCGCCTGAACGCAGACCAGTTTGCCTGCCTCCTGGAGCACCGTGAAGACTATGCGGACGAGATGTTCACCCAGTCTGACAGCAGGATCAACAGCGGCTTTGGCGATCAAAATGTGACCATGAAATACGGCATCTACACGGTGGAGGACCGGGAAATCTCCGTAGAACAGATGTGTGACCGGGCGCTGCTGGCGGCGCACAGTATCAAGGGAAAGTATGGCAAACACTTTGCCCTCTACGACGACAAGCTGCGGGGCACGCTGCTGCGCCGGCAGGCCATCACGGACGGCATGGAGACGGCTCTGGCCACGGGGCAGTTCGAGGTCTACCTGCAGCCCAAGTACCAGATCCGGGACGGCCGGCTGGCGGGAGCTGAGGCGCTGGTGCGCTGGAATCATCCGGACTGGGGCCTGCAGTCGCCCGCGGAGTTCATCCCCATCTTTGAACGCAACGGCTTTATCACCAAGCTGGACCAATATGTCTGGGAGCGGGCCTGCGCCCTGATGCAGGCGTGGGATGAGAAAGGTTATCCCAGCGTTAACGTTTCCGTCAACGTCTCCCGGGCGGATATCTACAACAGCGATTTGATCGACTTTCTGACCCGGATTCTGAAAAAATTATGAGCTGCAGCCAAGCCGGCTGCATCTGGAGATTACAGAAAGTGCCTATACCGAAAACCCGGGCCAGATCATCGCGACGGTCGAACAGCTGCGGACGCTGGCTTTGTCATTGAAATGGATGATTTCGGCAGCGGCTACTCCTCCCTGAATATGTTAAAGGATGTCAATGTGGACGTGCTCAAAATTGACATGAAGTTCCTGGATATGGACGAGCAGAGCCGCCTATTGGCCCAGATATTTGACGTGGAGTACCATGTAGAAAACTACTTCTACGGTCACAATGTTGAAGCCGGAACGCCGTTGTATAACATATTTGATGAGGTATGGTTTGAACAAAACGGAGAGCATATCCGCCCCATTGGTGCCCATTATGGAAATGAAATAGGTTTCTTCCTACGCAATATGCCTTGGTTGGACATGATTTTGCTCGTGGCCACTCATTATCAGGCACATACTCCAGATGAAAAACTGGATTTAGCTTCTTTTGACCGGTGTTATCGCTGCCTTGTAGAAATTTTGAGACGAGTCTAAAATCCTTTTTTAAAGGCATAACATTCTTTGCGGCACTTTGCAGCAGGTAAGGAGCATTCATATGAAAAGCCATCCGCATCGGCAGCGGGGGCCGGCTATGCCGGCGACCGGCTGGAGACCCTCGCTGGAGCTGATCGAAAAGGGCAACCTGGACTACATCAGCTACGAGTGCCTGGCCGAGCGCACCATCGCCATCGGTCAGCAGGCCAAGCTGAAGGACCCGTCCAAGGGGTACAACGGCCTGCTGGAGCACCGCATGGAGAGGGCCCTTCCCCTGTGCTGGAAGCACAAGGTGCAAGCTGCATCACCAACATGGGCTCCGCCAACCCCCAGGCCGCCGCCCAGAAGTGCGTGGAGATTGCCCACAGGCACGGACTGACCGGCATGAAGATCGCCTGCGTCACCGGCGACGACCTGCTGCCCGTCATCGACAAGTACATGGACACCGAGGTGTGGGAGGACCCACGAACCCCCTGTCCAAGCTACCCCCGGCGAGATCGTCTCCGCCAACGCCTATATGGGCGTAGAGGGAATCCTGAAGGCCCTGGAGCAGGGCGCCGATGTGGTCATTACCGGCCGTGTGGCCGACCCCGCCATCTTCATGGCTCCTATGATCCATGAGTTTGGCTGGTCTCTGGAGGACTGGGACAAGCTGGGCAAGGGCACCATCATGGGCCATCTGCTGGAGTGCGGCGGTCAGGTCACCGGCGGTTACTTCGCCGAGCCCGGCAAGAAGGATGTGCCCGGCGTGGGCCACTTGGGTTTCCCCATCATCGAGGTGTCCGAGGACGGCTCTTTCTTCGTCACCAAGGTACCCGAAGCCGGCGGCATGGTCACGGTGGAGACCTGTTCCGAGCAAATCTGCTACGAAATCCACGATCCGGAGAACTATCTGACCCCGGACGTGGTGGCTGACTGCAAGCAGATCACCTTCACGGAGGTAGAGAAGGACAAGGTGGCTGTCACCGGCATTACCGGCAAGCCCAAGACCGAGACCTTCAAGTGCTCCATCGGCTACAAGGACTGCTTCATCGGCGACGGCGAGATCAGCTACGGAGGCCCCGGCTGCGTGGCCCGCGGTAGGCTGGCCCTGGACATCATCAAGGAACGCCTGGAGCTGGTGGCCCCCGGCGTGTTTGACGAGCTGAAGTTCGACCTCATCGGCTGCAACAGCCTGTACTGGAACCCCGACTTCAAGTACAACGAAGAGCCCAGCGAGGTGCGGGTCCGCGTGTCCGGCCGAGCCAAGGCCAGGGCCGACGCCGAGCTCATCGGCAACGAGGTGGAGGCCCTCTACACCAACGGCCCAGCCGGCGGCTGCGGCGCCGTCAAGCGCACCCGCGACATCGTGTCCGTGGCCTCCATTCTGGTGAGCCGCTGCGATGTTAAGCCCGAAGTCGAGATCTTTGAAGTCTGATTTCAAGACAGAAATGGAGGCATTTTCTATGAAACTCTGGGATATCGCACACTCCCGCACCGGCGACAAAGGCAACATCTCCAACATCTCCCTCATCGCCTACGACCCCAAGGACTATGCGCTGCTCAAGGAGAGAGTCACCGCTGAGCGGGTGAGGGAGCACTTCAAGGGCATGGCCAAGGGCGAGGTGGTTCGCTATGAGCTGCCCAATATCCATGCGTTGAACTTTGTCATGTACGCTGCCCTGGGCGGCGGCGTAACCCGCTCCCTCTCCATAGACATGCACGGCAAGGGCCTGTCCTCCTACCTGCTGGACATGGAGCTTTGAACCTTTTCAAAAAAAGCGCCGCCCCGGAGCCTGTCGCTCCGGGGCGGCGCTTTGCCGCGTCAGTCCCGATCCATCTCATAGGTGAGCACGCCGCCGGTTCTGGCGTCGATTTCGTACTCGTACTCCATGCCGCCGGCCTTGAACTCCACCTTATAGCAGGGCGTGCGCTCGTCCAGCTCCTCCTCCACCTCCAGCTCGTAGGTGTCGGTCAGCGCCACCCCCGCGTGGGCCAACGCCGCGTCCCGGGCGGCATCCCGCCCGATGGCCTGGTCCGCGGGCAGGGCATTGGGGTGCTCCTCCCGCTTGCTCTTGAGCACGCTGCCGTCCGCGGCAGCAATCTCGTACTCGTACTCTGTAGTACCTGCCCAGAATTCCAGCTCGTAGGTCAGGCGGCCATCGTCAAAGTCCCGCTTGACCGTCAGCCCGCGCACGTCCCCTTCGGCCACGCCCGCATGGGCGAAGGCCGCGGCTTTGGCCGCCGCCTCGCCGATGTCGGTCTGAGCGGTACTTCCGCCGCTGGTCAGGCTGCCGCCCTTTTGCTCCCGCCCGTGCTTGACAATGGCGCCGGTGGCGGCATCTACATCGTACTCATACTCCGTGTTTCCGGCAAAAAACTCCACCTCGTATACCATACGGCCGTCCTCATAGTCGTAGTCAGCCTCCAGGAACACCACGTCCCCGCTGGTCACACCCGCATGGGTCAGGGCAGCCTCCTTGGCGGCCTCCACACCGATATAGGCGCTCTGGCTGGCCGTACCTACCGAGTTCAGCGCCGGGTTGGAGGCGGTCGTGCTGGTCTGTCCCCCCGCGCTGTCCGGGGTCTGGACTGCGGTGGAATTGGCCAGCAGATTCAGCTCATTGATGGACAGCCCCACCAGGGACTCAAACGTGAGATGGTTGCTGCTGTCCACCAGGGACTGGATCAGCGTGGCCTTGCCCAGCGAGATGCCATACTCGTCCGCCTTTTGCTGAAGGGCGCTGTCCCCACTGAGGGTCTGGGAGAGGATCGCTCCGTTGACTTTGGCGGAGTCGAGCACCTGCCCGATTTCCGTGGTCAGCTTCTGCTCCAGGGCTGCGCCCCGGGCCGCGTCGTCGTCCTCCACCGAGATGAGGATGGAGTTGGCCAGTTCGTCCACATAGCCGTGCTTGAGCAGAGAGCCCATGATGGCGTTGACCGCCACATTCAGATCGGCCCCCTTCAGGTCCATGCCGTCCAGAATTTCGTTTGCGTCCGCGTTCAGCGGAACGGCCGAGACCACCTTCTCCTGCCGGTTTACATCCAGCTCCACGCTGGGATTGACATCCAGGGAGATGACCGAAGCCACGGCGTTGGCCTGGTAATACTGAACACCGGCGCCTCCGCCCACTACCACCAGCGCCAGGCAGGCCGCCGCAAGCCAGGCCATGGCCGCCTTTTTTCCGCGGCTTCCGCGCCGGTACAGTCATGGGAATCACGTTTCCCCGCCGCGGTTCGCACCGGGAGAGGAGCGCCTCCAGATGGTCGGGCGCGGCGTGCTCCAGCGCGGTGCGCAGACGCTGTTCCAGTTCCTGATCGGTCACAGGGCATCCCCTCCTTCCAGCTTCGTCTTTAGTTTCAGGAGCGCGCGGCGGTACTTGGACAGCACCGTGGACAGGGGCAGCTCCAGCAGGCCTGCAATCTCCCTGTGCTTCCAGCCGGTCACCGCGTGGAGCAGCACAATTTGCCGTTCGTCATCCGCCAGCGCGGTGAGGGCGGCGTCCAGCACCTGCCGGTCCTCCACCGTCACCATCGGGTTCTCCGCTGCCAGCCGTTCCCAGTCCTCCAGAGCCATGTCCTGGGTCCTGCCCCGCTCCCGCAGCTTCATCAGGGCGAGGTTGCGGGCGATGGTCAGCAGCCAGGCCAGCGGTGTGCCCTGGGGACGGTACTGATGGGCGTTTTCCCAGGCCCGCACAAAAGCGTCCTGGGTCACATCCTCAGCGTCATGCTGGTTTTTCAGGTAGGATAGGGCCAGGCCGTACACCGATGTCCGCGTGCGGTGGTACAGCTCTGCCAGCGCCTCCTGATCCCCCCGGCCAGCCGGGCCATCAGCGGCTCCAGCAGCTCCGGCGCAGTGGCGGTGCGGCGCTCCTCTGCCATTGTCTCAAGCAGGATTAACATGGTGTCGCGCTCCTGTCATCTTCTTAATGTACGGGAGCAGCGTTTTATTGCGCCGCCCCTCTCTTTTTTTCCGATTTTATTATATCCCATTCAGCCGCTAGGAGTAAAGCCCTTTTTTGCTGCGCCCCAGCCGCTATGTACTGCGGCACAGGAGTGCTTATTCCTGAGCCCCATGGCCGCCTCCAGCTTCTTGAGTGCTTTTTTCTCAATGCGCGATACCTCGCGCCGCGGTTATTGTAACCAGAGGTCCATTAAAAAAGCGCCTCCGGCGGGCAGAAGCGGAAGTGGATGATGAGCTCCCTCTGTTCAGTTAGCTCCACCCGCTCAATGAGGCTTACCAGAAGCTCCCGGTTGTCACCAGCCTCATCCAGAAAACGCTGAACCAGGGCCCCGGCCTTGTCCCCGGCCTCCGGGCTTTCCCGGCGTTCCAGCTCTGTCACACGCCGCTCCAGTGCGCCGCGCTCCTCGCGGGCCTGCCGGTAGAGCCGTGCAAAATCCGCCTCGGCCAGCAGGCCACTGAGCTGATCCAAATACATCCGGTCCAGGACGGTGGTCAGGCGGCCTATTTTGGCCCGCAGGGCCCGGATTTCCGCCGTGGGATTTTCCCCTCCATGAGCCTCTGCTACGGCAGACCGGGCGGCGGGCAGCAGGGCCGCAGGCTCCAGGCAGGCCCCGCAGGCCTCCCGCAGCTTGGCTACCACGGCACGAGTGACGGTCTGCTCCTGAATGCAGTGGCAGGTGCAGCCCCCTGTCTTTGTGAACCGCTGGTAGGTGCGGCAAACCAGATACCGCACATCCTCCCCCCGGCTGTTTTTCCGGTTGAGCACCGCCAGCGGGTGCCCGCACTCGTGACAGAAAAGCAGCCCTTTCAGTGGAAACTCATAGGTTCGGCTGCGGGTGTGCCGCCGGCTGGCCAACAGACGCCCCACCCGTTCAAAGGTCTCCGGCGTCACCAGCGGCTCATGGGTCCCCTCCACCACCACCCAGTCCTCCGGTAGCTGCCGAATGCACTTTTTGCTCTTGTAACTGACCTTCCGTCGGCGCCCCTGTACCATATTTCCAATATAGGTTTCGTTTTGCAGCATCTCAGAGATGCGCTCACCGCTCCACTGTCCGGTACCGGAGGGATACAGGCCCGCGTAGCATCCCGGCGATGGGATGCCCTCAGCGTTGAGCTGCGCGGCGATCTGGCGGCAGCTCAGGCCCTCCAGCGCCAGCCGGAAAATACGTCGTACCACCGGCGCGGCCCCCTCGTCCACCACAATTTTGTTCTTTTCCGCAGGGTGCATCTGATAGCCATATACCGGCTTGCCGCCGATAAACAGCCCTTTTCGCTGTTTGTCCCGCTTGACGCTGGAGATCTTTTTGGAGATGTCCTTTGCGTACATGTCGTTCATAATGGCCCGGAACGGCGTGATCTCGTTGGCGCTGGAGTCCACACCGGTGTCGATGCCGTCCAACAGGGAGATGTACCGCACACGGTGTTCCGGGAAATAGCGCTCCATATAGTGGCCGGTCATGATGTAGTCGCGCCCCAGCCGGGACAGATCCTTGGTAATCACCATGTTCACCCGTCCGGCCTCAATGTCCCGCAGCATCCGCCGGAACTCCGGGCGGTCGAAACTGGTGCCCGACCAGCCGTCGTCCACATAGAGGCCGGCCACCGGCACCCCCCGCTGGCGGGCAAAGTCCTCCAGCATGGCCCGCTGGTTGCTGACGCTCTCTGAGGGCCCGTCGGTTTCGTCCTCCCTGGACAGCCGGATATAAAGTGCGGCGCGGTACCTCTCCGCCCCTTCTATCTCCAGGTACATGAGTTACCCCCAGGGGTGTCCTTGTTAAGTTCCCGCGCCAAAAAGGCGCGGAATGAGCCTTGTACCAGTTCCTTTGCCTCCGCCCCTCCATCGGTATAGGTACACCGTACCGTCATTTCCCGCTTCCGCTGTCCCAAGCATATCCCTCCTTGCTACTGCTTGGTAAAGCTTATGCGGCAGGCGGCGTTCCTTGCCTGTCCAGTCAAGCTTAAAGAAAGGGGCATCCCGATCGGGACGCCCCCTTTCTTTAAGCTGTTACATAAAAAGTTTGCGTACGGGAATCAGATCCAGAAGCATCTTCTGCAAAGATAGTTACTTCTACACGGTATTCTTCACCTGAAATTCCGTTATAATAAATGGTATTTCCATGATAATAAGAATTATTTGAAATCATTCCGGCATCATCTTGATCCAATGAATTAGCAAGCGCCCAAGTCCCCCCTACTTTCTGATGTACCACAATTCTTTTGGCTCCAATACGAGTCATTTTTCCGGTTCCGTCCACAGAAAACGATATAGCAAGTCTGCCACCGCCTATAGGCTTAACATTAATACTGTAACTTGTCAGTTGTTCACTAGCACGATACACTATATTACTGTATGCTGACACTGGCACCATCAGTAGAGTAGAAATTGCTATAATACAAGATAAAAACTTTATTTTAAAAAATCTCATTTTAACCGCCCTCATAAATAGATTCTATTATTTTCTTCATTTCTTTCTTTGATATGTCACCACTTATTGCACACTCTAAATCTGCAAGGCTCCATACAGCTACTTCACTTTCCATATTTTCAAATAAATAATGTTTGACGCCACCTACGGTATATATTTCTACTGAGCTATCATTTTTTTCATAGGATGTGAGTGATTCTCTATATTGATTGTAAAATAAAGAAATCATCCGCTCCCCATTTAAATAATATGCTCGAATTTCAATTCTTTCGGGCTCTTGAAGCACGTTTACAATAATATCATCTAGAATAAATCCCTCTGGCATCCAATTCGGCACTACATTAGCCGATATTTCATATTCATCTAATGCCTCTTGAAGTTTTCCATATCTATCATTTTCAGGAAGTGTATATTCATTTTTAAATGTATTAACATTATCCTCCATTAAAAATATATCATCCGACCAGGAACTAATCATCTGAAACACATTCTCGAAACCAAGCGCAGGGGGCAATGCGATACACACCACCACAGCCGCTACTATGACAACGCGTCGAAAAAAGTGGCGTTTTGGCCTTCTTTGGGGCCGGTACTCTGTCTGAGAGGGGGCTGGTTCTGATGGGGCTGTTCCGGGGTTCTCTGCCGGGTAGAGGGACAGGTCCTCCCCCTCCGGGGTATTATAGTACTGCTGAAACTCCTCCCATGCCTGCTCGGGGTCGGGGAGAAGCCCTGTCGGATGTCTCTCTTCTCTCTCTAAGACCACCTCCACAATTGCGTCTATATAAGCTTTGTCCTCGGGCGTTTCTGCGGGCGCCGGCGCAGCGGCCAGCAACTCCAGCAGCTTTTGGGTGCTCAGGCGGCTTAGATAGGCGCAGTTCTGATTTTTGCTCGGGCTTGCCATTCGATTGCGCCCCCTTCAATAATTTATATGTAGACAGCATCCTGTTTTTGGACAGGTCTCAAAAAAATCGCTCCGGGTGCTCCTCTATGGCGCGGCGGAGCTTTTTCTGCGTCCGCTCCACGCGCTTGTAACAGGCCCATAGGGAAATGCCAGCCGCCTTCGCCGCATCCACATAGGCCCAACCATCCAGGGTCACTCTTCGGAACAGGGTAAAATCCTCCTCGGAGACGACATCCAGACACAACTGCACCAATTCGCGGTCGCTGTCGTCCCATTCTGACGGTTCGCTCTCCGGCAGAAGCACTTCCAGCGGAAGAAAGGTCCGTTTCTGGCGGGCCTGCTCCCGCAGCATGTTCTTCGCCACCAGCCCCGCCGTTTTCCGCAGCCATCCGGCGGGATTTGGGCTGCTCATCATCTCCTCCGGCTTTTGGCACGCAATCCGCGCCGCTTCCTGAATGGCAACCTGTGCCGAGGGCATGTCCTTTAATATGGGGTAGAGCTCGAGGAGCATCCGCTTAAAATTCGCGTGGTAGATTTCCTCCAGGAATTTCCCCTGTTCCTCATTCATGTATCATTCCCCCCTCGCCTGTTCTCTCTCTCTTTATTTTATCACAGGTGCTCCGGCTTTTCTTCCCTGCATTTTACCGGCTGTCTGGCAGGCCCTGAAAAACTCCTCATAAGAAACGCCGTAAATCTGCTTCAAAGCGATCAGGACGCTGACCCGGATACTGTAGCGGCCCAGTTCCATCTGGGAGATGATTTCCCGGCTGACAGGGAGGCCCATGACCTGGAGCTTTACCGCGACCTGCTCCTGGGACAGTCCGGCCTGCTTGCGCAGGCGATGCAGGTTTTTGCCAATTGAGATATCCTGCTTAATTTTCTCTGACATGAAGACCTCCTTAAAATCAAGCCTGGAACCTATGGATTCCGTTTGATTTTACCTTGGTATTTGCGCCAGATACGGAATGTATTCATTCCAAACGGCTGTCAAAGAAAAAAGTATCCAATTCCGTGGATATTGTCGACTTCCTTGGAAATTAACCCCACAAAAAAGCGACTTCCTCTCCCATCTTTTAATTATTTGTCCAATTTTCCTCTTTTGCGTACATATAGTTTTTGGAAAGCCTATCGGAGGTCAAGCAGCGGATGCGCTCCATCCACCAGAGGGTCGCTTGCGGCTCGGTCCACACCAGTCATGGACGCTCCCTTACATCTACTTTTTGAAAAAAGGAGTCTGTCCTATGACAAATTTCACCCTGTCACCTACTTTTGACGCGGCAAATGCCTCTCAAAAGGCAGAGCTGCTCCTGCGCCGGCTGGGCGTGCGCAGAAACCTGGTCGGATTTGACTACACCGTATACATGTCTGTGCAGGTGGCGGCCAATCCCAGCTCCCTCCAGTTGATCACCAAGCGTCTCTACCGGGAAACCGCCAAGCAGTTCCATACCACCTCAATCGCGGTGGAGCGCGCTGTCCGCACCGTAATCGGGGACTGCTGGAAACTTGAGGACCACAGCCTTCTGGATACCCTGGCCGGACGGCGCCTGACCCGCAGTCCCTCCAACAGCGTATTCATTGACCTGGTGGCCGGATACCTCCGGTATCCGCTGAGCTGACTGTACCACTGGTGTTGATGTCGGCCGCACGTCCGGCACTCCGGGCCTCCCTCCGAGAAGCTGGCTTTTCCCGCTCTGACACCGCAGTGAGGGTGGCGTCTCCGTCCGGGCCGTCCCGGCCCCC
>ENA-OQIL01000769-OQIL01000769.1-human-gut-metagenome-genome-assembly--contig:-NODE-769-length-10743-cov-5.261492_pt1 | contig 10743 bp, 10 predicted proteins | sample MGYA00242583_ERZ504748 | MGnify/ENA primary metagenome ERZ504748 (study PRJEB26092, sample SAMD00036191) | human gut metagenome | host: Homo sapiens | study: EMG produced TPA metagenomics assembly of...
CACGCAATGCAAGGTCAGTCAGCTTATATAAAAGCCCCTTTCCAAGCGGCGCTCTCTCATATGCCAGCAATAAAATATCCTTGGCATCCTGATACTCTGCAGTTTTTTCTCTAAATCTGGGAAATCATCGTAAGCAGGCTGGTGCTGCGTACACGACGCCAGTCGATGGTATCGGCGATCTTCATCGCCGTCTCGAAATCTCCCTTGTTAACCAGTTTCTTAATCTGCTCTACCTTGATGTTAAACTCGTATTTATCCATCTTATGCATCTCCTAACTTCCTGCCGCGGCAGAAGTTTTATTGTTACTGTTCACGCACACGTGCCCAGTAACGTTTTATTTGCTCACCGGCTACAGCTCTGTACGCCCATCCAGCGCGCGCAGAAGCGTTACCTCATCAATATATTCCAAGTCGCCCCCGACCGGAACGCCGCTGGCGATTCGCGTCACCCGGATCCCTGTCGGCTTAATCAGCTTGCTCAAATACATCGCGGTCGTCTCGCCCTCCAGGCTTGAGTTGGTTGCGATAATGACCTCACGAACCTCCTCTTTCTGCAGGCGAGTCATCAGCTCCTTGAGCCGGATGTCGCCCGGCCCGATCCCCAGCATCGGGGAGATCGCTCCATGCAGCACATGATAGACCCCGTTGTATTTTCCTGTCTTTTCATATGCCGCCAGATCGCGCGTATTTTCCACCACCATGATCGTCTCATGATCACGCCGGTCGCTGCTGCAGATCGGGCATAGTTCCTTATCAGTCAATGTGCAGCACTCCTTGCAGTAACGCACATTCTGCTTGGCTTCCAGAATCGCGCCGGACAAGTGCCTGACCTGTTCTTCCGGCATATTGATGATATGAAATGCAAGACGCTGCGCCGATTTACTTCCGATTCCGGGAAGTTTTGACAATTCTTCGATTAGCTTGCTAATCTGGCTGCTGTAATAATCCATCGCTTAAAACGGGAATCCGCCTCCCAGACCGCCAAGGCCACCGGTCAACTGGGACATCATCTGGCTGCTGTCCTCTTCCGCCTGACGGAATGCCTCGTTGGTCGCCGCCACGATCAGATCCTCTAACATCTCGATATCATCCGGATCCACTACTTCCTCAGACAGTTTCACGGAAAGAACCTCTTTTTTACCAGATACGGTCACGGTTACAGCGCCGCCGCCCGCGGATGCGCTGTACTGCTTCTCCTCCAGCTCTTTCTGCTTCTCTTCCATCTGGCGCTGCATTCTCTGCGCCTGCTTCATTAAATTGTTCATATTGCCCGGCATACCGCCTGGGAAACCGCCACGTTTTGCCATGGTGTCATTCCTCTCTTTCACTTCTTTTTATTTATATTCAGACTGGCTGCCGATTGCAGCCGGTTCTATATATCATATAAACCCACTAATATCATTTATCTGCATTTAATCACAGCTTCTTACATTACAAAACAAGGCTCATCTTTGGCAAGCTCCACTACACGGAATCATCCTCTTCGACAATCACATCGGTATGGATTGCGTTCTTTAAATCCTCATCACTGACATAAACCGTTCTTTGCGGCACAGCAGATGATTCTAAACGGACTTTAAATTGCAGAGTCTTTTTGTATTTTTCTTGCACTACTTCCTGCAAATTCTTAAGCTCAGGCTCCCGATTGATAATTCCAAACGTATTTTCATCTGTACACACAATGCAAAGGCAGCCTTCGCCCGCCGGTTCTACACTTGTCTTGGGAAGACTGAGCCTAATCGAACCCACAAGCTGGCTCAGGGACGCAATCCGTCCCCATTCTTTCCGCATCAGCATCAGATCTTCGTACTGTGCCGGCGGAAGGGATACCATCTTCGGCTCAGGCGGCGTTTCCACCACAGCCGTTTTGGAGGATGCAGCCTGCCCCGCTGCCGGTGCAAGGGACGCCAGTTTCTGTAAATTGTCCGGCATTTCCTGCATTTTCTGCTCTAATAGCGTAATCCGCTGTAAAATGGAATCAAGATTCTGTTCCATCGACGGCGTCGTCAGCTTGATAAAGGCAATCTCCACCAGAATCCGCTTCTGCGACGCGTAGCGCAGCTGCCCGGAAAGCTCCGAGAAAATACGGATGTAACGCATCAGCGTTTCCGTATCAACGCCTGCCGCCTCTTCCTTTAAAACTGCCAGATTTTCCTCCGACATATCGAGCATATCGCCCGGTTCGTCGGTCGTCTTGGCAATCAGGAGATTTCGCATATACCAGACGAAATCGTTGACAAGCTGCGAAAGATCGCGCCCCTGGATGATCATTTCCTCAATCTCACGGATGCACGCCTTCGTATCACTTGCAAGCACCGCCTGAAACAGCTTGCTGAACACGCGGTTATCGACCGCGCCCAACACCTCGAGCACATTGTCATACGTCAGCTTTTCCCCGAAATGGAACGCCACGCACTGATCGAGAAGACTTAACGCATCTCGCATCGAGCCATCCGCCGCACGTGCCACATACCTAAGTGCCCGATCGTCTACATCGATCTGCTCCGCCTGCGTCAGCTCCGCCAGCCGTCCCGCGATGGTATCGATCGAGATCCGCTTGAAATCATATCTCTGGCACCGGGACAGGATCGTGATCGGGATCTTGTGGACCTCCGTCGTCGCCAAGATAAATATAACGTAGGACGGCGGTTCTTCCAGCGTCTTTAAGAGCGCATTGAACGCGCCAATCGAAAGCATATGAACCTCGTCAATGATGTAGACGCGGTAGCGCCCGTCCGTCGGCGGGTACTGCACCTGCTCCCGGATATCGCGGATATTTTCCACACCATTGTTGGATGCCGCATCGATCTCCACCACATTGAGGGAAGCTCCTTCCGCAATCTGGCGACACATACTGCACTCGCCGCAGGGGCTGCCGTCCACCGGATGTTCACAGTTGACTGCCCGTGCAAAGATCTTGGCAATACTCGTCTTACCGGTTCCGCGCGTCCCGCAGAAGAGGTACGCGTGCCCGATCCGCCCGGAGTTGATCTGATTTTTCAGGGTCTTTACGATATGGTCCTGACCCCGGACCTCTTCAAAGGACGTCGGACGCCATTTTCTGTACAGTGCTGTATATGACATAAACTACTACTTCCTTACTATTCGTCGCCGAAGCTGATGCCTACATCCTTAGCTTCCCGGATAATATCGCTCTTCGGATCGACCATCTTTAATTTACCGGCAATGTCCGCGAGCGGAATTTTTTCAATCTTATTGTTGTTTAAAGCGACCATATAGCCGTATTCTTTGCGGCGGATCATCTCTGCTGCCTCCGCGCCGAGGCGCGTCGCAATCACGCGATCATACGGGCATGGCTCGCCTCCGCGCTGCATATGCCCCGGAACCGTCACACGGATCTCCTGCCCCGTCCGCTCGGAAATCTGGGCGCCCAGCTCGTAAGCGACCGACGGATAAACCGGTCCATTTTTCTTCTTTTCTTTTAATTCTTTCTTGGTCAGGGCTGCATTTTCCTTGGAAATCGCGCCCTCTGCGACCGCCAGAATCGTGAAATTCTTGCCATTTTTAGTACGGCTGCGGATCGCATTTACCACCACATCAATATCATACGGGATCTCCGGCAGGAGAATGATGTCAGCTCCGCCCGCGATGCCTGCATAGAGCGCCAGCCATCCCACCTTGTGGCCCATGATCTCCACGATGAAGACTCTGCCATGAGACGCCGCCGTCGTATGAATACAGTCGATGGCATTGGTCGCTACATCAACCGCACTATGGAATCCAAACGTAAGATCGCTGCCCCAGAGATCGTTGTCTATGGTCTTCGGAAGAGAAACGATATTGAGTCCTTCCTCCCGCAGCAGATTTGCCGTCTTCTGGCTGCCGTTGCCACCTAAAATGACGAGGCATTCCAGTTTCAGCTTGTAATAGGTGTGTTTCATCGCTTCCACTTTATCCAGACCGTTCTCGTCCGGCATCCGCATCAGCTTGAAAGGCTGTCTGGAAGTTCCCAGAATCGTACCTCCGCGTGTCAGAATCCCGGAAAAATCCGACTGTTTCATAATCCGGTAGTCTGCATACATAAGACCTTTATAGCCGTCTTCAAATCCAACTATCTCTATGTCATCGAACATCTTGTACAGCGATTTTGCCACGCCTCGCATCGTCGCATTTAAGCTCTGGCAGTCGCCGCCGCTGGTTAACATACCGATTCTTCTCATGAGCGCTTTCCCTTTCTTCATAACCGTCCAGTACCTTCACAGTTACCTTTATTCTAAATTTCCAACAACCCCCATATCAGGATAAACTACACCCATTTTGTAATTATAATACAATCATATCCCGCGGGCAAGAAAAAACTTCCTTACAAATATCATAGACATAAAAATACCGGGATACGCGCTTTTAATCTGCTCCGGCACGGTATTCCTACCCCTTGGCAAATCAAATTCCACATATCCCGGCTATATTCACACACCTGCAAAAATTGCTTGTTTCTGTATCTATTATTTTCTATTTTTTATTTCATAGGAGGCAATCTCCTATGAAATAAAAAAAGTCCGCACGCCCGGCTTCGAACGTATGCCATGGACGTTACCCTGACAGTTAACTCGGTCCAGGCTGCCTTGCGGCACACAGAAGCTTCTGCTTAGTGCTGCTGCATTCCTGCCCTGACACGGTTCACAGATTTCTGTTGCGCAAGACCCAGACTTCAACGCCACTTTTCAGGGGCAGCCCCACAGTAAAAACGCCCTCGGTCGGACAACACCCCTGCTATAGCGGATTGCAGGTACAGGGCACCGCTAACTCCCCGGCTGTGCGGAAACTTTATGACTTGATCTTATATGACGGAATGACCTGCAGACCGTCAGCCTGTTTAGTATACATGGCAGCCGCCGTTTTGTCAAGCCGGAGCTTGACTAACAAGCATTGTATAAAAATACACAAGAATACATTTTATTGTTTTTTTATCATTTTTTATCCCAGAATCTTGCAACAGAAGAAAGAAATCATTATAATAGGTATAAATCTAGCGACTGCAAAAAGTCAAACAGTTACTAAATCATAAAATTCTGTAAGATTGGAGCAACGATTATGGAGAAGAAAAACATCGACTGGAGCAACATCGGTTTCGGCTATATGCCAACGGATTACCGCTATGTTTCCATGTACCAGAATGGTTCCTGGGACGAAGGCGTCCTTACCTCCGACCGAATATTACCCTGAATGAATGTGCCTGTGTTCTGCAGTATGCACAGACTTGCTTCGAGGGTCTGAAAGCGTATACGACCGAGGACGGCCATATCGTTACGTTCCGTCCTGACTTAAACGGCGAGCGTATGGAGAATTCCGCAAAAGGTCTTGAAATGCCGCCATTCCCGAAGGAGCGCTTCGTAGACGCCATCACAAAAGTAGTAGAAGCCAACGCAGCATTCGTACCGCCGTATGGTTCCGGTGCAACCCTGTACATCCGCCCGTATATGTTCGGTTATGATTCCATCATCGGCGTTAAACCGGCAAACATCTATCAGTTCCGTGTATTCTGTACACCGGTTGGCCCGTACTTCAAGGGCGGCGCTAAACCGATCACCATCCGCGTCAGCGATTTCGACCGTGCAGCACCTCACGGAACCGGTCACATCAAAGCCGGATTAAACTACGCGATGAGCCTGCATGCGATCGTAGATGCTCATAAGAACGGTTTCGATGAGAACATCTATCTGGATCCGCAGACACGTACCAAGATCGAGGAGACCGGCGGCGCAAACGTTATCTTCATCACCAAAGATGGCAAGCTGGTAACCCCGAAGTCCAACAGCATCCTTCCGTCTATCACACGCCGTTCTATCCTGCAGGTTGCAAGAGATTACCTCGGCATGGAGACCGAAGAGCGTGAAATATACTTAGACGAGGTAAAGGATTTCGCAGAGTGCGGTCTGTGCGGTACCGCAGCTGTTATCTCCCCGGTTGGCAAGATCGTTGACCACGGCAAGGAAATCTGCTTCCCGGCAGGTATGGAGAAGATGGGTCCGGTTACCCAGAAACTCTATGAGACACTGACCGGCATCCAGATGGGTCACATCAAAGCTCCGGAGGGCTGGATCCACGTAATCAAATAAGGACTGTATTTTTCGGTTTGAATGGGAAATATGGAATGCAAAAAGCTGGTGGAAATCATTCACCAGCTTTTTCTTCTTTCTTCTTTTTTCTCTTTTCACGCAATTCTTTGAAAAATTCTTTCAACATCATCGAACATTCCTCGCCCAAAAGTCCTTCTTCTGTCTCCACCTGATGATTGAATCTTTTTTCATCCAGAAGATTCAGTACCGAACCGGCGCAGCCGGCTTTCGGGTTCATGGAACCGATGTAAACTTTTGGAATCCGCGCCTGCACGATCGCCCCTGCGCACATCGGGCATGGTTCCAACGTCACGTACAGCTCACATTCTTCCAGGCGCCAGTCGCCCATGCGCTTGCACGCTTTTTTGATTGCCGCGATCTCCGCATGTGCCAGCGCGCTATGATCGACCATCCGACGGTTGTAACCCCTGCCGATGATTTTGTCCTCATACACGATCACGCAGCCGATCGGCACTTCTCCGAGCGCCCAGGCTTTCTTCGCCTCGCGGATCGCCGCTTTCATATATTTCTCTTCCTGTGTCAATTTTGCTGCCACTGTTTTTTCCTCTTTCTTGTTTTATATATTTCTATCTTTTCCTCCATTCAAATTTATCCGCTTCCAACAACAGACATCCTTATCTCAGTTTCCCGGCAAGTTTGCTCCGCTGCCAACCAAACACCTGAAAGCATTTGACCTATATCCATCCTACCCAGAAAAGCTATCCTTTGTCAAGAGTTCTGTAAAAGGAGCGACCGGCTTTTATGTAAAATTCAAATCCGTATACCAATACCCGAACCGGCTGTCGCGCGGCGGCTGGCGGGTGGAACGGACAAAGCGGTCAAAGCCGAACATCGCCGCCATATATTTTTCATTGTTTCCATAATGTCCCGGCACGCCCAGAATGTAGCGCCCCCGTTCGCCGGGTTTCCCCAGTCTCGCCAGAATCAGATATCGGTAGTTGTAGTAACCGTGCAGAAGAAAGCTGTTATTTCCATACACCCAGTTTTCCCGCGGCAGAAGCCCGATATCCTGCGGTTTGATTACCAGAATCTCGCAGCCGTCGGCGCATTCGAAGGCGGTTACTTTGGGATAGGCAGCACGCAGACGGTTCCAGAGGGACTCGGCGGGATCTTCTTTCGAAAATTCCTTGGATGAATCTGGTTGCGGTTGTTTTTGATTTTGAGAGTCCGACCGAAATGCCTCTTGATGGTCTGGTGGAGAATCTGGAGGCATTTCTTTCCTGGACTTCCCAGGTGGATTCTTGAAGAATCTTTCCGTCGCGCCTCTGTCTGTGCTTCCTGATAGGATTCCTGAAAACTTTCCTTCGGTGTCTCCGTTTGCACTTCTTGAGTGGATTCCTGAAAACTTTCTTGCGGTGTTTCCGTTTGCGTTTCCTGAACAACTTCTGCCTCTTGATGATCGGATGTTTCTGAGATATCTGGAACCGCTTCCATGGTTTCCGTGTCCTCGAAAATCTCCAGGTTTGAATCCTCCAGCTTTTCTGGCTGGGGCTGGCTGATTCCGAAGTCCGTTTCGTTTATATTCACATCTTCTTTCTTCTCTGTCTCCGTGGATGTGTCCTGATTCTCCATTTCTCCCGACCGGGTAAGTTCTGACGCCTCATCCAATTTTTCTTTCCCTACAGACGCACTGTTCACTTCCCCAGATACATTCTCTGCCAGTTTCCGCGTTGCCTCTTCCTTCTCTGCTTCCTGCTCCCGCACTTTCTCAGCAGTCACATCCGCCAGCTCAACCTCTGCCGCATGCGCGACGGCATCTTCCCAGATCGTCGTATAGGCACGCCATGCGCTGTCCGTCTCATGAAGAGTCAGACCACAGCACTCTTCCATATTGCAGCCGCTTCCTTCAATATTTTCACAATTGACGACGGCACGGAACTCCCCATTTCCGCCACGGACAAACAGGGTGCCGATACGGATCTCCTCCTGCCCTGCCAGAAGGTATACGCCGATCGGGCTGCCGCCCGCAAAGACACGGCGGACGCTGACCTGAATCCGGCAGGAAGTTCCCCGCGTCTCCAATTTCGCAAATCCCGTATTTTTCCCTTTGATTCCGCCCTCGTATGCATAGATATATGATATTAACCGATGATATGCAGACATGTTTTCACTCCTTTGCTTTGTATTATATGCAAAAGAAGCGCCGGTTTATGACAGGATTTCTATATCCTGATATAAACCAACGCTGCAAATACGTCCGTATAACGCAAAATCGGGAACAGTTAAAAACTGTTCCCGATACTGCCGGCGACCGGAATCGAACCGGTACGAAGTTTAACCCTCGCAGGATTTTAAGTCCTGTGCGTCTGCCAGTTCCGCCACGCCGGCATCATGATTACTCATGACTGGCACAAAGCCAAATGGATGGAGGTGGATTCGAACCACCGAAGCGAGACGCAACAGATTTACAGTCTGCCCCCTTTGGCCACTCGGGAACCCATCCAAAATTGCTCTGACAGTTGAAGATTATAACATGGCTGTCTCAAAAAGCAGTGTTTTTATATATTTATTTAATATTTTTATTTCCATTTTTTTCCTGCTTTTGATTCTTCTCGCTCAACTGCCAGAAATCATATATCTTGTCGAAGCCGCATTTCCTACAATGCCGTATCATTTCCCGTCAAAACGATACTTCCGACCGGTGGGATTTTCACCTCGATATAGCCGTCCTTTACCTCATGTTCAACCTGTCCGGCGTTGTAACCGTCCTCATAGGTCATCATTTCCCGGCGCAGGACCGCCCCGTCGCACGCCCCGATCTGCCAGACCGGAATCTTGAGCGTCAGCCACTCATCACCTGTATTGACCGCCGTCACGCCGCAGCACGCGCCGCCAGCTCTCTGAGCACTCTGAAAACGTCCATAGGCAATATAGCCATCTCCCGCCGCCAGCGCTTTCAGGGAACCATTTCTAAATGCCGGACAGCGTTTCCGGATGCCGCTCATGTAGCGGTGGAACTCGATCAGCTCCAGGTTTTCCCCGCCCCACGGATACGTCCGGCGGCTGTCCGGATCGGTCCATCCACAGACGCCCGCTTCGTCGCCGTAATAGATCGTCGGTGCGCCCGGCCAGGTCATCTGCATGACAACACCCTGGCGGAAAATGCCATAGCTGATGCCTTCCTCCGCTGCTTTTGCACCTGCCGACGCAAGACGGCCCACCCGGCGGTTTGTCCGCGTCATAAAGCGGGAGTGATCGTGGTTGGACAGCTCGTTCATCGCACACTGCACGGAAGCCGTCGGCATTTCACTCATATGGTAGCGCATCGCCTCAAAAAAGGCGCATCCATCCCCAAACAGAGCCGGATTTTCTTCGTCACTGTGCTTCTCCATCCCGGTCAGAAACCATGACAGCGGCTCCATAAATGCATCATAATTCATGACCGTATCCCACTGATCGCCCTTCAGCCAGTCATACGGGCTGCCGTAATGTTCCGCGATCATGACCGCCTCCGGATTTGCCTCCTTGACTGCCGCGCGGAAATCACGCCAGAACTGATGGTTCATCCCGGCGCTCCGCCCCAGATCTGCCGCCACATCCAGCCGCCAGCCATCTGCTCCAAACGGCGCCGATACCCATTTTTTCGCAATCCCCAGAATGTACTGGTACAATTCCGGCGATTCCTCGTAATTGAGCTTCGGAAGCGTCGCGTGTCCCCACCAGCCATCGTAGCTGTCATTAAACGGCCAGGCATTTTCATTGTGAAACTGGAAGAAATAGCGATACGGGCTGTCCTCCGAGACATATGCCCCCTGCGGATAGCCGCCCGCGTGCTGGTACAGAAGTTCCGCATCCAGCCATTTATTGAAAGAACCACAATGGTTGAACACACCGTCCACCAGCACCCGGATTCCCCGCTTGTGCGCTTCCTCAATCAAGCGGGCAAAAAAGGCATCGCTCGCCTCCAGGTTCTGCTCATCCGCCGTCCGCGTCATATATTTATGTGCGCGGTCATTGTCCGTATCTTCCGGGCACACCAGCCCGTCTGCGTCCTCCAGAATCACTCCATAATGCGGATCGATATGGTCGTAGTCCTGACAGTCATACTTATGGTTCGACGGTGATACAAATACCGGATTTAAGTAGATTGCTTCTATCTTGAGACTCTTTAAATAATCAAGTTTATCTAAAACACCCTGCAGATCACCGCCGTAAAACCGTCCCACATCGAGTGTACTGATCGGTTCCTTCCAGTCCGTCACCCGGGTGACCGGCTTTTTCAGATAAATATATTCATTGGTTTCCGTATCGTTTGTAGGATCGCCGTTGCAGAACCGATCCACATAGATCTGATACATCAGCGCGCCCTTGCTCCACTCCGGCACATGAAATCCCGGAATCAGGCGGAACGGGTGCGCCGCCGCATCCTCTGTCAGCCCGATCCGGTTGTAAAGACAGACGTTCTCGCCCCAGGTTACCTGAAATACATACGAAAATGTTTCGTTCCCAGAGTCAGCGCACAGCTGTAGTAATCAAAACGGCTGTCTGACTTGTCAGCCATACCGCTACCATCTATGCCTCGATTTGTATCTGCACCGTTCCCAACGCTGCCAGCACAGCACTCCCACGAAAGCCGTTTCATCTGCCACTCCTGCAAAAGCGCCCCGGTCTCCGGGTCATATTCCAGCAGTACAACCGCATC
>ENA-OQIL01000771-OQIL01000771.1-human-gut-metagenome-genome-assembly--contig:-NODE-771-length-10728-cov-2.090463_pt1 | contig 10728 bp, 13 predicted proteins | sample MGYA00242583_ERZ504748 | MGnify/ENA primary metagenome ERZ504748 (study PRJEB26092, sample SAMD00036191) | human gut metagenome | host: Homo sapiens | study: EMG produced TPA metagenomics assembly of...
CTCTTTGACCTGCTGGAACAGGGCATCCACCTTGTCATCCGCCCTGCACACAGCCCGGGCCAGATCCAGATCGCGCTTGACGAAAGAATCCACGCTGTCCGTCACCATGGCAATGACCGCCCTGGCCATGTCCGCGATGTGGGGTGCGCCGGTCCCTTCCGGCACCTGCACAAACCGGGTCAGCTCCGCAATATCCGCTGCCTGATCGCCGATCCGCTCCAGATCCGAAATCATTTTCAGCGCTGCGGAAATCTCCCGCAGATCCCGGGCCACAGGCTGCTGCTGAAGCAGCAGCTTCAAGCAGAGGTTCTCTACCTCCCGCTCCTTGCGGTCCAGTTCCCGCTCCGCTTCCACAGCCGTGGCCGCCAGGGTCTGGTCGTGCTTGAGCAGAGCCTCCGCCGCGGCGGAAATGGCGTCCTCGCAGGTGGCGCCCATTTGAATCAGTTCCACATGCAGCCGCTCGAGCTGCTCGTTGAATGTATTTCTCATTCCATCCTCCTCAGCCGAACCGGCCGGTGATATAGTCCTCAGTGCGCTTGTCCCGGGGCGTGGAGAAAATCTGTTCGGTCTTGCCGAACTCCACCAGGTCGCCCAGCAGGAAAAACGCGGTGTTGTCGGAAATACGGGCCGCCTGCTGCATGTTGTGCGTCACCATGATGACAGTATACTTGGTTTTCAGCTCAGCCGCAAGGTCCTCAATCTTCGACGTGGAAATCGGGTCCAGAGCGCTGGTGGACTCGTCCATCAGCAGCACCTCCGGCTCCACCGCCAGAGCCCGGGCGATACAAAGCCGCTGCTGCTGGCCGCCGGAAAGGCCCAGAGCGCTCTTTTTCAGCCGGTCCTTGACCTCATCCCAAATGGCAGCAGAGCGCAGGGAGTTCTCCACAATCTCATCCAGGCGCACCTTGGAGCGGATTCCGTGAGTCCGGGGGCCGTAGGCCACGTTGTCATAAATGCTCATGGGAAAGGGATTGGCCTTCTGGAACACCATTCCCACCTGCTTGCGCAGCCACGTGGGATCCACACCGGAATCATAGATGTTCTGTCCCCGGAAATTCACTTCACCCGTAATCCGTACGGACGGGATCAGATCGTTCATCCGGTTGAGCGTGCGCAGGAAAGTGGATTTGCCGCAGCCGGAGGGACCGATAAATGCCGTGATCTCATGCTCCGGAATTTCAATATTTACGCCATGCAGGGCGTGATTCTGGCCGTACCACAGGTCCAGATTCTTTGCTTGAATAATCGTCGCCATACCGTACTCCCGTTATTTTTTCAGTTTCTTGCCCGCAAAGTTTGCGGTCAGGTTGATCAGGAACGTCAGGATCATCAAAATCGTCGCAATGGCAAAGGCCACGCCGGTCTCGCCCCGCTCGTTGGCATACACATACAGCGCCACTGTCAGTGTGGCGGAAGAGGACTGCAGGGAGGTAAAAAAGTCGTTGAGAATCAGACCGAATCCCGCCGTAAACAGCAGTGCGGCGCTCTCACCCACAATCCGGCCCACTGCCAGAATGCAGCCGGTGACAATACCGTCGATGGCGTTGGGCAGCACCACCGTGCGCACCATGTGCCATTTTCCGGCGCCCAGACCCAGCGCGCCTTCCCGGGTAAGACTGCGGAACGGTCTTGAGGCTCTCCTGAGTCGTGCGGACGATGGTGGGCAGAATCATCACCACCAGCGTCAAACCGCCGGCCAGGATGCCCGGGGCCAGCCCCAGCTTCTGCAGGAAGAACAGCATACCCACCAGGCCGAAGATAATGGAGGGGATACCGGTAAGGGTCTCCGTGGCGAACTCGATGATCGCGACCACCTTATGATTGGTGGCATACTCCGTCAGGTAAATGGCGGCGCCTACCCCGAGAGGCAGAACAATCACCATGGCTACCAAAATGATATAGAGGGTATTGAGGATATTGGGCAGGATTCCGATGGTGCCCTTGATGTAGCTGGTCTGCGAGGAAACCAGCTGCCAGGAGAGATTGCCTACACCGCGATAAAAAAAATATAGCCAATCAGGAATACCAGCAGTGCACAGGTAATGCCCGCGCAGATCCACAGCAGCGCCCGGAGGCCCTTGTCGTAAATCTGACGGCGGGGAGAAAGTCTCTGATTCACGGATTAAGCCTCCTTCTTATTCTTGATGAACACATTCAAAATGACATTGATCAACATGATGAAAAGGAACAGCACCAGGCCAATGGAATAGAGGGCATTGCGCTGAAGGCTGCCATAGGATGCATAGGACATCTCCGAGGCAATAGCCGTGGTCAAAAACCGCACGGAAGTAAACAGGCCCGGCATGTTGGCCACGTTGCCCGCCACCATGATGATGGCCATGGCCTCGCCAATGGCACGGCCCACACCCAACACCACCGCGGTGGCCACACCGCTGCTGGCCGCGGGCAGGGAAACACGGAAGTACGTCTCGATCTTCGTGGCACCCAGGGCCAGTGAGGCCTCCTCATATTCCTGCGGCACCGCCCGCAGAGCGGTCTCGGAAACATTGATAATGGAGGGCAGAATCATCACCGCCAGCACAATGATGGCCGCCAGCAGGCAGGCACCGGAGCTGAGTTCAAAGATATTCTGAATGGCCGGCACCAGCACGATCATGCCCACCAGGCCATACACCACAGAGGGAATGCCCGCCAGCAGCTCCACAGCGGTTTTAATCACCCGGGCCAGCTTGGGCGGCGCCACCTTGGAAAGGAAGATGGCGGTCATCAGGCCAATGGGCACACCAATCACCACAGCACCGGCAGTGCCATAGATGGATGTCAGGATGAACGGCAAAATTCCGTAAGAAGGTTCCGTCGTGGTGGCAGTGGGAGCCCACGTCTGTCCAAACAGGAAGTCCACAAGCCCGATCTCCCGAATGGCGGGCAGACCTGAAACAATCAAATACAAACTGATGAAAAGCACAAAGGCCACTGCCACAATGCCGCACAGCAAGAATACCGCATGGAACACCAGCTCCATGGCCTCATGGATATTCCGGCTCTTCCGGGGTGTCTGCCCGTCATCCGATTGACGGCTTGCTGAGCGGCACGCTTTGTTCTTCTCTGCGCGTCTCCAGATGGGGGAAACCTGGGCGTTTTCCATTTCCATTGTTTTTCTCTACTCCTTCCAATCGTGGAACAGCCTCCACCCCCGAATCTGCTGGGGTGGAGGCATTTCCGAGAGGGGGTTTTTACTCGGCCACGGGCACAGCGCCGGCGGTGCGGATCAGATCGTTGGCAGCCGTAGAGGTAGCGAAGTCGAAGAACGCCTGAGCCTGAGCGGACAGTGCGCTGTCAGCCTTGGTCACCAGCACGAAGGGACGCTGAATGGCATAGCTGCCGTCCAGAACGGTCTCCTCGCTGCAGGCAACACCGCCCACAGTCAGGGCCTTGACAGTATCCTTGCCTTCCACAGCAGACAGGGAAGCATAACCGATGGCGTTGGGGTTGCCGGCCACTGCCTCGATGACAGCGCCGGTGGAAGTCAGCTCCTGAGCCAGAACGCAGGTATCCTCGGTGCCGGTGATGGACTCAAAGCCGTCGCGGGTACCGGAACCGGCCTCACGGCCGATGCAGGAGATGGCGCCGGCGTCGCCGCCCACTTCGCTCCAGTCGGTGATCTCACCGGTGAAGATCTGGGCGATCTGCTCCACGGTCAGATCGGCCACCTTGCTGTTGGCGTTGACAATGACCGCAATGCCGTCCAGAGCCACGATGGTCTCCTGCAGGCCGCTCTCCTTCTCCTCGTCCTTCAGGGCACGGGAGGACAAGCCGATGTCGCAGGTGCCGTTCTTGGCAGCCTCAATGCCGGTACCGGAACCGGTGGGATCATAGGACACGGTTACGCCGCTGTTGTCGGCCATGAACTGCTCGCTCAGAACGCCGATCACCTTTTCCATAGAGGTGGAACCGTTGGTGGAAACGGAGCCGCTCAGAGCAGTCTCGCCGGCGGATTCTTCCTGGGCGGTGTCGCCGGTGGTATCTTCAGCGGGAGCCTCTTCCTTGGATCCGCAGCCGGCCAGCAGGGACATGGCCATGGTCAAAGTCAGCAAAAGTGCAAATACCTTTTTCATCGAAATGAACTCCTTTTTCATTGATATGTCGTTTATGTTCTTTCCCTTGGAACGCATTTAGTATAAACGGCCCTACGTAAAATCCGTCACCAGCGGTTTGTTAAATCTATGTAAAACCGCATCTTCTTCTGTAAAATCCCTTGTTTTTTCCACTCTAACATGGATTTTACCATCGTGTGGGATTTCCACAAATCCGATTCTTGAAAACGCCTCTCAAAATGTGGTATTTTATAGGTATCTGCCGGGGCATCTGTTCCCGGATATGGTTCTCTTTGCTTTCGGTATCCGAAAGCATCAGGAAATACACCCCTTCGGGGAAGAAAAGGAGTATGAGGCTATGATTAGTCAGGACATTCGGGCTCTTGCGCCCGAGCAGGATCCTCTGCGTATGGGCATGGGCTGGAAGGTGGAAGACCTCTCCAAACCCCAGATCATGATTGAAAGCACCTTTGGTGACAGCCACCCCGGCAGTGCCGGCCTTTTTGAATTGGTGAACGAGGCTGCCGCCGGTGTCGCGGAAGCTGGCGGCAAGGCTGCCGCTATTTCACGACCGATATCTGCGATGGTATGGCCCAGGGCCACGACGGCATCAACTATTCTCTGGCCAGCCGTGACGCCATCTGCAACATGATTGAAATTCACGCAGGCGCCACGCCTTTTGACGGCGGCATCTTCATTGCCAGCTGCGACAAGGGCATGCCTGCCCACCTGATGGGCATTGGTCGGGTGAACATGCCCTCTATCATGGTCACCGGCGGCGTGATGGACGCCTATCCTCTGAAGGAAAAGGTGGAAAAGAAGGAAGACCTGCTGACTCTGGAGCAGATCGGCATCTATTCCGCCAAGTGCGAGCGCGGCGAGATCTCCAACGATGAGCTGACCTGGTACAAGCAGCACGCCTGCCCCTCCTGCGGCGCCTGCTCCTTCATGGGCACCGCTTCCACCATGCAGATCATGGCCGAGGCCCTGGGCCTGATGCTCCCCGGCTCCGCTCTGATGCCCGCCACCTGCCAGGACCTCAAGGACTTCGCCCACAAGGCCGGTGTCCAGGTGCTGGAGCTGGCCAAGAAGGGTCTCAAGCCCCGGGATATCGTGACCATGAAGTCCTTTGAAAACGCCATCATGGTCCACGCCGCTATCTCCGGCTCCACCAACTCCCTGCTGCACATCCCCGCCGTGGCCAAGGAGTTCGGTCTGGAGATCGACGCCGATATGTTTGACCGGATGCACCGCGGCGCCCACTACCTGCTCAACATCCGTCCCGCCGGTATGTGGCCCGCTCAGTTCTTCTACTATGCCGGCGGCGTGCCCCGGATCATGGAGGAAATCCGCTCCATGCTGCACCTGGACGTCATGACCGTCACCGGCAAGACCCTGGGCGAGAACCTGGATGAGCTCAAGGCCAACGGCTTCTACGACAAGTGCGACGAGTACTGCGCCAAGTGGGGCATCACCTGGCAGGATATCATCCATCCCTTCGACAAGGCCATCGGCACCGACGGCGCCATCGCCATTCTCAAGGGCAACCTGGCTCCCGAGGGCGCGGTCATCAAGCACACCGCCTGCCCCAAGGAGATGTTCCAGGCCACGCTGAAGGCCCGTCCCTTCGACAGCGAGGAAGAGGCCATTTACGCGGTTCTGCATAAGCAGATCCATCCCGGCGAGGCCGTGTTTATTCGCTATGAGGGTCCCAAGGGCTCCGGTATGCCGGAGATGTTCTACACCTCCGAGGCCATCTCCTCCGATAAGGAGCTGGGCCGCACCATTGCCCTGATCACCGACGGCCGCTTCTCCGGCGCGTCCACCGGCCCCTCCATCGGCCATGTCTCTCCCGAAGCTGCTGAGGGCGGCCCCATTGCCCTGGTGGAAGAGGACGACCTGATCCACATCGACATCCCGGCCCGTAAGCTGGAGATCGTGGGTATCCACGGCCAGCCCATGCAGCCCGCAGGAAGTGGACGCCGTCCTCGGCTCAGCGCAAGGCTGCCTGGAAGCCCAAGGCTCCCAAGTATCCCTCCGGCGTGCTGAAGATCTTCTCCGAGCATGCTGTCTCCCCCATGAAGGGCGGTTACATGAAGTAAGTCCGGTTTTCCAATCCAAGTGCGTATCGCTCCGGACAGTTTTGCAAATTCTTGAAAAAAGGCCTGCGGAAGGATTCCGCAGGCCTTTTCCTTTTCACAGCCAGGTTATCAAATGCCTGCTATTTCTTTCCTTTGCAAGACGGTTACGTGGAGGCTGCGAGCATATTTCAATGGAAATTCCATATCCTTTTGTCGGATCATTCAGCAGCACATGGGTGACAGCACCCACAATCTTCCCGTTTTGCAAAATAGGGGAACCACTCATGCCCTGCACAATGCCGCCGGTGGCGGCAATGAGCTCCGGATCTGTGACGGAGATGACCATCTACCCGGCCATCCGCCGCTCCGCAGTTCACATTCAAAATTTCAATGTCGTAGCTGCGCACCGTGTCTCCTTCCACATTGGAGAGAATCTGGGCAGGTCCTTCCTGAATCTCCGACGCAGAGGCAGCAGGAAGCGCCTGGCTGCTGTTCCAGGTCTCCGGACACGTCTCCGCCGTGCCGAAGATACCGCTGGTTGTGTTGGCACTGAGAGTTCCGATGTCCTGCGTCAGATCAAAATCTCCCCGCAGCTCACCGGCAGAACCGGCCGTTCCCTTCTTGACCGCTTTCACTGTGGAAGGCAACACAGACCCGGAGGAAAACGGCATCAACAATGCCGTATCCGTATCGGTAATTCCGTGCCCCAGGGCACCGAAATCACCGGTTTCCGGATCGTAATAGGTTACCGTTCCGATTCCAGCCATGCTGTCCCGGATCCAGGCGCCAATGGAATATTGTCCCTGTTCATTTGCTCCGGGGAAACGCTCAGGGTTACGCTCTGATCTCCCCGCCGAACCTGCAGATCTGTGGGCGATTGTCCATTTTCCTGCAGCAGCGATTGAAACTGCTCCGTAGAATTGACGCTGGTGCCGCCGCAGCTGACAATCACGTCACCGGTCTGGAGTCCGCACTCCTTGGCCGGAGTTCCGCCCTCCGACAGCTTGACCACCAACACGCCCCGAGAGAAAAGCTTGATGCCTACGGTGTGACCCACCGGAACCAGCATCCGCGTTCCAGCGCTCACCTCCGCGGCATCCGCGCTGGGGCCGGCGCACAAAAGGCAGACCAAGGCCAGTGCCGCGCAGCGCAGGGCCAGTCGTCTGCCGGTTGCAGCGCTTCATACAATCCGATCACCCCTTTTTTGAATTTGCCGGCACCAACCGGCCATTTTTATCCTCTCTCAAAACCCGCCGAAGCAGACGCAGAAAAAAAGCGCCAGCACCGCCATGGTGAATTCTGAACTGCCGGATAGCTGCGGGCAAAACAAAATCCCCGCAGGCAAAAACCTGCGGGGATTTCCAAATTTTCACATCAATCGTCCCGTCTGTTGAAGATCTTGAAGATATCGTCAAAGGGATCCTGCTCATCGGGCTTGGGAAGGTCTTCTTCCTTGAGAGGCTCGGGAGCGGCAGTCTGTGCCTTGTGCTCTTCCCCTTGGGCAGGAGCAGCTTCCCGCGTGCCGTCAGACATCTTTCTGGGCAGCTCGCCGGGGCCCTTGTCAAAACCGGTGGCAATGACGGTGACCCGGATCTCATCGTCCAGAGTCTCATCAAAGGTAGCACCGAAAATGGTGAGCGCGTCGGGATGTACGGCGGCCTGAACCAAGCTGGCAGCCTGCTCCACCTCTTCCAGACCGATGTCGATGGAACCGGTGACATTGATCAGCACGCCCTTGGCGCCCTCGATGGATGTTTCCAGCAGCGGGCTGGAGATGGCCATCTTGGCAGCCTCCTCGGCCTTGCCCTTTCCGGCGGCTCGGCCCACACCCATATGGGCCATACCGGCATTTTTCATAATGGCCGTAACGTCTGCAAAGTCCAGGTTGATGAATCCGGTATCCCGAATCAGATCGGAAATGGACTGCACGGCCTGACGCAGCACATCATCAGCAATTTCAAACGCGTTGGCGAAGGTGATCTTCTGATCCGTGGCATGCTTGAGGCGCTCATTGGGGATGATGACAAGAGAGTCCACCTTTCCCTCCAGCTCGGCAATGCCGGCCTCCGCCTGCTGCATCCGCCGGCGGCCCTCAAAGCCAAAGGGCTTCGTCACCACGGCCACCGTCAGGATATCCAGTCTCCTTGGCAATCTCCGCCACAATGGGGGCGCCGCCGGTACCGGTACCACCGCCCATGCCGGCGGTGATAAAGACCATGTCCGTATCCTCCAGCGCCTTGGCAATCTGGTTACGGCTTTCCTCGGCGGACTTGCGGCCCACCTCCGGATCGGAACCGGCGCCCTGACCATGGGTCAGCTTCTCACCGATCTGAATTTTATACGTGGCACTGGACACGTTCAACGCCTGCTTATCGGTATTGACCGCCACAAAATCCACGCCTTTGGTGCCGGAGCGGACCATGCGGTTAACCACGTTATTGCCGCCTCCGCCTACGCCAATTACTTTAATATTAACAACGGTATCGGGACCGGTTTCCAATCCAAACGCCATAGTGGTGCCTCCTGCTATCATTTGTGTAAAAGAGCCCCGCGGCCCCTGAGATCTCACAAGATCCTGTGTCTGCTAACATTTTAATTATTGTATGACACTTTCCCGCTCCGGTCAAGTGTCCCGCTTGGTTTTCGAATCTTTTTCGGAAAAAGACGCTTTCTCTCAACTTTCTTCTTTACCGGACATTCTGGATCAGATTGACGGTTCCATCGTCCCCCCGCATGTCAAATGTTCCGGTCATATTGTCTTGAATGGCGCCGCTCTCATCGAGAATCTGGCGCAGCATCCGCAGCTTGCGGTCATAGTCCGCTCCATAGGAAAGCTGGATGGTAAAGCGTCCGTCGTAATCCATGGTCAGCATGGTGGGATCTCCCAGATGAATGGCGTCGACATGCTCCAGCTCCTGACGATTCTCCAGCGCCGCCAGCAGAGACAGCAAGCTGCTCTGCTGGGTGGTATACTCCGTTGCCAGAGCCAGCCGCGTTCCCACAGACGGCGCCAACAGCTCACAGCCATCGATCTGTGCATATTCCGCGGCCGCCGCGGCCTCCTGCTGATCCACGATCTTCCCCGAGGGGCTCACCAGCCATGCGCTGCCCTCCTGTACCACTGCCAGGGGCATGCTGCACTCCCGTACCTGGATGAGCAGGGTATCGGGCAGCTTGCGGTTGATGGAAATTTCTTCAATATACGGCAGGGCGCTGACAATGTTGTTGGCCGCGGTATACTTGTTGAACAGCACCAGATTGGCTCCCTCGGCAATGCCGCTGGCCTCACGGATCTCCTCCTCCGTATACCGCTGCTGCCCCGTGATGACCACGGTATCCACCCGGAAAAAACAGCGTCAGTGCTGCCACAATGGCCCCCGCAGATCACCAGGACCGACAGCAGCTTATAGAGGAAGCCAAAGCTTCCTCTTCTGCGCCGATTGGATTTTCTGCGTCTGGCCATACCGGTTCTCCTACCTTTTTACTCTTCCGTGCGGATCACATCCGCTCCCAGGGCCCGCAGATCTCCCGCCAGGTCCTGATACCCCCGGTCAATATGACCGATCTGGGTGACATGGGTGACGCCGCCGGCGCCCAGGGCTGCCACGCACAGCGCCGCCCCGCCCCGCAGGTCCGTACAGCGCACGGAGGCTCCCCGCAGCGTCGGAACGCCGGTAACCACCGCCACCCGGCCCGACACGCGGATCCGCGCCCCCATCCGGATCAATTCGTCCACATGGCGGTAGCGGTTCTCAAAGATATTTTCTTCAAATACCGTCGTCCCCCGGCTGCGCAGCAGTGCCGCCATCAAAATCGCCTGGGCATCGGTGGGAAAGCCGGGATACGGTGCCGTTCGCACCGGTCCCACTGCCCGCAGCCGCTCCCGGCAGACGCAGGCAATGCCTGCCGCATCCGGGCGGATCTGACATCCCGCTTCCCGCAGAGCCGCCGTCACGGTAGACAAATGGCTCTCCCGGGCACCGCGCACAAAGATTTCCCCGCCGGCGGAAGCCGCCGCGCAAAGGTAAGTAGCTGCCGCAATCCGGTCCGGCATGACCGTGTACGTACCGCCATGGAGCGGCCGTCCCCCTTCCACTGTTACGGTGGAACTTCCGGCGCCGCTGACACAGGCACCGCAGGCATTGAGGAATCGCTCCAGATCCACAATCTCCGGTTCCCGGGCGGCGTTGGCGATCACTGTGGTGCCTTTGGCCCCGCAGGCGGCCAGCATGAGGTTTTCCGTGGCGCCCACGGAAGGAAACCCCAGCACCACTTCCCGGCCAGTCAGCTGTTCCGCCCGGCAGTGGAGCATCCCGCCTGCCTCGCAAATCTCCGCCCCCAGCTCCCGCAGTCCGGACAGATGCAGGTCGATGGGCCGTGGTCCCAGCTCACATCCGCCGGGATAGCTCAGCTCCGCCCGGCCGCAGCGGGCCAGGATCGCCCCCAGAAAAAATGGCGGAAGAGCGCATTTCCCGCATCAGTATATCAGAGATCGTCCAGCCGTTCAACCCGGCGGTATCCACCACCAGATTCTCGCCTTCCCAGCGGGCCGTGCATCCAAGCGCCTCCAAAATCCGCACGGAGGCCTCCAC
>ENA-OQIL01000772-OQIL01000772.1-human-gut-metagenome-genome-assembly--contig:-NODE-772-length-10716-cov-27.494098_pt1 | contig 10716 bp, 8 predicted proteins | sample MGYA00242583_ERZ504748 | MGnify/ENA primary metagenome ERZ504748 (study PRJEB26092, sample SAMD00036191) | human gut metagenome | host: Homo sapiens | study: EMG produced TPA metagenomics assembly of...
GTATTAGGATTTTATTGTTTCGTTTTGAGTGAAATAATTATAGATTATATCATTCTTCCAGCAGTTATTGTCGGATTAGGCTTTATATTGTATGGACTAGTTCAAATACAATAAAGGAATTTTTTGAGAATCAGGGAGGTATAAAGATGGAATTAAACACAATATCAGGTCTGGCGATAGCGGGAGTTATCTGCTCCGTTGTCCTCTCGATGGGGGTACCGATTGCTTTGTTCATTGCAGGAAGGGTGAAGCTTAAGGCAAGGATTTCCTCGTTCTTTATCGGAGCAGGAACCTATCTGCTGTTTGCCATGCTGTTGGAGCAGCTGCTGCATGTTCTTGTCATTCAGTTCTGCGGACTGAACGCACAGAGCAGGCCATTGGCTTTACTATGTGTACGCGGCTTTGGCTGCAGCGGATTTTTGAAGAGACCTGGAAAGACTGATTGCCATGAAGTTCTGGATGAAGAAATGGCTGGATTTTCCAAATGCACTGATGTATGGAATCGGGCATGGCGGTGTGGAGGCCATTCTGATCGGAGGACTCTCCGGAATCAGCAATCTTGTGTCCATGCTGATGATCAACAGCGGAGCCATGCAGAATACGCTGGCGGCACTTCCTGCTGAGTCTGCAAACCAGACCGTGTCATCAGCTGTCGGCCTATGGACAACACCGGCACCACTCTTTTTTGTAAGCGGAATCGAAAGAATCAGTGCCATCATTCTGCATATCGGTTGTCACTGCTGATCTACCAGGCGGTAAAGGCAGGCAAATGCAGGACAGCGGCTTTTACAGCGGTTCTTGCATATGGGATTCATTTTATCGTGGACTTCTTTGCCGTGGCAGGTCCGGCGCTTCTTCCCATCTATGTGATTGAAATTGGTGTCTTTGTGATGGCAGCCGGAACTCTTGTTATGGCGCTGAAGATGGGAAGGATGGAAGAACTGTGAATTCCAGATTTGCAGAACTAATAGAGAAGTAACATATAAAACAATAAATATGGTCAAAAAAACATCGACATCCGAACCTACAGCACGTTATAATATAGTTAATCTAATAAGAAAACCAAGTGATCATTGTTACGAAGCTGAATCGTAATGGTGGCCAACTGAGTGAACTCGATGGAACGGAATGGTTATATCCTCCGGGTGCTCCGAGCACCGGACGAGCACCGAAAGGTGCTTTACAGAGATGAAAACAGGTTTTCTTATTTTGACAGGGAGTAACAGAATAGTTAGGAAAACCAAGGATTTCCTTGACTTAGGTTGACTAATCATTGTATGTATTTACAGTGGTATCTCGAGCTCCTAAGAGAAAGCCGAGGCATTCCCCCAAAAGGGAAAAAAATGAAAAACAACTTTCAGTTCGAATCTATTCTGAAAAATGCTAATGGTGACAACAAAGCATTCCCCAAATTGGGGAGCGTTCATAATGTTACCAAATCGAAAAAATCTGTAGATTGACAACTCAAAAAAGAGTTGATAATCTTATATATGGCCGAAGGGAAAAATCCCAGAAACCCAGTAAAATCAAGGGTTTGCGGCATGTGTCGTCATAGCTCAGCTGGATAGAGCACTCGCCTCCTAAGCGAGGGGTCGGAGGTTCAAATTCCTCTTGGCGACGGGCTTCAAAGCGTTCGAAAATGTTAGCTGGATTAGCTGACAACGAACGCTTTATTTATTTTCTAATCACGTTCGTGACACTAAATTCCATTCAAAATGATCAATTTCCAGCTAACGCAATCCGAATTTTTGTTAGCTGACAGCTAATCAAATCACCGGTTTGCAAACATGGGTTTTAGGAAGTCCAGCTAACATTTGGGTTTCGCTCTGTTGTCACCCCTTATTTGGGGATGTAAATCAGAGAAAAGGCGGGAAAAGAAACAATCTCTCCCAAACCTGCAAACATAAATTAGCTGAAACAGTAGTGAACCTCACATGACTAAAGTCACGTGCTTCCGGCCGCTTTAGGCGGCAGACCAAATATCGGCGGATACGCCTGTTACTTAGATTTTGCACAGATATGTGCTTCTTCCATGCCGGATACGGCAGGTTTCCACATAACAGGTAATCCACTGCATATCTGCCTGTGTTTATGCTGCTTTACGCAGTTCCATTTCTGAAATCAGTTCTCTCAGATCTGCATAAACACATGAGGTTCTACTCTTTACTGCAGGAACTTTTGCCTCCAGCAAAGACCTTTCCGTTGCCAGTAAGGGTTTTAAAATTTCACGGATAAAATATCTTGCTCCAATATTGTACGATGCAGATAATCCTCCTTCTGCATTTTTTTGCATTTTCTCTTTTTGTTCTCCAATTGCTGTTTTCCTTCGGGTGCTGTATAATGGAAACAGCATTTTTCAAATTCAAATTAAGGAGAACGTAAACTGATGATACGATTTAATAATGACTACAATCACGGTGCACACCCGGAGATTCTGGAGGCGCTGGGGGCTATTAATGGGAACAGTTATGGTGGATATGGGGAGGATGAATGGTGTGAGAAGGCTGCGGAGCTGATTCGGGAGAAGATTCGTTGTGCGGATGCGGCGGTTCATTTTTTTCCGGGGGCGACGCAGGCGAATTTTATTGTGACGGCGGCAGCGCTTTCGCCGGTGCAGAGTGTGATTGCGGCGGATACCGGACATATTAACTGCCATGAGGCGGCTTCGATTGAAAATACCGGGCATAAGATTCTGGAGCTGCCGAATACGGATGGTAAAATTTCGGCGGAACAGATTGCGGCGTGTGCGGCGGCTTATTATGAAGGCGGTGAGCCGGAGTATCTGACGGAGCCGAAGATGGTATATCTTTCATTTCCGACTGAGCAGGGAACGCTGTATTCGCTGCAGGAGTTGACGAAGATTCACGAGGTCTGCCGGAAGTATGATATGTATCTGTTTGTGGACGGGGCACGGCTTGGATACGGGCTTGGATCAGAGAAGAATGATGTTTCTCTTGAGGATCTCGCTGCTCTCACAGATGTTTTCTATTTCGGCGGAACGAAATGCGGTGCGCTGTTTGGTGAGGCCGTTGTGCTTACAGCTGACTCGCTGAAAAAGCGGTTCAAAGCCTACATGAAACAGAACGGCGCTGTCCTCGCAAAGGGATGGCTGCTCGGACTGCAGTTCCACTGCCTGCTGGGGCATGATCTTTATTTCACTGCGACACGCCGCGCCGATGAACTTGCCATGAAACTCCGCAAAGCATTTGCGGCGCAGGGGATTCCATTCTGGGTGGAGAGTTTTACGAATCAGCAGTTTGTGATTCTCACCGATGCGCAGAAGGAAACTCTGGAAAAACGCTATATTTTCGAGCCAATGGGGAAATCCGCGGACGGCGGAAATATTGCGCGGTTCTGCACCAGCTGGGCAACGACGGAAGAGGAAGTGCAGACACTGATTGATGACCTCAAAGCTTTATAATTTTTGTCCAAAACGGCATTCTGCAAACACCGGCGATCTCTAAATCTGCTTTGCAAATTCAAAGAAAAAGCTGTACCGGTGTGCCACGAAAATGCAGATTTTGCCTTGTTTTACTCCGAGAAAGGAATCTTTATGTCTCATAAAATTGGTATTACCGCCTGCTCCAATCCCATGCATCCTTCCTTTTCCGCCGATCTGGCGCGTCTCTGTCAGATTCTGCGGGAGCTGGGCTTCGATCCTGTTTTAAGCCCCTGCCTCTACGACAACGGTTCCGGCTTTTCCGGCACGGGCGCAGAGCGGGCGGATGCGTTGATGAACCTTTACTGTGACCCAGAAATCACGGATATTTTTGATGTTTCCGGCGGCGATATGGCGAATGAAGTTCTGCCGTATCTGGATTTTTCTGTCATCGCCGCCTCCGGCAAGCGCTTCTGGGGATACAGTGATCTCACAACGATTGTCAATGCTGTCACGACTGCGACTGGAAATGAGTCGATGCTGTATCAGGTTCGAAATCTGCTGTACGACCACAGCGCCGAACAGATCACTCTGTTCCAAAACGCTTTTTCCGGGCAGTCTCCCAGCCTCTTCGACCTCCCTTGCACATTTCTGCAGGGCGATCACATGGAAGGTGTGATGATCGGCGGAAATATCCGCTGTTTTCTGAAGCTCGCCGGAACGGATTTTCAGCCGGATTTCCGCGGAAAAATCCTGCTCCTCGAAGCCATGGGCGGCGGCGTTCCGCAGATGGTTACGTTTCTGTCCCAGCTGAAAATGATGCATGCCTTTGAACAGATCAATGGTATTCTCCTCGGAACATTTTCCCAGATGGAACGCGACCAGCTGACGCCGGATATGCCGCAGCTTGTCCGCCAGGCGGCCGGACCGGATCTCCCGATTGCAAAGACTCCGTATATCGGCCACGGCACGGATGCACATGCCGCCGTGATCGGCAAATTTTATCAGATTTCTTCTGACTGATATACATCCGCGTAGCGCACGCCGAACTCCTCTGCGTCTGCATGGCGTTCCATATAGATATCAATGTGGCCGTACGGCGTGCCGCGGTCCTCGACCGTGTAAATTTTTCCGCCGATATTCAGCTTCGTTCCAAACGGCAGAACGCCGGTTGCAATGGTCCGGCCCTGCACCGGCATTTTTCCGGATGCGGTCGGGCCGCCCGCCCAGCGGCCACAGCAGACGGCGCAGTTGCAGTAAGCGGTCAGTTTAAAATTGCCGAGATATTTTCCCGAAGCGCTTTCCAACCGATCACCTGCGGTACTGTTTTCTGCACTTGTATTCTGCACATTTTCTGCTCCCGCCTTCTGTTTTCCACCATTCCCGTTTTCTGTTGTCTGGTTATCCACAGAGTTTCCTTCTTTTCTCCCATTATCCACATCTCCCGTTTCTATTTTGCTCTCACGTATTTCCTCCGAAATCACCCGCACAGCAAATTCTGTCGATTTCTCATAGTTAAAATCTGAAATCAGAATCCCCGTCGCCTCGCTTCCAGCGTGGATTACTTTTCCATCACCGAGATAAATCATGACATGGTAAATAAACCCGCTCTCCCGCTGGTAAAACAGCAGATCACCAGGCTTTGCCTCCTGCACCGGAATGCGTGTTCCAGCTTTCGCCTGCTGGCGTGAGGTTCTCGGAAGGGTATACCCGAAATTAGCAAAAATCTGCTGGGCAAAGCCGGAACAGTCGCAGCCGTTTGTAAGACTCGTCCCGCCCCAGACGTACGGATTTCCCAGGAATTTTTTCGCGTACTGCAGGACCTCGCCGCGCGCTTCGTCAGAAGAAAGAAGTGTTCTCGTCGTTGCATATGTATAGGTGTACGCCTTATTATTCCATGGCTTCACCCACATTTCCGCCATGGGAAAACTTTCCTCCTGCCAACGGTTTACCTCTTTTTCAGCCTCTTCTCCGCGCAGGAGATACCGCGCGCAGACAAATCCACGGACATCGCCGGATTCCACATAAACCCAGTCAGAATCCGCATCCGCTAAAATATAACAGAGGCTTCCCTTCGGCAGGATTCCGACGATTTTCTGATTTGTGCCTTTTCCTTCGCGGACGTGAAGCCAGGAATTCACATCGGCGATAGCATATGTTTTTTCAACCGTATGAAACAGCCACGGCATACGGGAAATCGTGACTTTTTCAGCTTCTGCCGCCTGCCACTCACTGTAGCTTTCCCGCGTGCGCTCAGCTTCCTGCTCTGCCGAAAAGACGGGCTCAGCCTCGGCGGCTGGCGGTTCCGCAGACTGTGATAAATCAGAATCCGAAGAGACTTCTGCCGTCTTGTCCCCACCAGCTGCATCATCACTTCCTGCAGATCCGTTTTCTTCCTCCGGCGGTTCCATCTGCTCCCCATCTCCGCCGCCGATTTCTTCCTGCCCCGGCCATGGATCGTTGGAAATATCTTCCCCTTCGCCCGGCCACGGTCCATCCATTTCACTGTTTCCCGGTGTTTCCGGCATGTCTCCCTGATCTCCCGGTTCTGGATTTTCCGGCTCCTCTGGCTCTGTCTCGCCTGCCTCTCCCGGTTCTGCATTTTCCGGCCCCTCTGGCTCTGTCTCGCCCGTTTTTCCCGGTTCCGTCATTCCTGCATTCTCTCCGCCGTCAGGCTCCTGCGGTTCCGGTTCCTCCGGGACTGTCTCATCTTCTTTTCCCTCGGATCCACTTTCCTCTTCCATCTCATCATTCTGCGTACCTTCCGATTCTGTCACCTCTTCCGCTTCCGCAGGTGCCTCCTCCGCCGCATCTTCCTCCACGCAAAAAGAAGCAGCCCCAACGGCTGCTTCCCCTGCAATCTCAATTCCAATCTGTCCCGGATCGGCCGTTTCCTCTTCTGCTGCATAAACGGCTGTCGGGTTTCCCAGTGTCACTGCGAGCGCACCGATCATCGCGGCGCGCACCAGCTCGGCGCATTTGTCGCCCATCATTGTTTTATCAACCATTTTCGCTTTCTCCTATTCAATTTGTCCGGCCAGACGGAATTGATCCGAACAAATAAAACAGAAGAAACACCTCTGGTATCGCTTCCTATTCCTCTGCTCGAAACAGTCTGACCGCATTTTTTTCTGTCGTCTCAATGACTTCTTCTTCCGAAATTCCCTTGAGTTCTGCGATCTCCTGCACAACGTACGGCAGATACAGAGATGAATTTCGTTTTCCCCGGTACGGAACCGGTGCCAGATACGGACTGTCTGTTTCCAGCAGAATGCGCTCCATCGGAGCCATCTGAACCACTTCTTTGATCTTCTTTGCATTTTTGAACGTCACCACGCCGCCAATGCCAAGATAAAATCCCATTTTCAGGTATTCCTCTGCCATCTCCACAGAGTAGGAAAAACAATGAATGACGCCGCCGATCTCCTCCGATTTTTCTTCTTTCATGACGCGGAGCGTATCGGCCGCCGCCTCCCTGCTGTGAATAATCATCGGAAGTTTTTCTTCCCGAGCAAGCGCAATCTGACGGCGGAACCAGTATTCCTGCTTCTCATGATTCTCCTTGTCCCAGTAATAGTCAAGGCCAATCTCACCGACCGCGACCGCCTTTTCCATGCGGCAGAGTTCCAGCATCCGCGCCATCACGTCCTCGTTCAGATCGCCCACCTCATCCGGGTGAAGGCCGAACGCGCCGTAGATGAACGGATACGCTTCCATCAGTTTTCTTGTATTTTCCAGTGATTCCAGATTTGCCGAGACATTGATGATACGCCCGATCCCGTTTTCCTGCATCGAGGAAAGCAGCTCTGCGCGGTCTTCATCAAATTTCTCATCGTCATAATGTGCATGTGTTTCAAATATCATATCCGAATTTCTCCTTAAAAAAACGAAACAGAAACGGAAGAAAGCTCTGCATAGCCTTCCCCTGTTTCCGTTTCCACGTTTATCTATCCTGTCGTTCGTTGTTTTCGTAAAAGTAAAGTGCGCCGCTGCGCCTGTGCTTATTATAACGCATTCATTTTTCCCGCGTCAACCAGGAAACGAAAAAATATGCCGGATTCCGATAAGATCACCGCCGTGCCGCAATCTCGTCCAGCAGGCAGCCAGCCACTTCGTCTTTTCCCATCAGCGGAAGCTCCTTGATGCCGTCCTTCGTGATCAGCGTCACCACATTCGTCGCCACACCGAAGCCGGCACCCTCTGTCTTCAAATTGTTTGCCGCGATCATGTCCAGATGCTTCTTCTCCAGCTTTGCACGCGAGTTTTCCACCATGTTCTCGGTTTCCATCGAGAAGCCGCACACAAACAACCCCGGATGACGGTTCTTTTCCACCCATCCCAGAATATCGTCGGTGCGCTCCAGCGGAATGCTCATGTCACCGTCCTTCTTTTTGATTTTCTGATCCGCCACCGTCACAGGCCGGTAATCAGCAACCGCGGCCGCCTTAATCAGAATATCCGTCTCCGGCAATGTCTCCCGCACCGCCTCCAGCATGTCCTTCGCCGTCGTCACCGGTCGCATCGCAACGCCTGGAACCGGGGCTAATGAAACCGGGCCGGAAATCAGCGTTACCTGCGCGCCGCGGAGCATCGCCTCCCGCGCAATCGCGTATCCCATGCGGCCGCTGCTATGGTTCGTCAGATACCGCACCGGATCGAGGGATTCCTGCGTCGGGCCTGCAGTCACGGTGACACGCACACCAGCGAGCGTCTTTTCGCGGGCAAGCTCCATCGCGATATAATCGAGCAGCACCTCCGGGTCCGGCAGTTTTCCTTTTCCGACGTCCTTGCACGCCAGCATTCCCACGGTCGGCTCGATGATGCCGAAACCGTATTTTTTCAGCGTCGCCAGATTATCCTGCGTAATCGGATTTTCCAGCATCGCCGTATTCATCGCCGGAGAGACCAGCTTTTTGCACTTCGCTGCGAGCACCACCGTTGTCAGCATATCATCTGCAATGCCGTGTGCCATTTTTGCAATCACATTGGCGGTAGCCGGGGCAATCATAATCAGATCCGCCGCTTTTGCCAGCGAAATATGCGTCACCTCATATTTAAAATCACGCGCAAACGTATCGACCACGCAGCGGTTGTTGGTCAGCGTCTCGAACGTCAGCGGGGTGATGAACTGCGTCGCGTTTTCGGTCATGATGACATGCACGTCTGCTCCGGCTTTCCGAAGACCGCTCGCCACATTTGCCATTTTATAGGCGGCAATTCCGCCTGTCACACCAAGTGCAACACATTTTCCGTCAAGATTTTCCATTGTAACTCCGTTCTGCTGCCTCGAAGCAGCTTTTTTCCTATGATAGTTTTAAGTATAGCAGACAGAAAAACAGATTACAACCAATCCTGTTTGCCATTGATGCAAAAAGGCTTTATAATAAAAGGACAAAAGAGCTCTACTTTTAAAATAATCGCGAGGTATTTTTATGATTTTAGCCATTGATATCGGGAACACAACCGTTACGCTCGGCGGCGTCCGGATCGCACCGCAGCAAGCGTATTCCCTCGAATTCACAGCCCGGATTGACATCAACCACACCTGGTCTGCCAGCCAGTATGAATCTGCGATCGAGCAGCTTTTTGAAGACAAGAATCTTTCCCCGTCCGACTTTCGGGGCGTCATCATTTCCAGCGTTGTTCCGTCGGTTCTGACGCTTCTGCAGGAATGTGTCCGTAATCTGTTCGGCACAGAACCGCTGCTCGTCACATCCGAAAGTGATCTCGGCATGACATTTTCCATCCCGGAACCGGAAAAAGTAGGCCGCGACCGCCTCGTTGATGCAGCCTGGGCCGCCGCACATTATCCGCTGCCGGTCATCACCGTGGATCTTGGAACAGCGACGACCTTCAATGTCATCCGGGAAAACAGCGTCTTCTGCGGCGGCGCCATCGCACCGGGACTCGATATGGGACTTGGCGCCCTCTCCGAGCGGACCGCCCAGCTCCCGCGGCTCGACCTCCAGATCCCGAAACGCATCATTGGCAGAAACACCGAAGAATGCATTCTCTCCGGCACCATCGTCGGCATGGCCGCGATGCTCGACGGAATGGTCCAGCGCATCGAAGCCGAACTCGGCTCCCCCGCCACCCTCATCCTCACCGGCGGCGCGGCACGCTTCGTCGAACCGCTCGTTTTACATCCTCATATCTATGACCCGAACCTTCTGCTGAAAGGGCTGGCGTTCCTGTGTGAGCGGAATTGTGCAAATTAAAATCGTACTTCCAAATATTCATCAGACTTTTTCATTCTGCATGACGTTAAAAAGCGTGTCTGTTCTCCAGGCACGCTTTTCTCTATTTTTCTATGGAATCGCAACCCTTCTTTGTGTTGCCTCTCCGCTTTTCAGTTTTTCCTGATTCTCCTCTTTCAGTTTTAAAATACACGGGCGAATGCTTTCATCATACGTTTCTGTTGTCTGAAGTACATGACCATTGTATACAATCACATCATCGGAATACAGAAATACAAGCGCCATCTGATTCATCTCATGATCGTAGATCAGAACATACCAGTTATAATCATACAAAATCCTCTCTGTCATGTTGAATACCTGTTTTGGCTTCTGGCAGGAAATTTTTTCTCCGTAAATGGTCGAGAGAATTTCGTCCATCTCCTCCGGATGATCCTCGCGCGTGATCGCAAAGGACATTCCGGCTCCGGTGTCTTCCGGGATATAAAGATAAATCATCTCGGCTTTGTCCGTATCAAAGGTTTCGATTTCCTGCAGCAGTTCCTGATCCGATTTTTCTGAGATGAAATCTGCTGCCGTCAGGAAAACATCTGTCGTACCCCGCTCAGGACCAATGGGATTTTCTTTCTGTGTATACACCGCCGTCATTCTTTTTACCAGACATCCTGCAATCACGCAAAGGATCACTCCAGCTAACACAGTGATTTTTCTCTTTTTCATACGTTTCAAGGAAATTACCTCTCTTCCAAAACAGACATTCCGGGAACCTTCCAAAAGTTGAATTTTCTCTTTTCAGTATATCATGAATTTTTCCGGGACACACTCTTTTCCTTCTCCCTATGCACGGAAAAACTCCCGGCACTGCCGGGAGTTTATGACTTTCTTATTTCATAGTAACTATTCAGAACCCCATCTCGATTCCGCTTGCGCTGCATCTCGATGTTGCTTCTCGCCATATGAAATTCCAGAAAACCGTTCATTCATGCAAGCATGATTCACGATTTTCTTTCATTTCGCATGGCTCTGAATAGTTACATTTCATATTACTTTTTCACCTGCTCATATACCAGTCCCGGATAAGCTTCGAGGCTGACACCGTTTTTTTCAAACATTGGAAATGCTTCTGCGCCGGATGCGCAT
>ENA-OQIL01000775-OQIL01000775.1-human-gut-metagenome-genome-assembly--contig:-NODE-775-length-10689-cov-2.262545_pt1 | contig 10689 bp, 10 predicted proteins | sample MGYA00242583_ERZ504748 | MGnify/ENA primary metagenome ERZ504748 (study PRJEB26092, sample SAMD00036191) | human gut metagenome | host: Homo sapiens | study: EMG produced TPA metagenomics assembly of...
TGGCGTGGCACAGAGCCTGTTTTACCGAAATCTGAACCAGGCCCGTCTCCAGGCCGTTGCCACTGGCGGAGGACCAGCAGTATATCCGGGACATACTGCCCCAGCTGGGGCTGTGCGCCTTTTTGGCTGACGGGAGCATTCTGCCCCGAGCCTCCGGCATTTCCTCCCTGCCCATGAAGAACGCCGTCCCCTTCCACTCCCCTCAGGAGCTGTCTGTCACTCTGGACTTACCCCACCGTGGCAAGATCACCGGCATGGGGATTCGGCGGGGAGTCACCCTCATTGTAGGCGGCGGCTACCACGGAAAATCACCCTCCTCAAGGCCCTGGAGTTAGGGTATACAACCACATTGCCGGGGATGGCCGGGAGTACGTCATCACCAACGAGAGCGCCGTAAAAAATCCGTTCCGAGGATGGGCGCAGCATTCGCCGTACCGACATCTCCATGTTCATCAACGACCTGCCCAACGGCAAGGACACTGCCTCCTTCACCACGGAGGACGCCAGCGGCAGCACCTCCCAGGCGGCCAACGTGGTAGAGGCCCTGGAGGCGGGCACCTCCCTGCTGCTTATCGATGAGGATACCAGTGCCACCAACTTTATGGTCCGGGACGAGCTGATGCAGCGTGTCATCCACCGGGATATGGAGCCTATCACCCCCTTTATCGACCGGGTGCGGGAGCTCTATGAGGCGCACGGCATCTCCACCATTCTGGTGGCCGGAAGCTCGGGAGCCTACTTCCACGTGGCCGACACCATCCTCCAGATGGACCGCTATGTGCCCAGAGATATTACCGCCCTGGCCAAGCAGGAGGCTTCCGCCTTCCCGGTCTCTGCCGCACCTCTGTCTCCTGCCCCCCTGCCCAGCTTCGACCGCCGTCCGGCTCCTTCCCCGGAATTTCGTGGCGACCGGATCAAGCTCAAATCCCTGGGCCGGGACGGGGTATCCATCAACCGTGAGACCATCGACCTGCGGTATGTGGAACAGCTGCGAGACGGAGAGCAGTCCGCCGCCCTGGGCTACGCCATGGTGTACGCCCAGCAGCACCTGATGGACGGGAAACACACCCTGCGCCAGATCGTGGCAGAGTTGGAGACTCTGTTGGATGAAAAAGGTCTGGAATCCCTGTGCGGGGACCGCTCCGGCGTGCCCTTTCTGGCCCGTCCCCGGGCCCAAGAGCTTTTTGCCTGCTTTAACCGCTATCGATCTTTACAGCTGTAGGCATAGCAAGGCTTTCCCCCTTACGAAAATGCGCCGCAGAGCAGCTACTCTGCGGCGCATTTGGTTTCCTGGGAAATCAGAAGAATACCTGCTTGTCCACGGGGGCTGTGCTGGCAATGAGTTTTCCTTTACGGTAATTGCGCAAGATAGGCGCATCGTAGTTCAAAGCGTCGTACCAGTCCTTGGCATCCAGAATAACAAAGTTGGCGTCCTTACCCTCTGCGATGCCGTAGTCATCCCCCAGGTGGAGGGTGCGGGCGGCATTGGTGGTGACGAAGCGGTAGGAGTTGACGATCTCGTCATAGCCCAGCATATGGCCGGTATACAGGCCCATAAAGACCTGATCCCGCATCTTGGCGTTGCCCAGGGGGTTCCAGGGATCGAAGATATCGTCGGAACCGAAGGAGACGTTGATTCCCTCATCGGTGAGCTCCTTCACCCGGGTCATGCTGCGGCGCTTGGGGTAGGTGTCGGCCCGGCCGCCCAGGTGGACATTGACGCAGGGATTGGCCACAAAGTTGATGCCGGAGAGCTTGAGGATGCGCATGAGGCGGATGACGTAAGCGTTGTTGTAGCTGTGCATGGCGGTGGTGTGGGAGGCGGTGACCATATCCCCCATGCCGGTTTCATAGGCCCGGGTGGCCAGAGTCTCCAGGCCCCGGGAGGCCTCGTCGTCGATCTCGTCGCAGTGGACGTCGATGAGCTTGTTGTACTTCTGAGCCAGGTCAAAGCAAATGTTCAGGGACTCCACAGAGTACTCCCGGGTAAACTCAAAGTGAGGGATGGCGCCTGCGGCGTCCGCTCCCATCTTCAGGGCCTGCTCCAGAAGCTCTGCCCCCTTGGGATAGCTGAGGATACCGTACTGGGGGAAGGCCACGATCTGGATGTCCATGTAGTCCCGGACTTCCTCCCGCAGCTCCAGGATAGCCTCCAGAGCGGTGAGCTTGGGGTCGTTGATATCCACGTGAGTACGCACATACTGGATACCGTTGGACGCCTGCATGCGGATGGCCTTGTTGACCCGTTCCTTCACCTCCTGCTTGGTGAGGAAGGGCTTGTACTCCTCCCAGCACTGAATGCCTTCAAACAAGGTTCCGGTGAGGTTCCAGCGGGGACGGCCTGCGGTCAGGCAGGTGTCCAGGTGTACGTGGGACTCCACAAAGGGGGGCAGCACCATCTTGCCCGCACAGTCGGTGACCGTCTCCTCCCCCGGGATGGGCTCCAGATTGGGAGCAATCTGTGCAAACTTCCCGTCGGTGACCCGAATGTCCACCGTCTCCTGGTCGTTGCCCAGGTGCAGATCTTTCAGCAGCATAACCGTACCTTCCTCTCTAAAAATATATTACCGGTCTTTCCGGAGCAGTTCGCCCACAAAGAAGCAGATGGCCGCCACGACCATGGCGTTCAGAGCGGCGATACCCCAGTGCAGGGTATTGGCTACCGCAGCACCCAGCACGATGCCGGCGATGTTGAACCAGTTGACTGCGGCAGTCTGACCGCCTGCGGCAAACTTTTTGCAGTTTTCAAAAAGTCCGGATCACGATGGCGCCGATGGGAGGCAAGAGCGCAGTTTGAAGGATGTTCAGCCAGCCCACAAAGTTCCAGTACAGCCAGATAGCCAGAGCGGTTCCCACAATGCCGGCAATCCAGGTGGTAAACTTCATCCGCACGCCGGAGACGTTGGAGATGGCCAGGCCGCCGGTGTACAGGGCGTTGTTGTTGGTGGTCCAGATGTTGGCGCCCAGCACGATAAGGGCAGGAATAGCCAGGCCCTGGGCGATCATGACATAGAAGATGTCGTCCTTGCCGGTGAAGGCGCCGCCCACCGCGCCGAAGCAGAACATCAGGGTATTTCCCAGGAAAAAGGCAATGACGGTGGTCCACACGGCGATCTTGCTGTTTTTGGCAAAGCGGATAAAGTTGGGAGTGGCGGTACCGCCGGAGATAAAGGAGCCGATGACATAGCCAATGCCGGTCATCAAGGTAATGCCGCCGGCAGACTGGGCAAAGATGGCAGCAAGTCCGCCGCCTTCGCTGGTGGCGGTGATCATGGAGTACATGCCCAAAATCACGATGAGGGGCACGGAGATATAGCTGACGATCTCCAGGGCCTTCATGCCGGTGGCGGCGGTAGCCGTCATCAGCAGGCCGGCGATGATGGTGAGGACCCACTCATTGACCCCCATCAGCTGGGCGGCAGGGATGGAGAACATGGCCACACCCACACCGAACCAGCCGATCTGGGTAAAGCCCAGAATGGCGGAGGACAGATAGGAGCCCTTCTCACCAAAGGTGCGGCGGCACAGCAGGTCCATGGTCATGCCGGTCTCGGAGCCGATATAGGCCAGGATACCGCAGTAGGCGGACAGAATCACGCCGCCAATGAGGCAGGCCCAGAAAAACCCGGACAGGTCCAGACCGTTGCCCAGCTTAGCGCCCACGCTCATGCTGGCGGAGAAAAAGGTAAATCCCAGCATGACGAAGAACATATTCCAAAAGCCTTTTTCGAGCCGACTCGGGCACCGCTTCCAGGGAGTAGTCGGCGTCTACCTGAGTATTCTTTGGTTCTTTTCGTCTTTTTTCATCACTTACAATCACCCTCTGTTTTCAATTTAAAAACCTTACAACAGCTATTTACTATATCATAAGACTGGAATTGCTGTCCACATTTTCACTCTCTTCCTTTCTCAGGAAAATGCCGAAAAATATCCCGTTCTGTGAGGTATCTTGCACCAAGATATCCGTTTACATTCTTCCAGGCAACATCTCTTCTCCTGTCCTCGGCCCATAAAAAGCCCCGGCTCCGACCTTCAGGCCGGACCGGGGAATTGTGGATTTATGGATATGATATTTTCAGGCTGGACTCAGCGCAGGAAGGTCTGCACATGCAGACCGGTTTTCCGGCTGAGAAAGCCGCAGAACTCACGGACGCTTCTGCCTTCCAGGCCGCTCTTATCATAGGCCTGAGCATGGTTTTTGCCAAGGATCAGAATGATATAGTCCTTGGTCTCCACCAGCGCGTGGACCTTGGCATACTGCCACTGGGTCTGAACGCCGGCAACCTCTGTTTCAAAGTAATCGGGATAGAAACAGGCCCGGTGGACCTCTGCCCCAGGCGGCGTCTTCCGCATGGCGAACAGCGCATCCAGGTAGTCCCCTTTCCATTGCAGAAACAGGACCAGCAGGATCACCGTCAAATAGATTCCCCGACGCCATATACTCTGGGATGTGTCCATAACCGTGCCCAGAGCTAGGACAACCAGTCCCAGGAAGAGCAGCCACTCACACCAAGTGGATTTTTTTCCGCATGGTCTTACGCAGCGCCTTGGACATAGCGGCCAGCGTCTTGTGGTCATACACCGTTTTACAGGTAAACTCCATATAGGCCCCCTTCTGCTTACTTTACTATGGCGACAGTATAACAGTCCGCCCCTTATACGCCAAGGAAGTCCTTCTTAATTTCATCTTAAGTTCTATAAAGGTTATTTAAAATGGAAGATGCGGTTGTATTGTCTGAAATTTCTTGTTATGATAGAGGAAATCGGCAGGCCTTTTGCCTGACCTCAGCCAGCCGTGCAGAGTCCTGCACGGCTTTTTCGCCGGACCTTTAACAAAATAGGTACGGGTTGAACATGCCCCTAGCCTGCTCCGGCAGCCAAAAAGGCTGAATATTCCGGCAGGAAGATCCCCCTGTGAATGACGCAGCAGCGGGGCTGCTGACTTTTCCATCTCCCACAACAGAAAGGATCGATGAAAATGGCCGCACTCTACACTGTGATCGTCGCCGACGACGAGGATGAACTTCGGGAAGCCGTATGCACCATGATTCCCTGGGAGGACTACGGGTTTTGTCTGGTGGGAAACGCCAGCAACGGTCTGGACGCCCTCCAGCTGGTGGAAAAACACGAGCCCGATCTCTTGCTTACGGATATCCGCATGCCCTTTATCTCCGGCATCGAGCTGGCACGGCAGGTGCGGGAAATTCGTCCTGCCACCAACATCGCCTTTCTCAGCGGCTATGACGATTTTGAATACGCCAAACAGGCCATCCAGTACAACATCATCAGCTACATGCTCAAGCCGCTGACGCTGGAGGGCCTGGCCGCTGAGCTGCGCAATATCCGCCAGAAGATCGACGCCCAGTTTGCCCTCTTCCGGCAGGCCGTTCCCCGGGCGGACGAACAGGACCTGCGCGCGGCCTTTCTGATGCCTCTGGTTCTGGACGACTATCCCGACCCGGATGGCGCGGCCCAGGCCGAGGGTCTGGCCCGGCAGTGCGGCCTTCTGCGGGATGCAGACGACCACCCCTACTATACCGTCATGGTATCTATCCTTCTCAATGAGGACGGCTCCAACTGCACCGACCCATCCTTTGTCTCTTCCGTGCACACCCTCTCGGAAAAGTATCTGCGGGGCTCCAGCTTCTTTGCCTCCGGCAAAGTCATCTCGGTGTTGCTGGGCAACCCTTCTGATTTTGAGGAGTATCTGCACATTCTGGCCGATGAGATCCCCCAGATGGCCTCCCGTGTTCTGGGCAAGCGCTGCCGCATCGGCGTCAGCCGCACCGCCCACTCCCTCACGGCACTGCACGACGCCTACCGGGAAGCCATGGAGGCCCTGCGTCAGGGGGACAAAACGGAGGCCGGGGCCCAATTCATCAGCGACCTGGCCCCCGCAGTAAAAGGTGGAAACCTCCTTTGTAAGCGGGCGCTGGACACCTTGGATCAAAACTATATGGACCCGGACCTCTCCCTGGTCTCTCTGAGCGGAATGCTGGACGTCAGCCCCAACCATCTCAGCGCCTGCATCAAAAAGTACGCCGGTGAGACCTTCATCAACATTCTGATCCGCAAACGCATGGAGGCGGCCCAGGATCTGCTGAGCACCTCTTCCCTGAAAATCCAGGAGATCGCCCAGCGGTGCGGCTACACCGATCAGCACTACTTCAGCTACTGTTTTAAAAAGTATTGCGGCGAATCCCCCAACGCCATGCGCCGCCGTCTGGATCTGGTAAAGGCGGGTGAGCCCTCTTGAAGCAGAACTCCCCCCGCACCGGGGTGCGGATCACCACCATCCTGGTCTCCATGGTAGTGGGTGTGGTGGCCATCATCCTGTGCTGCTGCATCTTTCTGTTCTTGGACCGCTACCGCAGCGCTATGGTGCAAAGCGCCCGCACCAGCAGCGCCCAGGCAGTCTCCCAGGTATCCAACACGGTGGGCAATTATCTGCGGGACATGGACCAGGCCATGTCTCTTGTGGAACAATCCATGCTGGAGCATGAGGCCGACCGGGATGAACTTCTGGCGGCGTTTTTGGAATTCCGGCCCGACGTGGTGGCTGTTACCAGCTACTCCGCCGAGGGAGAGCTGCTGGACTGCTGGTCTCCCGGACGTCAACCGAAGGAGGAGATCTATCAAAATCTCTCCTTTGATCTGGGAAAGGCCCTTAATTCCCAGACCGCTTACATGACAGCTCCCCACGTAGAGACCATCTTCGAGAGCTACTACCCCTGGGTGGTCACCATGACCGCCCCTCTGGCCCAGGGCGGCGAGGCGGCCTGGGTCTCCCTGGACCTGAGCTTTTCCAGCATCTCCAGCTACATCAATAATGTAAGCATCGGCCAGCGGGGCTACTGCTTTCTTATTGACCGGGATGGCAACATCATCTATCACCCCCAGCAGCAGCTGCTGTATGCCGGGCTGAAATCGGAAAATATGGAGGCCCTCTCTGCCCTCAAAGACGGCACCTACGTGGATGACACCGTAATCTACTGCCTGACCAGCGTGGCGGGCAGCGACTGGCGGATCGTGGGCGTCAGCTATGTCGATGAGCTGGTCAACCGAAACGTGCGGGATATGATCCGCCTGTCCTGTTTGCTGGCCGTGGTGGTTCTGGCGGCCGCTCTGCTTACCAGTTGGCTGCTCTCTCGCCTGCTGGACCGCCCCCTGCGGGGATTGGCCTCCGCCATGGAAAACTTTGAGGACGACGCTGACCACTTTACCTACCGCCCCGTAGGAGGCACCCGGGAGGTACGGGAGCTATCCGACTCCTTCGGCCACATGGTACTGCGCATCCAACAGCTCATGACCACGGTGCGTGAGGAGGAGGTCAACCTGCGCAAAACGGAACTCAAAGCCCTCCAGGCGCAGATCAATCCCCACTTTCTTTACAATACCCTAGACTCCATCGCCTGGATGTGCGAGCAGGGGCGCAATGCCGACGCGGTGAAAATGGTCCATGCCCTGGGCTCGGCTGTTCCGCATCAGCATCAGCAAGGGCCACGAGCTGATCCCCATTTCCAAAGAGATCGAGCATGCGGAGAGCTACCTGCAAATCCAGAAATACCGCTATAAAAATCAGTTTACCTATCAGTTTGATGTGGACCCGGCCTGTCTGGATTACTACTGCAATAAGATCACCCTCCAGCCCATCATCGAAAACGCCATCAACCACGGGCTGGATCTGCTGGTGGACGAGGGTTCCATCCTCGTACAGGTACGTCAGGACGGGGAGGATATCGTGTTCTCCGTGCAGGATAACGGCGTGGGCATGAGCCCGGAGCAAATTGATTCCATTCTCCAGCATGGACCCAAGGACCGCACCGGTATCGGCATTAAAAATGTGAATGACCGTCTGAAAATCTACTTTGGAAAGCAGTACGGCCTGCATATCACCAGTGAATTGGACGTGGGCACCTGTGTGGAGATCCGCATGCCCAAGATACAGGAGGGAACCTATGAAGCGAAATAAATGGGCTGCCCTGAGCGCAGCGCTGACTCTCTCTGTGTTGTGCGGCTGCACGGCAAGCATTGCTCCCTCCACCCAGCACACCGTAGCCATCGTAGCCAAATCCACCCAAACCGAGTTCTGGCTGTCCGTCTTTGCCGGAGCGGAGGCCGCCGCCACTGAGTATAACCTCCAGCTCACCATTACCGGTCCCCAGGCGGAGGAGGACTACGAGACCCAAAATGAGATGGTAGCCGATGCGGTGGAGTCAGGCGCGGAGGCCCTGGTTTTCTCCGCCATCGACTATGAGAACAACGCCGCTGCCATCGACGCTGCCGCTCAGGCGGGGCTGCAAATCGTGGCCATTGACAGCAACGTAGCCTCTGACGCGGTCAGCACCTACATCGGCACGGACAACTACGCCGCCGGTCAGATGGCCGCCCAGGCCGCTCTGGATCGGATCAGCGGTCCTCTCAAGGTGGGGATCATCAACTACGACATCAGCAGCGCCAACGGCCAAGAGCGTGAAAAGGGTGCGGTAGACACCTTTACCCAGAGCGGCCGGGCGGAGATCGTATCCGTTATCAATACACTGGCCGAGGCAGGCCACGCTCAGACCGACACCGCGGCTCTTTTGAAGCAATATCCACAGATCAACGTCCTTCTGGCCTTCAACGAGCCTACCAGTGTAGGCGCAGCCAATGCGGTAGAATCTTTGGGGCTCTCCGAAGATGTGTTCCTGGTAGGCTTTGACTCCAACGTGGCTACCGTAGACGGCCTACAGGAAGGCAGCGTAGATGCTCTGATTGTGCAGAATCCTTACGCCATGGGCTATTTAGGGGTGGAAAGTGCCTATAAACTGCTGTCTGGCCAGAGTTCCTCTCTGGAGCGAACGGTGGACACTTCCACTAAAAATCGTAGATCGTCGAAAACCTGTTTACTATGGACAGCCCAAAAAGCATTGTTCGCATTTGAGCAGCGAGCCGTTGAGTAAAGTGCACAAATTTTTCTTGTATTGCTTTTGCACAATTGTTGCAGTGGCATAGATTTTTACCCTTCTTTCGGTGAAATTATACTTGCTTTTCCAGTTGTCATTTTAATAAAATAGACATGTGAGATGGAGTCAACAGGAAAGGCTCTGTACAAATTTACACAGAAAAGGAGAATCATTATGAAGAAAGCTCTTGCACTGACCCTGGCCGCTACCATGGTCCTGGGCCTGGCCGCCTGCGGCAGCAGCGGCAACGGTTCCGGCTCCGGTTCTGGTTCCGGCTCCGGCGGCGACAGCACCACCGTCGCCAACAAGGACAAGCCCGTTGTTTGGTACAACCGCCAGCCCTCCAATAGCTCCACCGGCGAGCTGGACATGAACGCTCTGCAGTTCAACGACAAGACCTACTACGTGGGCTTCGACGCCAACCAGGGCGCTGAGCTCCAGGGTCAGATGATCAAGGAGTACATTGAGAAGGCCATCAAGGACGGCGTTGAGATCGACCGCAACGGCGACGGCGTGATCGGCTACGTGCTGGCCATCGGCGACATCGGCCACAACGACTCCATCGCTCGTACCCGCGGCGTGCGTAACGCTCTGGGCACTGCCGTGGAGAAGGACGGCGCCACTGACAGCTCCCCCGTGGGCACCAACGTGGACGGCACCGCCACTGCTGTTAAGGACGGCACCATCGAGGTCGACGGCAAGTCCTACACCGTGCGTGAGCTGGCCTCTCAGGAGATGAAGAACTCCGCCGGCGCCACTTGGGACGCCGCCACCGCTGGTAACGCCATCGGCACCTGGTCCGCCTCCTTCGGCGAGCAGATCGACATCATCGCCTCCAACAACGACGGCATGGGCATGTCCATGTTCAACGCTTGGTCCAAGGAGAACAAGGTTCCCACCTTCGGTTATGACGCCAACTCCGACGCCGTTGCCGCTATCGCGGAAGGTTACGGCGGCACCATCAGCCAGCATGCTGACGTTCAGGCTTACCTGACCCTGCGCGTTCTGCGCAACGCTCTGGACGGCGTGGACATCGACACCGGTATCGGCACCGAGGATGACGCCGGCAACGTGCTCAGCTCCGACGTGTACAAGTACGTGGCTGAGGAGCGCTCCTACTACGCTCTGAACGTGGCTGTCACCGCTGAGAACTACAAGGACTTCCTGGATTCCACCGTGACCTACGCTCCCGTTTCCAACCAGCTGGATGCTACTAAGCACCCCGAGAAGTCCGTGTGGCTGAACACCTACAACGCCGCCGATAACTTCCTGGGCTCCACTTACAAGCCCCTGCTGCAGAAGTATGACGACCTGCTGAACCTGAAGGTCGAGTACGTGGACGGCGACGGCCAGACCGAGTCCAACATCACCAACCGTCTGACCAAACCCCGGCGCTTATGACGCTTTCGCCATCAACATGGTGAAGACCGACAACGCTGCTTCCTATACCGCTATTCTGAACCAGTAATTCAGCTGCGTGGACAGCTTGTCCGCTATGATTAAGAACATGTAACCATTTGCTATTAGGGAGAAGGAATTCTCCGTTCGGGAAAAGTCACTCTCCGTACGGCAGAAGCCCTTCTCCCTAATAGCTACTACGAAACGAACCATTCGGCAGAATCAGATTTTTCGCTGAAACTGCTAATATGTTTAAACAGGAGTAACGAGAATGGCAGATGCGAAAGACGATATTGTCCTGTCAATACGAGGTATGAGCAAGTCTTTCGGTCGAAACCGAGTGCTT
>ENA-OQIL01000776-OQIL01000776.1-human-gut-metagenome-genome-assembly--contig:-NODE-776-length-10688-cov-6.839409_pt1 | contig 10688 bp, 10 predicted proteins | sample MGYA00242583_ERZ504748 | MGnify/ENA primary metagenome ERZ504748 (study PRJEB26092, sample SAMD00036191) | human gut metagenome | host: Homo sapiens | study: EMG produced TPA metagenomics assembly of...
TTCTCTTTCTCCATCAGCAGGGCACAGCAGGAATGAAGGACATCCTCGTGATCGAGAATGATCTGTTTTGCCTTGGCATAGCATTCGTCGATGATGCGTTTTACCTCGCTGTCGATCTCGCTCGCCACTTCCTCGCTGTAGGTTCTCGTATGCGCCAGGTCACGGCCAATAAAGACCTCGTTGTTGTCTCCACCGTAGTTGATCATGCCCAGTTTTTCTGACATACCGTACTCGGTTACCATCGCGCGCGCCATCGAGGTCGCCTGCTTGATATCCTGGGAGGCGCCGGTCGTGATGTCGTCAAAGATAATCTCCTCGGCGATTCGTCCGCCCAGCGAAACCATGATATTTTGAAGCATTCTGCCCTTCGTCATATGAAGCTCATCCTGCTCCGGAAGCGGCATCGTATAGCCTGCCGCACCGACACCGGTCGGAATGATCGAAACGGTGTGAACCGGTCCCACATCCGGGAGGACATGGAACAAAATCGCATGACCAGCCTCATGGTATGCGGTAATCTTCTTGTCTTTCTCAGAAATCACCTTGCTGCGCTTCTCAGCACCGATTCCCACTTTAATAAAGGCTTTCTCAATATCCATCTGGGTCAGGAACTTACGTCCCTCTTTTGCGGTATTGATCGCCGCCTCATTCATCAGATTTTCCAGATCGGCTCCGGTAAATCCAGCGGTTGTCTGCGCGATGCGGTGTAAATCCACATCCTCGCCCAGCGGTTTTTCCTTCGTATGAACGCCGAGAATCTCCTCGCGTCCCTTGACGTCCGGTCGTCCGACTGCCACCTTTCGGTCAAATCTGCCCGGCCGCAGAATCGCCGGGTCGAGAATATCCACGCGGTTCGTCGCCGCCATGACGATGATGCCCTCATTGACGCCGAAACCATCCATCTCAACCAGGAGCTGGTTAGCGTCTGCTCTCGCTCGTCGTGACCGCCGCCCATGCCGGTACCACGCTGTCTGGCAACCGCATCGATCTCATCGATAAAGACAATACACGGGGCATTTTTCTTGGCTTCCTCAAACAAGTCGCGGACACGGGATGCGCCGACACCGACGAACATTTCAACAAAATCCGAACCGGAAATCGAGAAGAACGGAACGCCTGCCTCACCCGCCACCGCTTTGGCAAGCAGGGTTTTACCGGTTCCTGGAGGTCCGACTAAGATCACGCCCTTCGGGATGCGCGCCCCGACGCCGGTGTATTTCTGCGGATTTTTCAGGAAATCTACGATCTCCTCCAGTTCCTCTTTCTCTTCCTGTAAACCGGCCACGTCCTTAAACATCACCCTAGTATCATTCTGTACCATCACTGCGCGGCTCTTGCCGAAATTCATCATCTTGGCGTTGGCGCCTCCCGATCCCGCTCTGGCATTCATCAGCATGAACATGCCAACGAGAACCACGGCAGTCAGGATAATCGGCAGAACGATGAAGAACTGAATAGCGTTGCCGAGCATTACAACTGCAGTGTATTTGCCCAGTGCGCCAACGATTACGCCTGCTTCAATCTGTGCGGAAAGCTGGCCTGCGAAAGCAACGATACCAATCGGCAGAACATAAAGGATAGCACGGATAAGGGTGAATGCCAGTTCCTGAACGCCCTGAATGATTTTAAGGAGTGCTTCGCGGTTTTCTGTTTTCGGCATGAAAGCCAGTGCCAGACCAACGGCAGCAGCAATAAGCATAACGGAAAGTACGTTGCCGGAAAGGAACGGAGCCAGTACGTTGTTAGGAATAACGCCGAGAATGTGGTCATAGTAGCTGAGTGCTGCTACGCTCTGGCCTTAACAACGTCGGAGCCTGCGTTAACAATTTCTGCCGGCAGGTTATCCGGGGCAATGTACAGGTACAGGCCAAGGCCGATGAAGGCGGCTAAAAATGTAGTAAGTAAGGTATACACAACAGCGTGTGCAAAAATAATACCGGTTTCTTTGTTGCCGCCAAGAGCTGCCAGCGTGGTGATAACCGCCAGCGCGATAGTAGGAACTGCAATGAACTGGAACAGACGGGTAAATACGGTTGCTACGAAATTAAAGAATTCGTTCAGCGCCGGAATGCCCATCCAGCCTAAAACAGCGCCGAGAATCAGTGCCGCAAACCACAAAACAAACTGGCTGTTATTGGATTTAGCCTTGGTTTCACGGATGATGGAATCGGCTGTTTCCTTCACATCAACTTTCTTTTTTTCGTCAGTCATGTGAGATACCTCTTTTCTTTTTTATTTTGCAAAGTAATGATGAAGCCATGCCGTTACTTCGCTTTATAAAATTAATTATACCATATAATGCCATAATAGCAAGGAAAAAGTATACACTAATTCAATAATGCTATGCTTTTTGTAAAAAATATTTAAAAATTCAGATAATGCCCAAAGTAAATTTACAAAAGAACTGCGGGCAGCAGGCGGTAATTTTCTTATTTAATATGTTATAATTAAATTATCTTACAAATGAGGTGAAAGCAATGAGAAAATTTTTGTTAAGCCTTACGGCTGTTTTTACTTTGATGCTTTTTAATGCGGCGTGCGTTATGGCGGCGGAATTCGGGCCGGGGCAGCGCACAATCGAGCTTTTGGGCGGCGCTTTAAACAGCGACAAGCATCCGGTGCATCTTGTTGTTGAACAGACCATTGATATGAAAGAAGTGCTTGAGCCCGATGCCTACGCCAAGCTGACGGCGGCGCAGAAAGTGCATTACATCCGTACGGAATATAATGAAATGAACGGCATTAATGCCGAGCGCAGCGTAACCACCGACGGCGAGGGCAAGGTTGTGCGCGATTACTGCAGCTTCGCCAAAGGCGGACGCTGGTATTTTATAGATTACGTTAATAAAACTTATGATGAACTTCCGGCCTTGCCGGGAATGAGCCTGCCGTTTGCAGAAACTCTGGTAAGCTGGTTTAACGAACGCCCGCAGAGCGGCAACGACAGCCTTACAGGCTATGATTATGACCAGATGACGCAGGGCGAACGCGTAATGTTCTTTTACTTTGCCAAAGGCACTGCCGACTGGAAAGGCTACGAAGTTAATACCCTGCCGCGCTTTACTGTGGTGGAAATGAGCGAAACGGTGGATGCCGAAACCGCCTTTGCACTGCCGCCTGCCGGTTTTACCAAAAAGGCCAACGAGCAGATGCGTAATTACGCCAACAGGCTGATGCAAAACAGGTAACGGAGCGGTGATTATGAAAAAGTTTTTATCTGTGCTGGCAGTTGTGTGCTTAATGCTTTTGGCGCTTTCATCCGCCGCTTTTGCGGATGAAATAGAAGATGTGGAAGCAGGCAACGCGTATATTCCGGAAGATACGGTTATAAATTTAATACTGCTTGATAAACTTGACAGCAATGTTAATAAAAAAGGCGATACCGTTAATTTTGAACTGAAGGATGACCTTGCGGTAGAAAATATTGTTATCGTGCCGAAAGGGACAAAGTTCAGCGGTGTTATACGCAAGGCGCACGGCAGCCGCATTTTTAACCAGAGCGCTGTTATACGCATTAAGCTTGATGATGTGCTGCTTGCCAACGGTAAACCCGTCAGCTTTAAGCAGGATGTAAAAATTAAAGGCGGCATTAATTACGCCAACATGGCGGTAGGCACGGCAATAGGTTTTGTGGTGCCGTTTTCGGGAATGTTTTTTAAAGGCAGGGAAATTGACTGCCCGCCCGGCACAATAATAGATTACAAGCTGAATGACAATGTTGATTTGGGACTTACCAAAATGGATTTGGTGCAGATGAAAAGCCGCGAACGTGCGCAGAATGCGGCGGCTTAAAGAAAACAGGCAGAAGCATGCTGATAACAAGTAAAGCTGCTGCCTGTTTATTTTTATTGTAAAATTAATTGCTGAATGCTTAAATTGTCAGTTGCTGAAAAATAAAAAATCCTGCTTAAAAAGCAGGATTTTTTGGTTTATGGTGCCTCAGCACAGAATCGAACTGTGGACACAAGGATTTTCAGTCCTTTGCTCTACCAACTGAGCTACCGAGGCATAATGGCGACCCGGATGGGACTCGAACCCACGACCTCCGCCGTGACAGGGCGGCATTCTAACCAACTGAACCACCGGGCCGTATTTAATTGAGAAATGGTGGGCGCTAACGGGATCGAACCGCTGACATTCTGCTTGTAAGGCAGACGCTCTCCCAGCTGAGCTAAGCGCCCATATGGTGACCGGTGGGGGAATCGAACCCCCGATACCGCCGTGAAAGGGCGGTGTCTTAACCGCTTGACCAACCGGCCACATGGTGACCCATGTAGGCCTCGAACCTACGACACCCTGATTAAGAGTCAGGTGCTCTACCAACTGAGCTAATGGGCCAAGCAAGTTTTAGAACTGTGCAAGAGATAGTATACTAACTTTTATGCGCTGCCAGTCAGTTGTTTTTTGAAAAAATTTTAAAATGCAGTTGGTAATCGCTGAAAATTTTTGATTCCGCTCTCTGTAAAATAAAATTATGCACTCTTAATTCATTAATTTGGCACAGCCGCACAAGAAAAATAAAATTTTAATATTAAGCAGTTTAAGTGCGGTACAAAGGCATCATAACATTAAAATATAAGATTTTTTGCTGATTATACAGGCTTTACTTTAATATTGCCGCCGTTTGTGCTACAATAATAGTATTATTTAACGAAGTAAATTTGGAGGAATGTACATGTTAGACATGAATTTTGTCAGGGAAAATCCTGATGCGGTAAAAGAAGCACTGGCAAAGCGCCATTCCAAAATAGATTTAGACGCTTTTTTGGAGCTGGACAAACAGCGCCGCGAAGTTATTTTAAGCGTTGAAAAATTAAAAAGCCAGCGCAACAGCGCATCTCAGGAAATCGGCCGCATGAAAAAAGCCGGTGAAAATGCTGACGCGCAAATGGCAGCAGTGCGCGCTCTTGGCGAAGAAATTGCCGCAGGCGATGCAAAATTAAAAGATATCGAAGCACAGTTGAACGCTATTTTATATACCATTCCTAATATGCCTGCTCCGGATGTTCCGGTTGGCGAAGATGATTCTGACAACCCGGAAGTACGCCGCTGGGGCGAACCGCGCAAATTTGATTTTGAGCCTCAGGCTCATTGGGATATCGGTGAAAAACTGGGCATTTTAGATTTTGACCGTGCCGCTAAAGTTACCGGCGCACGTTTTACCTTCTATAAAGGCCTTGGTTCCCGCCTGGAACGTGCGGTAATTAATTTCTTCCTTGATATTAACACCAAAGAACACGGCTATACCGAAATGTTTACGCCGTTTATGGCTAACAGCAATACTTTGTTCGGCACCGGCCAACTGCCGAAGTTTGCTGAAGATATGTTCAAACTGGAAGGTTTGGACTACTATCTGATTCCGACGGCAGAAGTTACTTTGACTAACTATCACGCCGGTGAAATTTTAAACGGCGAAGATCTGCCGAAATATTATACCGCTTACAGCGCCTGCTTCCGCAGTGAAGCCGGCAGCGCCGGACGCGATACCCGCGGCTTAATCCGCCAGCACCAGTTTAATAAGGTAGAAATGGTTAAAATTGTAAAACCTGAAACCAGCTGGGATGAGCTTGACAAATTAACCCACAATGCCGAGCATTTACTGCAGCTTCTGGGCCTGCCTTACAGGGTAGTCCGCCTCTGCACCGGCGATTTGGGCTTCAGCAGCGCCACTACTTACGACCTTGAAGTATGGCTGCCTGCTGCCAACATGTACCGCGAAATTTCTTCCTGCTCCAACTGCCTCGACTTCCAGGCACGCCGCGCAAATATCCGTTTCCGCCGCGATGCCAAGTCCAAACCGGAATACGTACATACGCTTAACGGCTCCGGCCTTGCTGTTGGACGTACCGTATGCGCAATTTTGGAAAACTACCAGCAGGCTGACGGCAGCGTGGTAATTCCTGAAGTTCTGCGTCCGTACATGGGCTGTGACGTTATTGCAGCTCCCGAAAAATAAACAACGTATCAGTTAATAATAAAAGCCCTGCCTTGTTGGCAGGGCTTTTTAAGTTTTTATTTATCCAAGCCTTTTTCGTGTAGCCAGTTTTGCATTAAGTCTGCAATCTGTACGTTGTTAAGGTCGCTGAAGGGGAAGTGCGTGTTGCCGGTAACGCCGATTTCCGGCAGATGTACAACGGTGCAGTCGCCGCCATGACGGTTAACGGCTGCAGCAAATTTATGCGCCATATCCAGGCGGATGCGCCAGGAATCTTTATTCCACTCGTTGGTGTAGTTTTCGGCAATGTTGTCGCCGTAGTAAATGACGATAGGAATTTTGGTCAGCTGCATAAATTCATCAAGCGTTATGGTTTCCGGCTGTAATGGGCCGAAGGGGCTTGATGTGGGAATTGCTTCCGGTTCTTCGCCCTGCGGGAAAACAAAGCTGCTGCCCGGTTCGTAACTGATTACGGCACGGACTTTTGGATTTTTAATGGCTATACGCCAGCCCGGGCCGCCGCCCTGCGAATGGGTGATGAGCACGCCGTCGCCGGTTTTATCAAAAACTGCGCTTAAAGCGTTAACAACAACGCTCTGGTCATACGGTGCGGTGTTGGGTGTCATCTGGCGGTAGTACTGGTCAAGCGCTGCCGGGTCTTTGCTGAACTGTACGCCTTTAAAAAATTCCGGCGCGTCGCCGACGCGGAAGTTGCTGAACCAGAACTGGTCATTGGTTGTGGCGCTTACAGTGCCGTCAACGGTTGCCTGCCCTGCGTCACCGCGGCGCGGCTGGTCTACAAGATAGGTAGTATAGCCGCGTTCCAGAAAGATATTTTGAAAACCATTGCGTCCGTCCGGTGTAGTTTCCCATGTTTTTTTGCTCTGCCCTGCGCCGTTGTAAAAATACCAGCGGCAGTTTATGGGCATTAACTGGTTTCTGATAAAAAACATAGGCGTGGTCGCCGTGCAGGGTTTGCCCCTGCGGGTTTAAAGGATTGCTGAAATCAAAGCTGCCGGGTGTGGTAACGGTGGTGCCGCCTGCAAAAAAGCTGCCCTGGTCCTGTAAAAGCACTGGTTTTTCAAAGGCGTAGGCGCTTGTGCTCAGCATCAGCGCAAGCACGGCTGCTGCAAGTGTTTTGGTTGTTTTGTGCTGCATAGTATTACCTTCTTTTTATTATCTTGTTATTACAGATGTTTGCCGTAAAAGTCCTGTAATTTGGCAACAAACTGGTCAACATATTTGGGAACATAGTAAGTCTGGATATGGGTTGCGCCGTCAACGAGGAACAGTTCTTTATCCTTTGTGCCGGTAGCTTTTTCGTAGGCTTCTTTACTCATGTACAGGGAATCGGCTTTGCTGCCTGCCATTAACAGCAATGGCTGGTCGATAAGTTCAAGTTGGTCGGTAGCGTCCCAGGTCATCAGCTCCATCAGGCTGCTGGTGGTATAAGCAAAAGTGGAGTTGGGATGACGGTGCGTGCGGCCGTAGTACATCATGCCTTCGCGGTACAGGTCGGTAGTAATTTTAGCAATATCTTCATCGCTTAGTGCGTCAAAATCAACGTTGCCGCTGATGGGGTATTCGCCTTTGGTAATTTCAACGGCACGGGCGTCGCTTGCTTCGTGCAGGCGCTGCTGTACGGTGTCAAGCGCGCTGTTCATATAGCCGTTGCGCCTTACTTCGCCGCTGTTGAACATGCTTAAAGTTGCAACTGCTTTAAAGCGTTTGTCGCTTTTGGCAGCGTTAAGCGTATAACCGCCGCCGCCGCAGATGCCGAGCACGCCCATGCGGTCAGGGTCAACGCCGGGGTAAGTCATAATATAATCAGCCATGCCGTGAATGTCTTCGGTGCGGTAGAAGGGCTTGTCGGTATGGCGCGGTTCGCCTTCGCTTGCGCCCTGATAAGCAGCGTCAGCCGTGATGGTGATGTAGCCGAGTGCGGCAAGGCACTGGGCGTACAGCCCTGCAACCTGTTCTTTAACGCCGCCGTTGGGGTGGGCAACAACAATAGCGGGATATTTTTTTGCCGGGTCATAGCCTGCCGGAGTGTAAACATTGGCGGCAATTTTCAGCCCGTTCAGTTTGTAGCTTACGGGGTGGATATTTACCTGCCCTTTTACGTTTTGGGTAATGGCATTGCGGTAAACAAGCCCCCAGGGGTTAGTGTTTGCAGGTTCGGCTGCAAAGGCTGCGCCTGCGCTTAATGCCATTATAAGGCCTGCGGTAAGTAAAGTTCTGCGTAATTTCATGGTAGTTGTTCCTTTCTTTATATCTGTTTATGTCCGTCCGTTATTTCAAAACATTATTTAAAACTGCCCGCGCGTTGCTGCCGGTGTCGGAGCTTACGGTTTCATTCAGCACATCAACGGCTTCCTGTAACTGCTCCGGTGTAAGCCCGGTGTTCATAGCCGCGCGGAAGTGCGAAGTAAGCTGCGGGTTTACATTGCCGATGCCTGCCAGCGCGCCTACGGTTGCCAGTTCACGCTGCTGCCAGGTAAGTACGTCGCGTGCAAAAATGTCATAAAACAAATGCTCGCGCAGGAAGGTGTTGATGATTGGTGCAAATTCGTTGGTTACAACGCGGCCGCTGATGGCGGTCTGGATTTCGGTGCCTTTGGCAAGCCGGTCAACGGAAGGGTCGAGCGGAGTAGCGTCCGGGCCCATTTCGTCGTTAATGCCTGCGGCTTTGCGTTCCTGCACCAGGTTGTTCAGCGTGCTGAGTGCATTTAAGCTGCGCGGAAAGCCGGTGTAAGCATAAAGATGCACCAAAACTTCTTTGGCCTGGTTTACGGTCATGCCGTTATTCAAAGCGGTGGCAAGAGATTTTTTCAGGTTCGGCAAATCGCCCTTGGCCATAAAAGCTGCCACCGTTACAATGTTTGCCTGCTGCGTGTTTAAGGCTTTCAGTTCCGCTGCCTGCACGCCGGTGCTGATGCCTGCCGTTAACATAAGTGCCGTTAAAAGTGCCAGATAGTTCTTTTTCATTGCCGTTCCTCCTTAGTCTTTCGGATAATCTTCATCGCTGACCGGTTCCAGCCAGGTTACGGTGCCGCCTGCTTCGGAAAGGGCGATATGCGTCATGGACATTTTTGCCGAGCCGCCGTGCCAGTGTTTAACGCCCGGCGGGCAGCGCACAATGTCGCCCGGTTTAAGCATTACAGGTTTTTTGCCCCATTCCTGCGTCCAGCCGGTGCCTTCGGTAACAATTAAGGTCTGGCCCATTTCGTGGATATGCCAGTAAGTGCGTGCGCCGGGGCTGAAGGTAACAGTGGCGGCATAGCTTTTGGAAGGTGCCTGCGGCCCGTAAAGGGCAGCCGTTACAACTTCGCCGGTAAAATGCTCGCTTCCGGCAGATTTTACTTCCAGTTTCTGCGGACTCTTTACGGTTTGGTGCAGCGGCGCGCTTTCTGCCGCAAAGGCGGGAACTGCCATAGCCGTAATGGCGGCGGCAAGCGCCAGTGTTTTAAAAATCCTGTTCATAAAAGCTCCTTTCTTTCTGCGCAAAGCAGCAAATTATTTATATGATTTCTGGTAGATGCCGATAACATCTTCTTTGGTAAGCGCAACACGGTCGCAGGCAAACAGGCCGCCCATCGGCCCCATGGCATTGTCTGCCATTTTGGGGAATTCATCAGGCGTAATGCCGTAGTCGCTCATTTTCAGGTCTACCACGCCGCAGTCTTCCAAAAGTTTTTGCAGTACTGTTAAAAAGTCTTCCGGTTTATCTGCGTTTTCCATGCCCATGGCTTTTGTCATGCGGATAAAGCGTTCATCACAGGCATGGTGGGCGATTACGTTTCCGAAATATGCGCGGCTTAACATAATCAGCCCTGCACCGTGCGGAAGGTTGGGGTGGTAAGCGCTGAGCGCGTGTTCCAGCGAATGCTGGCTGCTGGTGGTGCCTACGCACATTACCGTGCCTGAAAGAATATTGCCGAAAGCGACGTGCGTTCTTGCTTCAATGTCGTTGCCGTCTTTAACGGCGCGTGCCAGATAGCGGCCAACGTTTTCAATGGCGGTGATGGCATACATATCGCTCATAAGATTGGCAAATTTGGAGATATAACCTTCAAGGCTGTGGCTGAGCGCGTCAAAGCCCTGATAAGCCGTGTAATGTGCCGGTACGCTTTTCATCAGTTCCGGGTCTTCAATGCACAGTACGGGGAACAGGTCCGGTGTTTTCAGGCCGACTTTTTCGTTGGTGTCGGGGTTGGTAATAACGCAGCCGGCGTCGGCTTCGCTGCCGGTGCCTGCGGTGGTGCTGATGGCAACGATTGGCAGCGGTTTATTTTTAATGGGCTGCCCTTTGCCGGTGCCGCTTGCAATATAATCCCATAAGTCGCCGGGGTTAGCTGCCATAACGGCAATGGCTTTGGCGCTGTCGATAACGCTGCCGCCGCCCAGTGCAACAATAAAATCTGCGCCCTGCGTTTTAACAAAGGCCGCGCCTTCCATAACGGTTTCTTTCAGCGGGTTGGGCTGAATTTTATCAAAAACGCTTGTGGCTACGCCTGCCTGCGTCAGTTGTTCTTCGGTGCGGCTTAAATAACCGTTGGCACGGGTTGATTTGCCGTTGGAAATAATAATAACGGCTTTTTTGCCGGGCAGCTGCTGTTTGCCAAGCTCATTTAAAGTTGCCTGCGCCAAAATAAAATTTTTGTCGGAACATACATGTTAAAATCCATTTTTTATGCCTTCCAAAATAAAATGTTTGCTTATTTGTGGTTATATGCTATAATCAACTTGTAAG
>ENA-OQIL01000777-OQIL01000777.1-human-gut-metagenome-genome-assembly--contig:-NODE-777-length-10687-cov-3.821875_pt1 | contig 10687 bp, 14 predicted proteins | sample MGYA00242583_ERZ504748 | MGnify/ENA primary metagenome ERZ504748 (study PRJEB26092, sample SAMD00036191) | human gut metagenome | host: Homo sapiens | study: EMG produced TPA metagenomics assembly of...
ACTGAAAAGGCCGGTGGCTCCATTGTATACCGTCCCAATCAAAGCAGTGAGCTTCCCGAAGCCCTTTGCATTCCGGGTTCCCCCGTAGAGCAGCATGAGAAGCCCAATCAAAAGGACAATGGGATATCCGCCCAAATTTCCGATGCCCACCACCGCCAGGGCCACCCCTGCCAAAATAATCCACCAAGTTCCTTCGTCCCACAGCGCATCAGTCCAGGTGCCCGCTTGTACCTTCCGCACAACACTGATGGCCATACCGGTCAGTACCTGCAGCAGCCCCAAGGCCAGAGAACCAATCAGGATAGCCAGCGTATCCGTAAGGGGAGTAAAGAGCGCGGGCAGAGCGGTAAAGGTTGTGTCCGGGCGGATCAGCTTCGCCAGACGGGGAGAAAGTCACCCAGGAAGCTTCCGGTAAGCGCTCCCATCACAAACGTACTGATCCCGCACAGGATCAAAAGCCCGGCCATATGCTCCATCGTTCCGCTCGGCCGCAGCATTCCTGCGCATAAAAATGCCACCGGCGAGCATGAGAAGCCCGTAAGCCATATCGGCCATCATCATTCCAAAAAAGAAGATGAAAAAGGGAGCCATAAGCGGGTTGGGATCCACCCCGTCATAGGCGGGATAGACATACATGTCGGTGACCATATTGAGAGGGCGGGTGAGCCGGTTGTTTTTGAGCTTGACAGGCACCTGAGGGTATTCGTCCGGCTCCGGATCAGTGGCCTCCCAGGCGGCGGAGTACTGCGAGAGCAGATGCTCTACGTCGGAAAGCTGTTCCGCCGGAACCCAACCCTCCAGAAAAAACGTGGATGTAGAGGAGAGCAGTTTCTCTTTCGCCTCCATACGTTGGATATCCTGCGTCATGCGGTCTATGCAGATCTGAAGCGCTGTCTGGTGGCCGGCCTCCTGTGCCAGCCGAGCCCGGCATGCCTCTAGTTCCTGTGAAAGTATCCTCTGCCGATCCTCAATCTGATCGATGTTTGACCGGGCGGTCCCCTTCCAACCTCGAAAGCTTGTGGCGGTAAAGCCAAAGCTTTTTAAGGCATCCCGCGCGGCTTCCCCTGCTTTTCGGTGACAGAGTACCAGTACATATTGCAGCTCTCCGGCCCGGCCCGCCCATTGCACCTGGCAGAGCTCGGTCGTCTCGGCCAGGGCGGCCTCCACCGCCTGATGACTTGCCAGGCCGGAGAGCGTCCCGAACAGCACTAATACATGTTTCGTAGAAGCGGTATCCAGGGGAACGTCCAGCCCCAGCCAGGGCGTCAGGGCCTCTCTCTGCCCGATAAGCTTGTTCTGTTCAGCACAGATACTGTCGCGCTTTTTTTCAAGCGCGGCAACGCGTTCGACCGTTTCCTCCGCCTCCAGAACTATCTGTCGGTCAAACAGTTCCCGCTCCGTAATTCGGGGCCGGGAGGGGAAGCGACCTTTTTTATTTGTAGGGGAACAGCGCTTCAGCCGCTCCAGCGTGGCGCGAAACTCGTCCATCCTGAGCTGTGCATTTGCCAGCTCCCCGTCGCTCTTTGCGGTAAAGCCCTGCCAGCCTGGATCTGAACTTGGCTGTGTTGGCGCACGAAGTTCGACGCAGCCAATGATGCTGGAGATTTCCGAAGGAGTTTCCTCTACAGTCGGATGCCATGCCGAAGATACGCAGCCGTTTCATTTTGACAATTAGACATGAGTCTCCCACAACCCTTCTGACAATAAGTGCGGCCGCGTCTGCAAGCCGTTCTTCCGCCTGCCTCCGCAGGTCGTCACAGGCGCGCCGCGCCTCCGTCATAATCGCGTCCGCACGAAGCTGCGCAGCTTGTTCCGCTTGTGTATCCTGTTCCCGCCTCTGCGCCTCCGCCTCACGGAGCGCCTGCTCCAGTGCGGCCTGCCCCTGCCGCTCCGCATCAGAGAGCAGTTTCTTTGCCTGCTCCACAGCCAGCGCTTGGTATTCTTTCGCCTTGTGTTCAGCCTCCTCGATTTGCTGAACCGCATTTTTCGTCATCATTTCCTCACCGCCTTCCTGCATCTGCATTCCGCACACCCGGCAGTTCTCGAGATATCAGTTGCAGCCTGCCGGGCAGCTCCGAATGGGGCTGCCTGACAGGCTGCAAACTTTGGCACGTATCCTACCCGGGCAGCATAGTTCCGGTATCCAGATATCTCGTGTGCCAGGAGAGCGCCTGCTGGAGATTATGGGGAGTATGGCCCCCATATTTTGCGGCGTCCTTTAAGTATTCGCGCAGAAGCGGACGATATTGAGGGTGCGCACAGCGTTCCACGATCAGTTCCGCCCTTTGCCGCGGCGATTTCCAGCGCAGATCCGCCAGTCCCTGCTCCGTGACAATTACCTGCACATCGTGTTCCGTGTGGTCGATGTGGGAACACATGGGGACGATACAACTGATCGCCCCCTCTTTCGCCACCGAGGCTGTGGCAAAGATGGTCAGTCCCGCATTGCGTGCAAAGTCTCCGCTGCCGCCAATGCCGTTCATCATCTTATTTCCCATGATGTGAGTGGAGTTGACGTTGCCGTACAGATCACATTCAATGGGGGTATTCATGGAGATCAGCCCCAGGCGCCGGACCAGCTCCGGATTGTTGGCAATCTCCTGGGGGCGGATTACCAGCCGCTCCCGGAAGAAATCAATGTTTTCATAAAACAGTTCCAGCTTTTTCTGGGAGAGAGAAACCGCCGTAGTGGAGGCCCCTGCCATCTTTCCCTCCCAGATCAGCTCCAGCGCAGAGTCCTGTACGACTTCGGTATACATGCGCAGGCCGGTAAAGCCGCTGCTTCCCAGACCGGCCAGTACAGCATTGGCCACGCTGCCCACGCCCGACTGGATGGGGGACAACGAGGCCGGCTGCCGGCCGGCTGCCACCTCCTCCTTCAGGAAAGAGATGATGTGCGCCCCGATAGCCGCACTGACCTCGTCCGGCTCTTTAAACACAGGACAGCCGCCCGGATCATTGGTCACAACGATGGCGGCAATCTTGCGGAAGTCACACGGAATTGCAGCGGTTCCGATGCGCTGTGTGGCATCCGTAAGCGGGATCGGCTCGTGTCCTACTCGGTAGATGTCATGCATGCCGTACAGCTCCAAGGGAAGAGCCTCATTGACCTCCAGAATAATCTGATCCGCCTGGTACAAGAAGCAGTCGGAAGCGCCCACTGCCGCAGACGGGATCACGCCATCCTCCGTGACAGCGGCACACTCCACCAAGGCAAAGTCAATATGCAGACCGCCTCGGTTAATAAACTCCGGCATATGGCTTAAATGCATATCGGAGTAGCCCACTTCGCCCGCATTGATGGCGTTGCGCATGGACTTGTTGCTCTGATAGGGATACCGCATGGACAGCAGACCCGCTCTGGTCAGCTCACCATCTAGGGCATCCCCTACTGAGGCTCCGGTCAGAATGGTCAAGTGGTCGGCCTTTTTCTGACGGGCCAGCTCGTGGGGCACCGCCTTGGGCTCGCCTACCAGGGTGAAGCCGGAGCAGCCAATCACACTTCCAGACTGGATCAGTGCCGCGGCCTCTTCCACGCTCTTGATCTTATCGCGCAGGGATGCAGCAATACGTTCCATATTTCACGCCTCCATACATTACGCCTTTCGGCTGGCCAGCGCATCCAGGCGGCGATTGCGGAAATAGAGGCAGATGTCGATGGAAACCATGACGATGTTGAGGATGTAGAAATAGAATACATAGGTCAGGTTCTGGGTGACAATCTTGCCAATGATGGCGCTGACGTAGCCTGTCCAGATGAACACCTCAAAGAACAGGCTTTTCCCCTTGGCGGTGCGGGACTTTGCGGACTTATAGACAGACAGCGGCCAGGACAGGCCGAAGCAAATGACCATGATGAGCTCAAAAATCTCTCCCATTTGAATCACCAACGCCGGAAGCCGCCCAAAGGCGCTCCTGGCATCCTTTCTGATAGATTTGAGAGGGGGTTCTCTTCCTCAGGGGCGGCGCCGGACGGTCACTCGATGGACAGCAGCACGGCGCCGGACTTGACCTTGTCGCCGACGGAGACCAGTACGTCCTTGACAACTCCATCCTTTGGGCAGGGGATGGGCTGCTCCATTTTCATGGCCTCCATAGTGCCCAGGTTATCGCGGGCCTTTACGGTGTCGCCGGGCTTGACGTTGATGGCGACGATGGTGCCGGGGATGCGTGCTTTGATTTCCATAAAAAGTTCCTCCCTTAATCAAATATCACTGTGAATCGTTTTTACACCATGCCTATGGTGGTGACGAAGATACCGGCGGCGATGGCGGAGGTGATGACGCCGGAGATATTGGCACCCATGGCCACCGGCAGGATGACGGCGAAGGGATTTTCATCCTGGGCGGCGTGCTGGGCCAGCTTGGCGGTGGTGGGCACGCAGGAAACGCCGGCGATACCGATGGTGGGGTTAAAGTCCTCGCGCTTGGCTTTGTGCACCAAATACATGAGCCAGCCGCCCAGCAGGCCGCCCACCGCGGAGATAGCCAGGGCAAGAATCCCGATGACCAGAATAATGATCACAGTGGGATTCAGAATGGTGGAGGCCTCGCACAGCACCCCCAGGATCAGGCCCAGGAAGAAGGTGCCGAAATAGGAGAGGCCCTCCTCGAGCAGCTCCGTGTACTTGTTGATTTTGGCCTCCTTTACGGCCATGCCGATGAAGAAGGACAGCAGCAGGGGAGCGGCTACGGGCAGCAGCAGGCAGAGGACGGTACAGGTGATGATGATAAACAGGAATTTGGACTTTTGAGAGACCTCGGGAACCTCAACATACATGTCAATGCCGCGGTACTTTTTGGGCACCATCAGCTTGATGATGTAGGGATATCCGCCGTAAGTCAGGCTTAAGTACAGATATGCAATGATGGAGATGGGCACAAACAGCTCAGGAGCCATCATCAAAGAGGAAAAGAGTACCATGGGGCCATCCGCACCGCCGATCGTAGCCATAGCGGCAGACTGCTCCGGCGTCAGCCCAAAGGCCAGTACGCCCGCCGCCAGCGCGGCAAAGGTTCCCATTTCAGCGAAAATGGCGATAATCATGGAGCTCCAGGGCTTTGCCAGCAAAAAGCTGATCTCACTCCGTGCTCCGATGCCCATGAAGACCAGACAGGCAATCAGGCCGTTGGAAAAGGTCAGATTATAGATTGGCTGGAGAAAATTGACCTGCATGGCATCCACAATGGCCGAAGCATCGGAGACAAGCGGGTCCAGCAGCAGATTGCCGACGGTTCCGGAAGTAAGGAACATCATGCCGCAGTTCACCGCCATCATGCCGATTCCCATCGGCACCATGATCAGCGGCTCCAGAGTCCGCTTGAACCCCAGGCAGGCCAAAACAAAGCCGAATACAATGAGGACAATACGGGCCACCGCGATTACGGGTTCCACCGCAAAGAAGGTTCCGATGCCGGGAAACAGCTGCATAAAGAACTCCATGTTAACAGCTCCCCCTCTCCGTCGTCCGTCTGGCCCGGGCGGCTGGTCAGCTTGCTGATACCCACGATGATGGCCACCACCAGCAGGGAAATCACCGCCGTCAGACCGTAGGTCATGGCTGTGTATGGAATAATACCCATATCTCGTTTCAACTCCTTACAGCGGCATATTCCCCCGGGGATGGGGCTGCCGCTCCTTATTGATCAGCAGCTCCAGCGCCTCCAGCAGCCGCGCCCTGGTCTCCGAGGGGCGGATGACCAGATCCACGAAGCCGCGGGAGGCCGCCATATATGGCGTGGCAAACTGCTCGGAATAGAGCTGAATCTTTTCCCGGCGGGCCGCTTTCGGATCCTCCGCCGCCTGGATCTCTTTACGGAAGACCACGTTGGCCGCGCCGGCCGCGCCCATGACCGCAATCTCCGCGGTGGGCCAGGCGTATACAAAATCCGCGCCCAAAATCCTTGGAGCACATGGCCAGATAGGAGCCGCCATAGGCCTTGCGCAGCACCACGGTCAGCTTGGGCACCTCCGCCACCGAGTAGACATAGAGCAGCTTGGCTCCGTGGCGGATGATGCCGGCGTGCTCCTGGTCGGCGCCGGGCAGGAAGCCCGGTACATCCACCAGGTTGATCAGTGGAATTCCGAAGGCATCGCAGAGCTGGATGAAGCGGGCGGCCTTGTCCGAAGCGTTGATGTCCAGGCTTCCGCCCATAGAGAAGGGCTGATTGGCAATTACGCCACGCTGTGCCCGCCCAGGCGGCCGAAGCAGGTGATAATGTTGTCGGCATAATAGGGCTGCAACTCCATTACGCTGTCTTCATCTAAAAGGATGCGGACAACATCGTGCATGTCATAGGGCAGGGAGGAGTCGTCGGGAATCACCGTGTCCAGCAGAGGCTGTAATTCCTCATGCTCGGTAAAATCCATTAGGGGGGCCGAGCTCCTGCCTTGGAGGGGAGATAGCTGAGTAGGCATCGGACCGCTCCCAGGGCCTCCTCTTCGCTGCGCGCGGAAAGGTGTGCCACTCCAGACATAGTGGTATGGGTATCCGCTCCGCCCAGATCCTCCGCAGAGATCTCCTCGCCCGTGGTGGCCGCTACCACCGCGGGACCGGTGATAAACATCTGACTCTCCTTTTCCACCATGACAATCAGGTCCGTCAGGGCGGGGAGTAGACCGCGCCGCCCGCGCAGGGACCCATGATGACGGAGACCTGCGGGATACGTCCGGAAGAGCAGGCGTTGCGGTAGAAAATCTGCCCATAGCCGGACAGGGCATCCACCGCCTCCTGAATGCGGGCGCCGCCGGAGTCGCACAGGCCCACCACGGGGCAGCCCGCCTCCAGAGCCATGTCCATGATTTTGCAGATCTTGGCCGCGTGCATCTCGCCCAGAGACCCGCCCTGGGCGGTAAAGTCCTGAGCGTATACAAAACCGTGCGCCCGTCGATCTTGCCGTAACCGGTAACAACGCCGTCGGCCGGGATGTCCTTATCCCCCATACCGAAAGAGGTACAGCGGTGGCGCACAAAGCGATCCACCTCTGTAAAAGTGCCGGTATCCATCAGCAATTCAATCCGTTCACGGGCCGTCCGCTTCCCCAGCGCGTGCTGCTTCTCCACCGCTTTAGGGCCGCCGCACCGCAGCACACGGGCCGAATGCGCGTCAAGCTGAGTCAGCTTTTCCGCCGTAGTCATTGTCCTCACTTCCTTTCACACAATTCCAGCAGGACACCGTGGGTAGCCTTGGGGTGGAGGAAGGCGATCCGGGCCCCGCCGGCGCCGTACCGCGGCGTCTGGTCAATGAGCCGGACGCCCTTTTCCTTCAGCTCCGCCAGGGCGGCGTCAATGTCGTCCACCCGGATGGCGATGTGCTGAATGCCCTCGCCGTTCTTCTCAATGAAGCGGGCGATGGGGCCCTCCGGGGAGGTACTCTCCAGCAGCTCCAGCTCACTGTCGCCGCAGGGCAGGAACGCAACAGTCACCTGCTGCTCCTGGACAACTTCCGTGCCCTTGCTGTGCAGGCCCAGCGTCTCCTCATACCACTTCACCGAAGCCGCCAGATCCTTGACCGCGATACCGACATGATCAACTCTTGTGCAATTCATAACCGGGACCTCCTCCACTGATTTGTGTTACAAATTTTTCCGCCCAACGATAGGGACTCTCTGTCCTGGACTGGAACCGCTCCAGGCTCTGAGCGAACATGGGGCTGTCCAGCAGGGGACGCAGCAGGCGCTGCTCGATGCCCTCCCGCACCAGGGTCAGAAGCTCGCTGCGCAGGCGCAAGGCGCGGCGGCGGGCCAGCTCTCCGTTCCCGTCCAGGAGGAGGTACTGGCGCTCCAGCTCCTCGCAGAGCTCCGTCACACCCGTGCCCTGAGAGGCCGAGACCAGGAGCACTGGCAGCGGGCGCTTCTCCTCCTCTCCCAGCTCCAGCATGGCCCGCAGCTCATTGGCCGTTCGATCCGCGCCGGGCCGATCCGCCTTGTTGACCGCGAACAGGTCGCCGATCTCCAGAATACCGGCCTTAATGGCCTGCACATCGTCCCCCAATCCGGGGACATTCAGCACCAGCACCAGGTCGGCGATCTCCATGACCGCCACCTCGGACTGCCCTACACCTACGGTTTCCAGCAAAATCAGGTCATAGCCGCAGGCGTCCAGTGCGTGGACCGCTCCCGCCGTGGCGGGCGACAGGCCGCCCAGCTGTCCCCGTGTGCCCATGGAGCGGATGAACACCCCGGTATCCAGGGTCAAATCCCCCATCCGCACCCGGTCGCCCAGGATGGCGCCGCCGGTAAAGGGACTCGTGGGATCCACCGCGATGATGCCAACGCGCAGGCCCTTGGCCCGCCAGCACTTGGTCAAGGCGTTGGTCAGCGTGCTCTTGCCCGCCCCTGGGGGACCGGTGATGCCAAAGATGCGGGCCCGCCCGGTGTGGGGCCAGAGTTGGGTGAGGACGGAGCGCGCCGTTTCCCCACCCTGTTCGATGAGGCTGATCAGGCGGGCCACCGCGCGTTTATCACCCGTCCGGCCCCGCTCCAGCAGTGCTGCAAAGTCATCCGTCATCCCTGGCACCACAGTGATCCTGCAGGAACTTCACCGTCTCCGCAGTGGGTGTGCCAGGCGTAAAGACCTCGGACACACCGGCCTTTTTCAGCTCTGGAATATCATCTTCCGGGATGACGCCGCCGCCGAACACCAAAATACCGTCAGCCTCCTGCTCTTTCAGCAGCTCGATCACCCGTGGGAACAGATAGTTGTGGGCCCCGGAGAGCAGGGAGAGTCCTACCGCGTCCACGTCCTCGGACACAGCCGCCTCCACAATCTGCTCCGGTGTCTGGCGCAGGCCGGTGTAAATCACCTCAAAGCCGGCGTCACGCAGCGCCCGGGCCACTACCTTGGCTCCGCGGTCATGGCCGTCCAGGCCGGGCTTGGCAATCAGAACCCGGATCTTCTTTTCACTCATCTCAAAGCACCTCCATCGGACGGTATTCGCCGAACACCTTGCGCAGCTCGCCGCAGATTTCTCCTTCGGTGCAGTACACCCTGGCGCAGTCCAGAATATAGGGCATCAGGTTGTCGCTGCCCTCCGCCGCCGTGCGCAGGGCGTCCAGCCGCTGGCGCACCAGTACGTTGTCCCGGGCCGCCTTCATCTCCTGCAGCTTCTTGATCTGGTTGGCCGCCACCGAGGCGTCAATGTGCAGCAGCCCCTTGGCCGGCGGCTCCTCGATGGTGAACTTGTTGACGCCCACCACGATCTGCTCGCCGCTCTCCACCTGGCGCTGATACTGGTAAGAGCTCTCCGCGATCTCTCGCTGGATGTAGCCCTGCTCAATGGCCTTGACCGCTCCGCCCATGGCGTCGATCTTTTCGATGTACGCCTCGGCTGCGGCCTGGAGCTCGTCGGTCATGCGCTCCACATAGTAGCTGCCGCCCAGGGGATCAATGCTGTCAGCCACACCGCTTTCATAGGCAACAATCTGCTGGGTGCGCAGGGCGATCCGCACGGAGTCCTCCGTCGGGAGGGCCAGCGCCTCATCGCGGCTGTTGGTGTGCAGGGACTGGGTGCCCCCCAGCACAGCCGCCAATGTCTGGATGGCCACGCGCACAATGTTGTTGTCCGGCTGCTGTGCCGTAAGCGTGGAGCCGCCGGTCTGTGTGTGGAAGCGCAGCATCATGGAGCGGTCCTTTTTGGCATGGAAGCGCTCCTTCATGATTTTGGCCCACAGCCGGCGGGCCGCCCGGTATTTCGCGACCTCTTCCAGCAGATTGTTGTGTGCATTGAAGAAGAAGGAGAGCCGGCCGGCAAATTCGTCGATGTCCATCCCGGCCTCCAGCGCGGCCTCCACATAGGCGATGCCGTCGGCCAGGGTAAAGGCGATCTCCTGCGCCGCTGTGGAGCCGGCCTCCCGGATGTGGTAGCCGGAGATGGAAATGGTGTTCCACTTCGGCACGTTCTGGGAGCAGAATTCAAAGGTGTTCGTGATCAGACGCATGGAGGGCGCCGGTGGGAAAATGTATGTACCTCTGGCTGCGTACTCCTTGAGGATATCATTCTGGATAGTACCCTTGAGGGCGGAGGCCGGCACTCCCTGCTTCTCGGCGGCTGCAATATAGAAGGCCAGCAGAACTGCCGCGGGGGCGTTGATGGTCATGGAGGAGCTTACCTTGTCCAGGGGAATCCCCTGGAACAGCACCTCCATATCCGCCAGGGAGTCGATGGCCACTCCTACCTTACCCACCTCGCCATGGGCCATGGGGTCGTCCGAGTCATAGCCGATCTGCGTCGGGAGATCAAAGGCGATGGACAGGCCCGTCTGCCCCTGCTCCAACAGATAGCGGTACCGCTTGTTGGACTCCTCCGCTGTGGCAAAGCCGGCATACTGCCGCATCGTCCAGAAGCGCCCGCGGTACATGGTGGGCTGGATTCCGCGGGTAAAAGGATACTGCCCGGGGTAGCCAAGCCGCTCCTCATAGCCGCCTGCCGCATCCTCCGGCGTGTACAGCCGCTCCACCGGAATCCCACTGCTGGTCTCGAAGCTGGCCCGGCGCTCTGGGTTCTTGGCCAGGGCCTTTGCCACAGTCCCAGATTCCCACTGTTCTTTCCCGTTCATTTCACACACTCCTTCTGCTTCTGCCAGCCGCAACTCAGGCCAAGTAAGAGATGACCAGCATCTTGGCCACGGTACTGCCCGTGTTCTTGCTCTCCCGGCCCTGGTCCGGGCTCATGTGGATGGAGTCCCCC
>ENA-OQIL01000778-OQIL01000778.1-human-gut-metagenome-genome-assembly--contig:-NODE-778-length-10683-cov-2.702160_pt1 | contig 10683 bp, 11 predicted proteins | sample MGYA00242583_ERZ504748 | MGnify/ENA primary metagenome ERZ504748 (study PRJEB26092, sample SAMD00036191) | human gut metagenome | host: Homo sapiens | study: EMG produced TPA metagenomics assembly of...
ACCCATGCGTGGCTTGCGCCCACACGGCTGAGCGTGTCGAGCTGCAGGCCGGAGTCGACGTACATGTCGTCGAAGTAGACGGCCGCTTGGAGCGGCACCTCGTTGGCCGCAAGGCGCACCTGGTCGTAGATGCGGTCGAACTGGTCGTCTTCCATGAGGAGCGAAACCGCCGCCTCGAATGGTTTGAGTTCGGGCATCTGGGCGAACATCCAAGGGAAGCAGGCTTCGCCGGTAAAGAGGAGCGGCCGTTCGCTGGTGCCGAACGCCGCGCGCGACGCCTTCTCATGCTCGGCCGCCCATCCTATGGGCTTGGTCATGCCGTCGGCGTAGATGAACTCCTGGAGCGTCCAGTAGAGCGGGTTGGCTGCGGTGCTCGTACGCTCAAGCACGCTCATGAGGAAGCCGTCCGAGAGCGCAAGCCCCGCGGGGTCTTTTGTCGGCACCGAGCCGTCGCCCTCTTCGAACGCGTGGTCAAAGAGCCAGTGCATCCGCTCGAAGCTCGGCTTCATGCCAAAATCGCTGCCCAGGAGCTGTAGACGCTCCACGGTGAGCGGGCTGCCGTCGGGCAGGGTCACGCCGCCTGCGGCAACACGGTCCGCCGCCGCGGCTACGCGCATGGCGTCCTCGGGGTAGCGGGCGTAGTACTGCCCGGTCTTAGCGGCCATGCGCGGAAACGTGTGAGCGTAGACCTCAGCGGCGGCTCGCCGGCAGCGTGGGGGATGCCACCGCAGGTGAAGCTCGCCGCTACGCCTTCAGGGAAGAGCGAGAGATAGGTGAGGGTGAGAAAGCCGCCGTAGCTCTGGCCGAGCGTCGTCCACGGCCTTTCCCCCGAAGGCCGTGAGGCGCAGATATTCGAAATCGTAAACGATGGAACGGGCGAGGAAGCGTTTGAGGTAATCGGCCTGCGCGCGAGCGGCGGTGGCGGCAGGCGTGCCCTTGGCCGGGGGCGTAGCGGCCTCGGCTTCGGTTCCTGCGTTGTCGCGTACGGCGCTCGCCGCGCTCTTACCGGCAGCCATGGCCGTGCCGGCTGCGGTTCCACCCGCGCCGTGGGACATGTCGGCGCCGCATGCCGCCGCGAGCCTCGCCATCGTCTGCCCGCTCACGCGCGAGCTGCGGCCCGTACCGCGCTGGTCGGGAAGCACCACGCGGAAGTGCTTGATGGCCTCAGCGATCCATCCGTCTGCCGTGGGCGAGGTGGGGCGCGGCCCCTCGCCACCCGGCCCTCCCTGCAGGAAGACGAGGAGCGGCAGGTCATCGTGGGCATGTTCGGGGGCACAAAGGGTTCGATAGAAGAGCTTGATGCTCTCGGGTGCCCCGGGGATGGGGTCGGGGAAGGCGCCGTGGCGCACGCCGATGCCTACCGCGAGCGTTGCCGGCTCGAGCCCGCGCCAGTCGAGCGGCACATCGATCGAGAAGTCCTCGACGTAGAGTCCGGGAACATAGTAGCTGGCGAGTTTGGTCATGGTTTCTCCTCGGGTACACCGCGCGGCGCGGAACGTGACAACGTGATTGCTGACAACAGGGTACACTCAATACGAGTTTACGAGAACGATTCGAAGGGGAGTTCCATGTCCCACGACATCCAAGATATCCCACGCTACGTTACCGAGCTTGCGAAGGCGTCCAAGGCGGCGAGCCTGCCGCTCGGCCGCGCCACCGATGCCGAGCGCATAGCGGCGGTGCGCGCCATGGCCCAAGAGCTCCGGGCCCGCACAGGCGAGATTCTTGCCGCAAACGCCCGGGATATGGAGGCTGCCCGCGCCGCTGATGTAAAGCTGCTGCATCTCTGCACGCCGCCGGTCTCTGCCGCCGAGGTCTACACCGCCGTGACCGGCAAAACGGACTGGCACAATGAACTGCCCAAGCCCCCGTTTGACTACGACCTGCGCAGCCGCCACGCGGCGCTTTTGGGCGGCAGCGGCGATTACCTTTGCACAAAACAGCAAGAATTGGATGATATTACGCGCTTTATGCGCAGTTGGAGGGACTGACCCATGCCGAGCTATCAGCTTGCCATCTCGAACATTGCATGGCAGAAGGACGATGACGAAACCGTATACGCGGCCATGCAGCAGGCGGGCTTCACCGGCCTGGAGCTGGCCCCGACCCGCATTTTCTCCGAAGCACCGTATGAAAACCTGACGAGTGCGCTGCTGTTCGGCGGCTACCTCAAAAACCGCTGGGGCTTCTCGGTGCCCAGTCTGCAAAGCATCTGGTACGGCCAGAAGGGCAATATCTTTGACCCTGCCGACACCGAGCACCTGCTGGACTACACGGCGCAGGCGTTCCAGTTTGCCCACAGCCTGAACTGCCCGTCGCTGGTGTTCGGCTGCCCGAAGAACCGTATGCGCCCGCTGGGGGCCAACGATGCCGCCGCCGAGGCGTTCTTCATGCAGGCGGGCAACCTGGCCGCGCGGTACGGCGTGCATCTGGCGCTGGAGGCCAACCCGCCGATGTACACGAACTACCTGAACGGCACCGCCGACGCCTTTGCGCTCGTCAAGCGGCTGGACAACCCGGGCTTGTCGGTCAATCTGGACCTGTCCACCGTGCTGGCGCAGGGAGAGCACTTGCAGAGCTTTATCGATGATATGCAGTATGTCAGCCATGTCCACATCAGTGAGCCGGGTCTGGTCCCGATTGAGCGCCGCCCCGAGCACAAGGAGCTGGCGCTGCTGCTGGGGGCTGTCGGCTACCGCGGCTTCGTCTCCGTTGAGATGGCCCACACCGACGTGGATACGATCCGCCGCACGATGGACTATATCGCGGAGGTGTTCGCATGATCGAGTATGAGCGCACAAACTTGAACGGCGTGCCCGACTACACGGCTGTGGAGTTTGAGGGCCGCCGCCATGACTACTGCCTGCTGATCCCCGTCATCAATGAGGGCGCGCGCATCCTGACCGAGCTGGGCCGCGCCCAGAAGGCGGGCATCGACCAGCTCTGCGACATCGTCATCTGCGACGGCGGCTCCACCGACGGCAGCATGAAGCGGGAGACGCTGGCGCTCTACCACGTCAACACGCTGCTGACGAAAACCGGCCCCGGCAGGCAGGGCGCCCAGCTGCGCATGGGCATGTATTTTGCGCTGGACCGCAATTATAAAGGCATCCTGACCATCGACGGCAACAACAAGGACTCCATCGAGGACGTGCCCGAGTTTATCGCAAAATTGCAGGAGGGCTATGACCTCGTGCAGGGCAGCCGGTTTATCCGCGGCGGCCACGCCATCAACACGCCGCCGGTGCGCTATGCCGCCGTGCGGCTCATCCACGCGCCGCTCGTCAGCCTGGGGGCGCACCAGTGGTTCACCGATACGACCAACGCCTACCGCGCCTACAGCCGCGAGTACCTGACCCACCCGGATGTCCGCCCGCTGCGCGATGTCTTTGGCGGGTATGAGCTGCTGGCGTATTTAAGCATCCGCGCGACGCAGCTGGGCCTGAAGGCCTGCGAGGTCCCCGTGACCCGCGCCTACCCGGCCACCGGCAAGACGCCGACGAAGATCAGCGGCTTCAAGGGCAACAGCGACCTGATGAAGGTCCTGCTGAATGCGCTGGCCGGGAAGTATAATCCGTAAGTTATATTTTGCAAAGATGTAGGGGCGAGCGGTGCTCGCCCGCGGCACTTGGCGGCAGCCGCAAAGTGCCCGGGTCGATGATGAGCATCGACCCCTACAATGCCGGGGCGGATCCCATATCCACCCGGCAATCGTCCGAAGGAATGTAAAAAGGGGAAACGCTCTATGACCTACGATAAAATCATCCTCGGCGCGGGGCTGTACGGCCTGTACGCGGCGCAGAAATGCGGCGCGGCGGGCCAGCGCGTCCTTGTGCTGGAGCGCGACCCCGCGCCCTTCATGCGCGCGACCTACATCAACCAGGCCCGTGTCCACATGGGCTACCACTACCCGCGCAGCTACTCCACGGCCATCAAGTCCGCCCACTATTTTGAGCGGTTCTGCAATGATTACGGCTTCTGCCTGCACACCGAGTTTGACCAGGTCTACGCCACCAGTGCGCACTTCTCCTGGACGAACGCGGCGGAATTCCGCCGGTTCTGCGCGGCGGCAGGCATCCGCTGCGACGACGTTGCGCCCGAGCGCTACTTCAACCCGGGCCTCTGCGACGGCGCGTTCCTGACCACCGAGTACACCTACGATGCGCAGATACTCAAGCGCTGGTTTCTGGAGCAGCTCGCCGCACTGCCCAACGTTGCGGTACTGTACAGACACAGGCCGACGGCCATCGAGAAGGTCGGCAGTGTGTGGCGCGTGCAGGCGGGGGGCATCACCGCCGAAACGCCCTACCTGCTCAACGCGACCTATGCGGGCGTCAACGACGTACATGCCATGCTTGGTCTGCCGCCGTTCGGCATTAAGTACGAAAAATGCGAGATCATTTTGTGCACCGTGGGCAAAAGCCTGAAAAACACCGGCATCACGGTCATGGACGGGCCGTTTTTCAGCCTGATGCCCTTCGGCCGGACCGGCCTGCACAGCCTGACGAGCGTGACCTTCACCCCGCATGAGACGAGCTATGACAGCGTCGCGACCTTCCCGTGCCAGCAGGAATGCGGCGGCGTGTGCAAGCCGGGCAGCCTGTACAACTGCAATGAGTGCCCGGCCAAGCCGCAAAGCGCCTGGCCCTACATGAGCCAGCTGGCCCGCAAGTATTTAAAGGAAGAATATGGCTTTGCCTACCACAGCAGCCTGTTCAGCATGAAGCCCATCTTAAAGGCCAGCGAGATCGACGACTCGCGCCCGACGGTGGTCCGCGTGATGAACGATGAGCCGAAGCTCGTCAGCGTGCTGTCCGGCAAGATCAACACGGTATACGACCTGGACGAGGTATTGGATGTATGATGCTTAAAGACAACAATTTTATTTCGGCAGTCGTCTACCTGCACAATGACGGCGCGCGCGCCGTGGAGTTCTGCCGCACGGTGGCCGCAGAGCTGGACGCCAACTTTAAACAATATGAGCTGGTCGTCGTGGACGACGCCTGCACCGACGACACGGTCAAACAGCTGCGCGCCTGGGGCAGGGAACAGGACGCCCCGCTGACGATTTTGCACATGAGCATCTACCACGGGCTCGAGGACGCCATGAACGCCGGCCTCGATGCCGCCATCGGCGACTATGTCTATGAGTTCGACTCCACCGAGCTCTGCTACGCGCCGACGCTTATTATGCAGGCATACAGGGCGGCGCTGGACGGCAGCGATATTGTGTCGGTCTGCCCGCGCACCGTGCGCGGCGGCAGCAGCCTGTTTTATAAGGTGTTCAACGCCCATTCCCAGAGCGCCTACCGCCTGCGCACCGATGCGTTCCGTCTGGTGACGCGCCGCGCCATCAACCGCGTCCATGCGTCCAGCACGCACCTGCCCTACCGCAAGGCGGCCTACGCGGCCAGCGGCTTACGGATGGTCGATCTGGAATTTGACGGCCAGCTGACCGTTAAGCAGAAGGGCCGGTTCAATCTGGCGCTGGACAGCCTGACGCTCTACACGAACTTCGGCTTCAAGGCCAGCGTGACCGTCACGCTCTGCATGATGGCGTTGGCGCTGGCCGAGCTGATCTATACCCTCGTCATCTTCGCCACCGGCCACCCGGTAGAGGGTTGGACGACGACGATGTTCGTCATCACCGTCGGGTTTGCGGGGCTGTTCGCCGTGCTGACCATCGTCGTCAAGTATCTGTCGCTGCTCTTAAATCTGACGTTCAGGCAGCAGAAATATCTTGTGGAAAGCATTGAGAAGCTGCAAAAATAACGCATGAGGAAGTTACCGATGAAGCATTTTCGCCCGCGGCTGTCCCGCCGCGCTTTCTGGGTGCTCTGCGCCCTGCTGGTCTGCCTGCGTCTGGCGCTGACGGGCTTTCAGCAGGCGTACATCTGGGTGGGCGGTGCGCCGCTGGACGACGAGCTGATGTTCCGCGCGGCCAACCATATCACAGCCGGGCAGTGGCTGGGCGCGTATGATTATCTGACGCTGTCCAAGGCCATGTTCTTCCCGGTGTGGCTGGCACTGCTGCACGCGCTGCATCTGCCGTATCTTATCAGCGGCGCGGCGCTCTGGTGCGGGGCGGCGCTGCTGGCGGCGTTTGCCTTTTCGACGCTGTGGCGCAAAAAGACCCCGCACAGGGCCGCGTGCTGACGCTCGGTCTGTTTGCGGCGCTGGCGTTTCTGCCGTCGAGCTGGGCGGCCTACACGCTGCGCGTCTACCGGGACAACATCTTTCCGGCGCTGTGTCTGTACTTCTTTGCGGGCATGGCGGGCATGGCGCTGTGCGCGGTGCTCACGCCGGAAAAGCCGCTCTGGCCGTGGCTGGCCGCGGCGGGCGCGGGTCTGGCCTGCGGCTATCTGGACCGCGAGGACGCCGGGCTGTTCCTGCTGCCGTTCGCCGCGGCGGCCACCGTCATTGTGGCCGTGGTACTGGCGGGCAAGCGCCGCTGGAAGGCTCTGGCCGCGCAGGTCATCCCGTATGCTATGCTCGGCGTCGGCGTGCTGACCTTCTGCACCCTCAATTACACACACTACGGCGTGTTTGCACTGTCCGACTTTTCGGAAGGCTCCTTTGCCGCGGCCATGGGCGCGATGATGCGCGTGGACACCGACAGCACTGCGCCCTACCTCTCCGTGCCCGCCGACGCCCGCGAGAAAATTTACGACGCTGTGCCGGAATTGGAGCCGTTGGCCTACTGGCTGGAGGAGGACGCCCAGCTGCAGAATGATTTCCGCGACCCAAATCTCGACGACTACCGCGCGGGCAGCTTCTATTGGGCCATCCGCCGCGCCGCGCAGTTTGAGGGCATCTACGCCGACGCTAAGACCGCCGACGCCTACTGGCAGACTGTGGCCGATAAGATCAACGCCGCCTGCGACGCGGGCACACTGCCCAGCCGCACCGGCAGGCGCGTAGCGACGAGCCAGCCGATCTCGGCGGCTTACGTTCCTTCGACGCTGGCCGAGACCTGGAACGGCTTTTGGCATGTGCTGGGCCTGCGGGACTGTGCGCCCTATGAGACGCTGCGGTCCATCGGCACCGAGGACGACTTTGCCGCCTGGTCCGGCTACCTGCACTGCGGCTTCAACAGCGCCGCCAACGCGGGGGAGGACACGCCCTACTACAGCCCGTACCAAAAGGCGGTTTTTGCCGTCATGCAGGGCTGGACGCGGGTCTGCAGTATTTTGCTTACGGTGGGCGTGCTCTGCGCCGTGCTGTGCCAGCTGGCAGAGCTTTTGCCGAAGCGGCGTCAAAAGTGCACGGCACAGACCGTTGTGCCGTGGCTGCTGCTGTTCGGCATCTTCGGCATTGCGCTGCTGCGCTGTGCCATGATCGCCTTTGTCGAGGTGTCCAGCTTCGGCATCGGCACCAGCACGATGTACCTGGCAACGGTGCATCCGCTGCTGGTCCTGTACGCATTTGCCGGGGTGCTTTTGTACGGAAGACCGAGAAAAACTGACAAACGAAGGGAGAACGCATGACAGATCTACTGGTCATCGGCGGCGGCGCGGCGGGCCTGATGGCAGCCGGGGCCGCCTGTGCCCGCGGGCTGACCGTGACCGTGCTGGAGCACAACCCCAAGGGACCGGGCCAAAAGCTGCTTATCACCGGAAAGGGACGCTGCAACGTCACAAGCGACAGCGACGTGCGGGAGTTTCTGCCCTATGTGCGGCATAACGGGCGGTTTTTGTATTCGAGCCTTTACGCTTTCCCGCCGTCGGCGGCCATGGAGCTGTTCGAGTCGCTCGGCGTGCCGCTCAAAACCGAGCGCGGGCGGCGGGTATTTCCCCGGAGTGACCGCGCCGCCGACGTGCTGGCCGCGCTGCGCGATTATGCACGCGATGCGGAATTTGTGCGCGGCAGCGCAAAAAAGCTGGTCATCGAGGACGGCGTCTGCAAGGGTGCTGTGACGGATCGCGGCGAGACGCTGCGGGCAGAAAACACGCTGATCGCCACGGGCGGCATCAGCTATCCGGCCACCGGCAGCGACGGCAGCGGCTACAGGCTGGCGCGGCAGGCGGGGCACACGATCATGCCGCCGCAGCCCAGCCTGTGCAGTCTGGTCAGCCCCGACCCGGCCTGCCGCCGCATGATGGGCCTGGCCCTGCGCAACGTTACATTGACGCTGCTCTGCGACGGCAAGCCGCTGTTTACCGAGCAGGGCGAGGCGCTGTTCACCCACTTCGGCCTGTCCGGGCCGCTCGTCCTGTCGGCCAGCACCTACATTGAGGATATAACGAAGCACCGCTATATCTGTGAGTTTGACTTAAAGCCCGCGTGGATGAAAAAACGCTCTATGACCGCCTGACCCGCGACTTTGCGGAGCAGGGCAGCCACAGTGCGCAGGGGGCGCTGGCAAAGCTGCTGCCCAACTCGATGCGCCCCGTCGCCGTCGAAAAGTGGGGCATCGACCCCGCCACGAAGGCCGCGCAGATCACGCGGGAGCAGAAGCAGGCGCTCGTTGACCTGTGCAAGCACTGGCAGGTGCCGGTCAGCGCACTGGGTGATAAAGAGCACGCCGTCATCACCGCCGGCGGCGTCGATGTCCGTGAGGTAGACCCCAAGACGATGGCCAGCAAGCTGTGCGCGGGCCTGTACTTTGCCGGGGAGGTCCTTGACGTGGACGCCCGCACCGGCGGGTATAACCTCCAAATTGCCTGGTCAACCGCCGTGGCGGCAGCCAAGGCGCTGTAACCCCAGCCTTCCCCCTTGAGGGGGGAAAGGCGGCCCCGCAGGGCCGGATGAGGGCAGACCTTACGGCAGCTGCACGGGAAGGAGAAACCACCCGGTAGGGGCCGGGCGTGCCCGGCCTGCGGCTCTGCGGCGGTAACCCTCTAACGGGGCAGCTCCCGCCAAGCTCTACCCCTCAATCAGCCGCCTGCGGGCAGGCAGCTTCTCCCCCAAAGGGAGAAGCCAAAGACGATTCTATTTAAAGGGATGATAACTATGATTTCCATCGCAATCGACGGCCCGTCCGGGGCCGGCAAATCCAGTCTCGCCAAGGCGCTCGCCAAAGACCTCGGCTATGTCTACGTTGACACCGGTGCCATGTACCGCTCCATCGGCCTGTACGCCGTCCGTGCGGGCGTTGACCCGCATGACGCCGACGCTGTTGCCGCACTGCTGCCGCAGGTCAAGCTCGGCATCCGCCTGATCGACGGTGCGCAGCACATTTATTTAAACGGCGAGGACGTCAGCACGGCCATCCGCGCCGAGGAGATCGGCATGGCTGCGTCCGCCGTGGCCGCACACCCCGCGGTGCGCAGCTTCCTGCTGGACACCCAGCGCGGCTTGGCCGAAAGCCAGAACATCCTGATGGATGGCCGCGACATCGGCACGGTTGTGCTGCCCGATGCACAGGTTAAAATTTTTCTTACAGCGTCCCCCGAGGCAAGAGCCGAAAGAAGATATAAGGAACTTGTTGAAAAGGGTATGGATGTAAAATACGACGACATTTTAAACGATGTAATAACTCGTGACTACAACGATACTCACCGCAAACAGCTCCAGCTCAAGCCTGCCGAGGGTTGCGTTACCGTTGACACAACAAGAGCTTGATTTTGAGCAGTCGGTTGAAAAAATAATTTCCGTTATAAAGGAGAATATCTGATGGGTCAGTCAAGGCACTTTATGCAGTCGGTCAAGCTGTCTGCAAGCCTGTTTTCAAACTTTTGTACAGATATAAACTATATTGAAGAGCCGCTTCCGCTTGTTGGAGGCATGATTATTGCAAGTAACCATTATATCAATTCAGATCCGGTTCTTCTCGGATTTGTCGCAGAAAAAGCGCAGACTGTTCTTTAGGCAAAATTGACTTTTAAAATAAATTCTTCGGTGCGTTAATCCGTGCGCTCGGTGCATTTCCCGTTGAAAGGGGTGCAGGTGACGGCAAGGCTATCAAGACAGGCGAAGACCTTATCCGTGACGGCGAGATTATGACAATCTTTATTGAGGGCGGTCGTTCCAAAACAGGTGAACTTATGCGTCCCCGCAGCGGATGTGCTCTTGTTGCACAGCAGATGCAGGTGCCTGTTGTGCCTGCCTGCATCACAATTGTAGGCAACAAAAAGCATACATTTGCGAAGAGAGTTATCCACTTCGGCAAACCTCTCACACCCGAAAAGCTCGGACTTACTCCGGACAGCGGAAGACGGGAGCTTAAAGGTGCAACAACCATGATCATGGAACGAAATCAAAAGAATGAGGGAGCAGGATTTAATTGAGTATAAAAAAGGCTGATTCTGCAGGATTCTGCTTCGGCGTCAACCGTGCAATCAATATCGTAAATGGACTGCTTGAAAAAGGAATAAAGGTTGCAACCCTCGGACCTATTATCCACAATATGGAAATGGTTCACGAGCTTGAAGAAAGAGGATGCACTCCCGTTGAAGCAGTTGATGAGCTTACTGACGATACAACGCTTGTAATCCGTTCACACGGAGTTGAAAAAAGCGTTATTGATTCTCTTGTAAAAAGAGGAATTAACTTTGAGGACGCAACGTGTCCTTTTGTTAAAAAAATTCACAAGATTGTATCAAACACAAACCCTGAAAATGATGTTGTTTTGATTGCAGGAAATAAAAATCATCCCGAGGTTTGCGGTATAATAGGTCATTGTGCAAGTGATTGTTACACATTTAATAACGAGGCAGAGCTTGATGATTTATTGCCAAATAT
>ENA-OQIL01000779-OQIL01000779.1-human-gut-metagenome-genome-assembly--contig:-NODE-779-length-10675-cov-3.053280_pt1 | contig 10675 bp, 10 predicted proteins | sample MGYA00242583_ERZ504748 | MGnify/ENA primary metagenome ERZ504748 (study PRJEB26092, sample SAMD00036191) | human gut metagenome | host: Homo sapiens | study: EMG produced TPA metagenomics assembly of...
CTGCCGCTGGCCCGCCGCCGGTTGGGCAGCCGCCGCGACCTGCGCACCCTCATCCGGCTTGTGCTCGTCTGCACGGTAGCGCTGGCTGTCGTAGACTGCCAGATGGCCGGAATGCTCTACCGCTACCAGAGCGACTGGCTCGGCCCGCTGCTGCTGGCGGCGGCACTGGCGTGGCTCTTTGCGGAAAGTGTCCTGCAGGCCCGCCCCATCCCCGCGCTGACCAAGCTCTGCGCACGGCGCTGCCGCTGGCCGTGCTGGCGGGCGTCTGCTACAATTTCTGTGTTTACTTTGCGGCGGAGCCGCAGCTGATGGGGCAGACCCTGCCCTGTATGAAATGTGAGCCGCCTGGTCCAGTTCTGGCTGTGACGGCGCACCCTAAAAAGGAAAGGACGTATGGCTGACAAAACATCTACACCGTCGTCGTGGCTGACGATGAGGACGAGCTGCGCGAGGCCGTCTGCACAATGATCCCCTGGGAGGCGCTCGGCTTCCACCTTGTGGGCAATGCCAGCAACGGGCTGGACGCGCTCGAGCTTGTCGAGCGGCTTGAGCCGGACCTGCTGCTGACCGACATCCGTATGCCGTTCATCTCGGGCATCGAGCTGGCGCGGCAGGTGCGCGAGATCCGCCCGGCGATGCACATTGCCTTTTTGAGCGGCTTCGACGATTTCGAGTATGCCAAGCAGGCCATCCAGTACAACATCATCAGCTACATGCTCAAGCCGCTGACGATGGACGGCCTGGCCGCCGAGCTGAAGGCCATCCACGAGAAGATCGACGCCCGCTATGCCGGGCTGCGCCGGGCCGACTCGGCCCATGCGGATCGCGCAGACGCTCCATCATTCCGCTGGTACTGGCCGTTATGAAAATGCCCCCGAGAATGTGGAGACGCGCCTGCGCCAGACAGCGGTAGACTGCGGTCTGCTGCGCGGCACCGATGACCGCAGCACGCTGGTGGTGATGGCCGCGGCGCTGGACGGCCCGGTGGACTATGAGGCCGGGTTTACCCAGCTGGTGGAGCAGAGCGCCAACAAATATCTGCGGCATTTCGTATTTTATGGCTGCGGGCGTGCCGTGGCTTTGCTGCTGGGCAACCCCTCTGACTTTGAAGAATACCTGCACATTCTGGCCGATGAGATCTGCCAGCTGGCGGACCGTGCCCTGGGACGCAGTGCCAGCGTTGGCGTCAGCCGTGAATTTGCCCGATTCAGCGACCTGAACGATGCCTACAAACAGGCGATCGAGGCCCTGCGCGCGGCGGCGGAGGGCGAGGGCGGCGTCAGCTTTACGGCGGACGCCCGCAAGACCGGCAGCCTGTGCGAACGCGCACTGGAGATCATTGAGCAGCACTACATGGACGAGGATCTGTCCCTTGCGTCACTCTCCGCCATGCTGGACGTCAGCCCCAACCATCTGAGCGCCTGCATCAAAAAAGCGGAGGGGGAGACCTTCATCAACATTCTGGTGCGCCGCCGCATGGAGACTGCCCAGACCCTGCTGCTGACCACCGACCTGCAAATTCAGGAGATCGCCCGGCGCTGCGGCTACACCGACCAGCATTATTTCAGCTACTGCTTTAAAAAGTACAGCGGTACGTCGCCTGTGGCGCTGCGCCGCGCCCGCGCCGCGGGGGAGGCCCGGCCGTGAAGCGCCCGCCCCGCACCGTAGTCCTGGCGGCAGCGCTGATCTCCGGCGTGGCCGTGGCGGCGCTGATCCTCTGCACCACGCTGTTTCTGCGCAGCTACCGCAGTGCTGTTGTGGAGGGCGCGCGCACGAACAGTGCCCAGGTCGTCAGCCAGGTCGCAGGCGCGGTGAATAACTACGTCAACACGATGGACAGCGCCGTCGGCATCGTGCTGGAACAGCTTGACAGTGAACCTGCGATGCGGGACGCATTTCTGAATGCCTTTCTGACAGCCCGGCCCGAGGTCGCGGCCATCACGACTTATGACGAAAAAGGCAGTCTGTTGGACTGCTGGGCCCAGGCGGGCCACACGCCGAAATCTGACATACTGCGCAACCTCTCCTTTGACCTGACCACGGCCCGGCGCCTGGGGCATGGCTACATCAGCACGCCGCATGTAGAGTCGATCTTTGACAGCTACTACCCGTGGGTCGTCTCGGTCATCCGCGCTGTGCCGGAGGACGGCGGCAGCAGCCGTTGGCTTGCGGTAGATTTGAGCTTCAAGGAGCTGGCCGCAACGATCAACAACGTCAGCATCGGTCAGCACGGCTACTGTTACCTGATGGATGAGCGCGGCAACATGGTCTACCACCCGCAGCAGCAGCTTTTGTATGCCGGGTTAAAGAAGGAGGAGGCCGGGCGTCTGGCCTGCCTCGGCGACGGCACCTACGTGGAGGACACGGTCATCTACAGCGTACAGCGTGTGCCGGGCAGCACATGGCGCGTCGTCGGTGTCAGCTACATTGACGAAACCGTCAATGAGAGCTTCCGGCAGATGGTGCGCATTACGGTTATCACGGCGGGGCTTGTTTTTCTGGCCGCGCTGGCGGCGGGCTGGGTGCTGTCCCGTCTGCTGTCCCGCCCGTTGCAGCAGCTCGAAACAGCCATGGAGCAGTTTGAGCAGGACGCCGACCACTTCGCCTTTCAGGCCGTGCGCGGCACGCGGGAGGTGCAGAACCTCTCGGACTCCTTCGGCCACATGGTAGGCCGCATCCAGCAGCTTATGACCACCGTCCGCGAGGAGGAAATTGTCCTGCGCAAGACAGAGCTCAAGGCGCTGCAGGCGCAGATCAACCCGCATTTTCTCTACAATACGCTGGATTCCATCGCCTGGATGTGTGAGCGCGGCAAAAACGTCGATGCCGTCCAGATGGTCCATGCACTGGCGCGGCTGTTCCGCATCAGCATCAGCCGCGGGCATGAGCTGATCCCGATCGAAAAGGAGCTGCAGCACGCCGAGGCGTATCTGCAAATTCCAAAAATACCGCTACAAAAACCAGTTTACCTACCACTTTACGGTGGACGAGAGCTGCCTGCACTGCCTGTGCAACAAGATCACGCTGCAGCCCATCATCGAGAACGCCATTGTTCACGGGCTGGATCTGATGGTCGATTCCGGCCACATTGAAATCACCGTAAAGCCCGACGGGGATGATATTCTGCTCATCGTCGCGGACGACGGCATCGGCATGGAGCCGGAGCAGGTCGCGGCCCTCTTGCAGAATGAGCCGAGTGACCGCACCGGCATCGGCGTCAAGAATGTCAATGACCGTCTGCGCATCTACTTTGGCGCGGACTACGGTATCTCCATTGAAAGCGCCCCCTACGAGGGCACAACGGTGACGATCCGCAACCCCGCGCGTGCCGGAGGACAGGGAGGGCGACTATGACAAAAACCATTAAACGTCTGCTGCCCGCGGCCCTGGCCGTGCTGCTGGCAGGCTGTGCCATGCAGCCCGTGGACAGCACAACGACCCGCTACAGGGTCGCGCTCGTAGCCAAAAACAATCGGGATTCCGAGTTCTGGGACGCCGTCTTTACCGGGGCAGAGGCCGCCGCCACGGAATATAACCTGCAATTGACCATAACGGCCCCCGACGATGAGGAGGACTATGCGGCGCAGAACCAGCTGATTGCCGATGCCGTTGAGAACGGTGCACAAGCCATCGTTTTCTCCGCCATTGATTATGAGGCCAACGCCGCCGCCATTGATGCCGCCGCCGCGGCGGGCGTGACGGTCATCAGCGTGGATTCTGCGGTGAACTCCGACAACGTTGCGGCCTACATCGGCGCGGACAACTACGGCGCAGGCCGGATGGCGGCCCAGAGCGCACTGGACGGCATGGAAGGGGCGCTCTGCGTCGGGCTTATCAACTATGAGGTCAACGGTGCCAACGGGCGGGACCGGGAGCAGGGTGCGCGCGATGCTTTTGCGGAAAGCGGACGCGCCAGGATCACTGCCGCCGTGTCAACACATCCCAACGCCGCCAGTGCCCGCGCGGACACGCTGGCCATGCTGCGCACCCACCCGGAGATCAACGTGCTGATAGCCCTCAACGAGACGACTGCCGTCGGCGCGGCACAGGCTGTCCAGCAGATGCAGCGCGCCGACGACCTCTGGCTCGCGGCGTTCGACTCGAACATCGAAACGATTGACGCCCTGCAGACCGGTGCGGTGGACGCGCTGATCGTGCAGAACACCTACGGCATGGGCTATTTCGGCGTCGAAAGCGCCTATAAGCTGCTGACCGGGCAGGAAAGCAGCGTCGAAAAATCGAACATCACCGCCACCCGCACCATCACCCGGGAAAATATGTTTGCCATGGATAAGCAAAAGGCCCTGTTCCCGTTTGGGTGACCCACGAAGCCCGGCCCCTGCGAGCCTACCGTCAAAGCCCTTCTCCCACTTCGGAGAAGGGGCTTTTTTATTTTTCCATCACCCGCAAAAATCTTACAAAATGAAAACGACAAACACCCTTTTGTTACTTTTACTGCGCATTCTGCACAAAAACAAGCGCTTTTGACTGGCGAAACTGCCCTAAACGGTGAAAATTTCCACCCGTAGTCGGTGAAATTTCACCTTGTTTTTTCACCCGTCCCCGAGTATTATAATAACTGTCAACAGGGTTCGCTCCTCTACAAGCGACCCGCCCGAAAATCTACTGCACATCTAAAAAAGAAGGAGAAACTCATTATGAAAAAGTTTGCTGCTCTGGCCCTTGCAGGTTGCATGGCCGTCTCTCTCGCCGCCTGCGGCGGTTCCGCCTCCACTTCCACCGCTGCTTCGGAGTCCACGGCTCCCGCAGAGTCCACCTCTGCTGCAGAGTCTGCTGCTGAGTCCGCAGCCGAGAGCGTTACCGCGGCCACTCAGGGCGGTAAGGTCGGCGTCTGCATCTACAAGTTCGACGATGCCTTCATGACCACCTACCGTAATGCTCTGCAGGAGATCCTCGAGGGCAAGGGCTACGAGGTCACTATCGTCGACGGCAACAACGACCAGGCCAAGCAGAACGAGCAGATCAACACCTTCATCACCCAGGGCGTTGACGCACTGATCATCAACCCCGTTATGACCTCCGCTGCCGACCAGATCATCTCCACCGTCAAGGGTGCCGATGTTCCCACCGTCCTGATCAACCGTGAGCCCACCGCCGATCAGATGTCCGCTTATGACAAGCTGGTCTACGTCGGCTGCGACGCTGCTCAGTCCGGCACCTTCCAGGGCGAGCTGATCCTCGACACCGAGAACAAGGGCGACATCAACGGCGACGGCAAGGTTTCCTACATCATGATCCAGGGCGACCCCGAGAATATCGATGCTCAGCTGCGTACCGAGTACTCCGTCAAGGCTCTGACCGATGCCGGCGTTGAGGTTGAGCAGCTTGACCTGCAGCGCGGTGACTGGGACCGTAACAAGGGCCAGGAGATCTGCCAGAACGACCTTGCCAAGTACGGCGATCAGATCGAAGTGGTTTTCTGCAACAACGATGATATGGCTATCGGTGCTCTGCAGGCCATTCAGGCTGCAGGCCGTACCGTCAACAAGGACATCTACCTCGTCGGTGTCGATGCTCTGGACGCTGCCCTGAACGAAGTTGCCAACGGCAACATGACCGGTACCGTTCTGAACGACGCTAAGGGCCAGGCTACGCAGGCTGTTGCTTCCATGGAGGAGCTGCTGGGCGGCAAGACCTTCGAGGCCCGACCACCAGAGCGTCTACGTTGACTACGTCAAGGTTACCCCTGACAACGTCAAGGACTTCCAGTAATTTAAAAAAAGCCACAGCTTAAACCAGAACAACCCGGGGTGCGTGTCGCAGGCGCACGCACCCTTTTTTCGTGAAAGGTTACAAAAGATTAAAGGGGGTCCAGCGAATTGTCAGAGTACCGCTTGGAGATGTGTGATGTCGTCAAGACGTTCCCCGGCGTCAAGGGCACATGATCAGGGCATAGGGCACAGCTGAAATTGAAACCCGGCACCGTCCATGCGCTGATGGGAGAGAACGGCGCGGGCAAGTCTACCTTGATGAAGTGCATGTTTGGTATCTACCACATGGACGAAGGCAAGGTCATTTATGAGGGACAGGAGGTCCAGATCAAGGGCCCGCTTGATGCACTGAACCGCGGCATTGCGATGGTGCACCAGGAGCTGCAGCCCATCCCGGAACGCTCCATAGGTGAGAATATCTACGTTGGGCGCTATCCCACCAAGAAATACGGACCCGTCACCGTCATCGACCATGACAAAATGTATGAGGATGCGGCCAAGGTCCTGAAGGAAGTCCATCTGAATTATGATCCGCACGCAAAGCTCGGAACCTTGAGCGTTTCCCAGATGCAGCTGGTTGAGATCGCCAAGGCGGTCTCCGCAGACTGCAAGGTGCTGATCCTCGACGAGCCGACCTCCTCGCTGACGGCAGCTGAGGTCGAGGCACTGTTCACCATCGTGAACGAGCTGCGCGCCAAGGGCGTCTCCATCGTCTATATCAGCCACAAGATGGACGAAATTCTTCGCATCAGCGACGAAGTCACGATCATGCGCGACGGCCAGTACATCGGCACCTGGGAGGCCAAGGAACTGACCACCGATATGATCATCACCAAGATGGTCGGACGTGAGCTGTCGAACCTCTACCCGCCGCGCTCGAATACGCCCGGTGAGGTCGTGTTTGAGGTCAAGGACTTCACGTCCATCAACCCCAAGAGTTTCCGTCACGTCAACTTCAACGTCCGCAAGGGCGAGATCCTCGGCGTTGCGGGTCTGGTCGGTGCCCAGCGCACCGAGCTGATGGAGGGCCTGTTCGGTCTGCGCTGCCACACGGCGGGTACCATCACCTATAAGGGCAAGGAGCTGACCATCAACCAGCCGCAGGACGCCATCAAAAACGGCATCGCCATGCTGACCGAGGACCGCCGCGCCACCGGTATTCTGGGTGTGCTTTCCATTGCGGATAACGTCTCCATTGCATCGCTGAACAAGTATCTGATCGGCGGCATCATGCTGGACGACAACAAAATCGAAAAGCTCGTGCAGGATAATGTCGCCAAGCTGTCCATCAAGACGCCGTCCTCCAAAACGCAGATTCAATCGCTGTCCGGCGGTAACCAGCAGAAGGTGCTGATTGCCCGCTGGCTGGCCAACGACCCCGATGTTTTCATCATGGACGAGCCGACCCGCGGCATCGACGTCGGTGCAAAGTATGAAATTTACTGCATCATCGCCGAGATGGCCAAACAGGGCAAGAGCATCATCATGATCTCCTCCGAAATGAGCGAGCTGATCGGCATGTCTGACCGCATCATGGTCATGTGCGATGGCCGCTGCACCGGCTTTATCGACGGTGATAAGGCGAACCAGGAGAACATCATGACGCTGGCTACCCAGTTTGAATAAGGAGGAATCCGAAAATGGAGAAAAAATTCGACTTTAAAAAATTCCTGTCCAATAACGCGATCATTATTCTGATCATTTTGCTGGCCCTCTTCGTCGGCTGCACGACCCAGAACTTCTTTACCATGACAAACGGCAAAAACCTGCTGCTGAACGTCGCCCCGCGTTTCATCATCGCCTGCGGCGTCTCCGGCTGCTTGATTACCAAGGGTACTGACCTGTCCGCCGGCCGCCAGGTCGGTCTGGCCGCCTGCTTCTCCGCCATGCTGCTGCAGAGCGTTGACTACTCTGCCCGCATGCTGCCGTGGCTGCCCGATATTCCGTGGCCCGTGGCCCTGCTGATCGTCATGGCGATCATGGCCTGCTTCGGTGCCATCAACGGCTGCATTATCGCATTCCTGAAGGTTCCTCCTTTCATCGCTACGCTGGGCATGCAGACCATCGTTTACGGCCTGTGCTCCGTCATCACCAACAACCAGCCCATGGGCGGTTACAAGCAGAGCTACCTGACCGTTGCCAGCGGCACGCTGGGCCCCATCCCGTTCCTGGCCATCTTTGCGCTGATCGTCGGCATCTTCTTCTGGTTCCTGTACAATAAGACCCGTCACGGCAAGTACATGTACGCCATCGGCGGCAACGAGAACGCTGCTCAGGTTGCCGGTGTCAACGTCACAGCGTCCCTGATCCGCATCTACATCCTGGCCTCCTGCATGTATGCCCTCGGCGGCTTCCTCGTCGGCGCAAAGGCCGGCGGCGCTTCCACCAACACCGGCAACGGCTATGAGCTGGAAGCTATCGCAGCCTGCACCATCGGCGGCGTTTCCACCAACGGCGGCGTCGGCAAGGTCTCCGGCGTTCTCGTCGGCGTTCTGGTCTTTGAAGTCCTGAAGATTTGCCTGCAGTTCCTCGGCGTCGACCCCGCTTACACCTACATTGCACAGGGCCTTGTCATCGTCATCGCCGTTGCCCTTGACCTGCGCAAGTACCTGGCCAAGAAGTAATATGGAAGAAGAAAAAACCACCTCTGAAATGCAAAAGTCCGATTCCCGCCCGGACCGCAGCCAACTGAACGCCTTTGAAAATTTCTATGAGAAATTCCGCAAAGTGCCGCTGAAATACATTGATGTCTTTATCGGCGTCTGTGTTGCCGCACTGGTCATCGTTGTGCTGGTCGGGATACTGAATAGCAAGGGAATATTGTAAAAAACGTGCCTCCCACAGAAACGCTCTGTGGGAGGCACGTCTTTTATTTTACCGCTCAGGGGCCGGGCATGTCCGGCCCGCGGCCTTGCGGAAGGCAGCCGCCCTGCATCGCAGACCCTCCGGGAAAACCGTAGGGGAGGGATTCATCCCTCCCCTACAAACCGGCCCGGAAGCAGGCATCACTTTTTAACGATTTTTTTCTTCTTCCGCACGCTGTACCCAAAGCTGCCCAGCTTTCTTCCCAGCGCCAGATAATCCCCGTGGCTGTAGACGATCAACTTCGCCTTGTTCAGGCACAGCTTGCCGCTCTCGTCCAGCAGCTGCTCGTCCACATCCACGGCGACGCACTCGGCCAGAAACAAATCATGCGAACCCAGCGGAATGACCTGCGTGACCTTGCACTCCAGATTCACGGGGCTTTCCTCCACCAACACCGTGCCGACCTTGGCCGCAGGGGCGGCGGTCAGGTGCATGGCGGAAAACTTGTCCACGTCGCGCCCGCTCTTGACACCGCACCAGTCGATGGCGCGGACAAGGCTCTCGGTGGGCAGGTTCACGACGAACTCGCCGCTTTCCTTAATTAAATGGTGGCTGTACCGCTCGGGCCGCACGCTGATGGACAACATCGGCGGCTGGGTGCAGATCGTGCCGGTCCAGCCCACCGTGATAAGGTTCGGCTTCTCCGGAACCCCGCAGCTGACCAGTACGGGCGGCTCCGGATTCAGCAGGGTAGACCCCTTCCATACCTGTCGGCTCATTGCGCATCCTCCTTGATCTCGCCAAAGTTTGGTGTTGCATCGCTGATAATATACCGCGGACGGTGCTTGGATTCCAGATAAATTTTACCGATGTACTCCCCGATAACGCCCAGACAGATCAGCTGCACGCCCGACACAAAGCAGATGATGCTTGTCATCGACGCCCAACCGGACACGGTCAGGCCAAGCGCGGCCTCGATGACGGCCCACAGCACGCCGATAAAGCTGACGAGCGCCACAAACACGCCGAAGCCTGTGATGAATCGGATGGGTTTGATGGACAGGCTCGTGATGCCGTCAAACGCCAGCGCCAGCATTTTGGACAGGGGATAGTGGCTCTCGCCCGCGATGCGCTCGTGGCGCTCGTAGGTCACGCAGGTGGACTTGAAGCCGACCAGCGGCACCATGCCGCGCAGGAACAGGTTGACCTCCCTGAACCGGGCAAACTCTTCCAGTGCGCGGGCGCTCATCAGACGGTAGTCCGCGTGGTTAAAGACGACCTCCGCGCCCATGGCGTTGAGGATTTTATAGAAGCTCTCCGCGGTAAAGCGTTTAAAAAACGTGTCTGTCTCGCGCTTGCTGCGCACGCCGTACACGACGTCGCAGCCGTCGCGGTAGGCGTCCACCATGGCGTCCATCGCGTTGATGTCGTCCTGCCCGTCGCAGTCGATGGAAATCGTAATGTCGCAGCGGCTTTTGGCCTCCATCAGGCCCGCCAGCACGGCATTCTGGTGGCCGCGGTTGCGGCTCTGGCAGATGCCGACGTAATGCTCGTCACTGGCGGCCAATTCGTTGATGATTTCCCAGGTGCGGTCCTTTGAACCGTCGTTCACAAACAGCACGCGGCTTTCCGGGCTGATCTTGCCCGCGGCGGTCAGGTCGGCGAGCTTCTGTAAAAACATCGGTGCTGTGATGGGCAGCACCTCCTGCTCATTGTAGCAGGGGATGACGATGTACAAAATCGGGTCGGTACGGTTGTTCATACAAATAACCTCAATATGTTAAAATTGCGGGCAGGCGGTGTGCAGCCGCTCGGGGTCGGGCAGCTTAAAGCTGCCGCGGAACAGCTCGATCAGCCCCTCCTCCTGCATCCGGCTCAGCTCGCGGGAGAGCGCGCTGCGGTCACAGTTCAAAAACGCGGCCAGTTCAGTGCGGGTCATGGCGGTGGAAAACGTATCCGCGCCGCACCGCTCACGCTGTTCCAGTAGCCACATGCAGATGCGCCCGCGCAGGCTTTTGCAGCAAATCAGCTCCAAACGGCGGTCCAGCGCAAAATATTTGTCGCTGATGGTCTCCAGCCAGTTTTGCAGCAGCTTCAGGTGTGCGCTGTGCAGCGCGGCGCAGGGGCGCAGCAGTGCC
>ENA-OQIL01000780-OQIL01000780.1-human-gut-metagenome-genome-assembly--contig:-NODE-780-length-10675-cov-2.625332_pt1 | contig 10675 bp, 10 predicted proteins | sample MGYA00242583_ERZ504748 | MGnify/ENA primary metagenome ERZ504748 (study PRJEB26092, sample SAMD00036191) | human gut metagenome | host: Homo sapiens | study: EMG produced TPA metagenomics assembly of...
TTTGCCCACAGACTGGATATCGTTAAGGATCCCGCTGGTGGTCTCACTGTGGACCATGGCCACATGGGTGATAGAGGAGTCCTGGGCCAGCAATTGGGCCATATGGGCGGCGTCAGGCACCTTGTCGTAGTCCTGAGCATAGTGGACAAAGGGGATGCGGCTGTGGGTGCAGATGTCGGTCATACGCTTTCCGTAAGCGCCGTTGGAACAGATGAGCACCTTGTCTTGGTCGCCCACCACGCTGGTGAGCACGCTCTCCACGCCGAAGGTGCCGCTGCCCTGCATCAGCACGGCAGTGTAGTCATCCTCGGAGACATGGGCCAGCTCCAGCAGCTGGCGGCGGATCTTCTGGGTGACGGCCTTGTAGTCGTCATCCCAGGTGCAGCGGTCCACCAACATCTCCTGCTTTACGGTATCCGTGGTGGTCAGAGGGCCGGGGGTCAGCAGTTTATAGGTATTCATGGTATGAAAGCTCCTTTCGATCAGCCCTTAGCAGACTCGGACAGCTGCTGGTGGGCCTGGAACAGTTCAAAGGTCAGAGGCTCGTCAAAGACGGAAGGGTTGGCGGACTGGTTGGCAGGATCGGCGGTCTCACCCTCATAGAGGGGGTTAGGGTAGGTCTGGAGGAGCTCCTCCCGGCCATTCTCAATGATACACTGGGCCATCTCCATGGCCAGGGGATTGGTGCTCTCCCCCTTGTCCAACACGGCCACGGACTCGGTGAGGGAGAAGTTGCCCTCGGCGGGGTCCACATAGTCGATGGGCAGGCCCTCCGCCTTGTCGGCCACCGCCTGGTGGCGCAGGCCGAAGCCAATGGCTACCTCACCAGCCCGGCACAGCTTCAGGGGACCGGAACCGGAGGTTTCGATGTGAGCTCCGCAGTTGTCATAAATTCCGGACAGAACCGCCTGAGCTCCGTCGTCCCCGTAGGCATCCACCAGGGCCTGGATGAGCAGCCATGCGGTGGAAGAGGACTGGATGTCCGTGACCGCCACCTGACCCGCGTAGATCGGGTCAGCCAGGTCCTTCAGGCTGGTGGGAGTGGGCAGGCCCTCGGAGGCCATCAGCTCAGTGTTGAGGATGATGGCGCCCTCCTGAGAGGTGATGGGGGCGGTGTAGTCGGGAACCTCAGTGAGGGTATTCACTTCAAAGTCCAGAGGCAGGAACATGCTGTTCTGCTCCTGGGCGCTCTGGAGGTAGAAGGTGCTCATGGTCACCAGGTCGGCCTCCAGATTTGTCCCTTCCGCCAGCAGCTTGCCCCCCAGCTCGGAGGTGCCGTAGGTCTGGAAAATGTACTTGCCCTCATAACCGTTGCCGTCCAAGGCGTTCTTCATGGCGGTGACCGCCTCCTCATCGGCATTGGAGTAGATCACCACCTGCTTTTCTCCGCTGTTTCCGGCGCTGTTGTTTCCTCCGCAGGCGGTCAGCAGGGAGAGGCTCAGGGCCGCAGACAGACCAATGGACACATTTTTTTGTAATCATCACAGAATCCCTTCCTTTTTTGGTCGTTTTAGAACTGTGTTTGGATCGATACCCGGCCAGCCAGGAGAACAGCGCCTTGGCCGCCAGATTGGTGGCTAAAATCAACAGGGACAGTACAAACACCTCATTGAAGCGGTTGACATACTGCAGCTGTTTGATCATGGTGGTAAGGACCATGGTCCTGGCCCCGGCTATGAAGATAAGGGCGCTGATGGTGACCATGGAGTTGATGAAGTAGTAGCTGAACACCTCGATGAGACTGGACAGGGCATTTGGCGTGACCACCCGCAAAATGGTCTTCAGCCAGCTGTCCCCCATGAGCATGGCGGTGGTCTCCCACCCGGCGTTCATTTTGGACAGGGCGTTCTTCATCATCAGGTAGGGGGTGGAGAAGTAGTGCACAATGTTGCACAAAACCATCAACAGCAGGGTGTTCTGCAAACTGGTTCCGGAGAAGAGGAACAGGTAGGCCACACCCAGCACCATACCAGGGATGGCGTTGGTCACCAGAGCAATGCTCTCAATGGTCCGCTTATATCTCCGGCCCAGGCTGCTTCGGGCGGTGATGAGGGCCGCTCCGTAGGCAATCAGCGTACCGGCGGCAGCGGTCAGCAGTGCCATGAGCAGGGAATGCCCATAGGCGGCCAGCAGGCTGCTGTCTGAGAGGACCGTCTGGAAGTGCTCCAAGGAGAATTCGGTCTGGTAGGGCCACTCCTCCACCGTGGGAACCACAAAGATCACGGCAAAAATGGCCAGAATTCCCGCGGAAATTACGGTACCGGACAGGCCCCATCCCACATCCCGCAGAGAATTTTTCCGCAGATCCGCGTTGGAAATCCGGCTATACCGGATGTTGAACCGCTCCAGGATCTGCAGAATGCAGATGCTGCCGATGGAGGGGATCAGCATTACCATGGCGATGACCGCGCCCCGGTTGAAGTCGGGGATACCCCCCAGCATCTGGTTATAGAGCAGGGTGGCGATGACCTCATAGCCTCCGCCCACCGAGGCAGGAATACCAAAGTCGGTAAAGCACAGGAAGAAGGCCTGGATAAAGGCTCCGGCAAAGGTCCCCAGAAGGGGGCGCAGCACCGCGATCCAGAAAGTGGACAGAGCCTTGTCACCCATTACCTTGGAGACGGTAAGGGTCTTTTTGTCCACAAATCCCATGGTATTGTGGATGAGCAAAAAGGCTACGGGAATGGTGTAGATCACATAGCCCACCATCAGGCCGAAAAAGCCGTAAATATCAAACAGCTGCCGCCCCAGAAGGCGGGTGATGAGGCCCTGCTTGCCAAAGGAATAGATGATGGCAAAGCCATAGGTAATGGTGGGCAAAAACATGGGCAGGGTGGCCACAGAGGTGATAAGCCGCTTGCTCCACTTGGGCAGGCCGGTGTAGTGCACCCCATAGGCCAGCAGAAAGGCCAGCAGCGTGGCCGCTGCCGCCGAGGCCCCGGCTACCGCGAAGCTGTTGCCCAGGGCCGGGAGAAATCCCTTCTGCGACAGTACCGAGGCATAAAATTCTCCGGTCAGTCCCCCGTCCCACAGGGACTTTCCCAACAAGATCAGAATTGGGCCGGCCAGGAACACAGCAAACAGGACAACAATGACCGCGAAAATCAGTTTCAGTTCACGATTGGTCCGTGTCATGGCTTCCCCTTATCCTGCCTGGACGGCCCATGTGGGACAGTCGCCAAACAGGGCATAGATGTTGTTGCGCTTGATCTCCAACTGGTTGAGGATGAACTTACGCACGAAGTCGTTTTTAGGCTGGTGAACAATTTCCTCCGGCTTGGCGTATTGGGAGATGGTGCCCTGCTCGATGATCAGTACCCGATCAGAGAGGGTCAGGGCCTCCTCCGGGTCGTGGGTGACGATGATGGTGGTCAGGTGATACTCCCGGGCGATGGTCTTGATCCGGTCCTTGATGGACTCCTTGATCACTCCATCCAGAGCGGACAGCGGCTCATCAAGCAGCAGGATCCGAGGTTTCATCACCATAGTCCGGGCCAGAGCCACCCGCTGCTTCTGCCCGCCGGAGAGCTGGTCAATGCGCTTGCTCAAATGCTCCCGCAGGCCCAGCAGGTCGATGAGCTCCTCCACCTCTTCTTTGGTAGAGATCCCCGGCTTGTTGCGCAGACCGTAAGTGATGTTCTGGAGAACGTTCAGATTGGGAAACAGAGCATAGTCCTGAAAGACAATGTTGAAGCCCCGCTTCTCCATGGGGGTACGGGTCAGGTTCTGCCCGTCGTAACAAATCCGGCCGCTGTCAGCATCCACAATGCCAAGGATCAAATTCAGCAGTGTAGTCTTGCCGCAGCCGGATGGCCCCAGAATGGAGACAATCTCTCCGTCTGCCACCTGCAGGGAGATATCCTTCAGCACCGGCACACCGTCAAAGGATTTCTGGATGTGTTCCAGTTCCAGCATAAAATATTGCTCCTCTCTCGGAAAAGTATTCTGTTGTTCCGTGCCGCCGTATCCTTCCGGCGGCGGCATCATACTACCAGTTTTATTGCGGAACAAACAAGCACTTCAAATTTAAGTTTTTGTAATAAAAAAGTAAAAAACGCTCAAAAAAACCTCCCTTCTGTGTAAGGAACTTACACGGAAGGGAGAACGATTTGTTCATTACGTCTCCGTATCCCCGGTCGGCAATCACCGCACCGCTTTGTCAAGACTGCGGGAAAATCGCTCATAGTCGCTTTGGATGATCCCCATGTACAGAAGATCTACCACCGCCAGATCCGGGATACGCGAAAAGATGGCGCTGCCGTAGATGGACAGGGCACGCCCTCCGGTGCTCAGGCACACGTCAGCATATTTGCCCCAGCAGGGGCTCTTGGGACTGGTGATGGCAATGGTGCCTGCCCCGGCCTTTCGTGCCTGCTTAAGCGCCTTAACAGTATCAATGGAGCACCCGGAATGGGACACTGCAACCGCCACATCTGCTACTCCCAGATGGGCGGCAGAGATCTGCTGGAGATAGGTGTCGGTGTGCATCCGGCAGTTGAGGCCCAGGTAGGTGAGTTTTGTGAGCAGATCGCTGGCGGGTGTGACGGAGTTTTCCACCCCATAGATGTCAATGGTCCGGGCTGTAGCCAGCATCCGAACTGCTCGGCTCAGGGCATCGGCGGAGAGGAATTTCAGCGCGTCCTCCAACAGTCTCCCCGCAATACGCGTCTCCTTGAGGGGAAGGTCCTCCAGGCGGTCCCAGGGCTTGAGGTCAAAGTCACCCAGGTGGTCAAAGTAGGGGCTCTTTGGAGATTTTCCACTCCGGTCCCGCAGCAGGCAGTATTTGAAGCTCCGGTAGCCGTCAAAGCCAAGCGCCTGCACAAACCGGACCACCGTTGGCTGGCTTACCTGTACTTGATCTGCCAGTTCTGCGATGGTGCACCGGGTGCACTTCTCCGGATCAGCCAGCACCTGGTCTGCCACCCGCTGCTCCGAGGGGCGCAGGGTAGCATAAGCGCTTTTCACTCGGTCTAAAACCTGTATGTCATGTTGCATTTTCCTGCTCCTCGCTTTGTAATAAATTTACATGGTCCAAGTTTTTTAAGTGCGTGTTATTACAAAATATTAGTGGTCCATTTGTAATAAATACTGAATTTTTTTGATGCGGATCACAGCTGATTACCGTGGTCGGCTACTCTGTCAATGATGCGGGCAAGGCGTGCACCTTTTGCAACCGCACCCAATAAAAGGTACACGCTCCCCCGCAGTAATGATGGACAGCAGACCGGAGGAAAGATTGGGCGGCAGATAGATGTACTGTTTGAACCATTTCCTTCCCAGCGCCCTAATCTTTGTATTGTGTTCTGAGGCTCGGCCCAATCTGGGCCGAGCCTCAGAGGGCATTTTCGACAGAATACAGCGGGAGCACACCGCCAGACTTCCAGGAAATTCTGGTTTTGCCAGGCAAGTTTCAACAGCGTGACCATCAGTTGAAACCTGGCTGTGGTGAGGCTGCTGAAATGCAGCATCATGGCGATGGCCTTTCCATCCCCCGCAGGCTTTTCGCGCACAAGCTCAGCTTGTTTTTCTCCTTAATGCTTCTTTTATGACCGGGCCAGAAACATATCGTATATCAGCAAAGCTTTTTCAGCTACCGCACTGCGGTAAATTCTTTGTAAAATATATCGAAATATTTAAAGGAAGGCTCTCTTCCTGATATCCATTTGCAATGATGCAGTAAGAACTGTAGCAAAAGGACATTGCGCCTGCCTCAAGGAAGGCAGATACCCGCTGGATGCTCCCTGTGTTCTTTGTGGAACGAATCAGCGGCCTGCGGAAAGGCGAACTGGCCGCCCTGCTCTGGAGCAATCTGGAGGTGGAGCGCAAAGCACTGTTGGTATCCAAGTGGGTCGTCCAGGGCGGAGGGATCAAGGTGACTCGGCCCAAGACAGCGACCTATGCCCGAAAAATCTCCATCCCCCAAGAAGCGGTGAATTTGCTGGTGCAGGAGCAGGCGGCGGAGAAGATGGGCAGTTTTATGACGCATGTCATGTGAGCACAGAAAAAGCACCGGAGAAAAGGAAAATCCCTTTTCTCCAGTGCTTTCCGCTTCTTTCAGCTTGTGGGCCAAGGCCCTGATGTATCCCGCAAAAGGGCGCAAAAACACCCCGCAAACGAGTATGTTTGCGGGGTGTTTTGGAGCTGGAAACGTGACTTGAACACGCGACCTGCTGATTACGAATCAGCTGCTCTACCGACTGAGCTATTCCAGCGTATCAGAAACGTCTGGGCCCTGTCTGGGATGACTGGCTCTGGAGGGCGGGCAGACGGCGCACACGGAATAAAACATAATTTTGCTGCGCTGAGATATGTGCTTAAATATTATACGCAGAAAACCGGAGTGCGTCAAGAGGAAAACGCTGATTTGTCTAAACTGTCTGATTTCGAAAATAGCAGCCGCAGTTTTTTCTCGCCGCACCGCGCCCCGTTCCCCGGGATTTTAACAGAAAACAAATATTCAAACGGCAAAAAATGTAGTATGATAGGGGGCGGAAGAAGCGAGACAATTGCAAGGAAACAGGGAAAGAGGTAACAGTTATGCCTGAATTGAGAAAGACAAAGATCATATGCACACTGGGGCCCTCTGTGGACGATGAGGAGACCCTGCGCCAGCTGATTCTGGCTGGCATGAACGCGGCAAGATTCAACTTTTCCCATGGCACGCACGAGTCCCAGCTGGCCACGCTGCAAAAGCTGAAGCGGGTGCGGGATGAGCTGGGGCGCCCGGTGGCCACGATTCTGGACACGAAGGGCCCGGAGATCCGCATCAAGGCCTTCCGGGACGGCCCGGTGAGCCTGGAACGGGGCGCCCCTTCATCCTGACCACGGAAGAGGTAGAGGGCGATGCCGGACGGGTGTCAGTGACCTATCAGAACCTGGCAAACGAAGTGGAGCCCGGCTGCCACATCCTGGTGGACGACGGACTGGTGGATCTGCTGGTCAAAGAGGTGAGAGGGCCGGAGATCCACTGTGAGGTGGAGAACGGGGGCGTTCTCTCCAACAACAAAAGCATCAACATCCCCAACGTACATATTCATCTGCCGGCGCTGACGGAAAAGGACCGGGAGGACCTCCGGTTCGCGGTGGAGCAGGACTTTGACTATGTGGCGGCCTCCTTTGTCCGCAAGGCGGAGGATGTGGAGGATATCCGGGAGGAACTGTGCCGGCACGGTGGACAGGGGATCAGGATTATCTCCAAGATCGAGAACCTGGAGGGTGTGGACAACCTGAACGAGATCATCGAGGCCTCAGACGGGCTGATGGTGGCCCGGGGAGACCTGGGGGTGGAGGTGCCTGCCTGCCAGGTGCCTGTGCTCCAGAAAGAGATGATCGCCAAGTGTATTCACCAGGGGAAGCCGGTTATCACGGCCACCCAGATGCTGGACTCCATGATGAGAAACCCCAGACCCACTCGGGCGGAGGTCTCCGACGTGGCAAATGCTGTATTCGATGGGACCTCCTGCGTCATGCTCTCTGGGGAGACCGCGTCGGGCAAATATCCCCTGGAGGCTGTGCGCACCATGGCGGACACTGTGCTGGCGGCGGAGCAGGCCATCAACTACTGGGGCAGGTTCCAGAAGATGGGGTTCTCCAAGCGGGCGGAACGCCCCATCAGCGATGCCATCAGCCACAGCTGCTGCACTACGGCACTGGATCTGGAGGCGAAGGCCATCCTAGTGGCCACGCAGTCGGGAAACTCTGCCCGGGTGATCTCCCGCTTCCGCCCAGGCTGCACCATCGCCGCATTCACCACTACGGAGCGGGTGCGCCGCCAGCTGGCCATTACCTGGGGTGTCCACCCATTCCTGTTCGGGTCAGTGGACTCCACAGACCGCCTGCTTTCCCTGTGTGTGGAGTGTGCCAGAAAAGGAAGAGGTGGTGTCCGCAGAGGATACAGTGGTGATCACTGCCGGTGTGCCCATCGGGCAGAGCGGGACCACCAACCTGATCAAGGCCCAAGTGGTAGGAGAGAAGATCTGAGGGATGGGCCCCCTTTTTATAGGACCACCATAACAAAGCGGCACGCCATCTGGGACGGCGTGCCGCTTTGCTGTAGAAAACAGCTTTCAAAGGAGGGAGAGCTCCGCAGCAATGGCGAGGGCGGTCTCGTCTACCAGTTCGAAGTTGACATAGGGGTGATAGAGGGCCTCCAGGTCGTCGTGCATGGCCTTGGCCTGGGAGAGGGAATCCACAGCCTCATCCATCAGGGCGCTGGTGATCTTTTGGGAGAAGCGCAGCCGGGGCCTGCTGCGGCGGAGCAGGATCGGCGGAGACGGCGTTGTCCGAGAAGGAGGCGACGATAGGCCTTGCCGGGGTAGGGTGCGCCGGGGAGGAGGAAAGAAAGGCCAGGGAGAGCTGGGGGATGAGCAGGTGTTCCAGCCGGTCCGGCGCCATGGGAGAGGGGCAGGGCCACCGACATCATAGCCTGCCTTCAGGGCACCCGAGAGCAGATGGGCCAGCATTCGGTGGGCCAAGCCATACCGGTCGGAGAGCTCATAGATCCGCTGGCACTGGCACTCCACTGTCCCCCCAGAGGCACATCTGCCCGCGGTGGGTGACGGCGCCGAGAAAACGCTGTTTCACCGTGCCGGCGGGCGCCCCCTTCCGGGGCTTCAGCTCCCGATCCAGGATGCCCCGGGCGCGTTTGGACAGCTTTTCCTCCAGCGCGTCGGAGTCCAAGGTGGAGCGGACGTCGTACATCAGCTCGGCAGCCGCATCCAGACAGCGGTATGCCCGCTGGTAGTGCCCCTTGTAGCCTCGCATACAGGAAATAATGGCGGTGCGGAGTCCCTCCATCCCGTTGTGGTCATAGCACTTCCCCAGATTGATGTACTGCTCCACCACCCCTGGATATTTCGGCTCCACCACATTGGGGGGGCGGTGCCGTCCACCAGAGCGGCCTTTTTGCCTGGGAGGAGGATGGCATCCAGGGAATCTGGGTCACCGGAGCAGAGGATGTACTCCACGGGCTCGCCTGCCTCCTGGGCCAGGGCAGCCACGCGGCGCATCATGGTGGATTTCCCACAGCTGGGGCCGCCCTTCAGGATGTAGATGGCGGAGGCCTGCTCCGGCGGAAGAAGCTGGTCGTAGAGAGAATAGAATCCTGTGGGGGAGTTTGACCCCCAGAAAATACTGTATCGAATTGACAGGTGACATGGCCGACCTCCGTTTTGGGCGCCGGAGGGAAAATTTCCCCCGTGCCTCTGATTTCTATCTCAGACTATGCGGCGGAGGGGGGAGAGGTGCGGCGGGACTTGGTGACCAAAGAGAAAAAGAAACATGGGTGGAAAACTGTTGGAAATTTGTATTGACAGAGGTGGAAGAGTTGACGATAAAATGACATAAAAAATGAAAGAAAACTTGCAAAAGTTGAGGGAAGAAGAGAAGATGCCAGCGGAAAAACCGGGAAAACGGGACTGGCAGAGAGAAGAGGGAGACAATGCGTACATTTGAAACGAAGATCCAGGAATTGAAGACCGCGGTGCTTACAGAGGTGGCCCGCCTGACCTGGGAGGACAGGCTCCAGACCGGGACTGCTATTCTGGACATCCCGGAGAAGATCATCCCCGGGCCCACGGCCACGTTGCGCTGCTGTATTTATAAGGAGCGGGCCATCATTAACAGCCGGGTCAAGCTGGCTATGGGAGGGGACAAGAGCAACCCCTGCCTGGTGGAGGTGCTGCCTATCGCCTGTGACGAGTGTCCGGTGACCGAGATCACCGTGGGGCCCTCCTGCCGGGGATGCCTGGCCACGCGGTGCGTCCATGCCTGCCCCAAGGATGCCATCACTATTGTGAATCACCGGGCCTGTATCGACCATGAAAAGTGCATCTCCTGCGGCCGATGTGTATCCGCCTGTCAGTACAGCGCCATTCTCAAGACCCAGAGGCCCTGTGAGAAGGGCTGCCCGGCCAAGGCCATCTCCATGGGCCCGGACCGGAAAGCATCCATTGACGTGAGCCAGTGCATCGCCTGCGGGAACTGTGTGTATCAGTGCCCATTCGGCGCGATTCAGGACAAGTCTTTCATCACCGATGCCATCCACATGATCATGGGTGCTGAGCACTGGGGCTACAAGACCTATGCCGTGCTGGCCCCCTCCATCGTGGGGCAGTTCGCCCCCGCCTCCTACGGCCAGGTGGTGGCCGGATTGAAGAAGCTGGGCTTCAACGGAGTGGCCGAGGTGGCTCTGGGGGCTGATATGGTGGCAGATCGGGAGTCGGAAGAGCTGGTGGAGAAGGGGATGCTGTGCTCCTCCTGCTGTCCCGGCTTTGTGGGGTACATCAAGAAAAAGGCACCCGGAGATGGAGAATCTGATCTCCCGCACCCCGGTCCCCTATGGTGATGATCGGTCTGCACATCAAGGAGAAGGACCGGATGCCAAGGTGATCTTCATCGGCCCCTGCGTGGCGAAAAAGAAGGAGTTCCAGCTGGGCCGCACCATGAACGCCATTGACTGCGCCCTGACCTACGAGGAGCTGTTCGCCATGTTCGAGTCCCGCGGCATCGACCTGGAATCCCTGGAGGAGGCCCCGCTGGACGAGGCAAGCCCTTCGGCCGGAACTTCGCCCGCAGCGGCGGTGTGGCCCAGGCGGTGGCGGAGGCCCTGAAGGAGAAGGGGCCTGGATAAGGAGTTTCCAGCTGAAGGCAGTGCCGTGCAGCGGCATCGAAGCCT
>ENA-OQIL01000782-OQIL01000782.1-human-gut-metagenome-genome-assembly--contig:-NODE-782-length-10657-cov-4.378822_pt1 | contig 10657 bp, 10 predicted proteins | sample MGYA00242583_ERZ504748 | MGnify/ENA primary metagenome ERZ504748 (study PRJEB26092, sample SAMD00036191) | human gut metagenome | host: Homo sapiens | study: EMG produced TPA metagenomics assembly of...
AGCCCCGGCGGGCGCGGGCATCACAGTAGTCCATCAGTGCGCGGCCGGAGTAGTAGCGGCCCTCAAAGCGCTCCATGGCAAAGGTGCCGCGGCTGGTCATGGGCACAGCGCCATGGTAGAGCAGGTTGCCGTTCTCAATGTGGTATACGCTGCCCTTTTGCATAGAGGAATTCCACATGCTGCTGCAGCTTTTCGCTCTGGCGGAAGGACTGCACCAGCTTGCGCAGCACCAGCTGTTCATCCGGGTGCAGTGCGGCTGGGTCAGCGGGGTCCACCGTGGGGAACGAGGTATCCCGCAGCGGATACTCCTTTTCGCCGATCTTTACCGTGTGCTTTTCCCAGTCGATGCGGCGCAGATAATCTCGCTCCTGCATCTGGAAGTCCGGGTTGCGGTCGATGACATGGCACTCCAGCTTGAACATCAGAATGCTGATGGCCTTGTGCATCACGGCACAGCGGTGCAGCATTCCCCTGGTGTAGGGGCCGCGGGCCGCATCGGTATGAGGCATCCAGATGGAAAGATCATCATTGCCGTAGAACTGCTCGGCCATGCGCTGCAGATGCCGCAGGTTGATGCCGTAGCAGTCCTCCAGCATTCCGTGGTTATGATAAGCCAGCGTGGTCTTGAGCACCGTGCAGATGCAGATGGGGCTGCCCGCAGCGGCACCCATCCATACTACATCGTGGTTGCCCCACTGGATATCCACATTGTGGTGGCGCATGAGCAGATCGAGGATGATATCCGGGCGTGGGCCGCGGTCGAACAGGTCGCCCACGATGTGCAGCTTGTCCACTGCCAGATGCTTGATCAGCTCGCACAGCCGCACGATAAAGCGGTCGGCGCGGCCATTTTCAATGATGCTGCCCACGATCTGGCCGTAGTACAGATCCTTGTCGTGATCCTCAAAATGGGCGTGGAGCAGCTCGTCCAGAATGTAGCCGCAGCTGGCAGGCAGGCATCTGCGCACATGGTCGCGGGTATGCTTAGAGGACACCAGACGGCAGATATCAATAAGCCTCAGCAGCGTTTCGGTGTACCACTGATCCAGCGCTTCCTCGCTGGTACAGCGTGCCTTGAGCTGGGGCAGCTTTTCGTTGGGGTAATAGATCAGCGTTGCCAGCTCGGCGCGGGTATGCTTCGGCACGGTATCGCCCAGCACCTGATCCACTTTTTCGCGAATGACACCGGAAGCGGAATTCAGAATATGCACAAAAGCTTCATTCTCGCCGTGCAGGTCGCTCATGAAGTGCTCGGTACCCTTGGGCAGCTTGAGCAGTGCCTGCGTGCTGATGATCTCGCTGGCTGCCGCCGCCTGCGAAGGATAATCCCGCGAGAGCAGGGTCAGGTACTTGAGATTATCGCGGATCTCATCGGTTTCGGTGCGCATGGTCTCCTCCATCACAACGTTCTCTCCGCCGCAGTCCGCCACACGGACCTTGCAAAGATGTTGCTTTCCATATGTATTATTTTTCCCTTATTTTATAGTATAGCACGTCCGGGGCGAAAAGTGGTATACTGGGGCTGACAAACTTTCAGCAAAGGACTTTGGATATTATGCCGAAAAGCGATTTCGTCTCCGTTCCCTCTTCCTGCACCCTCTGCCCGCGCCGGTGCGGGGCCGACCGTGCTGCCGGACGCACCGGTTTCTGCGGTGCGGGCGGCACCTTAAAAGCAGCCCGCGCTGCCCTGCACTACTGGGAGGAGCCATGCATCAGCGGCACAAGGGGCAGCGGCACGGTGTTCTTTTCCGGCTGCACCCTCAAATGCTGCTTCTGCCAGAACTATCCCATCAGCGCCGAGGGCCTTGGCAAGGAGATCAGCGTGGAACATCTGGCAGAGATTTTCCTGAATCTGCAGGAGCAGGGTGCCAACAACATCAATCTGGTCACGCCCGGCCAGTGGCGGCCCTGGATCATTGCCGCGCTGGATATTGCCCGGGCTAAGGGCCTGCATCTGCCCATCGTATGCAACACCGGCGGCTACGAAACGGTGGAAAGCGTGGAAGCATGGCGCGGATACATCGACATCTGGCTGGCCGACCTGAAATACGTATCCTCCGCCCTCTCGGCAGAGCTTTCCTCTGCACCGGACTATTTTGCGCAGGCAAAGCCCGCCATTGAAGCCATGATGGCACAGGCCGGGCACCCGGTGTTCAATGCAGAGGGCATCCTGCAAAAGGGGGTCATTCTGCGGCACCTTGCCCTGCCCGGCCATGTTGACGACAGCTTTGCGGTGCTTGACCAGATGGCCGCGTGGAACGATGCAGACCCCGAGTGCTTCATCCCCAGCGTCATGAGCCAGTACACACCGTTTTACAAAGCCGCAGAGCACGGCATCGGACGGCGCATTACCACCTATGAATACCGCCGGGTGGTCAACTATGCCATGGACAAGGGACTGGCGCAGGGCTACATGCAGCAGAAGAGCAGCGCGAAGGAAGAGTATACGCCTTCTTTCGATTTGACAGGGGTATGAATTCGTCAAATCTCCCAAAAAAAGGCCGATTATTTTCTCTTGCATCCCCGCGGAAGTGCTTGCAATCCCACCCGGGCCGGATTATAATGGATACAACGATGTGTTAACAGAACTCTGATGAGCTGTAAATATCAGGAGGAGCGTTATGGAACATTTTAACCCGATCCTTGGCAACGATACCACCGGCCAGAAATTCATCACCTGCGGCGAGATCATGCTGCGCCTGACCCCGCCGAACTACGAGAAGATCCGTATGGCATCCGGCTTTGAGGCCAGCTACGGCGGCAGTGAGGCCAACATTGCACTGGCACTGGCTAACCTTGGTGTGGACAGCACCTTCTTCAGCGTGGTGCCCAACAACAGCCTGGGCAAAAGCGCCGTGCGCTGGCTGCGCTCCAACGACGTGCACTGCACCCCCATGATCCTGACCGAGCCGGACGAGACCCCTTCTAACCGTCTGGGTACTTATTATCTGGAGACCGGCTACGGCATCCGGCCGTCCAAGGTCATCTACGACCGCAAGCACAGTGCCATTACCGAGTACGATTTCTCTCAGGTGGATCTGGACGCCTTGCTGGAGGGCTACGACTGGCTGCACCTCAGCGGCATTACCCCGGCACTGGCACCCAACTGCCGCACCCTCATTCTGGATATGCTCAAGGTCGCCAAAAACAAGGGCCTGACCGTCAGCTTCGACGGCAATTTCCGCTCCACCCTGTGGAGCTGGGAAGAAGCCCGCGATTTCTGCACCGAGTGCCTGCCCTATGTGGATGTGCTGCTTGGCATTGAGCCGTACCACCTGTGGAAGGATGAGAGCGACCACTCCAAAGGCGACTGGAAGGACGGCGTGCCTCTGCAGCCCAGCTATGAGCAGCAGGACGAGATTTTCCAGCACTTCATCGAGCGGTATCCCAACCTCAAGTGCATTGCCCGCCATGTGCGTTATGCGCACAGCGGCAGCGAGAACAGCCTGAAGGCTTTCATGTGGTACGACGGCCACACCTTCGAGAGCAAGCTGTTCACCTTTAATATCCTTGACCGCGTGGGCGGCGGCGATGCCTTTGCCAGCGGCCTGATCTACGCCATGCTGCACAACTACAAAGCCATGGATATGATCAACTTTGCGGTGGCAAGCAGTGCCATCAAGCACACCATCCACGGCGATGCCAACATCACCGATGATGTGAGCACCATCCGCAACCTGATGAACATGAATTACGATATCAAGCGGTAAGTTTTATCGCCGTACAGAGAACGCCCGCCGGGTCTCCCCGGCGGGCGTTGCTTTTTCTATCAGATATACCGCCCGGTGATGCTCTCCGGGTTCTGTCTTACCTGTTCCGGCGTACCTGCCGCCACGATGCGTCCGCCGGCATCGCCGCCGCCCGGCCCCATATCCACAAGGTAATCCGCATTGCGGATCACATCCAGATCATGCTCAATGACCACCACGGTGGCACCGTTCCCGATCAGCTTCTGGAACACGCCCAGCAGGGTCTGTACATCCAGCGGATGCAGGCCGATGGTGGGTTCATCGAACACGAACACACTGTCTGCCTGCCCCTTGCCCATCTCGCTGGCAAGCTTCAGGCGCTGGGCTTCGCCGCCGGAAAGGCTGGGTGTCTCCTCGCCAAGGGTCAGGTAGCCAAGGCCCAATTCTTTCAGTACCTGCAGGCGCTGGCGCACAAGCTTGCAGTCCGCACAGGCTTCCAATGCAGTGGACACATCCATGTCCATCAGGTCGGCCATGGAGGCTGGTTCGCCGTTCGCCGTGGGCAGCTTCACTGCCGCCGCTTCCCGGCTGTAACGCGAACCGCCGCAGTCCGGGCAGGGTACTTCTACGTCCGGCAAAAACTGCACATCCAAACTGATGACGCCGGTGCCGTCACAGGTGGGGCACCGCAGCTTACCGGTGTTGTAGGAGAAATCGCCCGCCTTATAGCCGTGGTCTTTGGCATCCTGCGTTTTGGCAAACAGCTTGCGCAGCTCATCGTGCACATTGGCATAGGTGGCCACGGTGGAGCGCACATTGATGCCGATGGGCGTTGCATCGATCAGCTTCACCTGCGCGATTTCCTCGGCCTCCACGCTTTTCACATGCGCTGGCAGGGCTGTGCCATTCACCTTTGCCTGCAAGGCCGGGACCAGGCTTTCCAAAATCAGGGTGGTCTTGCCGCTGCCGGACACACCCGTAACCACGGTCAGCCGCCCCTTGGGCAGTTCTAGTTCCAGCGGCTTCACAGTATGGATGGCCGAGGTTGCCAGATGGATGCTGCCCTGTGCAAACAGTTCATTTTCCGGCACATGAGGCCGGGCGTTCACCCCGCCCTGCCTGCAAGAACGGGCCGATCTGAGAAGCCGCGTTCTGTTCAATTTTCGGAATGCTGCCCTGCGCGATCACATGTCCACCCTTTGCACCGGCTTCCGGCCCCATCTCGATCAGCCAGTCAGCTTCCTTTAAAATTTGGGTATCGTGATCCACCAGCACCACCGAGTTGCCGTCGGCCACAAGGTCGTGCATCACATCGGTCAGGCCTTCAATGTTAGAAGGATGCAGGCCGATAGACGGTTCGTCCAGCACATAGAGCACACCGGTGGTACGGTTGCGCACTGCACGGGCCAGCTGCATCCGCTGGCGCTCACCGGTGGAAAGAGTGGAAGCGGAGCGGTCCAGCGTCAGGTAGCCAAGGCCCAGCGAGAGCAGCCGTGCCGCTGCCGTCTGGAAGGATTCGCAGATATTGCGGGCCATGGGCCGCATCTCTTCCGGCAGACTGTCCGGCACACCCGCCACCCAATCGGTAAGCTGCACAAGAGTCATCTGACAAGCCTTGTCCAGCGTGATGCCCCGCAGCTTTGGGGTACGAGCCGCATTACACAGCCGAGTGCCGCCGCAGTCCGAGCAAATGCCTTGCCGCAGGAACTTTTCCACCCGCTTCATGCCCTTTTCATCCTTGACCTTGGAGAGGGCGTTCTCCACGGTATAGGTGGCATTGAAATAGGTAAAATCCAGCTCCCGGCCTGATTGGAATTTTTGTTATGATAAAAAATTGTGCTTTTTCTCCGCCGGGCCATGGAAAACGATATCCTTTTCCCGGTCGGTCAGGTCGCGGAAGGGCACATCGGTGCGCACGCCCATCTCCCGGCAGATATCCACCATCAGCGACCACATCAGGCTGTTCCACGGGGCCACGGCACCTTCGTCGATCGTAAGAGAATCGTCCGGCACAAGGGTGCTCTCGTCCACGGTCATCACCATGCCGGTACCGCTGCAGGTGCGGCAGGCACCCTGACTGTTGAAGGCAAATTCTTCAGCGGAAAGCGCGCGCACGCTGGCACCGCACTGCGGGCAGAGCAGCGGCTTTTCTGCCGCCACGGCAAGGCTGGGTTCCAGCCAGTGGCCGCACTGCGGGCAGGGATAGCTGGAAAGACGGGAGAACATCAGGCGCAGACTGTTCAGCAGTTCCGTGCCGGTACCAAAGGTGCTGCGGATGCCCGGCACAGCGGGCCGCTGATGCAGTGCCAGTGCAGCCGGAACATACAGCACTTCGTCCACCGATGCCTTTGCCGCCTGCGTCATGCGGCGGCGCGTATAGGTGGAAAGTGCGTCCAGATACCGGCGGGAGCCTTCGGCGTAAAGCACGCCCAGCGCAAGGCTGGACTTGCCCGAACCGGACACGCCCGCCACACCCACGATTTTGCCCAGCGGCACATCCACATTCACGTTTTTCAGGTTGTGCACCCGCGCGCCGCGGATCCTGATATGGTCGACCATCTTCTTTTCCCCCCTGCCGTCACCGCTTCTTTTTTAAATAGTATCCAATGCCAATGGCATCTGCCAGCGCCCAGCCGATGGGCACGCTGAGCCAGATGCCGGTAACGCCCATCGGCGTGGCCGAAAGCAGATAGGCCAGCATCAGCGGCAGAGCAAACAGCAAAATGCTGCCGGTGATGGGGCCTTTGGTCAAACTACGCTGCATTGTTTCCGATTCTCCTTTTTATACCGCTGTTTCAGCCGGTGCACTGGCTCTGCCGCCGTCCCGCCTTGAAAGAGACTGCTCTCTTCCTGCAAACTTCTGACGGTACTCTCTGGGCGTGCAGTGCTTGATCTCCCGGAAGGTCTTTGTAAAGTAGCTGGTATCCGAAAAGCCGCAGTCGGCACCGATCTCGCCGATCTTCATGCTGGTGGAAAGCAGCAGCTCGGCGGCCTTTTCAATGCGGTACTGCTTGACATACTGGATGGGTGTGATCCCCAGCAGCTGCCGGAAGCTGCGCAGGCAGGCGCTCTCACTCAGGGCCACGCAGTCGGAAATGCGCTCCACGTTCAGTTCCTCAGCATAATGCTCTTCCACAAAACGCAGCATCTGTTTCATGCGCTGGGCCGCGATCTGCTCCTGCTGAGAGACCTTTGTTTTTCCACCCTCGCACTGCATTCCCAGCAGATGCACCGCCGCCGAAAGATGGTACCGCGCCTGATTCTCATAGTCAAAGACCTCTTGGGCCACTGCGTCCCAGACTTCCCGCAATGGCAGAGCACGGCCTTCTGCCCGTCGTCTGCCTCGTCCAACAGAAAGAACGCCGGTGCTCCCGGCTGAAGCAGCGGGTGTACGAGCTTTTGCCAGAAGATGGTATCCATGCCGCCGATCAGGCGTGGATGGAATACCCCGGAATGCAGCAGGGCATCCCCGGTCTCAGCCTGCTCCACCGCATGGAACACTCCGGAATTGACAAACACGCCCTGCCCGGTCTGCAAAACCAGCCGGGCTTTGCTCACGTCCACCGCCAGCGGGCCTTTTACGGCAAGGATGTATTCAAACTCTTCATGCCAATGCCATGCTACCGAGTAGCTTTTGAGGTCCTCTTCATAGCAGGCAATAGGAAACAGTGCGCTGCCGTGCTGCACCAGTTCCCTGCCCTCGTCATCCGCCACAACATCCGGCAGGCAGTTGAGCCCGCCCGCTGCTGCACAGCTGGTGTGAAATGCCACGATCAGCCATCTCCTTTCCGTCAAGGTGCACATCCGCATCCGCGCCGGTTTTGTTGTATCAATCGGGCGTTTTTATCCTAATATTCCGCTCCGATGTGTGATATTATTACATCAGCAAAGTACAAGATGCATTGCAAGTATAACACGCTTCCCGGAGGAACTCAAGATTTATGGTACAGCTTCTGCTTCCGATCATTTACATCTCGTTCATCAGTCTGGGCCTGCCGGATTCCCTGCTGGGGTCGGCGTGGCCCTCCATGTATCCGGTGCTCGGTGTGCCGGTGTCCTATGCGGGGCTGATCTCCATGATCATCTCCTTTGGCACCATTGTTTCCAGCCTGAACAGCGACCGGCTCACCCGTGCGCTGGGCACCGGAAAAGTGACCGCCCTCAGTGTGGCCATGACAACTGCCGCGCTGTTCGGCTTTTCGGTCTCCACACAGTTCTGGATGCTGTGCCTGTGGGCCGTGCCCTATGGGCTGGGTGCAGGCAGCGTGGACGCGGCCCTGAACAACTATGTTGCCTTACATTATAAAAGCCGCCACATGAGCTGGCTGCACTGCATGTGGGGCATCGGCACCATGATCAGCCCCATGGTCATGGGCCGGGTGCTGGCAGCCGGCGGGCCGTGGACATCCGGCTACCGGTACATTGCCCTGTTCCAGATCCTGCTGAGCGCAGTGCTCTTTTTCAGTTTGCCGCTATGGCAGAGCCGTACTGCAGGCACCGACACCGAAACTGCTTCGACGCAGGCGTTGAGCCTTGGACAGGTATTCCGTCTGCCAGGTGCCAGAGAGGTGATGCTGTGCTTCTTCTGCTACTGTGCATTGGAGACCACGGCCGGTCTGTGGGCCAGCAGCTACCTCACACTGACGAAAGGCGTTGCCGCCGGCACTGCCGCCAGCTTTGCCAGCCTGTTCTACATCGGCATCACTGCCGGGCGCGCCGCCTGCGGCTTTTTGACCCTGAAATTCAACGATACGCAGATGATCCGCATGGGTCAGTGCATTCTGGCCGCAGGGGTGCTGGCTCTGCTGCTGCCCGGGCCGCAGATCCTTGCCCTGAGCGGTCTTGTTCTGGTAGGGCTGGGCTGTGCGCCCATCTATCCCAGCATCATCCACTCCACGCCGGAACACTTCGGCGCGGACAGATCGCAGGCGGTCATCGGCATCCAGATGGCAAGCGCCTATTTGGGCAATCTGGCCATGCCGCCGCTGTTCGGCCTGCTGGCAAACAACATCACTCCGGCACTGTTCCCTTTTTACCTGCTGGCACTGCTGGTGCTCATGGTATTCATGCACGAACAGCTGGTGCGCAAAACAAGCCGCTGCTAATTCTGCCATTCTCCTATTTCATATACAGCAAAAGGCTCCCTGTCCGGTCTCGGGCGGGGAGCCTGCTGTTTTAAAGGAGTTATTTACAGGATGCACCGGCTGATGGCGTTAGCGACCGCAAACAGTTCCTGCTGGCCGATAAAGCCGAACTTTGCCTCGTGTGCGTCCGCAAAGCAGACGGTCAGCTGCGATGCCTGCACCGGGTCGCCAAAGCCTGCCGTCTGGATCCCGAAGTGCAGCACCTTGCGGTACGGCAGCACAAAGATCTGCTGCCGGGTTCCAGTAACGCCCTGCATATCCACCATGATGATGCGGTGGGTGGTAAAGATCACCTGATCGCGCACCGTCTTGTAGGCACCCACGATGCTCTCACCGTCCAGCAGCAGCGCGCGGGCATTTTTGCAGATGTCCTTTTCCTGAAGGCGGATGAGGTTTTCCATTGGCTTATCACGGAATTCCATGGTTTTTGTCCCCTTTCCTGCGTGGTTTTCTGCCCTTATTGTAGCATTCCTGCAGACGGTTTACAAGATGTGCTCTCGCCTTTTGGGCCGGGCTGTGCTATACTGTATGCCAAAGAGATTCTTATAAAAACGAGGTAACTCCCATGGAGATCATCATTCATCAGGCCATTCTGCACGTGCTGGACACCACCATGGATGCGCCTGTACTCAGCGGAAGCGGCATGGAAATGACCGCCGAAAAGACCGCCTATTTCCAGTACCACATCGAAAAGCTGCTTGCCAGCGACGATATCCGCCAGTGCCGCCCGCTGCCGGATTCCGCCTTTAAAAACGAGCTGGAGCACAACCACGATTTTGTGGACCTCTCCTGCCGCATCGCGGGCGTTCTGTTCGACTACATGCACGCGCACACCACCATTCCGGGGGCAGACCTTGCCGTGGTGGATTTTACCCGCGATGGCGAGCCGTGGCTGGGCATCCTGAAGCTGAACTACAAAAACGGCTACACCCACTACACCGAGAATGTGGAGGGTGCCCCGGTGAACTCCATCATACAGCAGCGGGCCTGCCTGCCCAGCCAGAGCGGCAAGGTGGAGGAAGGTGACCCTTGTCAATCTGACCGACTACTCCATGAAGCTGCTGGAAAAAAAGTTCGACTCGACGGCCACAAGGATTTTTACCTTTCCACGGTAGTGTTCCAGTACACCACCGCCCAGCCGGAAAAGAAAAAGCTGCAGGCCATTCAGGAAGCCGCCGTGCAGGCCGTGCAGGAAAACTACGCAGATCAGCCCCACGTAGAGGCTCAGGTCGCGATGCTGATCGCCAATCAGGCCGCAGACAACGACAATCAGGTATCCATCCAGCAGGTGCGTCAGCAGTTGGAAGAGGAATATCCCCTTGCCGCCGTGCCCTTTGATGATTATGTGGAAAAGAGTGATGTGCTGGAAGCGCCTGAGCAGCCCGTGACCGTGACCCCTGCGCGCATCCGCCGCATGGAGAGCCACAGCATCCACACCGCCAACGGCATTGAGGTGAAGATCCCCACCGAGCTGCTGAACTCGGAAAATGAAGTAGAGTTTCTGCACAGCGACGACGGCAGCATTTCGCTGCTCATTAAAAATGTGATCCTGTAAGAAACGATTTAAAATTGTCTCCGCGCACAGATTGCGCTCCGACAATATCAGCGGAATCATTATTTTCATATTTGCAAAAGCCGAAAAATCTGCGGATTTTCCGGCTTTTCTTTTTTCACAGGAAGGAGCCGTAACGGGAAACAACAAAAAAGCCATCGCTTTTGCATTTCTGCATCAACGATGGCTTCGTATTGGAGCGGCCGACGAGGCTCGAACTCGCTACCTCCACCTTGGCAAGGTGGCGCTCTACCAGATGAGCTACGGCCGCA
>ENA-OQIL01000784-OQIL01000784.1-human-gut-metagenome-genome-assembly--contig:-NODE-784-length-10645-cov-2.869177_pt1 | contig 10645 bp, 10 predicted proteins | sample MGYA00242583_ERZ504748 | MGnify/ENA primary metagenome ERZ504748 (study PRJEB26092, sample SAMD00036191) | human gut metagenome | host: Homo sapiens | study: EMG produced TPA metagenomics assembly of...
AGAGAGGAAGTCACCCTATGTTTACCGTTGCCACCGTGCTGAATGCACTGGAGCTGGGCTTTATCTACGCGCTGGTCGCTATGGCGCTGTTTTTGAGCTTCCGCGTGCTGAACATCGCCGATATGACCACCGACGGTGCGTTCACGCTGGGCTGCGCCGTGTCGGCCACCGCCGCCGTGGCGGGCCACCCGTTCCTGGGGCTGCCGCTGGCCATGCTGGCCGGTGCGGCGGCGGGCTTTATCACCGCGTTTTTGCAGACAAAGCTCGCTGTGCCGTCGATTCTGGCGGGCATCATCACCAACACGGGGCTGTACACGGTCAACCTTGCGGTCATGGGCTTCTCCTCCAACGTGCCCATGCTGAAAACCAAAACGGTCTTTACCGCGGCACAGGGGATTTTTGGCGAGAGCGCACCCTATAAGCTCATCGTGGCAGCGCTTGTCACCGTTGTGGTCTGCGCACTGCTCATCGCGTTCCTCGGCACCCGGTTGGGCCTGTCCATCCGCGCTACCGGCGATAACCCGGACATGGTCCGTGCGTCGTCCATCAACACAGCCTTCACCATCACAGTGGGCCTCTGCATCGCCAACGCCATGACCGCGCTGTCCGGCGCGGTGCTGGCCCAGTACCAGCGCTCGGCGGACATCAACCTCGGCACCGGCATGGTCGTCATCGGCCTGGCCTCGCTCATCATCGGCGAGACGCTCTTTGGCCGCGGCGGCATGTGGGTCAAGGCTGTGGCCGCCGTCGCGGGCAGCGTCATCTACCGCTTCATTATTGCGCTGGCCCTGCGTGCCAACGTCCCGTCGGAGTGCCTGAAGCTGATCTCCGCCGTCATCGTCGCGCTGGCCATTGCAGCCCCGGCCCTCAAGGCCAAGGCAGATTTCCGCCGCCGCCGCGCCAACGCCCAGAAGGGAGGTGCCCGCCATGCTTGATTTGAAAAACATCAGCAAAACGTTCAATCCGGGCACTGTCAATGAGAAGGTCGCCCTCGAAAACGTGAACCTGCATCTGGACGACGGCGACTTTGCGACGATTGTCGGCTCCAACGGCGCGGGCAAGTCCACGCTGTTCAATGCCATTGCGGGCGAGTTCATCGCCGACACCGGCACGATCACGCTGGACGGCAGGGACATCACCTTCCTGCCGGACTTCAAGCGCTCCAAGGCGATTGGCCGCATGTTCCAGGACCCGCTGCGCGGCACGGCCCCGCACATGACGATTGAGGAAAATCTGGCGCTGGCCTTCCTGCGCGCGTCGGGGCACACCTCGGCGTTCTCCCGCATCAACAAAAAGGACCGGGAGCTGTTTGCCGAAAAGCTCTCCGCGCTGGGTCTGGGGCTTGAGGACCGCATGAAGCAGCCCGTGGGGCTGCTGTCCGGCGGCCAGCGCCAGGCGCTGACCCTGCTGATGGCGACCCTCGTCACGCCGAAGCTGCTGCTGCTTGACGAGCACACGGCGGCGCTGGACCCCGGCACGGCGGACAAGGTGCTGGAGCTGACAAAAAAAATCGTGGCCGAAAACCACCTGACCTGCCTGATGATCACCCACAACATGCACGACGCGCTGACCCTGGGCAACCGCACGCTGATGATGGACCACGGTCATATTGTGCTGGACATCAGCGGCGAGGAGCGCGCCCACACCACCGTGGACGGCCTGCTGGACCGCTTCGCAGAGAACGTCGGCCACGCGCTGGACAATGACCGGATCTTGCTGAGCAAAGAGAAGTAAAAAAGAACCGCCCCGCACGAAAAACGTGCAGGGCGGTTTTTTGCAGGGAAAGGCTTCCCCCTCGGGGGAAGCTGTCAGTGGCCCCGACCACTGACTGATGAGGGCAAAGCTACCGACAGCAGCCCGTTACCGGGCAATTGCCGCAAGGCCGCCCCTCATCCGGCCTCGGGCGGGGCCTCGGCCACCTTCCCCCGCAGGGGAAGGCAAGGAAGATCACATCTCCGCCAAATCAAACCGGTAGATCGTCGTCGAGCTGTACGGCTTGTCCGGCAGCAGCGTCGTGTCGGGGAAGTTCGGGTGGTTCGGTGCGTCGGGGAAGTCCTCCGTCTCAAAGCAGACGGCATCCCGGGAAGCGTAGTGTGCGCCGTCCTTGCCCGCCGTGACCGGGGCCAGGAAGTTGGCCGTGTACAGGTGGACGCCCGGCAGGGTCGTCAGCACCTCCATGCGGATGCCGGTCTCGGGGCCGACAGCCCAGGCGGCGTGACGCAGACCGCTGTCACGGATGACATAGCACTGATCGTAGCCGCAGCAATCGGTCAGCGGGGTGAAATCCGCGCCGATGTCCAGCCCCAGCGTCTTTTCTTCGGTGAAGTCCATCGGGGTGCCCTTGACCGGCAGCTTGCGCCCGGTGGGGATGCTGGCGGTGTCGGCCTCGAGGTAAAAATCGGCGTCCACCGTCACGCGATGGCCCAGCGCACTGCCGCTGGCGTGGCCGTTCAGGTTAAAATAGCTGTGGTTCGTCATATTGCAGACGGTGGGCGCGTCGGTGGTCGCCCCGTAGCGGATGACCAGCCCGCTCTTGGCCAGGCTGTACTGGATGGTCAGATCAAAATTGCCGGGGAAGCCGTCTGTACCGGCGGGGCTCGTGGCCGTCATCGTCACGCTGTCGGTCTCGCCGGGGGTCAGCGCCACGTCAAACATCGTGTGATTGAACCCGTGCAGGCCGCTGTGCAGACAGTTTCCGTTCTGGTTCGGCGTGATATGGACGATCTCCTCATACAGCGGGAACTGCGCGCCCGCAATGCGGTTGGCAAAGCGGCCCACGGCGGCGCCCATGCTGTCGGTGTTCAGCTCATAGTCGGCGGCGGTGTCATAGCCCAGCACGACGTCCACGGGATTGCCCCTGCGGTCTTTTACGATGATGCGATGGATAATGGCGGCGTAGCTCAGCAGCTGCACCTCGATAAAATCGTTTTTCAGCGTCGCCAGCTTAACGGTCTGGCCGCTGGTGGACTTGCCGAAATCCTGAATCGAAACGGACATGATGGGACCCTCCTTATTTCTTTGTGTCGGCGGTGACGCCCTGTGCGGCCAGGTCCTCGCGCACGCTCTCGGCCACGCTGCCGGTGCCGTAGTTCAGCATACGGTTCACGCGGCTGACCGTGGCGCTGGATGCGCCGGTCTCGCGGCGGATCTCGCTGTAGACCTTACCCTGCAAAAGGCACCCGGCCACAGCGTAGCGCTGCTCCATCGTGCGCAGCTCGGTCACGGCGCACAGGTCGTCAAAAAAGCGGATGCACTCATCCAGGCTGTTCAGTCGCAGGATCGCCTCATACAGGGCGGTGTTACGTTCATTCTGCTGCATAGCGTAAAGGCGCACAGCGGTGCGCCGACCTCTTTCTTTGTAAAATTTGCATTTGCTCGGTCTTGGCATCTTTTAATATTTTAGCAAATTTGCCTAAGCAAGTCAATACACTAAAGTGCGAAAAGTGTGTTAAAACTGCTTGCATTTAACACCAAAATTGTTGTATCATAGAAGCATCAAATATTAGGGCAATACCGCATAATTCTAAGTGCCGATGAGGTGCCGCAGCCGCCGGAGCGGTGCTTAAGCCGTTAGGCGGGAAATTATGCGGTGTTGCCTTAGGGAGACTGCCATGCCGACAATATTACTGATTGTGTATCGCGTGCTGGGCACCGTGCTTTTTGCACTGGCCGCAGCCGCCATTGTGGAAAAATACCGCACGGTCCGCGGGGCCGCGCTGCTGCCCGCCCGCGTGCTGGAATGCCGCCGTGCGTCATCCACCAGCAACAGCCGGGGTGCGGGCGGCTACCGCTATCTGGTGGAGCTGTACGCCAACGGTCGGCGGCTGGAGCTGGAGACGAACGACGCCTTCTGGTTCAGGCACGACAAGGACAAGGGTAAGGTGCTGCAGGTCTGGTACAACCCCAACGCCCGCTGTGTGGAGCGCAAAAGCTGGGAGACGGAAATTTTTTGCGGCGGTGCTGGCTGTGATCGGCGCGGCGCTGCTGCTGATCCGGTGAGGTGCCTATGAGCTGGATTTTGTATGTGCTGCTGGTGCTGGCCGTGGCGGGGGACATCCTGCTGGCCGTGGTGCTGGCAAAGGTAATGCACAAAAATGACGAACCGCAGCAGAAAATTGATACGGCGGATGACTTTGTCCGCGCGGTGACGCCGGTTTTGCAGAGCGAGACCGACCTGCTGGCCGAGCAGCTGCGCGCCATGCAGGGCGAGAGCGCCCGCACAACGACGGCGACGCTGCGGGATTTTTCTGCCGTTCTGGCCGAAAACCAGCGCCAGAATGCCGCTGCCAGCACGGCGCGGCTGGAATCCATTGACCGAGCCGGGGCCGCCCGCCAGAAGGCCGCGAACGATGCCCTGCTGGCCCAGCTGACGATGATGGAAACACGGCTGAAAAATCTTGAGGACTCCAATGCGACCCGGATGGACAGTGTGCGCGGCGCGCTGGTGCAGGGTCTGAACACGATCCGCGCCGACAACAACAAAAAGCTGGATGAGATCCGCGGCACAGTCGAGGAAAAATTGCAGGACACGCTGCAGCAGCGCATCAACGACTCGTTCAAGACGGTCAGTGCCCAGCTTGAGCAGGTCTACAAGGGTCTGGGCGAGATGCAGAATCTGGCCGCCGACGTGGGCAGCTTAAAGCAGGTGCTGTCCGGCGTCAAGACCCGCGGCATCCTGGGCGAGGTGCAGCTCGGCGCGATTCTGGAGCAGATCCTGGCCCCCGGCCAGTACGCCTGCAACATTGCCACCGTGCCCGGCAGCACGAACCGCGTGGAGTACGCCATCAAGATGCCGGGGCAGAACGGCACGGTCTGGCTGCCCATCGACGCGAAATTCCCGGGCGATACCTACGCGCATTTGCAGGCAGCGCAGGAGCGCGGCGATGCTGCCGCTGCGGCCGCCATGCGCAAGGCGCTGAACAATGTCCTGCGCGCCGAGGCCAGGGACATCCACGACAAGTACATTGAGGTGCCCTACACGACGAGCTTCGGCATCCTGTTCCTGCCGTTTGAGGGGCTGTACGCCGAGGTGGTTTCTAGCGGTGTAACGGAGCTTTTGCAGCGGGATTACCAGATCACGGTGGCCGGGCCGTCCACCATGGCGGCGCTGCTCAACGCCCTGCAGATGGGCTTCCGCACGCTGGCCATCCAGAAGCGCAGCGGCGAGGTCTGGACGATCTTGGGTGCGGTCAAGACCGAGTTTGAAAAGTTCGGCGCGGGTCTGCAGCAGATGCAGCGCCACCTGAACCAGACCGGCTCCGATCTGGAGGAGTTGATCGGCCCCCGCAGCCGCGCCATCACCCGCAAGCTCGAATCCGTCCAGCAGCTTGACCCGGATACGGCCACAGAGCTATTGGGCATTGAGGAGTAGGCGGGAACCTCCCTGCCGGGCCGTGTGCCATTATTGCTCGGTTCAAACAAACGCCGCCCGGTAGGGGCCGCATATATGCGGCCCGCAACTTTCCCGCAAACGACCGTCTGCCTTCAAGATGAGGGCCGGACATGTCCGGGCCCTACAAATCCATTCCACGCTGTCATTTTTGCCAGAATCCGCCCCCGCAAGGGGGCTTTTTCTATGCCCTCATCCACTTTACAGCGCGGAAAAACTATGGTATACTGAACGAGTTATTGAACAGTCAACAATATGCGGCGCTGCCGCACGCTCATAAAGGAGTTACTGCCATGATCCGTATTGTTACCGATTCCGCCGCCGATCTGACCGCGGCGGAGCTGAACGTCCCCGGCATCTTTGTTGTGCCGCTGTCCGTCACCTTTGCAGACGGCACCACCCAGCTCGATGACGGCACGATGACGAAGGATGAATTTTTCGTCCGTCTGGCAGAGGACAGCAAGCTGCCCCGTACAAGCCAGCCCAGCCCGGCCAGCTTTATGCAGGTGTATGAGGATGCCGCCGCAGCGGGGGATGAGGTCCTTGTGATCACCATTGGCCAGAAGCTGTCCGGCACCTACCAGTGCGCGCATCTGGCCGCCGCCGATGTCGGTCTGCAGGTGCATATCGTGGACTCTGAGGCGGCCTCGCAGGCTGAGGCGCTGCTTGTCCGTGAGGCGGTGCGCCTGCGCGATGAGGAGGGCCTGACGGCGGAGGAAATCGCCGCCGTGCTGGAGCAGTTCAAAAAGCGGGTGCGCATCGTCGCCGTGGTGGACAGCCTCAAGCATCTGCAGAAGGGCGGACGGCTGCCCGCCGCCGTTGCCATTGTGGGCGGCGCGCTCGGCATCAAGCCGGTGCTGGCCCTGCAGGATGGCGCTATCAAGCTGGTGGACAAGGGCCGCGGACGCCCCGGCGCGCTTGTCGCCATGTTCAAGCAGCTGGACGCGCTCGGCGGTATTGACCCGCGCTACGGCTATACGCTGCTCTACAGCGATAATAAGCAGCTTATTGCACCGGTACACCACTACATGCACCAGAATCTCCAACTGACCGGCGGCCGTGTGGCCCAGCTTGGCCCCACCATCGGCACCCATGTCGGTCCCGGCGTGGTCGGCGTGGTGTTTGTGGCGAAGGAGTAAACCTGTAAAATATAAAAAAGCAGGGGCGAGCAATGCCCGCCCCTGTAAGTTGAGCTTCTCCATTCGGAGAAGCTTTTTTATTTTCCGCTGAAAAACTTATTCAGTGCATACACCCCCAGCACGAGGACGCCGAGGACGAGGAAGATGCCGGCCATACCGGCGCAGAGCATCGAGAGGGTGACGGGAAGAAGTGCGGTTGACATGGGTTGACCTCCTTATACGCAGCTGCTCATAAGGGTCAGGATCAGGCCGCCGGCAATGACCGACGCGATCTGGCCCGAGACGTTGACACTGATCGAGTACATCAGCAGGAAATTCTGGTTGTCCTCAGCCAGGCCCATCTGGTTGACGACGCGCCCGCTCATCGGGAACGCAGAAATGCCTGCCGCGCCGATCATCGGGTTGATTTTTTTGCCCTCGGGCAGGAACAAATTCAACAGCTTGGCGAAGAAAACGCCGCCGGCGGTGTCAAAAATAAACGCGACCAGACCCAGCGCCAGGATCAGCAGTGTGTCGGGCCGGACGAATTTGTCGGCGGTCATCTGGCCCGCCACGGTCAGGCCCAGCACAATCGTGATAAGGTTCGCCAGTACGTTCTGCGCGGTCTCGGACAGGGCGTTCAGCACGCCGCACTCGCGCAGCAGGTTGCCGAACATGAGGAAGCCGACCAGCGCCACACTGGCGGGCGCGACAAGCCCGGCCAGCATAGTGACCACAATCGGGAACAAAATTTTGGTGGTTTTGCTGACGCTGCCCTTCTGGTACGGCATCCGAATCAGCCGCTCTTTTTTGGTCGTGCACAGGCGGATGACCGGCGGCTGCACGATGGGCACAAGCGCCATGTAGCTGTACGCCGCGACCATGATGGCACCCAGATATTTGCTGCCCAGAGTGTTCGCCACGAAGATAGCCGTCGGGCCGTCCGCCGCGCCGATGACCGCGATGGACGCCGCGTCGGGCAGGTCAAAGAACAGCCCCGCCAGCACGAGTGTGACAAAAATGCCGAACTGCGCCGCCGCACCGAACAGCATGAGCCACGGCTTTTCCAGCAGCGGGCCAAAATCGATCATGGCACCGATGCCGATGAACAGCAGCAGCGGGAACAGCTCATTAGACATACCGGCGTCAAAAAGCGCGCTGATGGGGCCGACGGTAGTCCCCTGCGTGATGGCCCCGGACAGCGGCAGATTGACAAGGATCGCGCCGAAGCCCATAGGCAGCAAGAGACTCGGCTCCATCTTTTTGGCGATGGCCAGGTAAATCAGCAGGCCGCCGATGACCCACATGACCACCATCTGCCATGTGAGATTGCCGAAGTTGGCGAACAGCCCGGCGAAGGTTTGCAGAAATTGCATGTATGATACCTCCCGTTTGTGGGCGGCAGGGTACAAAAAAGACCCCTGCCGCAGAAAAAGTCTGCGGCAAAAGTCTCAGTGTTCACAGTATGCCCCGGGGCGGCAGGCCACCCGTGGTGACGAAGCGATACGGCGCGCGGCAGGGGCGCGTCCCTTACTCCCTTTTACCTTGAGGGTATTATAACGCGGAAAAGGGGATTTTGCAAGAGAAATTTTGGAGGGATGCGGGGTGAAAAGAGGTGTAAAGCGGAAAAGGGTGTTAGCGTAAGGCTGCGGGCCGGGCATGCCCGGCCCCTACAGACTGCTATAAATGGGTGTGGCCGAGAGGGGCAAGGGAGGCACCCGTCCCCGGATTAGTAGACAGAAAAATACCCCACATGCTCCGGGTGGTTGTCCTCGACCAGCACGGTGAAGCCGCCGGGGTTGACCTCGGTGTTCTTGCCGAAGGCTTCCTCGGCAATCAGATGCGGGCCGCGGTTCAGGATGATCTCCGCCGTCTGGACAATGCCGACGCGGCGGTAGTGGAGAATATCCCCCTCGGCACGGACGATCTCGAGCCGCCCGCCGTCAAAGGCGTCGCAGCTGCGGCGCAGGGCGGCCAGCGTCTTGATCGGGCCGCGCAGCCGCTGCTCGGTGGAGTTCCAGTCAAAGAACGCACGGTTGAACGGGTCGCGGTAGCCCTGCATGGCGATCTCGTCGCCGTAGTAGACGCAGGGCACGCCGGGCAGCGTGAAGATCATCGCGTAGCCTAGCAGTTCCCTGCGGATGGCTTCGTCCATCTGACCGGAGGGAATGACCCGCTTGCTCTGCCAGTAGCGGTCGTGGCCGTTGCAGGGCTCGCCCGCAATCGCCGTGATGGCGCGCTCGGTGTCGTGGGTGGACAGGAAATTCATCGCACAGTTCAGCGCCGGGGCAGGGTAGTGCTCGCAGATCTGCATCAGAGCGTCAGCCACGGCGGTGACGTCCGCGCCGTGCAGGTAATCCAGCGTGGCGCTGCGGAACGGGTAGTTCATCACAGCGTCCAGACCGTGCCCGCGCAGGTAGGTGCGGCGGCGGCCAAGGCCTCCTTCGTCGTCGCATCTTCCCACACTTCGTCCCAGCAGCAGCTTGTCCTCGCCGTGGGATTTGACGGCAGCACGAATTTTTTCAATAAAATCGTCGGGCAGCTCGTCGGCTACGTCCAGCCGGAAGCCGGACGCGCCCAGATTCAGCCAGGTGTCGATGACGCCGCCCTTGCCGCAGATAAATTCCACGTAGGAGGGTGATTCCTCCTGCACCTCGGGCAGCGTCTCAAAGCCCCACCAGCTGCGGTAGCCGCAGGGATAGCCCGAGTCAAAGTCGTACCAGCTGCGGTAGGGAGAACTGCGGTCCCGGTACGCGCCGCCCGGGCCGTATCGGCCCTCGCGGTTGAAGTAGCGGGAATCCGACCCCGTGTGGCTGAACACGCCGTCCAGAATGATGCGGATGCCCTCCTTGGCTGCAGCGGCGCACAGGGCGCTGAACTCCTCGTTCGTGCCCAGCAGCGGGTCGGCCTTGAGGTAGTCCGCCGTGTTGTAGCGGTGGTTGGCGTGGGCCTCAAAAATCGGGTTCAGGTAGATGCAGGTCACGCCTAAATCGCGCAGGTACGGCAGCTTTTGTTGGATTCCCGCGAAGTCGCCGCCGTAATAGTCCATGTTCAGGTAGCCCTCGCTCTGCTCGGTGGGCCAGAAATACGGCTCGCCGGTCTTGTCGGCGCGGTAGATGCGGTCTGCAAACGGCATCGCTTTGTTAGGCTTTCCCTCGCAGAAGCGGTCCGGGAAAATCTGATACATCGTGCCGTTTTTCAGCCAGTCGGGAGTCTTGAAGTCCGGCTCGTAGACCGTCAGCTGCCAGTCCTGACCGTCAGTCCAGCTGAGCACACCCTCACCGCCCGGCGTGCGGTAGATGCGGCGGAAGTCGGTGTAGAGGTCAAAGTGATAAAAGTACAGCCCCGAGGTCGTCGGCGTGACGGTCAGTGCGAAGTGGTTGACCTTGGGTGTCTGGCCCGTGAACTCCATGCGGTAGTGGACGGGGTCCTCGCGGTCTTTCGTCAGCACCAGATGCGGGTCAACGTAGCCGAGGTCCTCCGGCACAGTCAGGTTGAAGGTCACAGGCTGACCGGCCTTCACCGCCCCGAACGGGGATTTGCAGGTGAGGTCGAGGCTGTTGTAGAATGTGTGGGACATGGAAGTCTCCCCTTTACGTTAGCGTAAAGCCTTCTCCCCTGGGGGAGAAGGTGGCCCGGAGGGACGGATGAGGGGGAGAGCCTGCCGCTATGGCCCGGCAAAAGGGCGGCAGGGCAGACTTGGCCCTCATCAGTCACCTTCGGTGACAGCTTCCCCCGATGGGGAAGCCTGCACAAAAAAGCCGTGCCCCGAACAGGGCACGGCAAAAATCAGATAACCAGATTATTTGACGGGAGTAGCGCCCCAGATGTCACGCGCATAGTCCATGATGGAACGGTCTGCACTGAAGATGCCTGCGTTGGAGATGTTCTTCAGGCTCATGTGGTTCCACTTCTGCTTGTCGCGGTACAGCTCCTGCAGGTCGTGCTGGGCACGGCGGTAGTCCTTGAAGTCCGCCATGACCATGTACGGGTCGGAGTTGCGCAGGTTGCTGGTGACCTCGTTGAAGTTCTCGCCGTTCCAGCCCTTCTCCAGGAAGTCCAGAACTGCCATCGCGGTGTTGTCGCCGTTGATGAAGGCGTTCGGGTGGTAGCCCATGCCCTTCAGCGCGTTGACCTC
>ENA-OQIL01000785-OQIL01000785.1-human-gut-metagenome-genome-assembly--contig:-NODE-785-length-10630-cov-13.149195_pt1 | contig 10630 bp, 7 predicted proteins | sample MGYA00242583_ERZ504748 | MGnify/ENA primary metagenome ERZ504748 (study PRJEB26092, sample SAMD00036191) | human gut metagenome | host: Homo sapiens | study: EMG produced TPA metagenomics assembly of...
AGCCCGTGTGGGGCGATGATTACTCCATCTGCTGCTGCGTGTCTGCCACCCAGACCGGCAAGGAGATGCAGTTCTTCGGTGCCCGCGCCAACCTGGCCAAGTGCCTGCTGTACGCCATCAACGGCGGTGTGGACGAGAAGAGCCACGAGCAGTGCGGCCCCAACTATGCCCCCATCACCAGCGAGTACCTGAACTACGACGAGGTGCTGCCCAAGTATGTCCAGATGCTGGACTGGCTGGCTGGCCTGTACGTCAATGTGCTGAACCTGATCCAGTATATGCACGACAAATACTACTATGAGGAAGCCGAGATGGCCCTTATCGACACCGACGTGCGCCGCACCTTTGCCACCGGCATTGCAGGCTTCTCCCACGTCATCGACTCCCTGAGCGCCATCAAGTACGCCAAGGTGAAGGTAGTGCGTGACGAGAGCGGCCTTGCCACCGGCTTTGAGACCGAGGGCGATTTCCCCAAGTACGGCAACGACGACGACCGCGCCGACGAGATCGGCGTGTGGCTGCTGCGCACCTTCCTGGAGATGATCAAGAAGCGCCACACCTACCGCAACTCCGAGGCTACCACCTCTATCCTGACCATCACCTCCAACGTGGTGTACGGCAAGTACACCGGCGCTCTGCCCGATGGCCGTGCCGCATTCACCCCGTTTGCTCCCGGTGCAAACCCCAGCTACGGCGCAGAGCAGAACGGCCTGCTGGCTTCGCTGAATTCCGTGGCAAAGCTGCCCTACCACTGGGCACTGGACGGCATCTCCAACACCCAGACCATCAACCCGGACGCTCTGGGCCACAGCGAAGGCGAGCGGGTGGAGAATCTGGTACAGGTCATGGACGGCTACTTCGATCAGGGCGCACACCACCTGAACGTGAACGTCTTTGGCAAGGAGAAGCTGCTGGATGCCATGGAGCACCCCGAGAAGGAGGAGTACGCCAACTTCACCATCCGCGTCTCCGGCTACGCCGTCAAGTTCATCGACCTGACCCGCGAGCAGCAGATGGACGTTATCTCCCGCACCTGCCATGCAGCCCTGTAACCCCATCGGCTATGTCCACTCGCTGGAATCCTTCGGCTCTGTGGACGGCCCCGGTGTGCGCTTTGTGGTGTTTTTGCAGGGGTGTGCCCTGCGGTGCAAATACTGCCACAACCCGGAAACGTGGGCTGCGGAGGGCGGCGAGGAATGGACGGTGGAAAAGCTGTTCCAGCGGGTCTACCGCTACCGCAACTACTGGGGCAAAAAGGGCGGCATCACGGTCAGCGGCGGTGAACCGCTGCGCCAGATGGAGTTCCTGACGGCATTCTTCGAGCTGGCCCGCTCCAAAGGCGTGCACACGGCTCTGGATACTGCCGGGCAGCCCTTCCGGCCCGATGACCCGGATTATCTGGCCGGTTTCGACCGGCTGATGAAGTCCACCAGTCTGGTCATTCTCGACCTGAAGGAGATCGACCCGGAACGCCACCGGCAGCTCACCGGCAAAGACAATGCCAACATCCTTGCGATGGCGCGGCATATTTCTGACCTCGGCATCCCGCTGTGGATCCGGCATGTGCTGGTGCCCGGCCTGACCGACGACGAGGAGGGCCTGCGCAGGACCGCAGACTTTATCCGCAGCCTGAAAACGGTGCAGCGGGTGGAGGTACTGCCCTACCACACGCTGGGCCTGTTCAAGTGGCAGAAGCTGGGCATCCCTTATCCACTGCCGGACGCCGTGCCGCCCACAGCGGAGCAGGTGAAGCGTGCAGAAGAACTGCTGGAAGTGAGCAGGTATCCCGGCTAAGCTCCTGATTTGAAAAACGACCGTTTCCGGTGTGCAGAATGCGCCGGGAGCGGTCGTTTTTTCTTGACTTCCCTTCTGTACACCGTTATAATGAAAAAAGTAAAAAAGGAGAAACAGCCATGCAGATTTTCAATACGCTGACCCGCCAGAAAGAAGAATTCGTGCCGCAGGTGCCCGGTGAATACCGCATCTATGTCTGCGGCCCTACCGTTTATAACTATATCCACATCGGCAACGCCCGCCCGCTGATCGTGTTCGATACCCTGCGCCGCTACCTTGAGTACCGCGGCAACAAGGTGTTCTATGTTTCCAACATCACCGATATCGACGACAAGCTCATTAAGAAGGGACAGGAAGAGGGCACCTCCATGAAGGAGGTCGCTCAGCGCTTTGAGGCCGAGTACCTGAAGGATGCCGCCGGTCTGAACTGCGAAAAGCCCACCGTGCAGCCCCGGGCTACCGAGCACATCCAGCAGATCCTGGATATCGTGAAGGATCTGATCGACTCCGGCCACGCTTATGTTGCCAAGAACGGCGATGTGTACTTCCGGGTGAAGAGCGATCCCGAGTACGGCAAGCTGAGCCATTTGAAGCTGGACGATCTGGAGAGCGGCAACCGTGAGCTGCGCAGCCAGATGGACGACGACCTGAAGGAGGACCCCGCAGACTTTGCCGTGTGGAAGGCCGCAAAGCCCGGTGAACCTGGCATGGGACGAGCCCTACGGCATGGGCCGTCCGGGCTGGCATATCGAGTGCAGCGCCATGAGCCGCACCCATCTGGGCAAGACCATCGATCTGCACTGCGGCGGTCAGGATCTGATCTTCCCCCACCACGAGAATGAGATCGCACAGAGCGAGTGCGCCAACGGCTGCACCTTTGCCCGCTACTGGATGCACAACGGCTTCATCAACGTGGACAATCAGAAGATGTCCAAGAGCCTGCACAACTTCTTCACCGTGCGGGACGTGGCGGATGTCTACGGCTACGAACCCATCCGCTATTTCATGCTGACCGCAGGCTACCGGATGCCCCTGAACTACACCGTGGACCTCATTGAAAGCTGCAAGAACAGCCTGGAGCGCCTGTACACCTGCCGCGAGAATCTGGATTTTGCCCTGACCAAGGACACCTTTGGCACCGACGAGACCCTGAAGGAAAAGGTTGCCGAGGCCCGCACCAAGTTCTGCACTGCCATGGACGATGACCTGAACACCCCGGATGCACTGGCTGCCGTGTTCGATCTGGTCAAGGAGATCAACACGCTGTCGGCTGTTTCCTCCAAGGATGCCCTGCAGACCGCCGCCGCTGCGTTCGACGAGATCACCGGCGTACTGGGCCTGCTGTACAACCGCAAGAAGGACGAGGTGCCCGCCGAGGTGACTGAGCTGGTAGAGAAGCGTGCCGCCGCCAAGAAGGCCAAGGACTGGGCCACTGCCGATGCCATCCGTGCACAGCTGACCGAACTGGGCTGGGCGGTCAAGGATACCGCACAGGGCCCGCAGCTGAGCAAGCTCTAAATTAAAGTAAAGCTATTCGCGGCATGTTGCGGATGGCTTTACTTTTTTGCACGCATTTGCCATAATAAGGAAGAAGATCAGCTTTGCGGAGGGAACAGCAATGAAGGTCATGGTTTTTGACGTAGGAGGCACCGAGATCAAATATTCGGTCATGGACGAGCAGATGAACCGTTTCGATGCCGGTTCCGTGCCCACGCCGCAGGATACGCAGGAGCATTTTCTCGACACAATATACGCTCTGTATGCACCGCATAAGGATGAAGTGGACGGTATCGCCATGGCGCTGCCCGGCTTTGTGGATGCCAACACCGGCTATGTCTCCAACGGCGGGGCACTTCTGTACAACACCGGCACGCAGGTGGGGCAGCTGGTGCGCGAAAGATGCGGCTGCCGTGTCACGCTGGAAAACGACGGCAAGGCTGCAGCCATTGCAGAGCTGCGGGCCGGTGCCTTGCAGGGCTGCTGCAATGCGGCAGTGTTTATCATCGGCACCGGCGTGGGCGGCGGCATCATTGCCAATGGCCAGCTGGTGCGCGGCGTTCACTTTACCGCCGGAGAGTACAGCTTTGTGAACACCAACGCCGACGAGTGGGAGAATACCGAAAAAACCATGGCCTGCCAGTGCAGCACCAAATACCTGCTCAAGTGGTATCGTGCCCGCAAGGGCCTGCCCGCCGATGCCCCCATGAACGGTAAACTCTTTTTTGATGCCGCCAATGCCGCCGAGCCGGAAGCGCTGGAAGTGCTGGAACGGTTCTGCAGGATGGTGGCCGTGCAGATCTACAACCTGACCGTATTGCTGGATGTGGAGAAGGTAGCCATCGGCGGCGGCATCAGCAAGCAGCCGCTGCTGCTGGACGATCTGCGCCGGGTATATGCCGGGCTGTTTGCTTCCCGTGGGGAATCACCCTACATGATCGGTCTGCCCCGCTGCGAGATCGTGCCCTGCCATTTCAGCAGCGAAGCCAATCAGGTGGGAGCATTGTATACCTATCTGCAGGCGGAAAGCAAAACCATTTAATGGCTTCCGCTTCGCTCTAGCCATATTCAGCGGAACAATTATTTTTACAAAGCAAACTCCGGCAGACTGCGGTCTGCCGGAGTTTGCATTTTCACAGGATAGGGCCGTATTGGAAAACGGCATCCTCCCTTAGATTTACTTATTGGTCAGCCGGTTGAAGTGCGGCTTTTCGTCTTCTTCCTTCTTCGGTTCCGGCTTTTCCGCCGGGGTCAGGCGCACCTCGGTCACGCGGCGCTTGGCCGTGCGGGTAACGACACCGTCGTACTCGCCCAGCGTGAACCGGTCGCCCACCTTGGGCAGATGGCAGGTTTTTTCCTGCACCAGACCGTTCACCGTATTGGAATCGATATCTTCATCCTCCGGCAGGCCCAGCCTCTCATACAGGTCGTCCACACCGGCACTGCCCAGCACGATCCAGCTGCCGTCCGACTGCCTGCGGAAGTCCTCGGTCGCTTCGTCGTGCTCGTCCCAGATCTCGCCTACCAGCTCTTCCAGAATGTCTTCCAGCGTGATGATGCCCTCGGTACCGCCGTACTCGTCCACCACCACCGCCATGTGATGGTGCTGCTCGCGCAGGGTGCGCAACAGCTGGGAGATCTGGGTGGAGCCGGTGGTATAAAGGGTGGGCTTCACAAGGTCTTCCAGCGTGGTATCCTTGCGCAGACGGCCAAGGTAAAAGTCCTTTTCATGTACCACACCGATGATGTTGTCAATGGTGCCGTGGTAGACGGGCAGACGGGAATATCCCGATTCCGCAAAGGTATCGGCCACCTCATCCAGCGAGAGATCGTCCTCCACCGCGATCACATCCACGCGGGGCGTGAGGATCTCCTCCACCTCCACATCGTCGAACTCAATGGCGCTGCGGATGAGCTGGCTTTCCCGGTCGGTCAGCTCGCCGTCGTTCTCGGCCTCGCTGACCATGGTCATCAGCTCACCCTCAGTGATGGTGTCCTCCTCGGTGCTGCGGATGAAATGCCCCAGCAGGCGCTTCCACTGGCTGAACAGCCAGGTCAGCGGGGTGAACAGGATCATGAGCAGGTTCAAAAAGGGCGAAACCGCCGTGGCAACCGTCTCCGGCATCTCCTTTGCAAGGCTCTTGGGGGTCACCTCACCAAAGATCAGAACCACAATGGTCAGCACGAAGGTGGACACCGTCGCGCCCCGCTCCGGGTCCAGCAGGCGGGTGAACAGCACTGTGCCAATGGATGCTGCGGCAATGTTGACGATATTGTTGCCGATGAGGATGGTGGAGAGCAGCTTGTCGTACTTTTCCGACATAGCCAGCACGCGGGCTGCTGCCGAATCGCCGTCCTCGGCGCGGCTTTTCAGGCGGATCTGATTCAGGGAAGAAAATGCGGTCTCAGAGGCGGAGAAAAAGGCGGAAAATGCCACCAGAATGATCAGCGCCGCCAAAAGCGTAATACTGCCATCGTCCATAAAAAGGGAAATCACACTCAACTTTCTGTTTTTGTTTGAACCCTCTCAGGCATCGCTACGCGATGCCAGCTCCCCCGAAGGGGGGAGCTTTTTTCTGTGCGCCCGCAGCCAGCCCCTTCCACGCAGAAGGTGCTGCTGCCCGGGATATCGCACACTGGCGCAACGCGCCTGAGAGAGTTTTGGGATAAATGTTCTTACATACAAAAATGTGCTCCCCATCGTTGCTGTTCCGCGATGAAAAGCACATCAATGTTATTTGTAATCATACCATATTCTGTACGGTGGTGCAAGCTTTCTTGCCGCAAAGTCCGTACAGAACAGGTAAAATTTACATTATCGCAGGGTCAAAGCGCCATTCTCGCAGTCTACCGTCAGGGTGTTGCCCTCGGTATAGCTGCCCTGAATGATGGCCTTGGCGATCAGGGTCTCCACGCGGCTCTGGATGAACCGCTTGATGGGACGTGCACCATAGACGCTGTCGTAAGCAGAATCGATGATGAAGTCCTTGGCGGCGGTGGTGACCTCCAGCTTGAGGTGCTTGCCCTCGTCCATGCGCTTGCGCAGATCCTGCAGCTGCAGATCCACGATCTTGCGCATCTCGTCCTTGGTCAGGCTCTTGTAGTAGACGATCTCATCCAGACGGTTCAGAAATTCGGGGCGGAACTTGCTCTTCAGCAGTTGGTCGATCTGGTGCTTTGCTTCCTCGCTCAGCTCGTTGGAGCCGTTGGCACGGCGCTGCTCCAGATCGTTCAGGATGATGTCGCTGCCCAGATTGGAGGTGAGGATGATGACCGTGTTCTTGAAGTCCACGGTGCGGCCCTGACTGTCGGTGATGCGGCCATCGTCCAGCACCTGCAGCAGGATGTTGAACACATCGGGGTGGGCTTTTTCCACCTCATCGAACAGCACCACGCTGTAGGGCTTGCGGCGCACAGCCTCGGTCAGCTGGCCGCCCTCTTCATAACCGACATATCCCGGAGGCGCGCCGATCAGGCGGCTGACGCTGAACTTCTCCATATATTCGGTCATATCGATACGCACCATGTTGCGCTCGTCGTCAAACAGAGCCTGTGCCAGCGCCTTGGCAAGCTCGGTCTTGCCCACGCCGGTAGGGCCGAGGAAGAGGAAGCTGCCGATGGGGCGGTTGGGGTTGGCGATACCGGCGCGGCTGCGCAGAATGGCCTCGCTCACCTTGGTCACAGCCTCGTCCTGCCCGATGACCCGCTGGTGCAGCACATCGTCCAGATGCAGCAGTTTCTCGCGCTCGCCCTCCACCAGCTTCTCCACCGGGATGCCGGTCCAGCGTGCCACGATGCGGGCGATCTCCTCGTCGGTCACGCGGTCACGCAACAGGCTGTCCTCCTTCTTGGCGGCAGCCACCTTTTCCTCTTCAGCCAGCTGTTTTTGCAGCTGGGGCAGCTTGCCGTACTTCAGCTCGGCGGCCTTGTTCAGGTCGTACTCGCGCTGGGCTTTCTCGATGGCGGCATTGGTCTGCTCGATCTGCTCACGCAGGCTCTGCACCTTGCCAATGGCGTTCTTCTCGTTCTCCCACTTTGCCTTCATGCTGCGGAACTTATCCTGCAATTCGGCAAGTTCCTTTTCCAGATCCTTCAAACGGCTTTGGCTCAGAGCATCGGTCTCCTTTTTCAGGCTCACCTGCTCGATCTGCAGCTGGGTGATGCGGTGTGCCAGATCGTCCATCTCGCTGGGCATACTGTCCATCTCAGTCTTGATCATGGCGCAGGCTTCATCCACAAGGTCGATGGCCTTATCCGGCAGGAAGCGGTCGGTGATATAGCGGTCGGAAAGGGTGGCAGCGGCGATCAGGGCGCTATCGTTGATCTTTACGCCGTGGAACACCTCGTACCGTTCCTTCAGGCCGCGCAGAATGGAGATGGTATCCTCTACGGTAGGCTCATCCACCTGCACCGGCTGGAACCGGCGCTCCAGTGCGGGGTCTTTTTCAATATACTGGCGATACTCGTCCAGCGTGGTCGCGCCGATGCAGTGCAGCTCGCCCCGGGCCAGCATGGGCTTGAGCAGGTTGCCTGCGTCCATGGCACCGTCGGTCTTACCGGCACCCACGATGGTGTGCAGCTCATCGATGAAGAGGATGATTTTGCCCTCGCTCTTCTTCACCTCATTCAGCACGCTCTTCAAGCGCTCCTCGAACTCGCCGCGGTACTTTGCACCGGCCACCAGAGCGCCCATGTCCAAGCTGAACACGGTGCGATTCTTCAGGTTTTCGGGCACATCGCCGCGCACGATGCGCTGCGCCAGACCCTCGGCGATGGCAGTTTTACCAACGCCGGGCTCGCCGATGAGGCAGGGGTTGTTTTTGGTCTTACGGGACAGGATACGGATCACATTGCGGATCTCCTGATCTCGACCAATGACGGGGTCCAGCTTCTGCTTGCGGGCAAGCTCCACCAGATCCTGACCGTACTTCTGCAGTGCGTTGTAGGTGTCCTCCGGGTTATCGGTGGTCACCCGCTGGTTGCCGCGCACGGCGGTAAGCTGCTGTAAAAAGGCGTCCTTTTTCAGGTTGAAGGCGCGGAACAGCTCACTGGTGGTCTGGTCCTGCTCATCCAGCAGACCAAGGAACAGATGCTCCACGCTGATGAAGTCGTCCTTCATGGCCTTGGCTTCGCGGGCGGCGGCGCTGAGCACCTTATCGGTTGCCTGCGAGATATAGACCTTATCGGGGTCGCGGCCGGAACCGGACACCCGGGGCAGCGCGGACAGCTTTTCCGCCACGGCGGCCGCAAAGCTGCCGGGGTCAACATTCAGCTTTTGCAGCAGCTGGGGAATCAGGCCGTTTTCCTGCGCAGCCAGTGCGTGCAGCAGGTGGGCGGGCTCCAGCGCGTTATGCTGGTACTCTACAGCCAGCTGCTGGGCTGCCTGCAAAGCCTCAAGGGTCTTTTGGGTATATTGATTGGTATTCATAAAGTCAAGCCTCCATTCGTACCGGAAGGTTTATTTTAGCGGACGGATAAGTTCTTTGCTAACAGCTCCGTGCCCGGCGGCGGCAGAGCCGTGATTGAATTGTATAGAAGTTCTTCTTCATGGTTTTGCACACCTCCCGCGGAGCAGTTTGTTTTGTTTTTAGCACTCTATCTGCTCGACTGCTAAAAATATACTCCTATCCACCTACTTTGTCAATAGGGTTCACAAAAAGTTTGCAGAATAGACGCAAAACCATGCTTTTTGTTTTAGCACGGGATGCTTGAGCAATGTTTTATAAGCGCCTCCGGCTCGCCCCTTGCGGGGCAACCGCCGGAGATGCGCAGTCGTGCTCCCCTGTTCTCCGGGAAAGAGGCAGCAAAAAACGGCTCTGCCGAAGCAGAGCCGTAAAGTTGCATCTGAAATATAATCAGCGCTTGGAGAACTGGGGAGCATCGCTGGCAGGGCTGCGCCCTGCACGCGATGCTTGAGCAAAGATTTTGAGCGCCTCCGGCTCGCCCCTTGCGGGGCAACCGCCGGAGATGCGCAGTCGTGCTCCCCTGTTCTCCGGAAAAGTGGGCAGCAAAAAACGGCTCTGCCGAAGCAGAGCCGTAAAAGTGCATACTGAGATAAATCAGCGCTTGGAGAACTGGGGAGCATCGCTGGCAGGGCTGCGCCCTGCACGCGATGCTTGAGCAAAGATCAATAAGCGCCTCCGGCTCGCCCCTTGCGGGGCAACCGCCGGAGATGCGCAGTCGTGCTCCCCAGTTCTCCAGAAAAGTGGGCAGCAAAAAACGGCTCTGCCGAAGCAGAGCCGTAAAAGTGCATACTGAGATAAATCAGCGCTTGGAGAACTGGGGAGCACGACGTGCAGCCTTCAGACCTGGTTAAACATCTCTATGGTGCGTTTTTCCTTGATATTACGGGCTTTTTTCGCATTTTCTGTTGTCGGTTGTCCTATTCCTTAACCATAGAAATCGGTAATTTTTCATCAAGATTCCCTTGGTTCAAAGCATCATTCACTACCTCGAAAAGTTCCTCTGGTTTATTATACTTGACTCTCGCGTAAATGTCCATAGTTGTCTTGCTGTTTTCATGCCCAGCTAGATACTGAACTGTCTTGGGATCAACGCCCGCATAGAGCAGATTCGTGATGTAGGTATGCCGCAACAAGTGCGGTGTTACATCGAAATCCAGGGTATAGCGAATCTTGGGATTGTTCCTCTGCGTTGTTCCTAATGTCGGCTTGACGGTATATTTGATGCTCTGTCCATTCACATATTTATAGTAGGTTCTCTCTTTCACAGAACGAACAACTACATACTGCCAAACTCTCGTAAACTGTGAATAAGAAAGTGGCAGCCCTTTGCTATCAGCAATCACATACTCCGATATTGAATTTGCTTTTGCTTCGTGTAAACAGTCCGCCAGACACTTCGGAATAGGAATATCCCTTTTTGCTGCCGGAGTCTTTAGAATTGTGGAAATCACAGGTCTGTTATGCTCTGACCTCCATGCTCTCCGCACAGATATGTACGGGGATTCGTACATCCAAAAATACACACTCCCATTGCAATGCAAGAATTTCTTCCCGACGTAGACGGCATACAAGCCTATCATAATAAAGAGATACGGCGGTAGTCCTTTCACCGTATCCAGCAGAACCGCAACCTGCTGGTCAGTTAAGGCATCTTTCTTTTTCGATGCTTTTCCGCCCTTTGCTGAAATTCCAACGCATGGATTATGGGTTATTAGCTGACTGCGCTCTGCCGAATAGAAAACACACTTGATCAACATATTTACCGTAGCGTATAATCCTTCCGACCTTTTTTGACAGTGGAACAAGTGCCAGGCGAATATCATCCGCAGTTACTTCTTCCATATACATATCTCCCAGAGGCTTGATGACGTAGT
>ENA-OQIL01000786-OQIL01000786.1-human-gut-metagenome-genome-assembly--contig:-NODE-786-length-10619-cov-2.320435_pt1 | contig 10619 bp, 17 predicted proteins | sample MGYA00242583_ERZ504748 | MGnify/ENA primary metagenome ERZ504748 (study PRJEB26092, sample SAMD00036191) | human gut metagenome | host: Homo sapiens | study: EMG produced TPA metagenomics assembly of...
ACATCGTCGTTTGTGACGATAAAGTCCCGCCGTTCCACCTCATACCCCCAGAACTAGACGAAACCTGACGCCGCACCGCTTTCCGGCATCTTGCTCAGATACAACTTTTCCAGTTTGTCTTCATTCTGGGGAAACACGCCCTCCGCGCCACTTCTGGAAGCTGTTTGACCAGGTGCGGCGGAGAAGCTGGCACTACTGGATATTCTACCCCAGGTGTGGAAATCGGGGAGTATGTAGGCAGAGGAGAGTAGGTGCAGCACAGCAGAACAAAAAGCTGACAACACCGTTTGACTATTTTGAGATGTTGGCGGAGATTAATGGGAGACCGTATATTGTGTCTTTTGACGTGGAAGTATTTTTCGAACGTGAACAATTACCGAACCTACCGGATCAATAAAATAGAGCTGTTTTCTGCCACAGATGTTGACACGGGTCGAGATCCCGCTGCAGGTGGGCAAGAAACAGCTCCGGTTGAGGGTCGCGTCCCCTCAACGTTGATTCTACGATGCTACCCGGGGCGGAAGATGTCAATTCAGGGGAGAAATTGCGGCCCGGCACATAGGGTGGTACGATAGAAGCAACAGATGGACGGGAGGGCGAGCCTATGGATCCGAAGTTCAAACAGATGCGGGAGACCTTCTATGGGAAGGTTGAAGAGCCAAAGCCCCAAACGCGGAAAGAATCCAAACGATTTCGGATGAGACTGGAGGAATTAGCTGCCCAACCCATGACCAAGGAGCGGATTCAGGAACTCACTCGGGATGGGCAGGAGGACGTCTGATTGACTATCCAGGCAGAACTGGAGTGGATAGCCGGGGAGATCCGACAAAAGGAGTAGGCTATCGGGTTCGCAAAGGGAGGATGACCGGGGAGAGGTCTCGTCTCGCTGATTTCAGATTCGATAAATTTGTCCGCAGCGCAAAGTCCTTTGTTGACGAGGATAGCTGCAATGGGCGCGGCCAGTGTGCCGGAGACTGCCAGGCGTCCGCTATTTTTCTTCGGGGTTGGAAAGCGGTATGGACAGCCCAATGCCTCCGGCGGATGCATGGAAGCATCTATCGGAGAAGTCATTTCGTCTTTGCTGGTCATTCGCGAGGCCTGTATTTTCCCAATATAGAAAGCAGAGCAGATCCCGGACAGGATCTGCTCTATGCTTTATATTGCGGGGAAGTGCTGAAACGGAACCAGATTATTCGGGCAGTTCCAGTTCTTCCACCCAGGCTGCTGCTTCTTCTTGGGGTGTGCTGCCGTCAAAACGCTGTCCCGGCAGCCAGTTGGCGTCAGGGACAAGGGCACGGAGAGACTCGGCGCTGGAGCCGATACCGCTGGAGCCGGAGGTGCAGAAGGGCACGATAGTCACCTCGTCAAAATCATAGCTCTCCAGAAAGGTATATATGATCTTCGGTGCCTGACCCCACCAGATGGGGTAACCCAAGAATACCGCATCATAGTCCTCTGGGTGTTCCAGCGTTCCAGTTATGGCGGGCCGGGCATCGGGGTCGTTTTGTTCCCGGTTGGCCCGGCAGTTGTCGTTGTTGTAATTGAGATCGTCATCTGTGTAGGGTTCTTCCGGGACAATCTCATAGAGGTCGGCGTTCAGAATGGTTTGGATATACTGGGCGATATGCTCCGTATTGCCGGTGGCGGAGAAGTAAGCTACCAGCACACGGGGGGGCTCAGCTGCGGCAGGTTCACGTTCGTCCGGCGTGGAGGAAGTTCCGCTTTCAGACAGAAGTTCCTTCTGGTCAGACGGGGAGGGAGCGGAGGCGCTTTGGTCCGCCATCCCGCCGCACGCTGTCAGGGTACAGAGCAGTGTCAAAGCAGTCAGAGCAGCAAAGATTTGTTTCATTCCTTCTTGCCTCCTTGGCCTTTTCGGATCTCATGGCGCAGGTAATCCAGCCGCTGAAGCTGGCGCTCCTTGAAATGGATTTCTTCCAGGGCGGCACTGCGCTTTTTTTCCAGCATGTTGAGCCGCTGGGCTGCCGTATGATCTCCTTCCAGCAGGAGGCGCATATAGGCCTCCACTTCCTCTGCGGTAAATCCAATGTCGTGGAGAGTCATGATGGTACTCAGCCGTTCCAGGTCGGCATCGTCATATTGCCAATCGCCCATCACATTTTTTACCGCGCCGCACAGACCCCAACGCCGGTATTCCTGCAGAATGTGCATGGGGATATGATAGCGCTCGCTCGCCTCCTGCATGGTCATGTCGAAGCCTCCAAATAAAAAATGTGGGCGTCCGTTCTCGGATACCCACATTCTAAGATGGTTCTTTCGCAATGTCTAATGCTTATTTTCTTTCTCTTGATATGCCTGTTGGACATTTTTGATGTGCTGGTGGAAGGCCTCCATAGCGGGAGTCAATACCTGATCCTTTTTCCAGACCAGCACCGTTCCCGTCTCCATGGCCGGAGAAAGGGGCAGGAACCGGAGACCGTCAAAGGCCAGGTTCAGGTCAAAGCCCAGCGCCGCTCCCACACCGCAGCGCACCATATTGGCGGCATTGAGGATCAGGTTAAAGGTAGCGGCAATCTGCAGATGATCCCAATGATCTCCAAACCAACTGGCCAGCTCCTGCTGGACGCCTTCCCGCCCGCTGACCAGCAGGGGAGCCGATTCCAGGTCCTGCGGCGTGACTGCGCCCAGTTCAGCCAGGGGGGAGTCTGTCCGAACCAACACACCCCAGCGGTCCTTCTCCTGCATTCGGCAGAAAGCATATTTGCCCACGTCCACCGGCTCAGTCAGCAGTCCCATGTCCAGAAGCCCCATATCCAGCCGTTCTTTCACATCGTCGGCGTTGGCGCTGAAGATCCGGAAGGTGACCTTGGGATAGTGTTCCCGAAAGGTGCGGATGGCCTGGGAAAGGAAGGTCATGCTGCGGGTTTCACCTGCGCCGATGGCGATTTCCCCTATCAGTTCTGTCTCCCGGGCGGCAAATTCCCGGGCTGTTTTGTCCGCCAAGTCCACTAGTTCCTGCGCGCGGCGGCGCAGCAGCATTCCCTCATCGGTGAGCACGATATGGTAGCGGCTGCGGTGAAAGAGCTGTACCCCCAGCTCTTCCTCCAACTGCATCAGCTGCCGCGACAGGGTGGGCTGGGTCAGATGGAGCAGGGCAGCGGCCTTGGTGATGTTCTCCTCCCGGGCTACTGCCAGAAAATATCTCAAAACACGAAGTTCCATGGCCATTCCTCCTCATTTTATCCTACCATTCTCATCTCGTGTCCGCAAGATAAAAATGCTTTTACAGAATAGCTGTAAATAGAAAATGAGTATTTTACATTTCTGGACGTTGGATTTACAATAAAGCCAGAAAATGCGTAAGGAGGTTGTTCGTATGAACGCATTGGTTGCATATTTTTCCGCTACCGGCACCACCGCCAAGGCGGCAAAGGCTCTGGCAAACGCTGTGGGCGGAGAGCTTTATGAGATCAAACCCGCTGTGCCCTATACCAGTGCCGACCTGAACTGGATGGACAAGAACTCCCGCTCCAGTGTGGAGATGAAGGACGCCCATTCCCGTCCTGCTTTGGCTGACACCGATGCTCCGGTGGCCGGACACGATGTGATCTTCCTGGGATTCCCCGTGTGGTGGTATGTGGCCCCCACCATTCTCAACACCTTCCTGGAGGCCTATGATTTCACCGGCAAAACCATCGTCCTTTTCGCCACCTCCGGCGGCAGTGGTTTGGGCAAGGCGGCTTCCGGACTGCGTGTCAGCGCCCCCGGCGCCAAGATCATGGACGGTCGGATGCTCAATGGCCGTCTGGACGAGGCGGAACTGCGGACCTGGGCAGAAGGGCTGAAGCTGTGATGCATCCCGGATCTTGAAAAAATGTGGAGTGTCCCAATGGACACTCCACATTTTTATAGCACTCTTTGCAGATACACCATGTCCACCAACGGAACCCCGCACTCATAGATCGGGTGGTCGTAGTGATCGGTGAAAAAGTTCTTGACCAGATGATGCCGACGAAAGCCGCAGGATTCATAAAATGGAATGGTGGATGGGCTGTCCCCGGTGCCAACCTGCAGCGCGGTATACTGTCCTGTATAGGTTCGGACGAGGAAATCGATCAGTGCTTTTCCATAGCCTTTGCCCTGGCAGTCTGGTTGAACGGCAATGTTTTTCAGTTCCAGCACGCCGTCACCCTCGTCGGTTACCACGCATTCGGCTCTGATTCCGTCATCTTCCAGCACATACATGGTCCCGCGCTCCAGATAGCGGTCGATCATATCCTCCTGCTCGTCCGCCAGCAACAGCAACTCCAGATGCTGTTTTTATCCTTCTCAACCTTTCTAATTTCCATGGGCGTACCTTACTGTTTCAAAAGCCGTTTCAGCGCGGCGGCGTCCAGCAGATTCACGGTCACGAATTTACCTCCATAAAACACCGCCCAGTTGTTGAACACGCAGGGAAGAGCCTTTGCTTTTTCCAGCGTGTCCACCGGGATGAGGGTATAGGGTGCCTCCAGTTCCTGACATGTCTTGCGCACCAGTTCCACGCTTTGATGGATGTAGGGACACTGGGGACTATAGTAGATGGTCAGCTCCTGGCGTTCAATCTCCAGCCGCTTGGCGTTTTCTGCAAAGCGGGGGGTCGTCCCGTCAAAGGAGAGTGCCAGCAGCCGGTAACCATCCGGAGTGGTGTCCACCGTTTCAAACCCATACGCTTCGGCGAAGGCCTGGTCCGAGAGCCAGGCCTTTTGCTTTTCTGCTCCCAGCATGCACACGCCGGACTTCCCCTTGGCTTTGGCGTCGGCCAGGCAATACTCCATCAGCTGCCTGCCGTAGCCCTTGCCTTTGAATTCCCCGGTAACCCACAGGCAGTAGAGATAGAAATAGTTTTCGCCCGCCACCGGCACCCAGGCCGTCTCCAGAGGAGCGTACTCGATGAATACCACGCCTTTGGCGTCCAGCTTGCGGAACACATGACCTTCACGCAGCCGCTCCCTGAGCCAGGCCCGCTTGGCCTCTACGCCGGGGTGGGGTTTTTTGCTGCGAATGATGCAGCACAGGTGTTCCTGATCCAGATTTTCTTCCGTCAGATTGAGAAATTGCTCGCTCATTGCATATCACCGCTTTTCATAAATCAGATCCACAATCCCGTTCCAATGTTCCGTTTTCACCAGATGCAGCGGCAGTTCCCGAGAAAGCTCCGGAAACAGCCGTACGCCTTTGCCCAGTACGGTGGGGATAATCGACAGCCACAGCTGATCGATGCGGTTCTCTTTCAACAGCTGTCCGGCCACGGACGCACCGCCGCAGATCCAGACATTGCCTCCATGCTCCGCCTTCAGCTTGTCCGCCAGGATCGGCAGCTCCTCATTCCAGAAGGAAATGCCTTTCCGATCCGCTTCCTGCCGGTGGGTCACCACATAACAGGGGCGGCCCTCATAGGGCCAGATGTCCGGAGAGAGCTCCGTGATCAGCTGGTGATAGGTGGTCCAGCCCATAACAATGGCGTCTACCGTGTCCAAAAAGGCCGGGTAACTGCCGGGAGCGTCCGGCTCACTGCCGTCACCCGTCAGCCAACGCACACCGCCTTGTTTATCCGCAAGATATCCCGTCTAGGCTTACAGCGAGATATAATACGATTTTTCCCATGACAATCCCCCTCCGTTGCCACTATTGTACCCAAGCACCCTGAAAAGAACAAGACAAAAAGGAACATGAACAGACAGTTGTCCGGTTCCTGTGCTATAATACGAAAAAAACAGGAAAGGCGGTCCAGCCTATGAAGATGGAGCGGCTCATCGGCATTTTGTCCATTTTGCTCCAGCAGGAGAAGGTTACCGCCCCGGCGTTGGCGGAGCAGTTCGAGGTGTCCCGCCGGACCATCCAGCGGGATATTGAATCCCTGTGCCGGGCGGGTATCCCCATCTCCACCACCCAGGGGGCAGGCGGCGGAATTTCCATCATGGAGGGATACCGGGTGGATCGTACGGTGCTCACCGATCCGGAGATGCAGGCGATCCTGGCAGGGCTGCGCAGCTTGGACAGTGTCAGCGGGAACCGGCGCTATGCCCAGCTGATGGAGAAGCTGTCCGCGGGGACAGGCGGATTGGTGCCCGGCGGGGCCCACATGCTCATTGACCTCTCCTCCTGGTACAAGACCAGCCTGCCGCCGAAGATCGAGTGCATTCAGCGGGCCATCGAGCAGCACCGTGCCATCCGGCCTTTACCCTACTTTTTCCCCCCCAAGGGGGGAGTCGGTGCGCCACCGTGGAGCCCTATTACCTGGTGTTCCACTGGTCCACGTGGTATGTGTGGGGGCTGGTGCCGGAGCCGCAAGGATTTCCGCCTGTTCAAACTCAACCGCATGACGGAGCTCACCACCGGTGAACCCTTTGCGCCCCGGTCCGCACTTTGCCCGACCTGGAACCGGAGAGGGTCTTTCCAGTAAAATACCAGGTCACGGTCCTCTTTGATCCCACCTGCCGCTGGCGGCTGGTGGAGGAGTATGGAGCGGACCGCTTCACGGTGGACCCGGACGGGCGGCTGCGCTTTACAGGAGGCTTCCCAGACGCCGACAGCGTGCTCAGCTGGGTGCTGACTTTTGGGGACAAGGCGGAGCTGATGGAGCCGGAGGAATTGCGGGAACAGTTGAGGGAGCTGACGGAAACACTGGCCCATCGTTACCGAAAGGGGGATCAGCATGGCCTCTCATAAGGAGTTTTGTGGACTATGTGGCCGAGCAGCTGCGGGAGGCGGGCGCCATCCCAGCCGGAAAATGTTCGGCGAATACGGCCTTTATTGCGACGATGTCTTCTTTGCCGTCATCTGTGACGACAGTTTTTCGTAAAGGTCACTCCGGCAGGTGAGGCGGCATTTCCCGACCTGCCCAAGGCTCCGCCTTACGAGGGGGCCAGGGATTACATCTGGGTGGAGGATGTGGATGACCCGGATACCATGACTTCGCTTACCCGCCTTACCTGTCTGGCGCTTCAGGAACAGCCCCAAAAAACGGAGGAAATGACCATGGCCTTTGACTACAAGAAGGAGTACAAGGAATTCTATCTGCCGCCTAAGATGCCGGGCATTGTCACCGTACCTGCCATGAACTTCCTGGCCGTGCGGGGCCGGGGTGATCCCAACGAGGAAGATGGCGCATACAAACAGGCCCTGGGGATGCTCTATGCCGTGGCTTTCACCATCAAGATGAGCAAACTGGGCAGGCATAAGCTGGAGGGCTACTTCGACTATGTGGTGCCGCCGCTGGAGGGCCTGTGGTGGCAGGAGGGCGTCTGCGGGGTGGACTATGCCCATAAACAGGAGTTTCAGTGGATCTCCCTCATCCGTCTGCCGGAGTTTGCAACAAGGGAAGTCTTTGAATGGGCCGTCCGGGAGGCCGCGGAAAAGAAACAGCAGGACTTCTCCCCAGTGGAGTTCTTTTCCTGGGAAGAGGGACTGTGTGTCCAGTGCATGCACATGGGCCCCTATGACGACGAACCCGCCACCGTGGCGGACATGGAGGCATACGCCAAGGCGCAGGGGTACGAAGAGGACTTCGGAGAAGGCCGGTTCCACCACGAGATCTATTTGAGCGATGTGCGGCGGTGCCAGCCGGAGCGGCTGAAAACGGTCATCCGGCACCCAATCAGACGAGCAGAGTGAGGAAGATGGATACGATTATTCGCAGAATCCGCCCGGAGGAATACGACCTTCTGCGGGAATTTCTCTATCAGGCCATCTATCTCCCGGAGGGTACCCAGCCGCCGCCCCGGTCAGTGATCGATCTGCCGGAACTGCAGGTCTATCTTGCGGGGTTCGGCACACGGCCCGGCGACCACTGCCTGGTAGCCGAGACGGAGGGAAACGTGGTGGGCGCGGCGTGGAGCCGCATCATGGAGGATTATGGCCACATCGACAGCGATACACCCTCGCTGGCGATCTCATTGCTGCCGGATTACCGGGGGCGGGGCATCGGGACCCGGCTGCTCAGCGGCCTCCTGCGTTTGCTGCAGGAAAACGGATATCTCCGGGCGTCTCTCTCTGTTCAGAAGGACAATCCGGCTCTTCGCCTGTATGCGCGGGCGGGATTTTACATCGTAACGGAAAGAGGCAGTGAATGTTTGATGCTGCGGGACATGACCCGGGTGGGGCAGCAGGAGGATACGGATATGGAACATACCATAGAGAAACAAAGAGAAGCCAAAATCCGGCAGTGGTTTTCCATGTGGCTGGACAAGCAGGACACGGGCATTGCGGACCTCTTTGCGCCGGATGCCGTCTACATCGAGAGCTGGGGGCCGGAATATCACGGCAGCGGGAAGATCAAGCTGTGGTTTGATGAGTGGAACACCCGGGGAAGAGTACAGCGATGGGACATCCGCCAGTATTTCCACAGGGAGGATCAGACCGTGGTGGAGTGGTCCTTCCGGTGCGTTATGACAGATGGCACCGTCCAGAGCTTTGACGGCCTCTCCCTCATCCGCTGGAATGGAGCGGGGCAGATCTGCTTCTTGCAGGAGTTCGGCTGCAATGAAAACCGCTACGATCCTTATGCCCAAGGGAAAACACCGGTGTTCCGGGAAGAGCAGGCGCTGTGGTTCTAAGGGAGGAAACGCTATGAAAGGTTTTACCCGTGCGGAAACCCGGTTTTCCCTGTGCGGCCTGAACTGCGCCCTGTGCTCCATGCAGCTGGGCAGCTGCTGTCCCGGCTGCGGCGGTGGAGCAGGCAATCAGAGCTGCGCCATAGCCAGGTGCTCTCTGGAGCATGGCGGCGTTCCGTTTTGCTGGGAGTGCCCGGAGTATCCCTGCCCCCGATACGAGGGCTTTGACGATGGGGATTCCTTTGTCCCGCACCGGAACCGGCAGCAGGATATTGCTCGGGTTCAGGAACTGGGATTGGAAGCCCACCTTGCCCGGTTGGAGGAAAAACGGGTGCTCTTGGAGGAACTTTTGGCCCATTACAACGATGGCCGCCGCAAGACCCTTTTCAACACGGCGGTGTATCTCCTGCCCCTGGAAGATTTACAGTCCGTAATGGCTGTTCTGGACGGCAGGCCGGAATTGGAAGGCCAGCCAATCAAGGAACGGGCCCTCGCCGCTGTGGAACTGCTTCAGGCGGCAGCGGACCGCCGGGGTATCAGCCTGAAACTGAACAAGAAGCCAAAGAAGGGGTGATTCTATGGCGACCTCCAAGGTGACGGTCAACTTTCCCTGCCCGGTGGAGCAGGTGTGGCGGACCGTAACGGACCTTACCCATACCGCCTGGCGCAGTGATTTGGCACGGGTGGAAGTTTTGGACGAGGCCCACTTTGTGGAGCACACCAAAAGCGGCTATGCCACGGGCTTCACCGTCACAGCCTGTGAGCCTCTTCGACGCTGGGCCTTTACCATGGCCAACGGCAACATGTCCGGCTTCTGGGAGGGCATCTTTGAGACAGCGGAGGGTGGAACTCAGTTGACCTGCAGCCGAAACCGTTAACGCCAAGCACTGGTGGATGCGCCTCTTTGTCCCGGGTTATCTGAAGCGGCAGCAGAAACGGTATCTGGACGATTTGCGGAAGGAATTGCTGAAATAGGCCGTGTCAATCTGCGTTGCTTGCGGCAACGGGCCATTCTTTCTACAATGTGAGCGAAAGGAGTGAGCCCATATGTTAAACGAAAACATCAAAGTAGTTCGCAAATCCAAGGGCCTTTCCCAACAGGATCTTGCTGCAAAATTGAATGTGGTGCGGCAAACCGTCTCCAAATGGGAAACCGGATTATCCGTTCCGGATTCGGATTTGCTGATTGCTCTGTCAGAAGCCCTTGAAACACCCGTAAGCACACTGCTTGGAGAGACGGTGGTGGAGTCGGAAGCGGATGCGGTCAAAGCGCTTTCCGGAAAGCTGGAGATCCTCAATTTGCAGCTTGCACGGAGAAAGACCATGCGAAACGCAATCCTGCATTGGCTGTTCATCGCAGTATGTGCGGGCATTGTGCTCGTTTCCGCAATCTTGATCGCAGTCAGCAGCTCTTACCTGGGGTGGGATTTCAGCGATCCGGAACTTGCCGTTGCAGGTACGGCTTTTCACGCGTTTGAGTGGCTGTTTGTCAGACTGGCTCCCGTGTTCCTGATTGCGGCAATTGCTGGGGTTTGTTTGACGCGGAAAAGAGCATGAAGTGTTTTCGCAAAAAGGACGGTCCCAAGGACTGCGCGCTATAAACGCCGCCGGACAAATATGAGCACGGAAAATCGGGCAGGGGCCCTGGAGATTCGGTATGCTGGAGGACAGAAGGACGGTGTGACCAATGGATTGGGTAAGCAGCATTCATCAGGCGATCCAGTATATCGAGGAGCATCTCCGGGAGGAGCTGACCATCCGGGAAATCGCGCAGCAGGCGGCCCTGTCTCCCTTTTACTTTCAAAAGGGCTTTGCCATGCTGTGCGGCATGACGGTGGGTGACTACATCCGCCAGCGCCGGCTCTCCGCCGCCGGGCTGGAGGTCCTCACGACGGACCGGAAGATCATCGATATTGCGCTGGAGTTCGCTACGACTCGCCGGACAGCTTTACCAAGGCCTTTGCCCGCTTCCATGGCCTCACACCTGCCGCACTGCGAAAAAAGCGGAGGCGCGGTCGTTCCTTTGCTCCGCTTCGGATCAAAGTGACATTGGAAGGTGGTCAAAAT
>ENA-OQIL01000787-OQIL01000787.1-human-gut-metagenome-genome-assembly--contig:-NODE-787-length-10610-cov-3.004006_pt1 | contig 10610 bp, 10 predicted proteins | sample MGYA00242583_ERZ504748 | MGnify/ENA primary metagenome ERZ504748 (study PRJEB26092, sample SAMD00036191) | human gut metagenome | host: Homo sapiens | study: EMG produced TPA metagenomics assembly of...
AAAACATTTAGAACTGTGGCAAAGTTCAACCCTTCCGGCTCTTCGAGCCACCTCCCCTGCTAGGGGAGGCAAGCGCCCGCTTCGACGGGGCATACCATAGATTCCCTTTTGTGGAAAGAAATACATAGAGGAACACGAAAGACGAAAAAGGAGGATATCACCATGAAAAAAGCAATCAAATTGACCGCCGCGGCCCTGGCCGCAACCCTGAGCCTGTCTCTGGCCGCCTGCGGCAGCAGCGCCTCCACGGGCACTGCCTCGACCTCGGCATCCGCCGACGGTGTTGTTTACCGCACGCTGGACGAAATCAAGGCGGACGGCACGATCAACATCGGCGTTTTCTCTGACAAGAACCCGTTCGGCTACGTCGATGAAAACGGCGAGTATCAGGGCTATGACATCTACTTTGCCAACCGTCTGGCCGAGGATCTGGGCGTCAAGGTGAACTACGTCTCCACCGAGGCCGCCAACCGCATCGAGTACCTGCAGACCGGCAAGGTCGATGTCATTCTGGCCAACTTCACGGTCACGCCGGAGCGCGCCGAGGAGGTCGATTTTGCGCTGCCCTACATGAACGTTGCACTGGGCGTCGTTTCCCCGGACTCCAACGTCATCACGTCGCTGGACAGCTGGAACGCCGATGACCAGATGATCGTCATCTCCGGCACTACCGCAGAGACCTACCTGACCCAGAACTACCCTGACATCCCGCTGCAGAAGTATGACTCCTACGCCACGGCCAAGAGCGCGATGGAGAACGGCGGCGTGGCCTGGGCCAACGACAACACCGAGGTCATCGCGTTTGCCAGCCAGAACCCCGGCTACACTGTCGGCATCCCGTCCCTGGGCAGCCAGGACACGATTGCCCCCGCCGTCAGCAAGGGCAATGAGACGCTGCTGAATGCCATCAACGACGAGATCAAGGCTTTGGGCAAGGAGAATTTCTTCCACGCCGACTATGAGGCCACTCTCGTTGACACCTACGGCACTGACTATGAGGACAGCCTCGTGGTCGAGGGCGGCGAGACGAGCGCACAGTAAAAGGGGAAGGCTTAGGAAAGCAAAAGCGGCAGACCACAAACGGTCTGCCGCCTTTTCTATGCCTTATTCCACGCCAAATTCCGCCTTTACCCGCGCGTACATCTTCCGCTGAGCGTTCGCTTCGTTATCGTCATCTACGCTGCCAAAGGCGCGCTTGGCGGCGCTGCCGGGGCCGGTGGAGCCGTGCTCACCAAAGCGGGCGGTCTTTTCGTTCTCGGGGTCACGCCAGTTGTCCCAGCCGTCGGCGCAGACCTCGTCGCTCAACGCGCAGTCCAGCCAGTAGCAGGCCGCGTCCGCGCGCCAGGGGCGGCCCAGATAGACGCTGCCGGGCGCACAGCTGCCCTGTACGGTGCAGTTCACAAACAGGTAGCCGGGCTTGCCTGCGGGCGTGCTGGGAGCCGTGATATAGCAGATGCCGCTGATGTGATGCCACGGCTCAAGGCGGCAGGTGTCGAACACAGCGTTTGCACCGCCAAAGATAAAGTCGATGTTGCCGCGGATCGTGCAGTTTTTGTAGTACTGCACGGTGTCCAGCCGGGGCGTGTTCTCCCGCGGGCCGCGGAAGCCGTTCTGCTCGCGCTCCTGCAGGGGCAGGGGGGCGGTAAAAAGCGTGTCCTGGTTGCCGTAGAGGTTCACATTCTCCATCAGCACGCGGCTTGCGTCGGCGTAGACGGCCAGCGCCTGACCGACCTTTGCGCCGTCCCCGGCGTTGTTCTGCACGGTCAGGTTGCGCACAACGGCCCTGCCGCCGCCCAGAAATAGCGTTGCGCTGCGGAAGGTGCCGGTCTTGACCTCGCCCGGCCACGGGTCACGCCCGCCCACAGACGCCGTGATGACTGTCGCATTGCGGTACTCGCCCTCGATGACATAGTCCGCCAGCTCAATGAAGGGCCGTTCCTCGTAGATGCCGTGCCTGATGCAGAACCGCACCGGCTCGTCCGGCGTGGCCGCACAGGCAGCAACGGCCTCGGTCAGCGTGCGGTAGTCGCCCGCACCGCTCTCGTCAACGACCAATGTTTTGCGTTCCGTTTCGGTCATGAAAAAAAGTCCTCTCATAAATGCAATATCGCTGGCAGCGCGGGCTGGCACAGCCTCCTCGCGCAGCACGGGCAGAGCGTCCTGCGGCAGCTGCCGCAGCATGGCGAACGCGCCCGCGTAGTCGGTCAGGCTGTCCTCCAGGCTCGTGTGGAGCAGCCCGCCGTCCGGCGCAAAGGCCTGCCCCTTGAAGTGGACGGCCACGATCTGGTTGCCCAGCAGCTCGCCCACGTCGTTCCAGATGCGGTCCTGCGCGCCGACGTTCCCGGCATCCACCAGATTGCTCATGTCAAAGATGACCTTCAGGTTCGGGCTGCGCATCGTGTCCAAAATATGCCGCGTCGCGGCGGCGGAGTTCATGCTGTGGTAGGTTACAGGCTCTACAGCGACGGTCACGCCCAGTGCCTCGGCGGCGGGCAGAATGTCCGCCAGACTGCGGCAGAGCAGCTCCTGCGCTTCCTTGCGGGTCGTACCGGCAGGCTGCTTTTCCATGCTGGTCGTCTCGGTGCCGATGCACCCGGCACCCAGCGCCTTGCAGACGGCCAGCTGGCTCTTGAAGTCCGCCGCATTCTTCAAACGGCTCTCATCGTTGATGGCCAGCTCCACGTAGGTTCCCAGCACGGCCACCTGAATGCTGTGCGCCTTTTCGGCGGCGACGGTCTCGGCGACAAGCGTGTCGGTCACGTCCGCATAGCTCCTGACGGACGGCACACACTTTTTATAGGCCAGTTGCACAGCGGCAAAGCCGTCGGCGGAAACGCGCCCGAACAGCTCGTCCGGGCTGCCCTTGCCGTAGTCGTGCAGGCGGGCACCGACGATAAATTTCGGCATAGTGTGCCCTCCTTACTGCTTTTGTGCGGCCAGAATTTCCGTGTAGGCCAGCAGCAGCGGGCCTACGCCCTTGGCGTCGTTCTCGACGATGGGCTCGCTGAAATAGTACGCCAGACTGCCATCGCGGCGGGTCGCGCCGCCGAGACCGGCCACCAGACAGATGCCGCCCAGCTGCAAAGCGCCGTCCGCGCCCACGCCCAGATGGCGGTCACAGGTGCCGTAGAACGCCTTCTCACCGTAGGCCGTGTAGCGCTTGGGCAGGTAGCCCAGACGCACGCCCTTGAGCACGGCGTAGGCGAACAGTGCGCTGCCGGAGGTCTCAAGGTAGTTGCCTTCGACCCCGGCTTTATCTACGACCTGCCAGAACATGCCGCTCTCGGCATCCTGGAAGGCAATCATCGCGTCCACCGCGTCCTTCAGCATTGCCATGATGGCGCGGTACTCGTAGTAGAGTTGGTTGTCCATCCGCTCCAACGTGTCTACCATGGCCACCAGGAACCAGCCCATGGCGCGCAGCCAGAAGTTGGCGCTGCAGCCGGTCTCGGGGTTCGCCCAGTACATCTCGCGGCTCTCGTCGTAGCCGTGGTAGTACAGGCCGGTCTTGGCGTCCTTCATGTGCTTCTGGATGTTCATGAACTGTTTGTAGCTGTCAATGCAGCCGTGCATCCCGTTGCAGCGTGTCTCATACTCCATATAAAAGGGCTGGGCCATGTAAGTGCCGTCCAGCCAGACCTGGTTGGGATAGATCTTCTTGTGCCAGAAGTTGCCCTCCTTCGTGCGGGGCTGGGTCTCCAGCTGGCCGCGGATCGTCTCAATGGCGTCGCGGTAGCGCTGGTCGCCGGTCAGGTCGTACAGCGTAAACAGGTTTTTGCCCTGGTTGACGTTGTCCAGGTTGTACTCGGCGGGTCGTAGGTCTCAATGACGCCGTTGTCCTTGACAAGTTAGTCCAGAAACTTCTGGAGAAGTCCAAAACTTCTCGTCGCCGGTGTCTTGTACAGGCTCAGGCAGGCAGTGATCATGCAGCCGTCGATGTAATTCCACTTGTTGGGCTTGCCGCTGCGGACCTTCTCGATGTTCCAGAGCGGTGCCTCGGCGGTGGAGCCTGCGATCAGGTAGTCTACGTAATGGCCCAGCGTGGTCAGAATCTCTTCATGGGTCATGGCTTCAGTCCTCCTCAAAGCTATCTACGTTTGTCAGCTGCAGGCGCTGCCCCCTCGTAGCCGGTGATCGCAACGTTGTGCAGCTCAACTTTTATGCACGTTCTCGGCATGGACGCCCACCTTGCAGGAGGCATCCGCGCCGCACATCATGGCGGCCTGACCGGCTTTAGCGTCCGGCGCAAAGCTGATTTTTACGTTGTGCATCTTGACACCCTCGATCGGGTGCTCGGGCAGGCCGCTGAACCAGCAGCCTGCGTACTGGGCGTCGGTGGCCGTGATGTTTTCCATCTCCAGCGTGCCCAGTGTCGGGGTCATCTCGTCGACAGGCAGGGCCTCGTGGGTCTGCACATAGTCGCTGCGGCCATCGGGGTCGCAGAAATAGAACATGTTGATGACAAACGGCGCCAGCACGCCATCCATAACGACGTCACGGAATACCAGCCCGTCGATGATGGCGTACTTGCCGCGCCCGCGGCGGGTCTTGACACGCAGACCCCGGTCCGTATGGTCCATCAGGCACTGGGTCACGGTGACGTTCTTGACGCCGCCGCTCATCTCGCTGCCGATGACAAGGCCGCCGTGGCCGCGGCTCAGGCAGCAGTTGCGGATGATAACGTTCTCACAGGGAACATGCAGCTTCATGCCTAAGAACAGCTTACCGGATTTCAGCGCGATGCAGTCGTCACCGACGTGCACATGGTTACCGATGATGTTGACATTCTTGCAGCTCTCGGGGTCGATGCCGTCGGTGTTGGGGCTCGTGGAGCTGTTGCGGATGCGGATGTTCAGGATGTCCACATTCTCGGAGTAGGTCGGGTGGATGGTCCAGGAATAGCTGTTGCAGACCTGAACGCCGTGCAGCACGACGTTTTTGGCACCGCTGGTGAAGAACAGGCGCGGACGCCAGGCAATAGTATTTTTCTTCGGGTTCTGGTACCAGTCGCCGTTCTGGGCGTTGGCGTCAATCGTGCCCTCGCCGGTGATCGTCACGTTCTCGGCGTTGATGACGTTGATAAGACCCGCAAAGCTGTCCAGCGGGTTGCCCTCCCACAGACCGAGGTAGTGCTCGTCCTTCTCGTTATGGCAGGGGAGAACACCGGGCAGAATGGGGTAGTCAGTGCGGTTGGTGCCGCCCAGCAGCGTGCAGCCCTTTTCGAGATACAGCGTCGTGCTGCTCTGCAAAAACAGGCTTTGGGTGCGGTAGGTGCCGGCGGGCACGTAGACCGTGCCGCCCGCGGGGCAGGTGGACAGCGCCGCCTGCAGCTTGGCCGTGTTGTCGGTCACGCCGTCGGCGACGAGGCCGTAGCGGGAGGCATCCACAAAGAAGCTCTCCTCCGCGGTGGTGAAGTTCAGCGTATCGGTCACGCCGTCAAGGGTGACGGCCAGCGTGTAGCTGCGGCCCGGTTCCAGCGAATAGAGTGAGAACACATTCGTATCGCCCTCACAGACTGTGGCGCCGTCCAATGAGACTGTATAAGGAGCCGGGGCGCGGTAGCAGCCGGAGTTGACCAGCTCAAACACTGCGCTGCGCGCCATAGAACGTACAAGCGTGATTTTCATGTGTGAACCCCCAAGTGTTCAAAAATAGTATAAAAATAGTTTGAAAAACAGCAAAAAATGTGCTATTCTAAAAAAGACAACAATAACCAATCGCCGGGTGCCCCGCACCACGGCAGTGAGGAGCAGTGTTATGGTTTCGGAATATGTCTACTCGCCCCACGTTGACTTTTTTATTGACCGCGTGGACCGTGACTCCGGGTATGAGATGGCCAGCTTCCATATCCATCATAAATACGAGATCTATTATGAGATAGAGGGCAGCCGCCGCTATTTTATTGAGGATGCCGCCTATATCGTCAACGCGGGATGTGTGGTGCTGATCGGTGAAAACCAGATCCACAAGACTGCCTCGCTCGGCGACACAGCCTCGAGCCGTATCGTGATGAATTTCAGCCGCGAGTACCTCGACAAAATTATGGACATCTTCCCGGAGGTGGACTTTTTCTCCTTCTTGAGTGAGGAGCATAACCACCTGCTGTCCAATATCACAGTCAAGCAGCAGAACCACATCCAGGGCCTGCTGCAGCAGCTGCTGGCCCTGCAGGAGGAAACCTCCCCGGAATCCGATGCACTGCGCAAGATGCTGCTGGCCACGCTTTTGCTGGAGCTCAAGGACCTCTGCCGCCAGCAGCAGGAGCAGGGCGGCGAGAATGGCCGCGTCAGCAACCACATTGTGGATCAGATCCAGGCCTATATCGCCGAGCACTACGCCGAGAAGCTGACCCTGACCGGCATCGCCAGTCAGTTCTATATCAGCCCGTATTATCTGAGCCGCCTTTTCAAGAAGTCCATCAACCTCTCGCTCATCGAGTATATCAACGGTGTGCGCATCAAGGCCGCGCAGAACCTCATTGAGAAGTCGAACGAGAGCATCTCGGACATTGCGGAAAAGACCGGCTTTATGACGACGGCGCATTTCCGCCGCGTCTTTAAAGATGCCACGGGCCTTTCGCCCCAGCAGTACCGGCAGTATTATAAGAGAGTGAATAAGTAAGAACAGGGAAGCGCTCCGCAAGGGGCGCTTTTTCATTAGGGCAATACCGCATAATTCTAAGTGCCGATACGGCGAGCGAGGTGCGGCAGCTGCTAAGCCAAAAGCGCAGATAATACTTTGTGTATTATCGAGCATTTTGGCAACGCAGATGCCGTGCCGCAGCCGCCGGAGCGGTGCTTAAGCCGTAAGGCGGGAATTATGCGGTGTTGCCTTAGGCTTCCCCATCGGGGGAAGCTGTCCGCGCAGCGGACTGATGAGGGCAAACCTTGCAGCCGCAGCCCGTACACGGGTAATAGCGGTACAGTCTCGCCTCATCCGGCCTCGGGCGGGGCCTCGGCCACCTTCCCCTCCGGGGAAGGCTCTCTATCATACAACCCCTCCGCCCGCCAGGGCAGGGGAGTCCGGTTTTCAAAATAAAAGCTGCCCCGTACCCCATTCCTGTGGTACGGGGCAGCCGTGTGCTACAATAGATTTTGGACTGCCAAAGCGGCGTTTAGCCCTTCACGGCGCCGGCGGAAATGCCGTCGATGAAGGCATACCTGTGCGCAGAAGAAAACGACCAACTGCGGGATGATGGAGATCAGGGACAGTGCCAGGATACGGTTCCAGTTGAAACCGCTGTCAGCGTCCATGGACAGCTTGACGAAGATGGACATCGGGTACTTGCTGGGGGTCTGGACGTAAAGCAGCGGACCCATGAAGTCGTTGCAGCTCCACATGAACTGGAACAGACCGCAGGCCACCAGAGAGGGGCTCAGCATCGGGGCAATGATCTTGTACAGGATCTTGACCGGGCCGCAGCCGTCGATGGCGGCAGCCTCGTCCAGATCGTGGGGGATGCTGCGCATGAACTGCACCAGCTGGTAGACGAAGTAGGTCTCCGTCGCAAACAGAGTGGGCACCCACAGGGGCAGGTAGAACGGGCTGTTGATCCAGCCGAAGGAGTTGTACATCAGGTACTGGGGAACGTTCAGAACGACCTGCGGCAGGAACAGGGTGGAGATCATGATGCCGAACAGCATATCGCGGCCCTTGAACTTAAAGCGGCTGAAGCCGTAAGCGGCAATGACCGAGCTGATAACGGTGAAGATGACCTTGGGGATAACGAAGCTGTAGGTGTTGATGAAGGCGCGCCAGATGCTGATGTCGCCGCCGTAGTTCTGGGTGACGGCATCAATGTAGCCCTGCAGCGTGGGGTTCGCGGTCAGGAAGCCGATGCCGGCGAAGATCTCGGCGTTGGACTTGAAGGTGGCACCCACCATCCAGACCAGCGGGTAGATCATGATGACGCCGACAAGGATCAGCACAAAGTACTGGAAGAAACGGCCGATTTTATGGGCGGTAGAAAGTTTCATTTTTCATTCCTCCTTAATCAGCGTAGTAGACCCAGTGCTTCTGGCTGGTGAAGGCAATCACAGTCAGCAGGGCAACGGCAATGAACATGACCCAGGCCAGCGCACACGCCATGCCCATCTCGTTGGACTTGAAGGCGTAGTTGTAGACCAGCAGGGAGACAAGCGTCGTAGCATTGCGCGGGCCGCCCTGGGTGATGATGTAGGGGCCGTTGAATTCCTGGAACGCCTGTGCAATCTGGGTAACGAGGTTGTAGAAGATAACGGGGGTGATCATCGGAACGGTGATCGAGAAGAACTGGCGGGTCTTGGTAGCACCGTCAATGGTGGCGGCCTCGTACAGGTCGGCAGGCACACCCTTCAGGGCAGCCAGGAACAGAACCATGGCAGAACCGAACTGCCACACACGCAGCAGGCAGATGACGAACAGCGCCCAGGTCTTGTCAGCCAGCCAGTCGGGACCGGCAATGCCGAAGAAGCCGAGGATCGTGTTGACGACGCCGGTATCCTTGAACAGGGCACGCCACAGAACGGCAATGGCCACAGAGCCGCCCAGGATGGACGGGATGTAGTAGACGGTACGGAACAGGTTGACGAACTTGATCTTGAAGTTCAGAATGTAGGCGATGAACAACGCAAAGACCAGCTTGAGGGGCACCGTGATGAAAGCATACTTTTACGGTGGTCAGCAGGACGGAGACCGTCTTGCGGCTGGTAAAGATCTCGACGTAGTTCATGAGGCCGTACTGGCTGATGCCCTTGAAGAAGTTCAGGTCAGTAAAGCTGTACACCAGAGAGCTGGCGAACGGATAAGCCTTGAAAATCAGGAAACCAAGGATCCAGGGAATCAGGAAGAAAAGACCGGTGTTTTCGTCGCACCAGCGCTTGAACGGGGTGCGCTGAACCGTTTTGGGGGCTGCAGAGCTCATCCAAAAACCTCCTATCGACAAATTGCTGTATTGCGTTTTAACATAAATAGCCGGCCCCGCCATGCGTGATAACGGGGCAGGAGCCGGCTAAATCTTACATTTTATAAGGACGATTGCAATCAGGCGTTAGCGCTCAGAACGGAGGTGACGCCGTCCAGCAGGATCTCGGCAGCCTCCTCAGCGTCGTAGTCGCCGTAGCTGAAGCCGTCGAACACATCGGTGTAAACGCCATCGGTGGTGTCCTTCAGCTTGCTGGACTCGAAGTAAGGATCGAGCGGCATATCAACGAAGGCCAGAACCTTGGTGTTGGCCTCGAGGACCAGAGGCTTCACAGCGTCAGCAGCCTGAGCGGCAGCCAGACCGGCGGTGGAGGCGGGGATGCCGCACTCGGAGCCCATGATGGCAGCGCCCTCGCCGTTCCACAGGAAGTCGATCAGGGCAGCAGCCTCAACGGGATGCTGGCAGGACTTGGTGATGGCCATGCCCATGGAGACCTTGGAGAAGCCGCCGTTGGCCTTGTCGCCGAACTTGATTTCCTCACCGACGGTGAAGCCGGAGTTGTCAGCCAGAGCGGACTGGTACTTGGAGGGGGCAGAATCCCACTCGAAGATGCCGGCGTACTTGCCGTCGATCCATTCCTGAGACTTATCGATGGAGTCGAAGCCTGCAGCGATCATGGTCGGACGGGTGGGGATAACGTGGTTGTCCTCGAGGGACTTGATGAAGTTCAGACCGTCAACGATCTCTTCCTCGCTGTACTGGCACTCGTTGTTCTCGACCCAGGCCTTGCCGTACTTGGACTCAAGGTAGAAGGTCATCAGGATCATGCGGTCATACTGACCGATGGCCAGAGGATAATAATCATCGCCCAGCTTCTCCTGGAAGGCCTTGCCGGCGGCGATCAGATCATCATAAGAGGTGGGAACCGCCTCGATGCCGGCCTGCTTGAAGGTGTTCATGTTCCAGTAGAAGATACGGCCGGTCATCGAGATGGGCACTGCCTGCAGGCTGTCGGCAACGATGCAGGCGTTCTTGGCGGCATCGCTCCACTGGCTCAGGTCGATGACGTCGCTGTACTCGCGCAGATCGACGAACTTCTCGCCCGTGGGGCTGTACTGGTACAGCCAGTTCCAGTTGACCTGCATGACGTCAGAACCCTGATCGGCAGCCAGTGCGGTGGACTGCTTCTCCTCCCAGCCGGACCATGCGCCGTAGGTGGGGGAAACGGTGATGTTGGGGTACTTCTCATGGAAACGCTTCCAGAGCCTTCTGGTAAGCCTCATGGCGGGAGTCACCGCCCCACCAGCTGATGGTCAGCTCAATAGGATCGGTGGTGTTGATCTCATGGGCCTCGCTGGGAGCGGCCTCGGAAGTAGCAGTAGACTCGGCAGTGGTGCTGTCCGCAGTGCTTGCGGCCTCGCTGGAAGCAGCGGCGCTGCTGGCTGCCGTGCCGCAGCCAGCCAGCAGCGTGGCGGCCATGGCGGCGGCCAATCACCGAGAGAGATTGCCTTTTCATGTTTTGTCCTCCTAAAATTTGCTGTGCGATTTTATTCTTGGCAGACCGTTGTGTGCGGGATACCGTACCACACCATCTGCTGTTCGCTTGTCTATATGATTACAAATCGCTCACAGAAAATAAACAGCTTTTTTTCGGTTTGTTACGGCAGGGAAACGTACAATTCTGCCATGTTTGGCTGTAACCAATTTG
>ENA-OQIL01000788-OQIL01000788.1-human-gut-metagenome-genome-assembly--contig:-NODE-788-length-10604-cov-2.306481_pt1 | contig 10604 bp, 18 predicted proteins | sample MGYA00242583_ERZ504748 | MGnify/ENA primary metagenome ERZ504748 (study PRJEB26092, sample SAMD00036191) | human gut metagenome | host: Homo sapiens | study: EMG produced TPA metagenomics assembly of...
AAGTCGGAGATGAAACAGCCATGCCGGGCCGCCAGTATATCCAGCAGGTGCAGTTCACTCATGGCCGCACCTGCTTTCCCCGGCCTCTTTCAGCAGTTCTTCCACCAGCCTGCCGCTGCGGATTTTGTTGCGGTCGGCCAGCACCTTGTTCTGGACGCACAGCACCGCCCCGGATGTTGGGGAACGGTAATGCCGGGGATCTCCACCATCTCCTCCGGGGTGATGGTGAGAAGCTGCACCGGGAGTAACCAGCTGGGCAAAGATGCGGAACAGCCGTTGTTCAAATCGTTCTCTCATCTGCAAAGCTCCTTTCTTTTTTGGTATGTAAAAGGGGCGGCCCGCATGGCCGCCCCTGGCTGGTTACTTCTTCCGGCTTCTGACTTTCAGGAAAATCAGGCCGCCGATAATGAATACCACCAGCGCAATGGCAATGATTGCTTTCAGTTCCATAAAATCATTTCTCCTTACACAGATTCAAACCGCCGTTATTTTGCGGTATGGTTGTCCTTTTTTGCGCTGCCCACATAGGCCGCAACGCCCAGGGCGGCAGCGCCCATAGCGGATACACCCATCAGGGCCGCCCACAGCCACGGCTTGCTATCGTCACCAGTTTTCGGGGTGTCGCGCAGCTCATTGTGCATTTGCGCCACAGTGGTCTTATCCGCCAGAATCGTCACCTTTTTATCCGCAGGCAGCACATAGTTGGCGCTGGCCCCATCCGACACCTCGGACACGGTGTAATCGCCCACGCGCAGGCCCTCGATGAAGATTTCGCCGTTTTTATCCGTTTTGAAGGTCTGGTCGTAGCCGTTGGCCCCTGGTCACGCGGAAGGAGAAGCCCTCCACCTTGCCGTCGCTGGACGTTTTTTCAATCCGCAGGGAGCCAGTCTGGGCCATGTTGGTGAAACCAACCCCGGCCTCGTTCTCTACCTCGTAAATCTTGCCGTTCTCGGTGATCTCCACATAGTAGGCGTTTTCATCCAGCAGGAAGCCTCCGGCGCTTTGGTTTTCCCTTACGAACACGCCGCCGTAGAGGATGTGGGACATCTCCGTAAATGCCGGTGCTGGTTTCCTCCAGCTTGCCCAGCAGCTCGTCCGCCCCCGTGGCTTTGCCGAGGGCTGCGGAATCCCCGACGACGTCGAGAATATCGTCGGTGATCTGAAACGCCAGCCCGAGATTTTCTGCATATTCCGTCAAAAGATTCAGCTGCTTTGGCGACGCGCCTCCGATGCAGGCTCCCGCCCGCACCGCGCCCCGGATCATCGCCCCCGTCTTATTCCTGTGAATATACAGGAGCATATTCTCTGCGGCCGCCCCGGAGAGGGAATTTTCTTCTCCCCGCGCCTGCCGCCGTTCTCTGTCATTTTCCACATCGGCCGCCTGCCCCGCGATCATGCCGCGGACGCCTGCGGCGACGGAAATCTCGCGGACTGCGCGGATGAGCGGAGCGGTATCCTCTCCGCGCTCCGCCGCCGCCGTCAGATCCTCCAGCATGACGTCAAAGGCTGAGTTCAGCAGACCGTCCCCCGCCAGAATTGCCATGCCGTCGCCGTATACCTTATGATTCGTCAATTTCCCTCTCCGATAGTCGTCATTGTCCATAGAGGGATGATCGTCGTGAATCAGAGAATAGGTATGGATAAATTCCACAGCGCAGGCGTAGGGAAGCGCCCTTTCGGCCTCGCCTCCGCACAGGCTGCAGGCTGCCAGCAGCAGAACCGGCCGCAGCCTCTTGCCGCCTGCGGTGAGGCTGTACTCCATCGCCTCATACAGCCTGCCGCTCTCCTCCGCCACCCGGGGCAGCCTGAGCTTCATCAGCGTGGTGCTGGGAGCAGACCGGGTCACCCTGGACGACGGAGAAATCCGGACATACAGCTTCTATGATACCATTCAGCTTTTCGACTGGGCGTTGGACAACTTCTCTTACCAGAGCGTCCTGGACTCCGATGAGGTCATCGGGGAAGTTCCGGTGACGTTGTCCAAAATCGACCATGTCACGGTCCATCCCGCCGAGGAAGTGGAGGTCCTGCTGCCCAATGATATCCATGCTGAGGATCTGGAGCGCAACGTCGTTCTGGAAGAGCCTGTGGAAGCTCCGGTGCAGGAGGGCGATGTGCTGGGCACGTTGGAGCTGAGCTATAACGACACGGTCTACGCCACCGTGGATCTGCTGGCCATGCACGATGTGGAGGCTTCCCGGCTGCTGACTTTCTGGCATAATGTGCAGCTGTTTTTCCAGAAAACCGCCGTGCGGGTAACCGCTGTGATTTTACTGGTGCTGCTGGCGGCAGTTCTGGTGTGGAAGCTGCTGCTGGGCCGCCGCCGTTATCGGTATGGCCGCAGCGTGGGCCGTGGCCGCAGCGGCGGTTACCGCGGCCGCCGCCGTCATTGAGGAATAAAAAAACGAGACTGCCTGAGGGCAGTCTCTTTTTTTGATTACAGGGTCTGAACCATCTCTTCCAGGGGAATGCGGGTGGTGTGGAGCCGTGCGGGATGGGCCCCCTCCGCCGGATATCCGATGGGAATCAAGGCAATGGGCACCAGCCCCGCCATCTCCGGAAACGCCGCCAGCAGCTTGTCCGGATCAAACATCCCCACGTATGTAGTACCGAGTCCCAGGTCCGCCGCCTGGAGCATGATCTGGGCGCAGGCGATGGACGCGTCAATCTCACCGTGGTTCTTGCCGTCCTGGGCACGCTTCCACGCCACTTCCGGATCATATGCCACCGCCAGAATCATAGGCGGAGCAAAATGAGAATCCATACAGGCGTCCGCCTTCTCCAGAGCCTCCGGGCTTTGAAGCACAAACACCCGCTGGGGTTGATTATTATGGGCCGTAGGGGCATTATGGGCCGCTTCCAGTACCGCAGCCAGCTTTTCCGGCTCCACGGGCCGGTCACTGAACTTGCGCAGGGAATAGCGGGCCGCACTGAGGGTTGCAAAATCCATTGGGACGCGCTCCTTTTCCATTAAGATATCCGTATTGTAGCACAAGCCTCCCGCCGCCGCAATCCCTCTCTTCTCCCCGGCCTGTTTCCCATTGACAAGCAGAGCCGGCCGCCGCGTTTGGCGGCGGCCGGGCTTCCGTCAGGTACCGGACATGCCGTTCTGGGATTCCATCACAGCATTGCAGAAGGTACGGCGGCGGGTATCATAAAACTCGATGAACTTCAGGGAATAGTAGTCACTGACCACGTAGCGGTCCCGGTTCTCCTGGTAAATCGTCAGGTAATCGTTGCCCACGTCGTACAGGATTCCCTCCCAGGAAACCATATTCTGCGTTCCCACCAGGAACGTCGCAACGATGTAACTGCCCACATACCGGGCCAGCATGGCCTTGAGGGATCCCAGGCGGGCCTCCTCCAGCGTGGTGGGAGACTCAATCACATCCGCAGGCAAGCCATGGCGCAGGTCCATGGGTGCCGGCGCCGCGTTCTGAGACCAGGACAGAGGTCCCAGCTGCCCGCTGGGCGTCGTCCGGGCATTGGCGGACGCATCCCGGATCGCTGCCGGATCATCATACGCCACCACGGATGCACCCTGCGGCACGGGCGGGGGCGTGATCTCTCCGGACCAGTCCATCCCTGCCGCAGACATCCCCGGCGTCCGCCCCGGCATGGTGCCCTGTCCGGCCATGGGTGTGGAATACTGCGTTTGAAACTGCATGTTCATGACTCCTCTCAAAGTCTTGTAGTACGCATCTGTTGGATTATAAAAGCAGTGGTCGCCGATGCGGGTCTGCCAGTATCCCACCTCAGACGGAAAAAAAGAGCGGCACTTGGGCCCAAAGGGATTGTAAAACCAGAGCGACTCCGCCACATCCGGAAGACGGTTCCCGGCAATGGCCCAGTCCGCAATGTCATAGTGGATCTGTTCAGGCCGCATGTTGTAGATGTTCTGGGGATTGTATGCCCCGTTTTCCGTCTCACTGGCACAGACAAACTGGTAGGGCTGAAAAATGATGTTGCGGATGCTTCCCTGCCCTATCCGGGCATATTCTCCGCCCCTGGCATGGACCCGGTTCATCACCACCCCTGCCACCGCCTTCATCCCGTTTTCTCCCTCTCCGCCTGCTTCGCACTGGATCAGACGCGCCAGCAGCTCCCGGTCGGAATAAGCCATTGTCCATTCCTCCTTCGTTGCTGAGCCATTCTATGCACAAAAGGAGCCGCCGGTGTCAACCGGCGGCTCCTGTCCGCTCTTTTATTGCTGGTTTGTTTGTTCCTCGATAGCCTGCCGGAACATCTCCTCGGTTTTCCGGATGGACTCTGAGAGTGCATACTGCTTGGCATGATCGGCGTACCGATGCTCCATTTCCTCCCGCTCCTGGGGATGTTCAATCCACCAGTCAATCCGTTCGGCCAGGGCATCCGCATCCCCGGCAGGGAACAGGCTGCGCTCATCCAGGGCAAACTGCGGCGTGGCGGAACGGGGAGAATCCGCAATCACCGGCACCAGACCGCAGGCAAAGGCCTCCATACAGCTCATGGCCTCGATCTCGGCATCAGACGTGTGCACATACAGATCCGCCATGTGCAGAATCTTCAGCAGCCGTTCCGGCTCATAAAAGCCCATGACCACAGGATTGGGCAGCTTTTCGGCCAGGTGGCGGTACTTCTTCTCCAGGGGGCCCTTTCCCGCCAGAATCACCTGAATCTCATTGGCGTGACGGCACTTGGCGCACGCCTCAATCAGCACGTCCTGCCGCTTTTCCCCGGAATAGCGCCCCACCATCAGCACATTGAACACGCCCTGCATCCATTCCTCCTTGGGCTCCTTGCCGTAGGTATACTGCGGGCTGATGCCGTTGGAAATGACATGGAGCTGGGCCGTATAGCCGTGCTGGCGCAGCTGATCGGCAATCATATTGCTGGGGCAGTGAATGTGGGTAAACCGGTTGAAGAAGGTATCCCGGAAGCGGTTGTAGACAAAGTCGTTGACCCGCTTGCTGTTGCCCATGTGCAGGCTGAAGGTGATGTTCTCCGGCTGACAGTGGAAGGCTGCCGTGTGGGGAATCCCCAGTTTTTCCACATGCCGCAGTCCCATCACCGCCAAGGGCGAAGGCATCATGAAATGCACCACATCCGCCCAGGCCGCCGCCTTTTCAAACACGTGCCGGTTCGGGATGGCCAGGCGCATGCCCTGACTGGTGATCAGGTGCTCTACAATGGGGAAAAACCGCATCTGCCGCACCGCATACTTATAATCCGCCGGTTTTCCGGTGGCAATGACCCGCACCTCGTTGCCATGCTCTTTCAAAGCGGCTGCAAAGCGCCGGGCACTGATGGTTGTGCCGTTGTTGGCGTCGTCAAACTGATCGATGACCAATACGATTTTCATAGCTTGTCCGCTCGTTCCTCTCTCGCTGCATTCCTTTTTGGAATCCATCGTATCAAATTCGCTAATATCACGGAAATATCTTATCATTTCAAAAACCGTTTGTCCACCGAAAATCACCGTCTCTTCTTTGTTTTCCCCAAACGCCAGAAAAAAGGACCGCTGTGCGGTCCTTTTTTCTGGTACATTTTACGCGGTTACTGCTGCTGCAGAATCTTCTCCAGTCCCTGCGCCAGCTGATCCGGGCAGGACGTGGGCTTGAAGCCGCACCGGATGCCCCGCAGCCGGGCAATGGCCTCCTGCGCGGGCATGTCCCGCACCAGGGCGGAAATTCCCTGCAGGTTGCCGCTGCATCCGCCGACGACCTTCAGGTCCCGGATGATGCCCTGGTCGTCCAGCTCCACCCGCATTTCCTGAGAGCAAACCCCACTGGGCCGAAACGAATAGGTCATAGTCCATTCTCCTCTTTTCCTTCAAATTCAACGTTCACCTTAGCATATTCCCCGAAAAAACGCAAGTCTCTTCTCATTCTTCCTTGACATCATCGATATTCGATATTATACTGAAATTGCAAAATAACGATAATCGATATTTTAAAAAAGGAGGTGCGTGCATGGCCCGGGAAAAATTCCAAACCCTGACGGAGCAGATGTTCTATATCCTCCTGAGCCTGCAGGAGGAGCTGTGCGGTGCGGACGTGATGTCCCGGGTGGAAAGCCTCACCGATGGCCGGGTCACCGTGGGGCCGGGAACCCTCTACCACCTGCTGGATGAATTTCTCACCGCCGGGATGATTGAAGAGACAAAAGCGGAGGGCCGGCGGCGCAGCTACCGGATCACGCCCGCCGGACAATCGGCTCTGGAGGCGGAATACCGCCGCCTGCGGGTCCTGGTCACCGACTATGAAGCCTGCATCCATCAAGGAGGGTCTGCGGAATGAAAAACACAAAACGAGAACTGGTGTTCTATTCCTTTTATGATTTCACGGGTCTTGCGTCCCATCTGGAGCCATGGCGGCAAAGGGATGGCTGGCGGAGAAAATAGGAACCTTGAGCATCCGCTACCGCCGCATCCAGCCCCAGACCCTGCGCTTTGCGGTGACGTATTTCCCCGATGCCTCGGAATTTGACGCCGCCCCCACCAGCGGACAGGAGGTCTTTCGGGACTACTGTGCCCAGGCAGGCTGGGAATTTGCCTTCCAGTGGGCCCAGATGCAGGTATTCTATACCTCCCGCCCCGATGCCGTCCCCATTGAAACCGACCCTTCCATCCAGGTGGAAACCATCCACCGCTCCATGCGCCGCAACTTTCTGCCCGGCACGATCCTCATGCTCATTCTGAGCCTGTTCCAATTGGGCATGCTGTTCTGGCGCATCAACACCGACCCGGTGGATCTGCTCTCCAACGCCTCCTATCTGCTCTCTTTTTCCTGCTGGCTGCTGGTGCTGCTGGCCAACACCTGGTCGCTGGGACACTATGCGCTTTGGCACCGCCGCGCCGTACGGGAAGCTCAGATGGACCGCATGTACGCCATCCGTACCAGTCCGGTCGCAAATCTTTCACTGCTCTTCGTCGCTCTGCTGTTCATTGTGGCCGCGTTTCTCTTCTCCTCTTCCCGGCGCGAGATCGGCTATCTGGGCGTCGCCGTCGTCACCGTTGTGCTGACCTGCTGTTTGACCCAGGGCGTGAAGGCCTTCTGCCTCCATCGTGGTGCCTCCCGGAAAGTCACCCGGACCGCCACCATGGTCACCGCCTTCCTCTCCAGCTTCGGACTGCTGATGGCCGTAGGCGTTCTCTTTATCACAAACCGCTGGGGCGTGGATGACACAACCGCTGTGGAAACCTATTCCTGGCACAACATCACCTGGGAGGTCTACGCCGACCCCATCCCCTGCGGATGGAAGATCTCACCGGCGCTGCCATCTACGGATCCGACACCTATTCCACCGGCTCCTGGGAACAATCCTCCTTGCTGGTATCCTGGCGAAGATACTCCCAGGATCTCCGGCATGACTGCCCGGAGGAGCTGCCGGAACTCAACTACTCCATTGTGGACGTGAAGATTCCGCTCTTCTATTCCACATGCAAAACGTACCTGCTGGAACAATACGTCCGCCGCGACGCGAACCTTCCTCCGGAATACCAGGAGCGCTACAAAGCCCTGGACACTCTGCCGCAGGGCACTACGGCAGCATATCAATGCTATATGGGAGAGGAACCGTTGAACCAGTACCTGCTCTGCTGGAACAGCCGGTTGATCGAGCTCTGGTTTGACGAGCCCCTCACCGCCGCCCAGCTGGACACCGCCGCCGCTATACTGGCAGATGCATAAACATGCAAAATAAAAGGAGAGGCGCAGGCCTCTCCTTTTGCAATATGGAACCGTTTAAACCGTCAGGGTCCAATCTCCCCGCATCTCCAGCACCAGCCGGTCGGCGATCATGGCGATAAACTCCGAATTCGTGGGCTTGCCCTTGGAATTGGAAACTGTGTAACCGAAGTACTTTTGCAGAGTCTCCAGATCGCCCCGGTCCCAGGCCACCTCAATGGCATGGCGGATGGCACGCTCCACCCGGGACGGCGTGGTGGAAAACCGCTTGGCTACCTCCGGATAAAGCACTTTCGTCACGGCGTTGATGACATCCATATCATCCACGGCAATCATGATGGCCTCACGCAAATACTGATACCCCTTGATATGGGCGGGCACGCCGATCTCGTGAATGACAGACGTCACCAGATTTTTCAGGGATACACTGCGGTCCACCGGAGCTGCGGCCGGCATGGCAAACACCGTGTGCATCCGGTCCAGCAGAGCATCCACCGTGCAGGGCTTGGGCATGAAATAGCTCACACCCAGCTCCCGGGCCTCGGAGAGAATCTGATCGGTACAAAAGGCCGAGAGCAGGATCACCCGGGGCTGCTGGCCGGCCTCTCCCCGCAGCTGGCGCAGGGCATTCATGCCGTCCAGCTCCGGAAGCGCCACATCCATCACCACCAGATCCGGTTTGTACTGATGGACCAGCTGCTGGATCTGTGCACCACTGCCTGTTACGGCGGTCACATCAAACTCTCCCGACTTTTCAATGGCTTCCCGCAGCATGCCGCGGAATTCCTCGTTGGCATCCGCCAACAAAACCGTTTTTCTGTTCTCCATATCGTACCCTGTCCTTTTTCCAGTAATTGCGATCTGCGACGAATTGATGGGGGTTCAAATCGCGTTTCTATAAACTATCATAAATTTACAGCTTTTTTCAATATGCGTATCCCAAATTATTCCAAAAATCGTTCGACAGCTTTTTCGGGACACCCCCCTTCGCCTCCCTTCGGCACGCCTTTTCTTTTTCGCCCTTTATGGTATCATAAAAGCCATTCCACCCCGGAAAGGAACGTCGATTCATGGAACTTTTGAACCAATTGGAGCAATACCGTCCCTTCAACGAGCAGGAGGCCCGGGACCGGGAAGAGCTGCTGCGGCGGGTGCGCAGCGGCGAGGATCTCTATACCCGGGACAATCCTGCCGCCCACTTCACAGCCTCGGCCTGGGTGGTCAGTCCCCTCCGCGATCAGGTGCTCCTGGCGTATCATAATCTCTACGACTCCTGGGCCTGGCTGGGCGGCCATGCCGACGGAGAGCGGGATCTTTTATCCGTTGCCATGCGGGAAGTCCGGGAGGAAAGCGGTCTTGTGCAGCTGCGCCCGGTTTCCCGGGACATCTATTCCCTGGAAATTCTGACGGTGAACGGGCATGAAAAACACGGCCGCTATGTCTCCTCCCACCTGCATCTGAATGTGACCTATTTGCTGGAGGCAGACCCGGCGGCTCCTCTGCGCTGCAAGCCGGACGAAACAGCCGGGTAGGCTGGTTTTCTTTGGAAAACGCCATCGAGGCTTCTTCAGAGCCTTGGTTCCGCCGGAGAATCTATCCCAAACTCAACGCCAAGCTTTCCGCCTGGTAATCCGTCCGGACCGGCCTCTCCGCCATTTTCCACACCTCCGGTATTTTATGCCTTCTCCAGCTGCCGGTCCACCAGGCAGCCCAGAACCGCTCCCACCGCTGCCGGGAGCAGCCACCCCAAGCCAAAGGAAGCCAGCGGCAGCGCATTGACAAAGGTGCAGGGCAGTCCCTGTCCCGCCGCCGCGCCCAAAAGGCTCACGGCCAAGGCCGCCAGGGCTGCCAGGCGATACGTCCAGTCGCCGGGAATCCACCGCTGCACCAGCGCCAGCAAAATCAGCGCCAGCGTGGGCGGATACACCACATCCAGAACGGGTCCTGCAATGGCTACGATCTGTTCCAGTCCGAAATTGGACACCACCGCGCTGAACACGCAGATGCCCACCACCATGGCCCGATAGGACACCCGTCCGCCGGAGAGGGCGGAAAAGTAGTCGGCAGAGGAACTGACCAGGGCCACCGCCGTAGTGACGCAGGCCAGGGCCACCACAACGGAAAAGAGCACAATTCCCCAGCCGCCCAGGAGATTGCGGACGATGGAGACAATCAAAAAGGTCCGGAGAACCGACAGGTCAAAAAAGCGGGAAGTCGTGACGCCCAGGTACGTCAGTCCCAGATACCACCACAGCGCGCGCGCCGCCACCGCCGCCACCGCACCACCCGGAAGCGGGAGCGGGGATCCGTATGGCCCTTGGCGTCGGCGCTTTTGAGGATGATGATGCCGAACACCACCGCCATGCAGACGAGCCGCAGCCACTTCAACCCTGTGCTCAAAGGGACCTTTTTCTTCTCGTTTTCCGTTTGCACTTCCATAGTGACGCTTCCTTTCCTGCGCGGGAAAAGTCAAGGTAAGCCAAAATCAGATTTTGCAATTTAACGTTGACAATCCTGCATTTCTCGCCTATAATTCTACAATATTCACGAGGAAATGGAAGAAAGGATTGCGCCACAAATCGGAAAAATTGTGCCTCATTTCGAGAAAGGAGGGTACTATGCGCGACAAGAAGATCGAAGTAGATGCCAACTCTGCGGGAGATCCCCGCCTACACCTTGGGGGAGGTCCCCATCTTCCGCTGGGAGCACCGCCTGGACGACTTCCAAAACGGGGAGCTGAACCGGCCCACTGGCACTCATGAGGTTCCTATTCGGCCTGGTGACAGAGGGAACGCTGGATTACTACTACAGCCCCATCTCATCCCGCACCTCTCGCGCCACTTTGGAAAAGGGGGCACGGGGTGTTTATCAACTCCGGGTGCTCCACGGCTGCCGGCAGGTCACAGGGGGAACCCGGCTGGTTCACCTTTGGGATGA
>ENA-OQIL01000789-OQIL01000789.1-human-gut-metagenome-genome-assembly--contig:-NODE-789-length-10595-cov-1.998758_pt1 | contig 10595 bp, 15 predicted proteins | sample MGYA00242583_ERZ504748 | MGnify/ENA primary metagenome ERZ504748 (study PRJEB26092, sample SAMD00036191) | human gut metagenome | host: Homo sapiens | study: EMG produced TPA metagenomics assembly of...
CCTCAACTGTTTATTTTCCTCATCTCATTTTTTCTCATAACTCTCAGCGACGCAATCGCTTTCGGCGCGAGAGGAATGAGAGCGATCATATTAAATACCGTCATCAGTCCTACACCTACATCGCCCAGATCCCAGACAAACTGGTAGGCAGCCAGGCCGCCCACAAAAAGCATAACAAGAGCCAGCACCTTGTACAGGGTCTGGGACAGCCAGTTATCTCCGAAAAGATATGCCACATTTGGCCTTGCATAAAACAGGATTCCAAGAAATGTGGAAAAACTAAACAGCCACAGAATCACTGCAATAAAGATTACACCGAACTCTCCTAAATGGTACCGCATTGCCGTCTGCAGCAGATCCATGCCTTCCAGGCCCTCTGTCATCCCCATCGGAGTCAGAAGCATAATCATAGCAGAACAGCTGCAGATTACAAGGGTGTCAATAAACACGCCCAGTGCCTGAAGCAGACCTTCCTTGGCCGGATGACTGATATCCGCCGCCGCTGCCGCGCAGGGTGCAGACCCGGAACCTGCTTCATTGGAAAACAGCCCTCTTTTGGCGCCGTTCATAATTACCGCGCCGATACCGCCGCCCACAACCTGGCGGAAACCGAATGCTTCTGCAAAAATCCGCTCAAATACGGCCGGCAGCTGTCCTGCATTTTTTACTATAATAAAAAGTGTAATAAAGAAATAGCACGCTGCCATAACCGGTACCATAATATCCAGTACTTTTACGGTCGCATTTTTCCGGAGCACAATCACCGCTGCAATTACTACCAGTACAATGGTAGAATAAAGGGGCGGCACGTGAAAGGCATTCTCAAAGGAAGATGAGATGGAGTTGCCGATCACCTGGCTGATGCCGCACCAGCAGATCAGGCCGGAAATGGCAAAGAGTACCGCCATGGGGCAGCGGCGCTTCTTGGCGGATTCGGGATGCCGGGCGGCAAAGAAGTCCCGGATAAAGTAGGCCGGTCCGCCCCGATAGCCGCCGTACAGGGGATCTTTTTCCTTGTGCAGCTGGGCCAGCGTGGCTTCCACAAACGCGGTGGAGGAGCCGATGAGGGCGGTGATCCACATCCAGAACACCGCGCCGGCGCCGCCTGCGGAGATGGCGGCCACAACGCCCACCAGGTTGCCCATACCCACCCGGGTGGCAGTGGCTACCACCAGAGTCTGCAGGGAGGACAGGGCCCCGCCTTCCCGCTGGGGATGCTTGTCCAACGTGACCCGCAGCATTTCCGGAAACATCCGCACCGGCAAAAATGCGGGTGCGGATGGTGAAATAGATGCCTGCGGGAATCAGCAGCACCACCATGAAGGAAAGCTGCAGGCTTCCGCCGCCGGGAAGGGGAATGGAAAAGAGATCGCCCCACAGCAGGCGGTAAACAAATTCGATCAGCTGAATCATATGTGCCTCCAAACTACGGCCCCGGAGAATGAACCGGCGGACCGCTGCGTTATGCCGTTGTTACGGCTGTCCCACCACGAAGGGCAGGAAATAGCGGATTTGCTTTTTCCACCAGGGCCAGTCATGGCTGACATCGTATCCCCAGTAGTCCACCCATGCCCGGATGCCTTTTTGGCTTGAGCACCGCGTCCAGACGGCGGGTTCCCGCCAGCAAAGGGTTCCTCCCAGGCGCCCTGGCCCACGCAGAGAATGATTTTGCGGGCATTGAACATGCTGATATAGGGGTGGTCCTCCGGCATGCCGGAGAGGCTGGCGCAGGGGGTTCGTTGGCGTAAACCACCTCATCCATATATCCGCCGTACATATCCTGGGTATCATAGATGCCGGAAAGGGGCGATGACGCTGTCAAACAGATCCGGACGGCGGAAAAAGACGTTGGCCGCGTGATAGGCTCCCCATGGGAAAAAACCGGTGGAGAGCAGCGCATTGCCGGTGCCGTTGATCTCGTGGATCCGGGGGAGCAGCTCCTCGGTCAGGTAGCGGTACCACGCTTCATGCAGGCGGATGCGCTGATAGGGGTCCCCCTCCCGGAATGAGACGGTCTGGGCGTCGATGGTGTCGGCGGTGAAAAGCTGAATCCGCCCTGCGTCCAGATAATCCTGGAGGGTATCGAGCATGCCGAAGCCCTCCCAGTCAAAAAGCGGCCGTTCTGACAGGGAAATACCAGCACCGGCTTTCCGCCGTGGCCATAGACTTTGAACTCCATATCCCGCCCCAGATGGCGGCTGTATTCCTTATGGTACTCCGTGTGCATAAACACGCCTCCTTCTGCGATACCTCCATATCCTACCATAAAGCGCTGCCGCAGGCAAGCAAAAGGAGAACGGTGCTTTTTTCTCTTGCGTTTTCCGGAAAATTGTCCTATAATTCAATGCTATAAAGTGGTAAATTGGAGGGGCTGGAAATGAGTAATTTTTGTGTTTTATTTTCCCCCCAAATTTTCCCGGGAGGCGTACCGCTGGTTCTGTATCCGCCTGCGGGAAAACGGCGTGAATTGTACTGGGGGTGGGCGACGCGTCCTATGACGAGCTGCACCCGGATTTAAAGCGGGCGCTGACGGAATACTACCGGGTGGACAGCCTGGAGAATTACGACCAGGTGCTGCGGGCTGTGGGATATTACACCGGTCAGTATGGCAAGATCGACTGGGTCGAGAGCAACAACGAGTACTGGCTGGAACTGGACGCGGCCCTGCGGACGGATTTCAACATTACCACCGGACTCAAGTCTGATGAAATTGAAAAGTACAAAAGCAAGATGCGGATGAAAGCATACTACCATCAGGCGGGGATTCCCTGCGCCCGCTTCGCCCCGGTAACGGACCGGGAAGCGGGACTGGCCTTTGCCCGGGAGGTGGGGTATCCCATCATTGTCAAGCCGGACAGCGGCGTGGGGGCCATTGCCACCTGGAAGCTGAAATCCGACGAAGATCTGGAGGCGTTTTTCCAGGACATTCCGCCGGTGCCCTATCTCATGGAGGAATACGTTCCCGGCGTGGTGACGACGTATGACGGAATCTGCAATTCCAAGGGTGAGGTGCTCTTTGCCGCCAGCCATATCACCCGCAATTCCATCATGGATATGGTCAACGAGGGCGTCCCGACCTATTACTATGTGGATCGGGCGGTTCCCGCCGATGTGGAAGCGGCGGGCAAGGCGGTGCTGCGGGCCTTTGGCGCCTCCAGCCGGTTTTTCCACCTGGAGTTTTTCCGCCTGACGGAGGACAAACCGGGACTGGGCAAGCGGGGAGATATTGTGGCCCTGGAGGTCAACATGCGCCCGGCGGGGGGCTATACACCGGATATGCTCAACTTCAGCCAGAGCGTGGGATGTTTACCAGATGTGGGCGGATATGGTGGCCTTCGATGAACTGCGCCACAGCTATGACGGTCCCAAGAGCTACTGCGTGTATGCCGGACGCGGACGGGAAAGCCCTGAATCGTCGGCACCCTGGCACCCAGGACTGGAGCAGCAGTGCGGCTCTCACGCCCGGCTGTTCACCCGTATGCCGGATGCTCTGGCGGGCACCATGGGCAATCAGGTGGCCATCGCCTGCTACGACACTCTGGAGGAGGTAGACCGCTTCGTCCAGGATGCCTTTGCTCTCCGGGCCGAGGAAGAATAGGATACAAAGGCCCGGTCTCGCAGGAGACCGGGCCTCTGATTTGACAGCAGGCCGCACCCAAAGGTGCGGCCCGTCGTTTTACAAAGCAGGGAGGTCTTCCAGAGAGGCGAAGGTGTAGCCCATTTCTTCCCAGCGGGTCAGCAGCTCGTCCAGGATCTGGGCGTTGGTTTGGGAGGTGGAGTGGAGTAGGACAATGGCGCCGTCGTGAATCCGGGGCAGAAGCTTGGAATAGGCCTCCTGTTCCGAGGGCTGGTTGTCGGTGTACCAGTCCACATAGGCCAGGCTCCAGAATACGGTGGTATACCCCAGAGCATGGGCCTGGCGGAGATTTTCCTCGCTGTATTTTCCCTGAGGCGGACGGTAGAACTTGGACAGCGGCGTGCCGGTGGTCTCCAGAAACAGCGCTTCCAGTGACTCCAGCTCCTCCTGGAAGGCAGATTGATCGCTGATGGCGGACATATCAGGGTGATGGTAGGTGTGATTGCCCACGATGTGTCCCTCATTGACCATGCGCTTGACAATGTCCGGGGCGGACTCGACCATATGGCCCACCACGAAGAACGCGGCGGGGGCGTTGTGCTTTTTCAAAGCGTCCAGAATGGCCTCGGTGCAGCCGTTTTCATAGCCGCAGTCAAAGGTCAGGTAAATGACTTTTTTGCTGGTATCCCCCAGATAGTAGGCACCGTACTGGGCCAGATCTTCCGCGGTGGCGTTGCCCACCGGGGATGCGCCTTCCTGCGGAAAGGCCAGCCCCCAGTTGTCGGCGGAGGCCGGCACCACAGCGGAGGCGGAAGCAGGGGCGGATGGAGCAGAGCGGTCCTGCAGGAGCAGGGCTCCCGCCAGGAACAGACAGGGCAGCAGCAATAAAACAATGCGGCGGTATACAGACATGAAAAACAACCTCCCGTCACAGCGGTAATATCCACAGCCTGTCCCAAACGGCGCGGGTTATGCGTGCTTGAACGCAGAGGAAAAACATGGTATGCTTGCAGAGCAACCAATCATAGGCAGAAAAAACTTGGGAGAAAGGAGTACCATTTGATTGCAGCGATCTGTTTGGAAGATCGGAACGGACTGCTGTTCAACGGCCGGCGGCTGAGCCGGGACCGTGTCCAGCAGGAGGATCTGATGACGGTTTGCGGGGCGGGAAGGCTGTGGATCAGCCCGTTTTCCGCTCCGCTGTTTGCGCCCTGGCAGGAGCGGCTGGTGATTGCGGAGGACTTTTTATACCGGGCCGGACCGGGTGCGGTATGCTTTGTGGAGGACCGCCCGCTGCGGCCGGTCCTGGACCGGCTGGAGGCGTTGATTTTGTACCGGTGGAACCGGGCATATCCGGCGGATGTGTATTTGGATTTGGATCCGGCGGCGGAGGGATTTGTGCTGGAACAGCAAAGTGAGTTTTCCGGTACATCCCATCTGCGCATTACCCGGGAAATTTACCGGCGGGGAGGCGGCTATGGCAAAGCGTAAGAAGAAAACCGCAGAGTGCTGCGGAAGCTGGCAGTGTTGGTGCTGGCTGTGGCGGCGGCGGGGATCACCCGCTGGTATCAGCAACAAACCGCCATTTCCCTGGATGAGGTACCGCCGTACAGCGGCGCGCCTTACGTGGTGATCAACGGCAATGTGCCGGATTTTTCCGCCGAGGAGCTTTCCGCAGAACCGTTTGAGGTATACAGCTCCCTGGATTTTCTGGGCCGGTGCGGCACTGCCTGCGCCAATGTGGGGGTGGAGCTCATGCCCACGGAGGAGCGGGGCGACATCGGTTCGGTCAAGCCCACAGGCTGGCAGACCGCCAAGTATGACATCGTGGACGGCGGCTATCTCTATAACCGCTGCCATCTCATCGGCTACCAGCTGACCGGAGAAATGCCAACGAACAAATCTCATCACCGGGACCCGCTATCTGAATGTGGAGGGGATGCTCCCCTTTGAAAACCTGGTGGCGGACTATGTGGAGGAGACGGGCAACCACGTGCGCTATCAGGTCACGCCTATCTTCCAGGGGCTGGAACTGGTGGCCCGGGCGTACAGATGGAGGCTATGTCCGTGGAAGATGACGGCGCGGGCGTGTGCTTCAACGTCTTTGTGTATAACGTGCAGCCCGGCATCACCATTGACTATGCCACGGGAGAGAGCTCCCTGGCGAGGGATGAATTGTGAAGAAACTGTAAAATTCCGCAGACCCCCTTTGCAATACGACAACCTGTCAGGTATGATACCTGACAGGTTGTCGTATTTCTTTTTTCTCCCCGGTTTCGCTCTTGACTTTCCCCTTGGTGGAAGGAATATCCTGATATGGGTTGAAGAAACCGGCGGAGTGATTTCGTAATAGAAGGAGGAACCAGACTGTGCCAACTGCGACATTTTTGAATTTGCCGCCGGAAAAGCAGGAGCGGCTGATGGATGCAGCTTCCCGGGAATTCGCGTCCAAACCTACAATGAAGCATCCATCAATCGCATCATCCAGGAGGCCGGTGTGCCCCGGGGCAGTTTCTACATGTACTTTCAGGATAAGGAAGATCTGTTTCGGTATCTGGTCCAGGGGTATCTGGACCAGATGACCATGGTGCTGGAGGAGGCACTGGTGCGTCAGGGCGGCAATGTGTTTGCGGCACTGCTGTACCTGTATGACTACATCACCCAGAAGCGGGAGGCATACGATTTAGGCGGCATGGGCGCCATGGCCGTGATCGTGGGCCAGAACAGCGGAATGCAGAAAAGCGCCCTGCTGGAGATGGTGGATTCTGAGGCCGTTATGGCGCGGCTGCGGGAAAAGCTCAATCCGGATCTGCTGGATCTGCGCCGGGAGCGGGATCTGGGAGATCTGCTGGGCGTGCTGCTGACCGTGGCGGTACCGCTGATCTATGCCGGGCTGCAGTCCGGCGGAGATCCGGAACACCGGGAACATTTGGCAAATATTCTGGCCATTTTGCAAAGGGGAATGGCCGCGAAATCAAAACGCGAGGAGAATGAGTAATGGAAGAGTTGTTGGAAGAAGCCGCCCCGCAGGCGGAACAGAAAGAAAAGAAGTCCTGGAAGCTGCCCGGGGGAAAGCGGCCTGGAAAACGCAGATGGAAAGCGGTGGCCGCAGTGGTGATTGTGGCGGCTATCGGCGCGGCGGTGGTGTTCGGACAGGGCGGGGCCAAGCAGATGGGACCGGTATACCGTCCGGAGCAGGTGACCCGCCGGGATCTTTCGGTGAAGGTGGCGGGAACCGCGACTCTGGAACCGGCAGATTCTTACCAGGTGACCACCCTGATCTCCGGTGAAATTCAGGGTGCGCCCTTTGAGGAGGGCGATCTGGTGGAGCAGGGGACACTGCTCTACACGCTGGACAGCGGCAATGCCCAGAGTTCCGTGGGAATGGCTCAGATTTCCGTGGAGCAGGCGCAGCTGAGCTATCAGCAGGCCAAGGAGGCCCTCAATCCCACGGCGCCGATCTCCGGCACGCTCAACGAGGTTTATGTCCGGGACGGCGACAGCGTTTCCCCCGGGAACGGCCCTGGCCAAGATTGTGGTCAGCACGGATCTGTCCATTGACTTCGTGTTTACATATGCCTCTCCCGATCAGTTCTACATCGGCCAGAGTGCCACGGTGTTCATCAGCGGCTTTGCCGGTTCCGTGCAGGGCACGGTGACCTCGGTATCCAATGCCACGTCCGTCACCAGCAACGGCAAGGAAAGCTGCGCGGTGCGGGTCAAGGTGGCCAACCCCGGCGTTATTTCCGATGCCTATACGGCCTCCGCCGTGATCGGAAGCTACAGCAGCTATGGCGCGGCCCCCATCTCCATGGCCGGTGCGACGACGGTCTATGCCACCGGCAGCGGAACCGTGAGCGGATTTTCCAAGCTCTCCGGCAGCACGGTGTCCAAGGGGGAGGTGCTGTGCACCATCGAATCCGAGGCCAACCGGTCTCAGCTGCAGACGGCCAAGCTGAGTGTGGAATCCGCAAAGCTCTCCGCCAGCAACGCGGCGGGAACGCTGGATGACTATACCATTACCTCCCCGATCTCCGGCACGGTGATTGAGAAGAACTTCAAAGCCGGGGACAAGGTGGACGGTGCCAGCTCCGGCACTCTGGCGGTGGTGTATGATCTGAGCTGCCTGAAGATGAAGATGAACGTCAATGAGCTGGATATCGGAAAGATCCAGGTGGGGCAGACGGTGGAGCTCAGCGCGGACGCTGCCGGGACAGATGTTCCTGGGCACGGTGGAAAAGGTCAGCATCAACGGCACCACCACCGGCGGCTTTACCACGTATCCCGTCACCATCCGGGTGGATGACTACGGCGAACTCAAACCCGGCATGAACGTCTCGGCGGACATTCTCTGCGATACCGCCGCCAATGTGCTGTGCGTACCGGTGAGTGCGGTGGAACGGGGCGATACGGTGCTGGTGCCCCTGCCCGGTGCCATGACGGAAGACGGAACCGCTGTGGCGGATGCCAGCAAACTGGAAAATCGTTCCGTGACTCTGGGCCGCAACGATGATGCGTACATTGAAATTACCTCCGGACTGGAAGAGGGGGAGACCATCCTGATCCTGGACCAGACGGCCGGTCAACTGGGAGGCTGAGATCCGTGGAGCATCTCATTGAACTCAGAGACGTCTATAAGATCTATCCCATGGGCGACGAGGAGGTCCATGCCCTGGACGGTGTGAGCCTGACCATTGACCGGGGAGAGTTTGTGGCGGTGGTGGGCTCCTCCGGATCGGGAAAGTCCACGGCCATGAATATCATCGGCTGCCTGGATGTCCCTACCTCAGGAACCTATCATCTGGGCGGGGTGGATGTATCCACCATGAACGACGACCAGCAGGCCGAGATCCGCAACCGGATGCTGGGATTCATTTTCCAGCAGTATAACCTCATTCCCAAGCTGACCGTGCAGGAGAATGTGGAACTGCCGCTGCTCTATGCCGGTGTGCCGGGCGAGGAGCGGCATGAGCGGGCCATCCGGGCCCTGGAGCGGGTGGGGCTGGCGGATAAGCGCCGCCACCTGCCCAGTCAGCTCTCCGGCGGCCAGCAGCAGCGGGTGTCCATTGCCCGGGCCCTGGCCGGAGAGCCCTCCGTCATTCTGGCGGATGAGCCCACCGGCGCCCTGGACTCCCGCACCGGCCGGGAGGTGCTGCATTTTCTGCAAAAGCTCAATCAGAAGGGGACACCGTGGTCCTCATCACCCATGACAACACCATTGCCCGGAAGGCCCGGCGGATTGTCCGGCTCCAGGACGGGAAGATTATCTACGACGGAGATGCCGCAGATCCCAGGGCCGTGGTGCATGCGGAAGAAGCGGAGGTGGAGGCATGAACTTTACGCAGTCCTTCCGCCTGGCCATCAAGTCCCTGCGCACCAGCAAAATGCGGGCGTTTTTGACCATGCTGGGCATTGTCATCGGCGTGGGGGCGGTGATTGTCATCATCTCCCTGGGCAATGGCCTGCAGCAGATGGTGGACCAGCAGGTGGAGAACATGGGTGTCAACCTGATTCAGACCATGATCTACGGCCGGGGCGACGGCACCACCATGAATCTCGATCCTGACGAGATGTACCAACTGGTAGAGGAGCATCCCGACGTTCTCTCCGGGGTTTCCCCCTATGTCTCCACCAATACCCCGCTGCGCTCCGGAGATACCCCTGTATGAGCGGACCAGCATCTATGGGGTCAGCGAGATTATGTATAAGCAGGACACCCATGCCACACTGGATGGGGAGACCCTGGCCCAGGGACGGTTCATTCAGTATATCGATGTGGAGCGCGCCCAGAATGTGTGCGTGATCGGGGCCTTTCTGGCGCAGGATGCCTTTGACGGCGACGCTCTGGGCAAGACCATCAAGATTTGGGGGCGTGCCCTATACCGTGGTGGGAGTGCTGAGTCAAAGCGGCGATACTCTGACAGAAGGCGGCCGGGACGATCAGGTCTATATCCCCTATGAAAACGCCCTGAAGATTATGGGCAACCGGTATGTGCCGCTCTATATGTTTACCAGTACCAGCCGGGATACGGCGGCAGCGGCCAAAGAGGTCATCGATGCAAAGCTCTATGAATTTTTCCAGGATGACAACGCCTATTACACCATGACCATGGCGGAGCAGGTGACCATGATCAATGCCATGATGGGCACTGCCATGCTGGTGCTGGTGGCCATCGCGGCGATTTCGCTGCTGGTGGGCGGCATCGGCATTATGAACATCATGCTGGTGTCCGTGACGGAACGGACCCCGGGGAGATCGGAAATCCGGGAAATCCCTGGGGCCAAGCGGCGGGACATCCGCAGTCAGTTCATCATCGAGGCGGGCACCACATCCGCCATCGGGGGACTGCTGGGCATTGCCTTTGGCTGTCTGGTAGCCATGGGAGTTGGCACGCTGATCGGCGGCGCGCTGGTATCCCAGATGAGCGGCAACGTGACCTTCAGTGCGACGCCGACGTTCAGCGCAGTGGCGGTGAGCTTTGGCGTCAGCGTGGGAATCGGCGTGCTGTTTGGATATCTGCCGGCCAATAAGCGGCCAACTCATCCATTGACGCTTTGCGCTATGATAAAAAATTCCGCGGGCACTTGCCCGCGGATTTTTTTCCCCCCTGGCTCAAACTTTTTTGACTCCGTTGTGACGTCTGTAAGGCAGAACAAAACGAAAGGACCCAATGGCATGAACACAGTGCGGGAAGATATATTGACATCATTTTTGGTGGAAGATCAGGCGCGGTTTTACCGCTTGGCGTACAGCTATTTAAAGAACAGGGAAGACGCTCTGGACGCGGTACAAACCGCTGTCTGCAGAGCACTGGAAAAGCAAGACAGCCTGCAAACGCCGGAGGCAATGCGCACCTGGTTTTATCGAATCTTGGTCCATGTGTGTACCGATCAGCTTCGCCGCAGAAAGACGGTGGTTTTTCTTCCGCCGGAGGCGCTGGATGCCGGCAGCTATGAAGATCCCCTGCCGGAGGACGGCTCGCTAAACCGCAGAGTGGAAGCCCTCCCGCCGGAGATT
>ENA-OQIL01000791-OQIL01000791.1-human-gut-metagenome-genome-assembly--contig:-NODE-791-length-10578-cov-1.730456_pt1 | contig 10578 bp, 13 predicted proteins | sample MGYA00242583_ERZ504748 | MGnify/ENA primary metagenome ERZ504748 (study PRJEB26092, sample SAMD00036191) | human gut metagenome | host: Homo sapiens | study: EMG produced TPA metagenomics assembly of...
GCCCCCCCGCTGTAGTGGCATAGCCTGGGGAAAGTCCTTGCCGCCCGCCATGATGGGCCTGCTGGCTGGTGTACGTGCCTGCGGAGCATCTCCTGGCTGTCGGCGCCCCACGGAGCGCCGGAGCTGATCGCCATTGCTGCGGTGGCGGGGCTCCATCTCTGGAAGCGGAATGTGCTGCTGTCCATCGCTGGGGGCACTGTGCTGTACATGGTGCTGGTACAGGCGGTGTTTGTGTGAAAAAAGAGAAGAGATGCCGGCCGGCGGAAGTCCGACCGGCATTTTTCAGCGCCGGGAGAGGCTTCCTTCTACTGGGACTGGACACCGGAGACGCTGGCGGCGGCCTTGGGAAGCTTATAGGGCGTATCTGGATGCATAAATCTGCCAACGCCGGTATAAACTGGGACTGCGGCCTGGCCGCAGTCCTTTTGTTTGTCGTGGAGGTGGATATGGGGAAGCGGTTGTTTTACTGGGAGCTGGCGGGTGCGCTGTTCACGGCGGCGATGGGGACGCTGCTGCACTTTGTTTACGACTGGAGCGGCGGATGGGGCGCGGCGGCTGCCTTCTCTGCGGTGAATGAGTCCACCTGGGAACATATGAAGCTGCTGTTTTTCCCCATGTTTCTCTTTTCCGTGGTGCAGGTGTGCTGCCTGGGACGGAACTATCCGAACTTTCTGGCAGCCCGGGGCGTCAGCACAGTGACAGGGGTCGCGCTGATTCCGGTGCTGTTCTATACGTACACCGGCGTGCTGGGGCGGCATCTGCTCTGGGCGGACATCGCCGTGTTCTACCTCTCCGTGCTGGGGGCATTCGCCTTGGATTTCCGGCTTCTGCGGCGGGGGCGCTTCACCTCTCTCTGGCAGCAGATCCTGGGCCTGCTGGCGCTGTGGGGGCTGGCGTTCCTCTTCGTCTACTGCACGTTCCATCCGCCGGAGCTGGGGCTATGGCAGGACCCGGTGACGCTGGGCTATGGGCTCCCCAAATGAAAGCAGGCGCCCCTCCTTCGAGAGGGGCGCCGCTTTGCTTCCGGGGATTTTCTGTCCCTGCCGTTGACCGGCTCTCTCCGGCGGGGTATAATAGTTGTTAAAAGCGACCTGGGGAGGCTGAAGCGGATGAAGACCACAAGACAGAAGCGTGCGGCGCCTTTTTACGCCGCTGCGGCGGTATGGCTGGCCTACGCGCTGGTGCTGCCGGCTGTATGAGCCGCTGCACTATGCCCCTGGCGGCGGGGGCCTCCCTTCTGGCGTTCGCGGCGGCGGCCGCCCTGTGCCGGGGCGGCCCCGTAGGAGAGGAGGCTGGCAAGGCGCCGCCGGAAAAGGCCGAGGAGCCCGTTGAAAAGAAACCGGCCTCTACAGGAAATCCTGAGCTGGACAAGATGGTCCGCGACGGGGAGATGGCCATCCGGGAGATGAAACGGCTGGATGAGAATATCGCGGACCCCGGCATCTCCGCCGACATTGTGCGGCTGGAGCAGGTGAGCGCCCGAATCTTCGACGAGGTGCGCACGCACCCGGAGAAGCTGCCCCAGATCAGGCGCTTTCTGGACTACTACCTGCCCACCACCCTGAAGCTGCTGAATGCCTATGACCGCATGAGCGGTACCGGGGTCTCCGGAGAGAACATCGACACCACCCTGGCCAAGGTGGAGGGGATGATGCGGACCATCGTGGCGGCCTTTGAAAAGCAGCTGGACAGCCTGTACGGCGCCGAGGCCCTGGACATCTCCACGGATATCACGGTGCTGGAGAACATGATGGCCCGGGAGGGACTGGTGGACAGCCCGCTGAAGGCGGAGCCGGACGAGAAGAAAGAGACCGATATCCGGCTGGAGCTGTGATCGGAGGAAACGCCATGAGAAAGATCGCCATCAGAATGGCGGGCCTGGTTTTCTATATGGCCGCAGGATTTGTCCTTCTGTTCTGGAAACTGGAGCGTGGCGGGTTGCATAACGCGGAGCTCCTGCTGCCGCTGGCATGGCTGGCGGGGGCGGTGGCTTTGGGCCTTCGGCTGGACAAGGCCTGTAAACAGGCGGGAAGGTGGGGAGAGGCTGCCCATCACTTTTTCTCTTCCGTGATATGGCTGCTGCTTGGTATCGGTTTTATGAAGCAGGCCCCGGGCATCTGTACCCTCTGCGGTGTGCTGGGGGTGGTGTACGCAGTGGTTTATGCTGTCTGCGGTGTGCGGGCGGCGGGAGAAGCCCGCCGGAATGAAGAAAATGGCAGAGAGTGAATGATACTATGATGGAGGATGACACAATGGCAGACGAGAAGAGCATGATGCCTGAACTGACCCTGGATCCCAGCCGGACGGATGCGGTGCCCCAACTGACTCTGGACCCGGCAGCGCCCGCCGCCCCCGCACCGGAGGCCGCCAAGCCGGAGGCGACGCCGGTGCGGCTGGACGAGAACCTGCTGAACGACGCGGAGAAACAGGCGGTGGAGGCGTTTTCCAAGAAGATCGACCTGACGGACTCCAACCTGATCCTGCAGTACGGCGCGGCGGCCCAGAAGAACGTGGCCAGCTTTTCTGAGAACGCCCTGAACTCTGTGCGCACCAAGGACCTGGGAGAGGTGGGCAAGTCCCTCAGCGAGCTGGTGGTGGAGTTGAAGGGCTTCGGCGAGGAAGAGGAGAAGAAGGGGCTCTTCGGCCTCTTCAAAAAGACGGGTAGCAAGCTGGAGGCCATGAAGGCCCAGTACGCCAAGGTGGAGTCCAACGTGGACAAGATCGCCCGGGAGCTGGAGCAGCATCAGGTCACGCTTTTGAAGGATGTGGCCATGTTCGACCAGATGTATGAGCTGAACCTGAAATACTACAAGGAGCTCACCATGTAGCAGTTCATGGCAGGGCAAGAAGAAGCTGGAGGACATGGCGGGCGGGCGAACTGCCTGCTCTGAAGGCCAAGGCAGAACAGTCCGCGCTCAGGAGGACGCCCAGGCATACAACGACATGGTCCAGATGTGTGAGCGGTTTGAGAAGAAGCTCCACGACCTGGAGCTGACCCGGATGATCTCTGTGCAGATGGGCCCCCAGACTCGGCTGCTGCAGAACAACGATACCTTGATGGTGGAAAAGATCCAGTCCTCCCTGGTGAACACCATCCCCCTGTGGAAGAGTCAGATGGTGCTGGCCCTGGGGCTGGAGCACGGCCGCCAGGCCACGGCGGCCCAGAGCGCCGTGACGGAGATGACCAATGAGCTGCTGAAAAAGAACGCGGATCTGTTGAAGATGGGCACCATTGAGACCGCCAAGGAGGCAGAGCGGAGCGTGGTGGACATTGAGACGCTGCAGCACACCAACCAGCAGCTGATCTCCACGCTGGACGAGGTGCTGAACATCCAGCGGGAGGGCGCCCAGAAGCGCAAGGGCCGCCGAGGCGGAGCTGGGCCGCATCGAGGGCGAGCTGAAGCAAAAGCTGTTGGAGCTGAGAAATTAAAGGGAGAGCAGGACCCCCTTTGGAATCCCCACCAGTCTGCGGACTGGTGAACGCGCCCGGGGCGCTTGGATCAAGGTAGTTTCGCCACGTACACGCTGCGGCGAAAATGATTCAAATTTCTTCTTTCGCCAATAGCGGAAGAACTGGGGAAAACCGGAGGCTTTCCCTTAGCCCCCTTTCCCGCTTGTGGGGAAGGGACGGAGAGGACATACGCTTATGAAGTTTTTTCAGAAACGGGCCGTGGCGGCGGTGGTGCTGATTTTAGCCATCGTGGCCGGGGTGGTGATTGGGCAGGCCAAGAAGCCGGACACCGGAGGCCAGGCGTCCACCGCCATTGTGGGGTCCTATACGTATGTATATGACTACGCCGGGGTGCTGACGGATGAGACCATGGAGCATATCGACGCCATGAACGCCTCCTTGTTTGCCCAGACCGGGGCCCAGATCCTGGTAAGTGTGGTGAACTCCACTGGCGGCGCGGACATCATGGACTATGCCTCGGATCTGGGGAACAGCTATGGCGTAGGCTCCGCAGAGCGGAACAACGGCGTGGTGATGCTGCTGGCGCTGGACAACATCTCCCAAAGCGGCCTGATGGGCGACTACTGCGTGGTGGTGGGGACCGGGCTGGAGAGCCACGCGGACGATTTCATGAGTCTGCAGTCCTATTACCTGGAGAATGATTTCGCTGCCGGGGAGTACGACGCCGGTGTGAAGGCGACTTTTGATGCCTTCATCGCCTGGTTTGCCGACTTCTACGGCGTCACGATCCGGGAGGGGTATATCCCTGCCGTCCGGGAGACCTATTCCAGCGGCAGCGGGTACTACTATACGGAGACCCACGGCTATGTGGCGCCGGCCTTTGGGTCCCTGGTGAGCGGCGTTGTGGTGCTGCTAGTGGTGCTGCTGGTGCTGTGGGTGATCCTGGACGGAATGCGGTACTCCCGCTACCGCCGGCGGTATCTGCGGCCCGGTATGGGACGGCCCACGGTGCTGTACTACCCCATCTTCTGGGGACGGCCCCAGCGGCCCAGGCCACCCCGTCCTCCAAGACCGCCAAAGCCACCGCGCCGGCCGCCCTCCGGCGGAACATTCGGCGGGGTCGGCTTCGGCGGCAGCCGGGGAGGCATGTTCGGCGGAGGCTCCTTCGGGAGTGCCGGAGGGTCCCGGGGCAGTCTCGGCGGAGGGACCTTCCGGGGCAGCGGCGGCCGTCGCGGCGGCTTTGGCGGAGGCTCCTTCCGCAGCGGCGGGCGCCGGTAAGAGACAGATATAACGGGGCCTGTATGCCATTTGAAAAGCAGGAGGATCCCCCGGAGTTCCGGGACGATCCTCCTGCTTTTGCGTTGGAAGAAGTATTACTTTTGCGGTGCGGCTCAGCGGATGGGGAGCATTTTGCCGGTCTCAAAGGATTCCTTGCAGCGATAGGCCGCCTCGGATACAGCGGTGCCGTCGTAGACCGTCAGGTCCGCAGGGTGTGTGCCGGTACGGATGTGGTCCGTAAACGCCTGCATCTCAGCCAGAAAAGCGGTGTGCCAGCGGGACATGAAGTCCGGATAGTACTCCTGCCGCGCACCATGCTCATCCACGACCTGCAGCAGGTTCCGGGCGCCCACGGGGGCGATGCGCAGCGTGCCGTGGGTTCCGACGATTTCCGTCTCTACATTGCAGCCTGCTGCATGGGTGCGGTTGGCAAAGAGAAAGCCCATGGCGCCGTTTTCGCACTGGACCATGGCGGCGGCATTGTCTGTGTCATGCAGTTCCCGACAGAGGTCGAACTCAAAGACACCACCGATGGCCCAGACGTTACGGATGTTAGAGCCGGTGAACCAGCGGATCAGATCCAGATCGTGGACGCACATGTCCAGGAACTGGCCGCCAGAGTGGGGGAGGAATTTCAGTGTGGATTCAATGGTGCTGCGGGGATCCTGGGTGCAGGAGCGGACCAGCACCACTTTGCCGATTTCACCGGCGTCCACACGGCGCTTGGCCTCAGCATAGGAGGGGTCAAACCGGCGCATGAAGCCCAGTTGGAACACCAGTTCCGGATGGGCCTCAACAACCTTTTCAGCTTCCTTGCACTGAGCCACATTGGTGCCCAGAGGCTTTTTCACAGAAAACGTGCTTGCCGTGCTCCATGGCAATTTTGATCTGCTCCACATGAAGAAAAGAGGGGGAGACGATGACGATGCCGTCCAACTCCGGATCGGCGCACATGGCGGCAAAATCGGTGTAAGTATGAGGAACGCCCAATTCCTCTGCCACCGCCCGGAGACGGGAGGTATCCACGTTACAGATGGCGTGGAGGACGCAGCCGGGAATGGATGCGGCTAAGTTTTTTGCATGTTCGTAGCCCAGACGGCCCAGGCCGACAGAGCCGATTTTAACAGATTCCATATAGCACCTTCTCTCTGGGGGTTTTCAATTTTACAGTATAGTCTAATCCCCCCCAAAAATACAAGCGGGACCTGCCTTGAAAGCTGGATACTGCCGAAGAACTTGAACAGCGGCACGGCTCTTGAGAGCCGTGCCGCTGTTTTGCGGGAAAGTGGTCCCTGGGGATCAGTCCACCTCCCGCAGCCGTTCCACGATGGTGGCCTTGGAGACGGAGCGGTACACCGCCAGGGGAACCAGGACGCCCAGCAGGGCGAACACCGGGGCCACGATCAGGAACGGGGTCAGCGTCAGGCGGTAGGTGAAGAACCAGAACATGCTCCCCACCGCCTTGAAGGCCACCGGGCCGAAAATCAGGGTCAGCACCAGGGAGATCCCAGCCGCCCCCAGGGCATAGAGCAGCCCCTCATACACCAGCATGGTCTTGAGCTGCTTGCCGGCCATGCCGATGGACTGGAGCACGGCGAACTCCCGCTTGCGGGCGATGATGCCGGTGAGGATGGCGTTGAAGAAGTTCAGCACGCCCACCAGCCCCACGATGAAACTGAGGGCCCCGCCGCACAGCTGGAACATGGAGCGCATCCCCTCGAACTCCGATGCGTAGAGCGCCTTGCTCTCATAGTCGAACTGGGGATTCACGTTCTCTGTGTAGTCTGCCAGGAACTTCTCCATGGCGCCGTTGGCCTCGTCGGTGGTATCAAAGGCGTAGTACATCACGCTGTCTGTGCCGCTGTCCTGCATGAAGGTCTGGTCATTCAGGATGAACTCGTCCGCGCCGTAGTAGCGGTAGCTGAGAGAGATGGGCACGGCAACCAGGGCGGCTACTTCGTATTCCACATCCCGGTATTTCACCGGCTGCGCCACATAGTTGGCACTGGCGGGCACGTCCTCCGGGCTGGCGTAGGCGATGCCGGTGTCCGGATCTACATACTCCGTCTCCTCCACGTACCGGACGGTGACGATGTCCCCCAGCCGGGCCCAGTGGGAGTCCATCTCCGGATTGCCGTAATCATCATCACTGTACACAGCGGCCACATACCGCCCGCCGTCCTCATAGAGCTTGGACAGGTCTCCCTCCAGTACCCGTCAGGTGGTCCAATGCAAAATCGCTCATGCCGGAGAGCTGGATCCGGTCGGCCAGCAGGCCCTCTTCGTTCCGCCCGGTCAGGCGGATCAGATTGTCCATCTGCTCCTGGGTATAGAAGTGCTCCTTGTTCTGCCGGAACCAGTCCTCGGTAACGTACTCCAGGGATCGAACGTCTTGCCGTAGATCACGCCGCCGTCGGTAATGCCGCCCTGGGCATTGATCTCGTCAATGACGACTGGGGGATGCCCATATCCGTGTTGAAGATGTCCCCGCCGGTCTGGAACTGGCCGCGTCCGCCACGATGAAGTCGCTGGATGCGAAATGAGACACGTACTTGTCCATGTCGAAGCCGTTGGTGAAGTTCACCGTCACTGTCAGCAGTACCACCGCCAGAGACAGGGACGTGACGGTGACGGCGGTCTTGCCCCGGCTGCGGCCCAGGTTGGCCCAGGCCATGGACAGCAGGGACACGCCCCTGCGGCCTTTTTTCGTCTTGCGCTTGATGCCGCCGCCTTCGGTGTAGCGCACTGCCTCGATGGGAGAGACCTTGCCGGCGATGCGGCCGGGCTTCCGGCAGGAGAGCAGCACCGTCACCAGAGAGAACAGCGCCGCGCCGATGAAGATCACCGGGCTCACGGAGGTCATGGGCACCACGCCGTTTAGCTGTGACACAATGGCCGGCGTCAGCTGGCCGCCGATCAACCAACCCAGCACCAGCCCCAGGGGGATGCCCGCCAGGGACAACGTCAGCGCCTGCTGGCGGATGATCCGCCGCAGCTGCCGGGGCGTGGTGCCGATGGTCTTCAGCAGGCCATAGAACCGGATATCGTTGGTGACGGAGATCTGGAACACGTTGTAGATGATGAGATACCCGGTGAAGATGATGAGCAGCAGCATGGCGGCCACAGCAATCACCACAGAGGGGTCCAGATTATCGCTGAGCTGGGCGCCCGTATAGCCCCAGTTGACGCCAGTGTGGATATAATCCGGCGCTCCGGCGCTCTGATCCTGATAGCCGTGATTTTCCAGAATTTGAGCGATATCGTTCGCAATGTGGCGGGAACCGCTTTTCAGCATCACATCCAGGTTCCAGGAACCGGTCATGCCATCCTCTCCGGGCGGGACGGTTCCCACCTCGTCCAGAATGGCGTCCGCCCGGCTCTCCGGAATCAGGATGTGGTTGGCCACAATTGCCTCGTCATACTCCCACCAGCCGCAGAGGGTAAAGGTCTGGGTGGTGGTATGGCCGTCCACGTCAAAGGAGATGGTGAACCTGGCGCCGATCTCCGGCTCCACCCCCAACAGCTCCAGCACGTGGGTGTCGGTAGCGGCCTCGTCGGTGCCCTCCTGGGGCAGACGGCCCTCCACCGGGTCGCAGTACATCCAGTGGGCTTCATTGGCGTCGGCGTAGCTGACCTCCACGTGGGATTTGTTGAACGGCACCTCCGTGGGCATTCCGATAAACCGCCGCATTCCCCACTGGTCGATGAGGGGGTCATCCTTCAGATTGTTAAACTGTTCCTCCGTCAGGTACTTGAAGCCGCCGTGGGAGAAGCCGCCCACCTGACGGAAGTTGGACTGCTGGAACCCGTCGTTGATGGACATGGCGATGGTGAAGAGGGACGTGAACAGCACCGTGGTCAGGGCGATGGCGAGAATGGCGATGAGATTGCGGGTCCTGGCGCCCTCATGGACCGCCAGCCCAGGCGGCGGATGGTCTTGCCGTTGGATGACCTTCATCATGGCCCTCACCCCCGCACCACGCATCCGGCCGTCCTCGATGCGGATGATCCGGTCCGCCATCTGGGCCAGCTCCTCGTTGTGGGTGATCATGATGAGGGTTTGGTGGAAGGTCTCGGCGGTGAGCTTCAGCAGCCCCGCCACGTTCTGGGTGGTTTTAGCATCGAAGCTCCCGGTGGGCTCGTCCGCCAGGAGGAGGGCGGGCTTGGTCATCAGGGCCCGGGCGATGGCGGTGCACTGCTGGGCCCCGCCGGAGAGGGTGTGGGGCAGGGCATCCAGCTTTCCTGTGAGCCCCAGCAGGCGGGTGATCTCCCGAAAAAAGTCCCAGTCCGGGCGGGCGTCATCCAGGGCCAGGGGGAAGAGGATGTTTTCCTGGACGGTGAGTTCCGGCACCAAATGGTTCCCCTGAAAGACAAAGCCGATCTTGCGCCGGCGGTAGACGGTGAGCTGCTCCTCGGTGAGGCTGGCCAGGTCCTGGCCGTCCACGGTGACCGTGCCGCTGTCGGGGCGGTAGAGGCCGCCGATGCAGTGGAGCAGCGTGGTCTTCCCCGAGCCGGAGGCCCCCACGATGGCGGTGAACTTGCCCTTTTCCATCCCCAGGGTGACCCCGTCCAGGGCCTTCACTTGGCGGGGACCATGGCCGAAGGTTTTGGTGAGATTGGTAACGGTGACAATGTCCATGCTCGCTTACCTCATTTCCCGCAGGAGATAGACGGAGAAGGTGGTCCCCTCCCCCACTTTGGATTTCACACTGATGTAACCCCGCTGGCGGGTGATGATGCCCCGGGCCAGGTAGAGGCCCAGGCCCACCCCCTCCTGGTCCGCCACCGCCTGGGACCGGTAGAACCGCTGGAAGACCTGGTGATACTCCCCCTCGGGGATGCCGATGCCGGTGTCTGTGATGTCAATCCGGGTGTAGAACTGCCAGGGGCGGACGGTGATGGTCACCTGCCCCCCGGCGGGGGTATACTTCACGGCGTTGTCCAGGATGTTCCCCAGGGCCTCGGCGGTCCACTTGGGGTCGTGGCAGACGGTGATGGTGTCGTCGCAGTGGATGGCAAGGGCGATTCCCTTGGCCTCCCCCTTGGCCCAGACGGTACCCACGGCCTTGGCCAGGGTCTCGCTGAGGGGGCTCTCCTCCAAGTGGAGGGCAAAGGTCCCCGTCTCCAGCCGGGACATTTTGATGAGGGAGGCCAGGAGGAACTCCAGCTTGTCCACCTGCCCGGCCATGAGGGCGAGGAACTCTTCCCGCTTTTCCGAGGAAAGGGGGTGCTGCCGGAGGATGCCCAGGAACATCTGCAGGTTGGCCAAGGGGGTCTTTACTTGGTGGGAGATGTCACTCACCAGTTCCTGGATGGTCTGCTTGTCCTCTGTGCTCTGGCGCTGGCCATCGGCCATCTTCCTCATAGTATTGGAGAAGCTTTCCCTGGACCTTTGGCGGTGACGGAGTCCTCATAGGTCTGTACGGCGGAAAGCCTTTCCCCTCCATGAGGGCGTCCACGGTATCGCAGAGGTCGTTGGCCAGGTCCCCGTCTGCCGCCGCCACAGGACTTCCCGCCAAACCACCAGGGCCACCACCCCCAAACCGAAAGCCAGCAGCCCGCCCGAAGCAGGGGAAGGGGCAGGGCCTCCCACACCAGGGCCCACAGGCAGATGAGGCCCCCAGGGCCACCACAGCGGCCCGCAGCCCCCGGGCCATGGTCTGGGCCCTCATGCTGCCGCCCCCGTCCAGATGTAGCCCATACCTCGAACGGTTTTGATGTAAGTATGGGTTCCATCCTCGATCTTGCTGCGCAGGCGGTTCACAGTGACGGTGAGGGTGTGGTCGTCAATGAAGTTGCCGTCCTTGTCCCACAGCTTTTCCAGCAGGAGGCGGCGGGTGACCACCGTCCCCGGGCTGCTGGTGAGGACCCGGAGCAGCTTATACTCG
>ENA-OQIL01000793-OQIL01000793.1-human-gut-metagenome-genome-assembly--contig:-NODE-793-length-10564-cov-2.407972_pt1 | contig 10564 bp, 17 predicted proteins | sample MGYA00242583_ERZ504748 | MGnify/ENA primary metagenome ERZ504748 (study PRJEB26092, sample SAMD00036191) | human gut metagenome | host: Homo sapiens | study: EMG produced TPA metagenomics assembly of...
TGGTGCCGCTGCCGGCGAACGGGGGTCCAGGATATGGGCCGCCCGGCTCGGTGATCTTCACCACGTCCCGCATGAGCGGGAGGGGCTTTTCGGTCAGGTGAATGCGGTTCTGGGGATTGCCGTACTTGAACACGCCGGGCAGGCAGGGCACGGGTCGGCTGATGGGCATATCCCCGTTGGAGCCCCAGACGATGTAGCTCCGCCTGCTGGCGGAAGCGGCCCTTCTGGGGGCGGCTGTTGCCCTTGTCCCACACAGCGGTGCCCCGCCAGATCCAGCCCGCCCACTGGAGGGCGTCGGTGGCCGCTGGGAGCTGCCGCCAGTCGATGAACATACACACCGGCGCGCCGGGTTTGCAGATCTTTCTGGCATCGCCAAGCCACTCCGCCGCCCAGCGGGTCCAGGACCGCTGGTCCTTGGCGTCCCCGTCGAAGGGCGGGGGCGCGTGATCCCCCATGCTGGAATACTTCCTTGGCCGTGGACTTGTTCTTCTCTGCCTGGGTACGGCCTCCAGAGGCGTAAGGCGGGTCGGTGATGACCGCATCGAAGGTGCCGGGGCAAAGCCGCCCAGCAGCTTTAGCGCGTCGCCGTGGAGAATCTTCCACTTATCGTTCATGGGCATCCTTACCTTTCTTTTGAACAGATTTTTGAGGTTTTGGCGCGGTGGAGAGCTTCCGTCTCCACATACTCGCTGATGATACACAATGCTTCATTATAACTGCCGGAGCTGGTGGCCCGTTGAAACATCTCATCGGCCTGTTTGCTCTGCCCGGCCTGTTTCAGAAGCCAGGAGGCCCGGCCCAGGATGCCGAAGATATTTCCGTCGTGGCCCGCCAGCGCCATTTTGGGTTTTGCCGGCCGCTGCTCCTGGATAAAACCGCCCAGCCGGTTGGGCACATAGTCGCTGAGCCAGGTTCCGCCAAACTGTTCGTGCGTCTGGAGACGCCACATGGCCAGCTTTCCCACATCCATCAAAACACCCTCAAAGGGAAACAGCAGGTTGGTCAGGCCATCGTACTGGAAGCTCCTCACAGCCTTGGCTTTCCATGCGCTGCCGGCCTGTAGGATACCAGCCTGGGCAAACAGCTCATTGATACCATCCACCCACTCCTGGAGGTCCCCGCCGCAGCCCTGGAGGATGAGGCCCTCCTGATCGTTCATCTGACGCAGTTCGTCGATGGTGACTATCTTGATTTCTGCCATTTTACCTCCTATCTGGTCTGGCCGCGCCTGGGACGGTCCTTTTTCTTTTTAAGCCCTGGCTGGTCGGCCTTGAACGGGATGCTAAGTTCCTCCGCCCTGCGGATCTCCGCCAGCATCCCCGGTGTACGCACAGTACCGTACACATTGACCTGCTGGCAGTGCTCCACCAGCCGCAGGCCCATCTCCCGCGCCGCTTGGTCCTGGGCGGGGTCATCCGGGTCTGCAAAGGGCGGGAACATGAGGTGGGGACAGATCGGGATATCCCCGGCCTGGAACACCTCCTGCGCTTTCTCCTTTGCGAAGGCGATGTTCTTTTCCAGTTCGCCCCGGAGCGGTGCGCAGATGTAGACCAGCCTGGGGCCATGGTTCTTCGTCAGGACTTGAATACGGAAGGTCTCCACATAGTCGCTGGCTATTTGCCTGAGCTGCTGGTAGTCCTCCTGGGAGGGATGGTAGGCATACCAATCGATTCGGTCGCCATCCACCCAAATATGTGGAGCAACACCATCCCGCAGGTAGGGGTTGTTAGGGATCTTCTTTTTCCCCCAGATATCTTTGAACCGAAGGATCAGCTTGTCTACCACGCCTTGATTGTTGTCCAACAGCGTCAGACGGAGCGCCGCATAGTGGTCCGCATGGCCCAGTGTAACAAATTCAGCCCTCACCTGACGGTTTCTGTCTAAGCTGCCCAGGCAGGCCCGGCCCACGAAAACCGGATCGCGGATGATAGTCCCGTCTGCAAACAGTTTGCGGAGTTCCTGCTCGAAAAAATTACTCATCTGCTCTGCCCCCGTTCCTTGTGTCCTTTTTGCTGCGGCTCCGGCTCCTGGGGCGCCAACTCGTCCCTGGATGGGTCACGGATGACGGAACGCCCCTTTCCATCCATCACCAGAGTGTCCAGGGAATCGTTGCAGATCTCCTCGCCGCTGATGATCAACGCGGTATCGGTTAAATGCACATCGCCGCATACCCTGCCATACACAGCACTGGTACCGGACAGAATGGGTGCACGGCCTGTGTCCGGCGAGTCCAGCACCATCCCGCAGTCGGATACTCTGGCGTGGCCGCAGAGATTACTCCCCCGGATATAGGCGTCGTCCTCCGCGCGGGCATGGGCGCTCAGGGCAGAGTTCTGGGAAACATAGGCGTTTCCGCAGGCGACGGACTCTCCAAACAGGGACGAGCCCTTGTCCACATAGGCATCGTTACACGCAATGGCGTCGTCGAAGATCCAGGCGTCATCTCCCGTTTCGAAGGACAGGTTACGCTCGCTCTCTACAAAGCCGCCCAGCTCCCCGGCCTTTACCTTCTTCCCGATATTCCGCAGGGCGCGGATGCGGTGGAGAAAGGGATATTTCTCATGGGCGATATCGGTCAGTTCGTATTTCTGATTGATTACTGCTTCATCTCCTTTTTACAGACAGGCGAGGGGCCGCCCCTTGGGACAGCCCCTCCCGTATGCTTCTGTCTCAGATTTTAGATGGCCCGCACTCTGCGATCCAACTATCCAGGCTCAGACTCTCCGCCATGAGCAGGGCCAGCTTGTGCATTGCCGCCCGGTCCTGGGCGTCCTCCAGCTTGATTGCCGTCTCAAACAGGCCCCAGAGCAGCTCGACGATCATTCTGCCGTCGTAGGGCTCCAGCAGTTCGCTGTCGGGCAGGGCGTCCTCGCCGCTCTCGCTGCGAAGGAGCTGCCGTTCCTTTGCGAGCAGGTCCAGGCTGGCCTGGAGGCTCTCCTGGGGCAGGCCCCAGGCTTTGGCGATCAGCTTCACGCCTGCCTCCATGGGGGCTTCGTCCCCGATCTTATCCGGCCCGCCCAGGGCCAGGGCATTGACCGCCTCCTCGGTGACCTGCCGAAGCAGTTTTTCCGGCGAGGGATGGGTTTCGATTTTTTTCATCAGAGCGTCCTCCTTACTGATTTTGGGGTGGGTTTCCGACCACAACAATACCCGTTTTGGCGGCGAAAAGCTATCACCATACGCAACGAAAAAGCAGACACAAACCCAGCGATACCAACAATTCCTGGGTGTTCAGGCGGCCTTCTGCCGGAGGCCGTTTTCCTGATCCTCCTCCCGAAACATCGCGTCGATATCGGAGAAGCGCTGGGTGCGGTTGAACTTCTCTGAAACCTTGTCTGGGAGGGCCTGCAGCTCCAGCATTCGGGCCCACAGCTCCGGGTGGTGGTCATAGAGGTGCCGCAGCTCCTTCCGCTTGGCGTTGGGGCAGAACCAGCAGCCGCCCCGGCCGGCGAACTCATAGATTGGAGAAAGGAGCCCCGCCTGCCGGCAGAGCTCCTTTGCGCCCTGTTCCGTGCAGTTGTATTTTTCCAATAGGGACACCTGGTGTCCCCCCAGCCGCAGCAGCCGTTCCTGTTCGTCCTTGGCATAGCCGATATACTGCACTGTGTCCGGCGGCAGTACTTTCTGATACTTCAAAATCGGTTTCATTTTGCAGTCTCGCTGGACTGCACAGCGCCCGCAGATGGGGAAGGAGCGCACCATACCCTTCTTTGGGCCGCGGGTACTATGGCCGGTAAACAGGTCCACATAGTCTTTTCCGAATGAAGGATAGTGACTTTTACGCCCATGCGCTCCAGTGCGGGGATACCTTTGGTATAGATGAAGTCCCGGTGCTCCGGGACCTCTCCTGAAATGGTTTTATCGAACATGACTTCGCAGTAGACCGCCTCATCCAGCGGCTCTCCATGCTTCTTTGCCAATAAGATGGTGGCAAGGCTGTCCTTACCGAAGGAGCAGGAGGCCAGGTATCTCAACGGTCCGAAACACCTGCCTCTTTCGCGCGGCAGACATTCTCCAGCAGCTCTGTCCGGTCCGTCTGCTCCCAAGGAGCCTCTGGGTGCGTGAAGTGTCCGTAGTACAGAACTGAGCGAACATGGGGTGGTCCAGCTTCAGGGTGCGGATCATACCACTGGGCGTCAGATCAAAGGCCGCCCGGACAGCCTGCTCCAGCACAGCACTGGAGTACACGCCGGTGCCATGGGTGTCGATGTCCACCGCCACCGGCTCGGCCCTTCCGATGGCGTAGGCCAGGCTGACAGTGCATTCCTCCGCCAGACCCGCGGCCACGATATTCTTGGCGATGTACCGAGCCATGTAGGCCCCGCTGCGATCCACCTTAGTGCCGTCCTTCCCGGACAGCGCACCGCCGCCGTGGGGGATGAGTCCCCCGATAGGTGTCCACCATCAGCTTGCGGCCGATCAGGCCGGTGTCCGCCTCAAAGCCGCCCAGCACAAAGCGGCCGGAGGGATTGATGAGGAGCTCTGTATCCCCATCCGGGGGCAGTTCCCGCAGCGCGGGGGTGATGACGCATTTCAGAATCTCCTGCCGCAGATCCTCCAGGTCCTTGTCCGCGTCGTGCTGGCAGGAGACCACCACGCTGGTGACCCGGTTGGGCAGGCCGAACACATACTCCACGGACACTTGTGCCTTGCCGTCCGGCTTCAGCCCGCGGATGGCCCCTGTTTTCCGGGCATTGGTGAGCAGGCGAGTCAGGCGGTGGGCCAGCACAGCAGGGAGGGGGAGAAGCTCGTCCGTCTCGCTGCAGGCGTAGCCGTACAGGATGCCCTGGTCTCCAGCTCCGGTCTGCTCCTCTTGGGAAACAGCCCCGGCGATATCGCCGCTCTGGTCATGGGTGATGACCTCCACTTCGTAGTTGGAGCCGCCATAGCCCGCTTCCCGCACCGTCCGGCAGATAAGGGCGGGAATGTCCGGCAGCTCCGCGGCGGTGATCTCGCCGGCCACGAGGATCTTGCCCGCTGTGGCCAGGACCTCACAGGCCACACGGGCGGCTGGGTCGCTGCGGAGGCAGGCGTCCAGAACTGTGTCCGCGATGGTATCGCACAGCTTGTCCGGGTGTCCCTCGGTGACAGACTCTGCGGTTTGAATGTATTTATCTCTCATGTGATTTTCCTTTCTTGGGATGATTTTTCTCCGCTTGTGCTTTCGCCGGAACAGTAAAAACCATCCTATTGTCAAGCATCTTTTTATAACGCCGGATCTGGTCATCTGTCAGAGAAGTAAAATCTTCACTTCCCAGCCCGGCCATAAAAAATGTCCCGCAGACGATGTCATACGGGACTCCACGCTCATCTGACAGGAGGCGGTTGAAGGGCAGGCCCAGGATTTTGCCCTCCTCGTTTGCGATAATCGCCACCTGCTCCTTGAATGGGTAGATTGCTTCAATATGGCCGCCTACGATTTCCTGCATATCTTTCAGCCCGCTGATCTCCCGCACATAGCAGGGTTTCATGGGCTCCACAATCAAAACCTCCATGATCTTTCCTCCCTCTTTGATGTTTTCTCCTCCGGTTCAGATAATGAAAATCCGGCTTGGGGAGATCTTCCCGAAGCCGGTCTGTCTGATAGCAGAAAATAAAGAATTTATGGAGTTCCCGCTGTGGGAAAAATCGTAGATAATATCGGTATTTGCCAGTGTCGATTCGGAATGCGTAAAAGGCTTGTCTGCCGCGCATGAGCGCCTGGGGACGCGCTTCACAATATGCCCGCATGGAGGGAAGGTCCCGCAGAGGACCGCTGTCTCCCCGGAGGGCTCCCAGTAAGGTGTTCAATTCCGCCTGGAACGCTGGGGAGGCCAGCTCCTCATTCTTCTTTAACAGGGTGATTTCGACTTCGCCCGTATTGGTAAACACTCCACGCAGATGGGCCGTGCAGGCTCCCTCCTGTAATTTGGTCGAAAACAGATCGTTGACATCAAGCTTATTGCTGGTCAAGAACTGGTGCGGTTCATCGCTCACGGGATCTTCCGCCTTGCCTGGGTGGATGCTCAGGGGCGCTGTCGCCGGTCCGTTGTTCTGTGGGCAGCCGTTCCTCCCGATCCCGCTGCTGGACGATACGAAGCACATCCCGAAAGGCCATGTACTGCTGGATCTCCGCCGGGTCCTCGGTCAAGATCCGAACTGTCTCCCAGCATGGACTCCCGTGACAACTGAAATCCTCCTGCACCACCAGAGCAGTATGTCCCTCGCCACCTGTCAGGTGGACACGCTGCCCGCGGCGTTCCTCTGCGCGGCTGTAGAGACCATAGGCCAGACCAATGGCCTTCAGCGCCTCCAGTGCGTCCACGGTGGTATAAACCTGTTCTGTGCTGATATGTACTTCCCCAGATAGGGAAATGCTTTTGTTTGGCATAGGTTCTGCCTCCTGACTGATTTGAGGTTTATCGCCCGCGGTCTTTCTTCCGTCTGGACGAGAGCTGGCCGCAGGCGCTGCGGTTGATCCGCTCTGTCTCCCGGTGAACCTCCTCCACACAGTGCTCCCACGCCTGCTTGAGCGATGCTGTGGGCAGTCCGTTCTGCCGGTAGCCCTCCAAGATGCCGTTGTAATAATAAAAGGAGGGAATGGATGGCTCCTTGCACAGCTCCGTCATCACATAGGCCATAACCGTGTGCTCCTGCCCATCATGTCCATGAACCGTTACCGGCTCCTTCCCATACAGGTGAGGGTAACCCTCATAATAATCCAGGGAGCGCTCACACTCTGGCGTGATGTTCCACAGCAGGCCGTGTACCGTGCTCCCCTCCCTGGGAGCGATGGTGGCCACTCCGGCGCCCCGCAAATTGCCGTGGAACAGAAGTTCATAATTCTCCAATGTGACTGGTCCCACCACCTGGGCGTCTGGGCAGCGCTGGGCCATCTGATCCAGGTTGATATTGCTCCCATAGGCGAAGTACAGCTTTCCCTCAGCCATTTTCCAGCACCTCCAGCGCACCAATTTTCGCCAGTTCCCCAAACAGTACCCGTGCCTGCTCCTCCAGGCCGTGCTTCGGCAGGACACAGTCCCGGTCCGTCATGCGGATGAAGTTGCTGCGGAGCTGCCAGAGATAGCTCTCCGTATCCGGGAACTCAGTGGGGTCAAAGGCGGCCAGCCGGAGCTGTTCCAGGATCTCCGCCCCAGTCCCCTCATAAATAGTGTCATCAATTCGTATCTTCATGGTCACCTCTCCGCCTCACGATGTTTTTTCCTTCTTGTTTCGATTGACTTCATAGCTGTCCTTGTCGAAGCGCCAGGCCCGGTCCCCATCCAGATGCGCCAGCAGCAGATCGCGGGTCTCCCTGAACTCATCGCCATTGAGGCCCAGGCGCACCAGCCACACCCGGAAGGTAAACAGCTCATTATCGCTGCGGGTCTTGCGCATGATGGTGCTGCGCTGGGCGATGGCCTGGGCGGACATGGGCGAGACAGAGGTTCACATAGGGCGGGTGGCCCAGATTTGGGGGTTCAGGGGTGGAGTTTGAAGCCACCGCCACTCCACCGTACCCCCGGTAAAAAATCCGAATGGAGGTTAAGCGCGTAATAACGTGTCCAATTGTAATGATCCGTTTTGTGAACATCTCCCTCATACCAGATCCGCTCCAACTGAGTCAGATCTGGTGTCTCCTCTGCAGATAGGGCCCTGGCCTTCCGCAACATAGGTTCTCGTACCTTTTTACAAAAACGGATGGCCCGCACCTCATTTACCTGCAAGGCTTTAAACAGAAGATCCTCTTTGGAGTACATGATGCTGATGAGGTTCTTCAGACTCTGCCGGTTGTGGTTGGCGGCGTCTACATGAACGTGGATACCACAGGAGTCATTGACCTTGGCGCCGATCTGCTTTTAGGCGCCGCATACACTCCTGGAGTTTGGGGAGTTCTGGATAGGTCAGCTTGGGGGTGACCAGCTCCACACGAAAATCTTTGATGTCATTTTCCAGATACTCTGTTCCGGTCCACTGCTCCCCAATAATGCTGGCGTCGCTGACCAGCTTCCACTCCTTGCCCGTGGGGTCCTTCACTTTCCAGGTATCATAGACGCCGCCTTTGGCTTTCGGTATGGTCCCAAAGTAGTCCGCCAGCGCCTGGGCGGCCTGCTTACGGGTGATACCGGTCATCTCCGCCTCTACGCCGAAGCACTGGTCTTTCAGGCCGGTCATGCCGCATCACCCACCTTCCGCAGTTCCTCATCCACCGCCCGGATACGGCGGCCGATGGCCTCGATTACATTGACCGTGACGCTGTTGCCGGCCTGCTTATAGGCTTGGGCATCTGAGGTGAATGCCAGGATCTTGTCGATCTGCTCTTCCGCAAATCCCTGGAGCCGAAGGCTTTCACGGGGCATCAGGCGGCGGATGCGCCCGCCGCGCTCCACGATTCCCTGGATGCAGCTGGTCTCCAGGGTGTGTGCGATATCGTGGCCCACACGCCCACGGCGTGTGTTGCTGCCCGCATACCCCAGATCGACAGTATCACCTATCGCTGCTTCCTTGTAGCCGCGTTTGGTTGCCTCTTTGATCAGCAGGACCCCAGAGCGTTCTCCGCGGTGGTTGCAGAGTGTAGTTTGGCTGTATCGTGCGGTAAGGCACCTGGCGTTCTCGGTCGGTGTCGGCCTGCCGATACACAGATCCACAAAACAGGTATCGTGCTGTGTCCGGCTCCATCAGATACAGCCCGGTCTTACTCTTTCCTCCACCTCGGCAGCTCTGTGTTACACGGTCGGCTCCCCTCTGGGGTGCATTAGACTCTCGGATCCCCTGCGGCCCGGCCGAGGACTTGTATAAGAGCTTTTCCCGTCTGTTCCCGAAGACAGGAAGTATTTTTCCGGCGCATCGGGGATCAAGATAGCAGATAAGGAACACCCTTCTCCTTGACTGGGGGACTCCAAAATGTTTGCTGTTAAGCACAGCCCATTCGACATGGTACCCCAGGTCAGAAAGCGCAGAGAGGATGGCCGCAAACGTCCGGCCGCCGTCATGGTTAAGCAGCCCTGGCACGTTTTCGAGCAGAAGATACGAAGGCCGTCTGGCTTCAGCCAGGCGGGCAATTTCAAAGAAGAGAGTACCTCTTGCATCTTCAAATCCTTTTCTGCGGCCAGCGAGAGAAAACGCCTGGCAGGGGAATCCCCCGCACAAAAGGTCGAAGTCGGGCAGGTCGTTGGGGTCAATGGTTCGGGCGTCTGGATAGTATCGTTCCTCCTTCCTGATGTCGTGGATCGCGCGGTAACTGGCCTCGGCATATTTGTCGATCTCGCAGTGTCCGACGCACTGGAAACCGCCGGCGCGGGTCAGCCCCGCCCGAAAGCCGCCGATCCCGGCAAACATATCAAATAGCGAATCAGATGGTATCATCTCCCTCCTGCAGCGCACGGAGAAAACCGAGGACGTCCTCATCGACGGCCCCGGCCTGCGCCTGCTGCGTTGTTGTGGCCTTTGTAAAGGAAACGCCTGTCAGTTCCTCCCGGATGGTTCTGCGGATGGCGTCCAGCAGTTCCTGCTGATCCATATAGCCGTTGATCATCCTGCACACGGCATCCATGCGCTGTCCGGGCGGAACGGCGGACAGGCGCTCCCATGCGTCCCGCTGTTCCCGCTGGGCCAAGGAGAAGGAAAGGCTGAACCGACGCTTTTCAGCCATCGGCGCCGCTCCCCAACATCTGCCGTACAAGCCGTTCATACCCCTTAGCGTTCAGGGATACGTCGTCGAGGATCATGGGCCGACACAGGCCGTTTGTGGCCGAAACGCGGCGCTTCAGGAGCGCCGCCCCGCCGCCTATAAAAATAGCGGGCATGGCGCGGGTGTCCAAGCCGCACTCCGTGATGGCGGAGAGCAGGTTCTGCACATACAGGTCCGCCTGGGCATGGATGATGCCTTTCGCCTCGTCCGGGAGGCTGCTGGCGTCGCCCCGCAGGGCGCACTCGATCTGTGCCGCTGTCAGGGAAACGCCCAGGGCGCGGCGCACCTGTTCTCCAATCTCGTCGATGCAGCGGATCATGCCCCACTCCAAACTGCGGCAGGTGGCGGCATTGGGGAGGCGGTTGTCCAGACGCATCAGGTCCACTGTCCAGCCGCCAATGTCCGCCACGATGACGGACGGCTCATCCAGCAGTTCCGTCTGGGTCAGCACGGCGGCATAGCCCTGGGGGGAACAGTTTCACATCCCGGACGGTGACGGTGTAGTCCCGGCCCTCATAGCGGAAGGACACCGGCTTGCCGTCCCGCAGCAGGTAATCACGGAACTTCTTCTTGTCACGGCCAAAACTGGTCAGGGAAGGCCGGCGGCCAGGATGACAGAGCAGGTGCGCTCGGCGCTGCGGCAGTCCAACTCCCTGGCGATGGCCGCCAGGGTCAGCAGATAGTAGTCCTCCGTCCGGGTCTTGTCCTTCTGCAGGGGTTGCCTGCCGCTGCCCACCACATAGTACGTTCCGCCGTATTCCAGCACATTCTTCTGGGTGTACGGCTCATGCTCATAGGCCACCAGCCCCGAGGGGAAGGAACCGTGGACAGTTTTCATGGCCGCGTAGCCGTGGTCCACGCCGATGATGTATTCCTCGCTCACCGACGCGTCCG
>ENA-OQIL01000794-OQIL01000794.1-human-gut-metagenome-genome-assembly--contig:-NODE-794-length-10551-cov-1.936109_pt1 | contig 10551 bp, 15 predicted proteins | sample MGYA00242583_ERZ504748 | MGnify/ENA primary metagenome ERZ504748 (study PRJEB26092, sample SAMD00036191) | human gut metagenome | host: Homo sapiens | study: EMG produced TPA metagenomics assembly of...
GCGGCATATGCTGTGCCGGATGAGGAGGGCAATCGCCCCAGAAGGCCGGGCGGGTCTGGGCCTCGCCCCTGCACAGGGGCCGGGAGGGGTGCGCACCATACAGGGCCCGAAGCCACGGCACACGGCCCGTGGGCCGGCATTTCTCCCCAAACAAAGGCCGCGGGCGGCCTGACAGCCGCCCGCTTCTCCCATTTTATTTTCCCTGCTGGGCCCGCCAGAGGGCCTGGACCTGCGCCGTTCCCGCCGTGTACCATCCGGGCTCCTCCGCCGTCTCCACGGTTCCCGGCTCCGGCACCACGCTGCTCAGCACACCGGCGCCGCCGCCGCTGCCGTCCGGGGCTTTCAGCCCTTCAAACCAGCCGTAGTCCTCCGGGGTGCCCCCCACCAGGAAATAGTGGAGCACCCCCTCCCCGTCGGTGTAGGTGTGGACGTAGGGGGTGTCCTCGTCCACCAGATCGGTGATATCGGTCCGCTCGCCGCCGGCCACGAACCACAGCCGTCCCGCTTCCAGAGAGACCACCAGCGGCTCCCCCTCTTCTCCCTTCCCGTCCGACATGGTGACGGACCCATAGCCCTCTCCGATGGTCACCTGGCCTCCGGAGGCCATCTGATAGATCCTCTCTCCCCAGGTCCAGGCCACCAGGCCCAGGCAGGCCGCCGCGGCCACGGCCGCGATCACGGCCCGGCGGAGCTTCCGTCTTCTCCGTCCGGCCACCTGTCCCAGCACCCGCTGGCGCACCCGCTCCCCATCCACCAGTCCCGGCTGGGGGACAGGCTCACTCTCCTGATCCTGATACTCGTTCATCAGGCTTGAGATCTTCAGCTTCTTCAACACAAAACCCCGCTTTCCGCAAATGTTCCTTCAGCTTCTCCCGGCCCCGGCGGAGCCGGGTCTTGGCGGTGGACGGGTTGAGCCCCATCTCCTCCGCCGCCCGGGCCACCGTCTGGCCGTAGTAGTAGTGCCGGACGAAGAGCTCTCGTTCCGGCCTCTCCAGCTCTCCCAGGGCCCGCCGGACCAGCTCCGCCTGCTCCCGCTCCTCCAGCAGGCGCTGGGGGCCGTCCTCCGCCAGACAGAGCACGTCCTCCTCCAGTGCCAGGACCTCCCGGCTGGCCCGCAGGCGGTTCAGCGCCCGGTTCCGGGCCACCTTTCCCAGCCAGCCCCGGATCTGCTCCGGGCGCAGCGCCTTCCGGTGCTCCCAGGCCGACAGGAACACGTCCGCTGTCAGCTCCTCCCAGTCCTGGGCCGGCCGGGCAGCACCCGGGCGGCCACCGCGGCCACATAGGGGGTATAGCGGCTCATCAGCTCTCCAGCCCCCGGGGGTCCCCCCGGCGCAGGGCCCGCCACATCTCCTGTTCCTGAATGGGTGTCACATCCTTTCCCTGAACGCGTTTCACCCCTATAAACACAGGAGACGGGCTTTTGGTTTCAATTTGCGGCGTATTTGTCGGGATCTTGCCCTACCAGCGGTCGTCCACCTTCTCCGCGAAGCCCAGAAGCTCCTTCAGCCGGACCGCCGTGCCGTCGTCCAGCACCGCGGTGCCGGTGAAGCTGCCGAACACCTGGTGCTGGCCGGACCGCACCACACCGGCACTGGGGCAGGCCGCCCGGTCCAGGATGGGGCGGAACTTCATCCGAAAGCGCCGGTCGTCGCTGTCGAAGGTCCAGGGGGCCAGGTAGTGCTCCCGTCCGTTCTTCCGTGGGATATGGAAGGTCACCTGGGAGGAGCTTGTGGAGGTTTCCCGCCATAAAACAGGGCGTTCTCCGTGGCGGCGGAGGTGTCCCCGAAGCCGTATCCGATGTTGAAGCCGAATGGGACCCCGTCCACCATGCCGGAGGCGGAGCCCCAGTACCAGGTGCCGCGGCAGGTCCACACCCCTCTGCCCCAGTCCAGCACCGCGAAGGAGTCCTCCGGGTCAAAGACATACTCCCGGTCCCCCAGAGTGACCTTTCCCTGGGCCCGCATGCAGTTGATCTTCTGGTTGAAATAGAACTGCCCCGGCTTTTCAAAGGGCGTGCACATCACGATGGACTCCTCCGGCTCCTGGGTGAGCAGGATCTGGGCGTCCAGCGCCTGCCCGTCCCGGAAGCGGTCCATATGGGCGTGGAGGGTGCGCCCCTCTCCCTCATGCTGGACAGCAGGCCGTAGCCCCGCCCGGCCCCTGGCGCAGCTGCCCCGGAGAGAGCTCTGGGGCAGCCCTGTCCCGCCCAGAGGCATGAGCCGCATGGGGCTGCGGGTCACCTGCCATCCCTCCCAGAGGTCGATCAGGGAGATGGAGTCCATCCCCATGTAGCGGTTGTCCGAAATGGTGAGGGCCAGGGCGCACTGGCGGTTCATCACCAGATAGCAGTCCCTCTCCTTCAGACGGAGAGGGCCGCCCCTCACCCTGGAGCGGTCGTACACAGGCAGCAGCCTCCGGGCCCACCCCGGCTGGGTCAGCTCCCCCTGCTCGTCCAGCAGCGGGATGGCCTGTGTGATCTCATGCTGCATCAGTCGTGCCTCCTTTCCGCCGGAGTCCCGCCGGCGTTCCACAGGGCTATTTTACCATCGATCTCAGGGAAAAGAAAGGGCCAACGGGGGCCGCACATCCGTGCGGCCCCCGGTTGGAGACTCTCGAAAAAAGGCACAAGTGCCTTTTTCGAGAAGAGGCTGCATGGCGTGTGGGACTCGATTTCATGTGAAATAGTCGCCCCGCCCGCCATGAGAAGTGTCATTTCCGAGGCTCATGTCCTCGGAAATGACGGATTTAAATTGAATTCCGTCGCCTGCGGGCGACGGAACTCTGCGAGGCTTCACGTGGGAGGGGGTTTTCGACAAGCTGCAGCGGGGGCCGCACATCCGTGCGGCCCCCGCTGTTCTCTGTGATTCAGTCCTCTTCGGCCGCCGCGTCATAGGCAGCCCGCCCTCCCGACGGGCTCCCCGCGGCGGTGGCGCTGGCCGCCGCCCGGAAGCGGGCCCGGGACTTCTTGATCTCGTCATAGGCCTCCGCCACCGCCTCCTCGGTGCGGCGCAGGGCGTCCTCGCAGTACTCGTTGGCGGAGCGCTTCAACTCCCGGCTGCGCTCCTCCGCCTGGCGCATCAATTCAGCAGAGCGCTGCTTGGCCTGGTTCAGCACGGACTCCTCTGCCAGCATGCGCTGCGCCTCCGCCTCCGCCTGCTTGCGGATCACCTCCGCCTCCCGCTTAGCCGCGGCGATATAGTCGTTCCGGGAGGCCACCAGCTTCTTAGCCTCTCCCAGCTCCACAGGGAACTGGGCCCGGATGTCATCGATCAGATCCAGGGCGCGGTCCCGCTCCAGCACGCACTTGTCGCTGGAAAGGGGCATATTCTTGGCCTCATCCACCATTTCAAAGAGCATGTCCAGCAGCTCTTCCACACCGCTTGCCATCAGTCATTCTCCTTTTCCTGCGCCTGGCGCATTTTCCGGTCTACGTCGTCCACGATCTCCCGGGGGACGAACTCCCCCAGGTCTGCTCCATACCGGGCCATCTCCTTCACCACGGTGGAGCTGAGGTAGGTGTACTTATCGCTGGAGGCCAGGAACATGGTCTCCAGCCTGGGGTTCAGCTTGCGGTTGATGACCGCCATCTGGACCTCCTGCTCAAAGTCGGATACCGCCCGCAGGCCCTTCACCACCACATGAGCCTTCCTGCGCTTGGCATAGGCGGCCAGCAGCTCGTCGGAGAAGTCAACTTCCACGTTGGGAAAGCGGGCAGTACACCGTTCCAGCAGCTCCACCCGCTCCTCCGGGGTAAACAGCCCGTGCTTCTTGGAATTCACCATCACACAGACGATCACCCGGTCAAAGCACTGAGCGGCCCGCTTGATGATGTTCAGATGCCCCAGGGTGACAGGGTCAAAGCTGCCGGGATAGATAGCGGTCTTCATGATCTCGGGTCACTCCCCTGACGGCGGTAAACTGTCAGTTTGATCCTGCCGTACCGGTATTCCCTCCCCTTTTCATAGGGAGGTGCCAGCGGGGGAAGCTCCCTCTCCGCGGGACTTTCGCAAATCATTATACCATGTTCCGAAAGAATGTCAATCTTCGACACCAGCTCCAGAGTCTGCTCCAGCAGCTGGGTCTGATAGGGCGGGTCCAGGAATATGACACCAAACCGCTCCCGGCACCCGCTGAGGAAGGAGATCGCATCCCCCTGCACCACTCGGCCCGCCTTCTCCAGTCCGGTGGCCTTCAGGTTCTCCCGGATGAGGGCAGCAGCCTCCCGCCGGGCGTCCACAAAGGTGCATCGCTCCGCCCCCCGGGACAGAGCCTCGATCCCCAGCTGTCCGGTGCCGCCGAACAGGTCCAGGACGCTCCGCCCCTCGATCTCGAACTGGATGATGTTGAACAGGGACTCTTTCACCTTGTCGGTGGTGGGCCGGGTGTCCATCCCCTGGAGCTCTTTCAGTCTTCTGCCCCGTGCGGAGCCGGAGATCACTCGCATGGTCACTCTTCCTTTCTCTCAGCCTGATCCTGATTTTCTGTCTCTCCCCTGCGGAAATACTGGTACACCGCCTGGGCCGTGCTCTGGGGGACCGCCCGCTCCAGCTCCTCCAGAGATGCCTGCCGGATGGCCTTCACGCCTTTTGAAGTGCTGAGCAGCTGGGCCCGGCGCATTTTGCCCCCACCCCGGGTATTTGTCCAGAACGGAGCCTTTTACGTGTCCCGCCTGGAGCTGCCGGTGGTATTCGATGGCGAAGCGGTGGGTCTCCTCCTGGATCTGCCCGATGAGGGAGAACACTGCCGGCACCGCCTGGATACCGATCTCCCGCCCGTCGGGGTGGACCAGGGCCCTGGTGCGGTGCCGGTCATCCTTCACCATGCCGAAGGCCGGGATGTCCAGCGCCATGGCCTCCAGCACCCGCCTGGCCACCCGCACATGCTCCAGACCGCCGTCAATGAGCAGCAGGTCGGGCTTCTCCACAAATTTTTCGTCCCCGTCCAGATACCGGCGGAACCGCCGGGTCAGCACCTGCTCCATGGAGGCGTAGTCGTCCGGGCCCTCCATATCCTTCAGCTTAAAGCGGCGGTAGTCCCGCTTCAGGGGCCTTCCGTCCACATAGACCACCATGGAGGCCACGATGTCACTGGCTCCAGTGTTGGAGATGTCGTAGGACTCCATCCGCCGGGGGGGCTCCTCCATGCCCAGCATCCTGGCCAGCGCCTCCAGCAGCTTGTTCTGGCGTTCCTCCCGGGTGGTGGCCCGGGCCACCTCTTCTGCCGCGTTCTGGTTGGCCAGCCGGATCAGATCCATCTTTGCCCCCCTCTGTGGGGTCACCAGCTCCACCCGGCGGCCCACCTGCTCGGAGAGCATCCGGGTCAGCGGGACCTGGTCGGGCAGCTCACAGGGCAGCAGGATCTGCCTGGGCAGCCGGCTTCGTCCCACATAGTACTCCCGCACCAGGGAGGAGAGGACCTCCTCCTCGTCCTCCTCCATAGGGGTCTCCAGCAGGTCCATATCCTTGGCCGCCAGCTCCCCCTCCATGTAGTGCAGGACCACGAAGCAGCTCTTGGCTGTCCCCGGAAAAAGCCGGTGACGTCGGTATCCGCCAGGGAGCCCGCCACCACCTTCTGCCGCATCCCCAGCAGCTCGATGGCCTGGATGCGGTCCCGCAGCTCCGCCGCCCGCTCGAAGCGCAGCTCCTCCGCCGCCCGCTCCATCTCGGCGGTCAGGTCCGCTTTGACCTCCTTGAACCGCCCCTCCAGCAGGGAGACCGCCTGGGCGATGGCCTCCTCATGCTGCTCCTTCATCTGGAGGCTGCGGCAGTAGCCATCGCACTTGCCCATGTGGAAGTTGAGGCAGGGGCGCTCCTTCCCAATGTCCCGGGGAAAGCGCTTCCCGCAGGAGGGCAGGCGCAGGGCGGAGCGCAGGGCGTCCACGATAGCCTGGGTGGCGTGGCGGCTGGCGTAAGGGCCGAAATAGCGTGCCCCGTCCTCCGCCGCCCGGTTGGCCAGGGAGAAGCGGGGGTACTCCTCCCCGGACAAGCGGATGTAGGGGTAGCCCTTGTCGTCCTTGAGCAGGATGTTGTACCGGGGCTGGTGGCGCTTGATGAGGGAGTTCTCCAGTACCAGGGCCTCAAACTCGCTGTCCGCCACGATCACGTCAAAGTGGTCGATCTGGGACACCATGGCCCGGGTCTTCTCCGTGTGAGAGGCGGAGTCCTGGAAATACTGGGACACCCGGTTTTTTCAACGCCTTGGCCTTGCCCACATAGATCACCGTGTTTTTGGCATCCTGCATGATATACACGCCTGGCTTCAGAGGCAGGGCGTGGGCCTTTTCCTTCAATTCGTCAAATGTCATAGGGGGCCTCCCGGGGAGATGTTAAAAAAGGCACCGCGCGAAGCGGTGCCTTTCGGATCTGCGCTGTGTGGCTCACTCGGAAAAATCGGAAGAGATCATCTTGAACAGAGCCTCCACCGCTTCCTTCTCATCCGGACCATCCGCAATGAGCTTGATAGGAGTACCTTTGACAATACCCAGGGAGAGCACGCCCAGAAGGCTCTTGGCGTTCACCTTGCGCTCGTCCTTCTCCACCCAAATGGAGCTTTTGAACTCGTTGGCTTTCTGGATAAAGAACGTGGCGGGTCTGGCATGCAGGCCTACCTGGTTATTGACGACCGCTTCCTGACTATACATATCCGTACCTCCGCACTCGATTTGTGTGTTACTAGCATACCAAATTCATCCCGCATCCGTCAATGACATTTTTCACAAATCTGCCTTCTTTTCTCAACAAAAATTGCGGGAGGTCCACGGCATTCGGCGGCAGATGCCCTTCTTCCCGGTCTCCGCCCACCGCTGGGCCGGCCGTGCGCGCTTCTGTCCCCCTGGAAAGAGGGCCCGGCCCCTTACCGCAGCTCCGCCACGGTGACGCCGTCCTCCCCCTCGCCGTAGCGGCCGGGGCGGAAGGACTTGACGTAGCGGCTGCGCTTGAGGTGCTCCCGCACTGCCTTGCGCACCGCGCCGGTGCCCTTGCCGTGGATGATGCGCACCTCGTTGAGCTTGCCCAGCACCGCGTTGTCCAGGAAGAGATCCAGCGCCCCGATGGCCTCGTCGGTCATCATGCCCCGGAGATCCACCTCCGGCGAGGCCCCCAGGGAGCGCAGCTTGTGCTCCGCCCGGGCCACACCTTCTTGGCGGACTGCTGGGTCTCCCCCTCTACCACGCGCACCTCCTCCTGCCTAGCGGTGATCTTCAGAATCCCCGCCTGGAGCTGGAGGGAGCCGTCCTTGTTGACCGACAGGACGGTGGCCTGGGTGCCCATCTTCACCAGCTCCACCGTGTCGCCCGCCCGGGCTGGCCGGGTGGGAGGCGGGGCCGGCTCCTCCGGCCGGGCCCCCAGCTTCCCCTCCGCCTCGTTGAGGCTGCGGCGCAGGGCGGCCCGCTCGTCGTTGACCCGCTGCCAGTCTTCCTCTTTCCGCTGGCGGCGGCGCATGTCGTTGAGCTCCTTGAATACCTGGTCGGCGGTGTCCCTGGCCTCGTCCAGAATGGCCCGGGCCTCCGCCTGGGCCTTCTCCACCGCCTTGGCCCGCTCGGCCTCCCATCTTGGCCTTGTACTCCCGGGATGCCTTGGCCGTCTCCTCCATCTCCCGCCGGAGCCGGGCGGCGGCCTCTTTCTCCGCTCCATCTCCTGGCGCTCTCGTCCAGTTGGGTGAGCACGTCCTCGAAGCGCACGTTCTCCGCGTCAATGCGGGCGGCGGCCTTCTGGATGATGGACTTGGGCAGGCCCAGCCGCTCCGAAATGGCAAAGGCGTTGGACTTGCCGGGGATGCCGATGAGCAGGCGGTAGGTGGGGGCCAGGGAGTCCACGTTGAACTCACAGGAGGCGTTCTCCACCCCCGGGCGTGGTCATGGCGTACACCTTCAGCTCGGCGTAGTGGGTGGTGGCGGCCACCGCAGGGCCCCCATCTCCCGGGCGCTCTCGATGATGGCGGCGGGCCAGGGCCGCGCCCTCGATGGGGTCGGTGCCCGCCCCAGCTCGTCAAAGAGGATCAGGGTCTCGCCGTCCGCCTCCCCTAGAATGCCCACAATGTTCACCATGTGGGAGGAAAATGTGGACAAACTCTGGGCGATGGACTGCTCGTCGCCCACGTCGGGCCAGCACCCGGCGGAACACCTTTTACCCGGCTGTCGTCGGAGACGGGGATATGCAGGCCGCACTGGGCCATGAGGGTGAGCAGGCCGATGGTCTTGATGGTCACCGTCTTGCCGCCGGTGTTGGGGCCGGTGATCACCAGGGTGTTGAAGTCCTCACCCAGCATCAGGTCGTTGGCCACCGCCCTGTCCGGGTCCAGCAGGGGGTGGCGGGCTTTCCGCAGGTACAGGCCGCGCTCCACGATTCTGGGGCGCAGGCCCGCATCCGGTAGGCCAGCTTGGCCCGGGCGAAGATCACATCCAGAAGGATGAGCAGATCGTAGTCCTGAGTGATATCGTCCTTGAACTGTGCGCACTCGGCGGACAGCTCCGCAAGGATGCGCTCAATCTCCTTCTCCTCCCTGGCCTGGAGCTCCTTGAGTTCGTTGTTGGCCTTCACCACCCCCATGGGCTCGATGAAGAAGGTGGCCCCGGAGGAGGACACGTCGTGCACCAGGCCGGGCACGTCGTTCTTGTGCTCCGACTTGACGGGCACCACGAAGCGGTCGTTGCGCTGGGTGATGATGGCCTCCTGGAGATATTTTGCCTGGTTGGAGGAGAGGAGCTTGTTGAGGATGTCCCGCACCTTGGAGGCGGTGGCCCGGATATGCCGCCGGATGGAAGCCAGCTCGGGGCTGGCGGCGTCGGCGATCTCGTCCTCTCCCACGATGGAGCCGGTGATCTTGTCCTCCAGAAAGCGGTTGGCGGTCAGGGAGCGAAACAGGTGGTCGATGCAGGTCTTTTTCCGCTCGTCCCCCTCACCGTACTCCCTGGCGGAGCGGGCCGCCCGCAGCACCGCCGCGATGTCCAGCAGCTCCCGGGTGTTGAGCGCGCCCCCATGTGGGCCCGCTGGAGGGAGGCCGCCACCGGCTTGACGCCGGAGAAGGAGGGGCTGCCCCGCAGGGCGCTCATGTCCACAGCGGCGCTGGTCTCATCCAGCGCCCGCTGGACATCGTCCGGGTCGGTCATGGGCCGCAGCGCCAGGCAGCGCTCCTTGCCCTCCTGGGTCACAGCCTGGCCGGCCAGGCGCTCAAGCACCTTGGGCAGTTCCAGAATCTGAATGGATTTTTCAAATAAATCGGTCATAACTCGTTTCCTTGCTGTTTGATTGCCGCGTTGTTCCGCGGAGCGCCGCGCCTGTGCCCCAAGATGCGCGCACCCGAAGCCCCCCAGGCGCATACCCTATGGGCAGGAGGGATCTTATGGAACAGAAACGGCTTGACTTATATACGTTCTCCGAGCATCAGCTCATATTACTCAATACCTGTATCAATGCGTGGCGGGGGAGCACCTTCTGGGCCCTCATGTATATGCAGAGCCGGCTGTTCCACGCGGAAAACGTGGACAGCATCTATCGGGAGCTGCAGGCCCAGCCCGCCCAGTACGACCAGATCATGGAGCGCTACTACGGCATCCAGCTCATCACCGGCACCGCAGCGGCAGGCTCTCCGCTCTACCGCTACTACGCCGCTTATCTGGACGCGCTGGACGCGCGGCAGCGCAGCCAGGCTGAGCGCATCCGCTGCCAGTGGCTGGACCTCAACCGGCTCACCGCCGCCCGGCTGTCCGCGCTCAACCCCCACTGGGACGCCAGTTTATGGAGCAGCATGTTTATCCACAATACCACCCTGCTCTGCGATGCCGCCGACCAGGATCTGCTGGGCAATTACCACGCCATCAGCGCGTCCTACCTGCTGCTGGACCAGCTCGCCTGCGAGATGGGCGAGTACATGAGTGTGGGGATCATCCGGCAGTTTCATATCTCCTAGTCCACGGGCCGCCCGCACTCTGAGCAGACTCCATCGTGGAGGGAGATCACCCGCCGCAGGTGCAGAGCCACCGCCTCCGCTGCCCGGCCAGAAGGGCCTCCGCCTCTCCCGCGGCGGCCCGGCGTCCAGTCTCCGCCAGGCTGATCCCCCAACGCTTTTGATAGGTCTTTTCCAGCGCCGCCATAGACTTGCATGGAAACCGGGAACAGGCGGCGCAAAATGCCACGCCCCGCTCCGCCGCGCAAGCTTTCAGGGCGCAGTCCCGGCAGTGGGGCGGCTTGTTCGACGCGCCGCCCCTGCACCCGAGGCAGGCCCGCCGGGGAGTCAGGTGCCGGTAGCACACCTGGCAGTTCATTCCGCAGGGGGCCAGCAGCTCCGGCGGAATGGCGTCTGGCATGATCACAGCAGCTCACACCGCAGGGCGAGCACCGCCCGGCCGCCCACCTGAACCTTGACGCCGTCGCCCCCGTCCGTGAGACGGCTGAGGATCTCCGAGGGCTTGCCCATCTTCTCCCCCTGGACAAAGCGGTTCTCCGCCCCGGCGGCCGTCAGCCCCCGGCGGTACAGATAGTAGGTCAGCGCCCCGTTGGAGGTGCCGGTGGCCGCCTCCTCCGGGATGGCGTACAGGGGGGGCGAAGTTGCGGC
>ENA-OQIL01000795-OQIL01000795.1-human-gut-metagenome-genome-assembly--contig:-NODE-795-length-10544-cov-2.637132_pt1 | contig 10544 bp, 14 predicted proteins | sample MGYA00242583_ERZ504748 | MGnify/ENA primary metagenome ERZ504748 (study PRJEB26092, sample SAMD00036191) | human gut metagenome | host: Homo sapiens | study: EMG produced TPA metagenomics assembly of...
ACAACGCTCAGCGCAAAGCTGATGACGGTGATCAAGCCGACCCATGCGGTATTAACAGCCTTGGGCTTTTGCGGCGGTTTTTTTCTTTTGTTTGTCGGTCGTATCCACTGAAGATAACTCCTTCACCGATTTTTGCCCCGGATTTATTCCATAATAGCAGAAAATTGCGGCAAACCGCAAATTCCGCCGCCGAAGCGTATAGACAATACCACATAGCGGTGTTGCCTTTATAACCGCTTTCGCGGGTTCTTTATTAAGGTAAGTGACGGCAGACCGAGTAAATCTTGCGGCTTGAGGTTCGGTTGGTTTTCCCCGCGGACTGCCTCGCGTCGCCGTCAAGGGGGTTTCCCATTAAAGTCCGTGCCGAGATGTTACCATGTTCGGGACCGAATTGCCACTGAGTCCGCACTGCAATCCACGGTCTGCCTCGTTAGAATAGCCTAGGTGATTTCCACTACAGTCAAAACGATTCTTAGCCTCTTTTGCAGACATGGTTTCAAAAGTCAATTCCCGCGGCATTCCTGGCCGGGAAACCGCAGGCGGATACCTTATTCACCATGGCCACTCAAGGCAGGCTACACTGCACACAGCACTTTGGTCCTTACGTCGGTGATCAATCCATTGTAACTTCCGCTGCACCGCATTGCAGGTTTCATCCCGTGCCGTTGGACGTCCATCAATCTCTTATGAAATGCTATAGGCATCCGACAGTCACGGGTCTCCACGGCAAGAGGGTCGGTACTTCATGCCATTGAAGCGCGCCCTCAAGCCTTAACCTCCAGCATCCACCCAAACTGGGCGTAAGAAGCAAACACCAGAGACTTCATCGATATGCCCGTCTACGGATTTTTAGGCCCGTCTTGGGAATCGCATGAACTGACTAGATACTACGTCACTTATCTGTTATATTAACACAGAACGCATAAATATTCAAGAAATGTGTGTAAAGTTTTATGTGAATATGCGTCTTACCTGGTGCGGCCGGTCAAGACTGCGTGCCGTAGTTCCGACAAGGAATGCATGACCGTTCAGCGGTTTTACCGCGTTCACTGCTTCCTCGGTCAGCTTTGCCGCAAGCTCTCGGCATTCCTCCAGACCGAGCAAAGACGGAAATGTGGATTTCTCACTGGCCGCGTCCTTGCCGATGGATTTTCCGAGTGTTGCGGCATCTCCCTCGATATCAAGGATATCGTCCTCAATCTGGAACGCCAGACCCAGCTTTTCGCCGTAAGCGCGTGCCCGAGTGAGGGTGTCCTCGTCAGTCGCACCGGCAGCCGCACAGCCGAGTTCACACGCCGCACGGAGCAGGCACCCGGTCTTCAGCTTCTGCAGCAGACGCAGCTCGTCGAGCGAGATTTTGCGGTGCTCGGCGCCCATATCGAGCACCTGACCGCCGATCATGCCATTCATGCCCGCGTTTTCGCCCAGAATACGAATGCAGCGCACGATGGTCTCCGCCGGAACATCCTTTGCCGCCGAAGCCGTCTCAAAAGCCGCCGTCAGCAGTCCGTCACCCGCGAGGACCGCCGTCGCTTCATCGAAAGCCTTGTGGCAGGTCGGTCTGCCGCGGCGCAAGTCGTCGTTGTCCATGCACGGAAGGTCATCATGGATGAGTGAGTAGGTATGGATCATCTCAAGCGCACACGCGAACGGCAGCGCCTTCTCGATATCGCCGCCGCACAGGCGGCAGAATTCCAGCACGATCACCGGGCGCAGGCGCTTGCCGCCTGCCATCGCGGAGTACTTTGCAGCCTCGAAAATGCGGTCGTAACCCTCGCCGGTCTCCCGCGAGAGGTATTTCTCCAGTGCAGGTTCAATGAGCGCAATATCTGCCTTTAACTGCTCGGAAAACGTCATTTTGCTTCCTCCTCTGCCGCAAACGGCTGCTCTGTGAGTTCACCCTGCATGTTCTCCTGCATGACGGTGACCTTCTGCTCGGCCTTGTCCAGCAGCTTGCCGAGGGACGCGGACAGTCTGGTGCCCTCCTCGAACAGCTTCATGCTTTCGTTCAGCGGTGCTTCACCGCGCTCGAGCAGCCGCACGATCTCTTCCAGACGTGCCATCTGGCTTTCAAATGTTCTTTCCGCCATGTTACTTGTCCTCCTCGATATCGGTCACGCGGCAGTCTGCCGCACCTTTTGCAAATTGAATATGCAGGGTGTCTCCCTGCTTGAGTGCCGCTGCATCGGTTACGACCGTATGCTTGGCGCCCTTGGTCGCTACCGCGTAGCCGCGGCCCAGAACGCGCAGCGGGCTCATTGCGTCGAGTGTCGCCACAGTCTGTGCGAACCGTAGTTTACAGCGGTGCAGACCGCTTTGTCCTGCCGTGAGCAGGCGCTGCCGCAGTCCGTTCAGTCGGTTGTGCTCGGTCTCCAGCCGCGCCGGAACCGCCGAAAGCAGGCGTTCCTCGGTCTGTGTCAGCAGCAGGCGTTTTTCCTCGATGTATTTCATCGGTGTGCGGTTCGACAGCCGCTCCTGCAAACCGTCCAGCAGCTTTCTCTGCTGCTCTGTTCTGCGGTGCGCCGCCGTGTGCAGACGTACATCCAGTGTGCGTAAGTTCAGCGCGTACTCGGCTCTGTCAGGCACGGCAAGCTCCGCCGCACCGGACGGCGTAGGCGCACGAAGATCGGCAACAAAGTCCGCAATCGTGAAATCCGGCTCATGACCGACCGCGGAAATCACCGGAATCTCGGACGCAAAAAATCGCCCGTGCGGTCACTTCCTCGTTGAACGCCACAGATCCTCCATCGAGCCGCCGCCTCGGCCGCACAGAATGACATCTGCTTCGCCGATGGCGTTCGCCAGAGCGATCGCGCGTGCAATGCTCTCCGCCGCGCCCTGTCCCTGCACCTGCGCCGGATAGAGCACAACCTTGGCCAGTGGCCAACGCCTGCCGAGAATGCGGATCATGTCGCGCACCGCCGCGCCGGTCGGCGAGGTTACGAGCGCGATACTGTCCGGACAGGACGGAATCGGCTTCTTGTACCGCTCGGAGAACAGGCCTTCCGCCTGCAATTTAGCCTTGAGCTGCTCAAACGCAAGGTTGAGCGCACCCGCACCGTCCGGAATGATCTCGGAGACGTAAAGCTGCACCGCGCCTGTGCGCGGGAACGAGCTGACGCGCGCCTTGAGCGATGACCTTCATGCCGTTCTGCAGACGGAATTTCAGCCGCATCGCATCCGAACGGAACATGACCGCATTGATGGCCGCGTTTTCGTCCTTGAGCGTCATGTAGTGGTGTCCGGACGAATGCGCCTTGTAGTTCGAGATTTCGCCCTGCACCATTAACCCGCGGTAGCCGGGAACCGCATCGAGCAAGTCCTTTATTTCATTGTTTAATTGAGATACTGTGTAGATCGTTGCCATTCCAACAAGTTAGGAGTGAGGAGGAAGGAGTGCGGAGTTTGGTTCATTTTCCATCCTCCATTTTTCAATTCTCCATCCCTACCACCGAACTCCTACCTCCTATCTGTTACAGAGTTTTGCCGCCAGCACTGCCACGCCCACTGCGTTATCTCCGGAGAGCGTTGGCTCCGCAAAGGAGACCTCCCCGCCGAACCGCTTATTCATGCGAGCACGGATGATCTGGCTGGCCATGACGCCGCCGGCGCATAAAATCGGACAATGATACTGCTCGCGCGCCTGCTCGGTCGCCTTGATGACGGCATTTGCCACGGTCTCGAGTGCAAAACGCGCCATCTGCTTTGGCTCGGCGGTCTTGAATTTATTCTCTACCTGATTCTGCATACCGGAGAGCGAAAATTTACACTCGTTTACCTTAGGTTTGAAACCCTTTTCCGGCTCGGCGGTAAGCGCCAGCGCGTCCAGTGCGCCGCCGGACGGGAACGGCAGACCGAGCAGATTTCCCGCGCGATCGAGCAGCTGACCGGCTGCAAGGTCGGTCGTGCCGCCGATGCAGGTGCAGTCCGGCAGGCCGTCCGCGCCGCACTTCACATGCAGCAACTCGCTCGTGCCGCCGGACAGGTGCCACGCCAGGAATTCGCCGTCAAGCAAATCCAGCTTGCCAGCCGACAACGCCGCTGCCGCGATATGTCCCTGCTGATGAGACACGGTAAAAAGCGGCACGGAAAGCAAATGCGCCGCGCTCCGCGCGACGCTCTCTCCTGCCAGAAAACACGGCATATACGAGCCTTCCACCGCGCGGGGACGGGTGCTGACGCCGATGGCGCGCACCTCTCCCTGCGGCAGAGACTCGATTTTTTCATGCAGACGCACGGTATGCTGGAACAGTGCGTCCGACTGGCGCAGACCGATCGCGCCTTCCGGCACGGTCAGCAATCCGCCGCGGTTGACCCACTCACCGGTCTCGGCGTTGTAAATCGCCGCTGACGTGCGATAGTTGGACGTATCAATTCCCAGAAAGCGCTCAGGCATTGGTACTCTCCTGCTTTCCCTGCGGGAACTCTGCACGGGCGGCAGAGCCGAGCACGCCGTTGATGAAGGAAGCGGCATCCTCGGTGTCGTACTTCTTCGCCAGCTCAACGGCCTCGTTGATCGCTACGCCAACCGGAACATCGTCCACATCGCGCATCTCAAAGAGCGCCAGACGCAGTACCGCGATCGTCATGTGGGACAGGCGGTTGAGCGACCAGCCCTTGGAATTGGCCTCGATAATGGTATCAAGCACCGGCAGGTCGTTCGCCACACCCTTTACCACCGCGCGGATATACGCGGTCTGTTCCTCGCTCAGCTTGCCCGCATACAGTGCGATATCGCCGCTGATGGACTTCATGATTTCCTCATCCAGTCGCTCGTTCAGATTTTCTTCTTCAAACTGCTGGAACCCCATCTCAAAAATCAGGTGCAGCGCAATTTCTCTTGCTTTTGTTCTGCTCATCACACACATGCGGCAGGACCTCCTATATTCTACGCAAATTTTGCCTATTATTCAGTATAACTATTTTATCCTATTTTCGGGCAAAACGCAAGGCGGTATTCCATATTTCATAAAACCGGACAACAAAAAACAGGCACAGCCGCAGCCATGCCTTGTTTTTGCTTATGTTACTCGGCGTCTGCCGTCTCCGCCGGAGTTTCGGTCTCGGACGGTGCCGGCTCGGCCTTTTCCTCAGCCGAAGCGGACGGCTTGAATGTCACGCCGCCGACATGCACGTTGATCTCGACAACGCGCAGACCGGTCATGGACTCGATCGAGGACTTGACGTTCTCCTGCACTTCCTTTGCCACATCGCAGATGTTGTAGCCGAACAATGCGAGGAAACCGATTTCCACCTTAACGGTATCATCGTCGCCGAGTTCGATACGAACGCCCTTGGACAAATTCTTTTTACTGATAAAGCCGACAATGTCGCTCGTCAGGCTGGAATACAAACCGCTGACACCCTTGGTTTCCGAGGCCGACAGTGCTGCGATAGACGCAACAACATCCTCAGAGATACGGATAGAGCCCTGATCGCTTTCGGTGGACCAGTACTCCTTGTGATCTGCCATAGTGCTCACTCTCCTTTTTTGAGACAATCCCATCATCCGGTATTGTCTAAGAGCATTATAGCACAGTTTGTGTAAAAAGCAAAGTAAAATACACGATGTTCATTAAGACGCTTCCACGATTTTGATCTGTCCCGCTGTCATGCCGGTCTCCGAGATAACGATATCGCGGATAACAGCCACGTCCTCAGCCTGCAGGCCACCGTCCGGCGGCGCTACCACGATATTCGCGCTGCTGTCACCGAGCATCACAACTGCGTCCTCGTAGCCTTTGGCGCGAATCAGGCTCTCGATGTTGGCTTCGGCCACCGTGTCGTCCGCCAGTGCGGAAATCTGTGCCGCCGCATCGTCTTTTGCACTCTGGTCTGCGGTGTCGCTCTCACTGAGTTCCTTGAGTGTGCTCACCGCTTCGTCTCGCGCCTGCGTGCGCGTCAACCGCGAGGACGCAAAGTAATCGCTCTCACCGACGGCACTGTCCGCCGAGGTATCGGTCTGCGTATCCGCCTGTGCGTCGGTCTGCTGCGCCGCAAGAAGGTCCTCCGGCGTGTCAACGTAGCTCCAGTTCAGGTAAGCCGCTGCGCACAGCAGCAGCGCGATCACACCGTAGACCGCTCCGCGTTTTTTGATCTTCTTCATCTGCCTGCCCTCCTAACGAATTGGTATACCTTATGTATCGGATTTCATTTTCAGAACCGTAACTTTGTCTGCACCGATGCCGCACACCGTGCTCACCGCCTGTGTGACGGACAGCCGAACGGATGCGTCATCCGCGCCATCGCACAGCACAACCGCACCGCGGAATACCGGCAGAACGTGCTTGACCGTCACGGGCGTTTCGCCGCAGCTGCCGTTCGAGACCACGCTCACATCGCTTTCCCGGCTGCGGCTGTCACTCCCGCTTGTCTGGCGGGTGTTGACCGCGTAGACCGATTCCTCGGTCTGGTCGAGCGACAGCATGAGCTCCACACGTCCGGCGCCGGAAATTGCGGCAAGCCGCGCCTGCAGCTCCTGCTGGAAGTCGTTCAGGTCGAACGACTGCGAAACCGTTGTATCCGCACTTGTGGTCTGCACCTGCTCCGTGTTTCCGCTGTGCCCCGAGGTGAGCAGCAGCACGCCCGCGAGCAATACCGCCAGCACGGCCCGGTATTTCTTCAAAACCGGCAGGATTTTCTCCTTGACGGCAGTTAAGTTTTCGTTATCCGGCAGTTTCATCTTGCAATCAGCTCCTGTCGTTCTGCGGGTACGCCGCATTCCTTGGTCTAGCAGACTTTGCAGCTCGGACAGGCGATTCGCCGCTGTACTGTCGTTAGTACACGGTTACTTTATCGACCTGCAGCAGTCCGTCCGCGTCATTTGCCATCTCCACATTCACCGTGCACGGAATACCGGCTTTCCTCTGCACGCTGCTGCACCGCCTTCGCAATGCTCGCCGCGACCGTGCTCATCGTGGTCTGCATGTTGCGCGCCTGCATTTCGTCTAAGTCGCTCTGCGAGACGCTGCTCTGCCAGTTCCACGACAGCAAGTGCAGTCCCGCCAGCGGCTGTAGGAGCGCCAGCAGCATGAGCAGACCGGCAGCTGTCCGCACAACCTCTTTTAAGGCTCCGCCGCCTGCCAGCTTGAGCGCCACCGCGGACACGGCTCCCGCGATCGTCACGCGCAGTAATATCGTTTGCAGTAATTCAGTCATATTGGTTTCACCATCGCCACCATATACACGAGTTCGAGGAATAAAATCATACAGCAGGTGCTCAGCATGCCGAGCAGCAGACCGAAGCCGGTGCCTACGTTTTCGAGGAACCGCTTCATGCCGTCCGAGCACAGCGGCGAGAGCACGGCTGCACCCGCCTTGTAGCACAAATAGCTTGCTCCCGCCCGAACGAACGGCACAAAGCAGATAGCCGCTATACACAGCATCCCGAAAATGCCGATCGAGCCGCGCAGCAGAGCTGCACCGGACAACATGGTTTCGGTCGCGTCCGAAATCACACCGCCGACCACCGGAACCGCACCGGACACCGCAAGTTTCGCGGTCTTTAGCGTCATGCGGTCCACGTTGCCGGAAACACCGCCCGCTATCGCAAGATATGCGGTGAACAGTGTTAAAATGAGTTTAAGTACACCCGAGGTCAGGGATTTTATGCCGTCCGCGATGCCGCGCAGCATGCCGTTTCCTGCCGCAGCATCCACCGCCGTGATAGCAAGATACGCGCACGCCGCCGGAACAAGCAGGGCGTTCACCAGCCGTATCACAAGATCAAACACCACCATGGTCGCCGCCTGTAAAACCGTTGCGGTCGCCGTGTTGCCGCCGGTCGCAAGTACGGTGGCGAGCACCGGCTGAAGTGTGCCCGAAAACACGCCGATCTGGTCGAGCGTGTCGCGGCAGAGCGACAGCACACCCGTGAAATCCCGCAGGAGCACTGCCGCACAGCCAAGTGCCGCCGCCATGTCGATCCAGTCGTTGGCCTCGCCGCCCGCCGCCGCAGAAAAGCCGCGCGCCACCGAGGCCAGCAGCACAATCACGGCTACGCGCAACAGTCCGCCAAGTGCAGTCCGAATCGCACTTTGGCTGTCCGAGGTCATGTTTTCCAGCACGCGGGAGACCGAATCCGACAGCGTGTCCGCGTTTTCCGGCGATACGCCGTCAAGGTATTGCCGCGCACTGTTCGGCATAGCGTCAGTCAGACTGCTGCCGCCGACTGACTGCACCTGTTCCTCACTCACGGCCGCATGCGCGAACGGCAGGAACAGCAGGAGCACGAGAATAGCATTCAGCGCCAGTTTGCATTTGCTCATACCGCCCACTCCGTAATAAGATCGAGTACCTGCTCGAAAAGCGGCAGGCACACGGAAAGCGTCAGGACAGCGCCTGCAATCTCCATCTTGGCGGCAAGCGCGGACTGACCGGCGTCCCGGCAAAGCGCAGCTGTAATCCGCACCACGACCGCTACGCCGACTGCCTTGCACACCGGCAGATACAGCGCGGAATCCAAGCCGCACTGCGAGAGCAGACCGGAAAAACGCTGCGCCGCACTTCCGGCCGCGCTGAACACCCGCAAAAGTAAAATCACCCCTGCCGTCAGCACCAGCAGAAACGCGATAGCGGGCGCGTCCTTTTTCAGCACCAGCGACAGCGTGAGCGCCGCAAGAACAATGCCGCAAATCAAGCCTAATTCCATCGTCAAAACCCAAATACATTTTTCATCATGGTGAACAGGCGGTCGATTTCCTGAACGATCAGCATCAAAACGACAATTAAACCCGCGAGTGTCGTCATCAGCGCCTGCTCCTCCCTGCCCGAGCGGGAGAGCAGCTGTCCGAGCACCGCCACTAAAATTCCTACCGCCGCAATGCGGAAAATCAGATCAACATCCATCGTTTTCCTCCGCTTAGATCAGCACCAGAATCACCAGCAGACCGAGCGCAATGCCGCAGGTCCGGTACAGATTTCCCCGATTTGCCAAATCCTCCTGCGCCGCCTCCCGCGAGCCGCCAGCCGCCGCTCCACCTGCGTAAGACCGGTCAGCTGCTCGTCCGCGTCGTAGCGGCCTAAGTAGTTTGCGGCGTCGCACAGAATATCGCACTCCTGCGCGCCAAGTCCGACCTGTGCGCGGCAGTCCCGCAGGGTGCTGCGCCACAGGTAGCCGAGCGACAGGCCGTTCTGCTCCCGCAGGCGGCGCTGCAGCGTGCGAAAGACTTTGCGGATAATCGGCTGCTCGTTTTCCGCCAGCAGACCGACAATTTCCGGCATAGGTGTCCGTCTTCCGGAAATTTCACTGCGGATAAGACCGAGCGCAAGCAGCATGGCGTCTGCCGCCGCCACTCTGCGCCGCAGATTTTGCCGCGCGGACAGTCCGAGCGCCGCACATGAGCCGAACACCATCACCGAACCGATCAGCTTTAACATTTCGTCTCCTCCCATCGTTCCATGCGGTAGACCCGCTGTCCGTCCTGTTTTTCGATAATAACCGCCTGATGAAATGCGCCGAGCGCGAGCAGCTCACGGTAGATCGGCCGCTGCCGCAGATCATCCAGTCCGGCCGCGTGTGCACACGCAATCACTGCCGTTCCGCAGTGCGTGCAGAGCGATACCGCCTTTGCGTCCTCAGGCGCAGTAATTTCATCAAGAGCAAGCAGGGCAGGCGACATGGTTTTGAGCAGCATGACCGCCGCCTGCCATTTCGAGCAGCCTTCCATCACATCCGTGCAGTGCCCGACCGCAAGCTGCGGTACACCGTCCGCGAGAGCGGCAATCTCGCTGCGCTCGTCCGCAATCGCGGCAGTGAAACCGCGGTCGGAGAAGTAGCGCACCCACTCTCTCAGCAAGGTCGTTTTGCCATATCCCGGCGGTGACAGGAGCAAGGTAGACTGCGGCTCATCCGTTCCTATCCAGCGGGCAATCTGCGCCTGTAAATCCTCAGCTTGATGTGCAATGCGCAGGTTGATTGAACTCAGGCCGCGCACCCCGAGAACGCGGCCGTCCTCTTCGGCGGCTGTGCCGCAGATGCCCAGTCGATGCCCGCCGGATAACGTCAGGAAGCCGTGCCGCAGACTATCTGTATAACTATGCACGGAATACTGCGCGGCTCGGCTGAGCATCTCGCGCAGCTCCGCCGATGTGACCGCCTCAAGAGGAAGCGGCCGCTCTCCGACGGCTGTTTTCGCCGCAGGCGGCTGTCCCGCGCGAAAGCGTAATTCCTCGATGTCCTCCGGCCTGTCCAGCCGCTCCATCTGTGCCCGCCGTATCGGCGGCAGGCACGAAATCGCCTGCCGGAAGGCCGCTTTTCGTTTGTCCATTTTCATCACCACTATAGACTATGCCGCAGATTACTAAAGTAGAATGGCAAATTGAGAATTGAGGATGGAAATGAATGTTGTGATTGACCATTATCCTTCATTGCCAATCTGTATTGCAGGGCAGGATGACCTCATCCCGCCCGCGGTGGTTCATTACGCATCCGCTTGACGTGCGGAAGGTCAGGGCTTGTCAGAAGTATAGTGAAATTTATGCATTTTTTCATTGAACATGATTCAATCAGTTCATTGACAATCTCGATCCCGTCCAGCGATTAT
>ENA-OQIL01000796-OQIL01000796.1-human-gut-metagenome-genome-assembly--contig:-NODE-796-length-10544-cov-2.254296_pt1 | contig 10544 bp, 13 predicted proteins | sample MGYA00242583_ERZ504748 | MGnify/ENA primary metagenome ERZ504748 (study PRJEB26092, sample SAMD00036191) | human gut metagenome | host: Homo sapiens | study: EMG produced TPA metagenomics assembly of...
GCTGTGAAGAGCCGTTTCATGGAGAAGACCTCCTTTTTTTGCTGGTCTCGCCTCTATTATAGTCTCCGGGGGACTTGCAATACAAGAAGATTTGTGGTATATATACCTTTAGTACAAATGCGAAGAGCGGGAAAATAACGTGCTTTCGTTTCTCAGAGAGGGGTGGTCACCGGCTGAAAGCCGCCCTGAAGCGTGTCGTTTGGTTCGCCCGGGAGCGGCCCCTGAGAGGGGGACGGCTGTTCCGCCGTTATCGGGAAGTTCAAGTGCGTGTCTGACACGAATACGGGTGGTACCGCGGAAGGGTTGCCTTTCGTCCCAACAGGTTTGGGCGGAAGGCTTTTTTGCTGTCCGCCCCCGTCCGATCAATTTACCTCTGAAAGGAAGAACACAGATGAAAGAACAGTTAGCAAAGATCCGTTCGGAGGCGCTGGCCGCCTTTGGGCAGGCCCAGTCCGCCGCCGAGTTGGACAGCCTGCGCGTCCAGTATCTGGGCAAGAAGGGTGAGCTCACCGCCGTTCTGAAAATGATGGGCAAGCTGTCCGCCGAGGAGCGCCCCGCCATGGGCCAGCTGGCCAACGAGGTCCGCTCCGCTCTGGAGGCGGCCATTGAGGCCGCCTCCGGTAAGCTGGAGGCCCAGGCCCTGGAGCAGCGCCTGAAGGACGAGGCTGTGGATGTGACCATCCCCGGCCGCGAGGTGAAGCTGGGACACAAGCACCCCATGTACCTGGCCCTGGATGAGATCAAGGACATCTTCATCGGCATGGGCTTCACCGTGCTGGACGGCCCGGAGGTGGAGCTGGCCGAGTACAACTTCGACAAGCTCAATGCGGAGGAGGGACACCCCTCCCGTGACTGGTCGGACACCTTCTACTTTGACGAGGACAGCCGGGTGATGCTCCGCTCCCAGACCAGCCCCATGCAGGTGCGGGCCATGGAGACTATGGAACTGCCTATCCGCATCATCGCCCCCGGCCGGGTGTACCGTAAGGATGAGGTGGATGCGACCCACTCCCCCATGTTCCACCAGGTGGAGGGCATGGTCATCGACAAGGGGGGTCACCATGGCCGATCTGAAGGGCACCCTCAACACCGTGGTGGAGCAGCTCTACGGCAAGGGCACCAAGACCCGCTTCCGTCCTCACCACTTCCCCTTCACCGAGCCTTCCTGCGAGATGGACGTGCAGTGTCACAAGTGCGGCGGCGTGGGCTGTCCCACCTGCAAGGGGGAGGGCTGGATCGAGCTGCTGGGTGCCGGCATGGTCCACCCCAAGGTGCTGAAAATGGCGGGCATCGACCCGGAGGTCTACTCCGGCTGGGCCTTCGGCATGGGGCTGGAGCGCACCGCCATGCGCCGCTTCAAGATCGCTGACCTGCGGCTCATCTTTGAGAACGACGTTAGATTTTTAGAGCAATTCTGATTGCTCTAAAAATCAATTAGGAATTAGAAATTAGGAGTTAGAAATTGAAGCGGTTTCTTCCGCAGCTCAATTCCAAATATTCCGACAAAACCGGACACCACAATTCCTAATTCCTAACTCCTCATTCCTAATTCAAACAAAGGGAGTTTTATACTATGAATCTATCTCGCAAGTGGCTCAGCGAGTTTGTGAGCGTTGAGGCCGATGATAAAGAGTTTGCGGAGTCCATGACCCTGTCCGGCTCCAAGGTGGAGCTGACCCACGACCTGGGTGCGAGATCCAGAACGTGGTGGTGGGCAAGGTGCTGTCCGATGGAGCACCACCCGGACAGCGACCACATGTGGGTGTGCCAGATCGACGTGGGCCGGGAGGAGCCGGTGCAGATTGTCACCGGGGCCTGGAACGTCCACATAGACGACCTGGTGCCTGTGGCCATGCACAAGTCCACCCTGCCTGGGGGGCAAGAAGATTGAAAAGGGCAAGCTGCGGGGCGTGGTGTCCAACGGCATGCTGTGCGGCCTGAGTGAGCTGGGCCTGGACACCCGGGACTTCCCCTACGCCGTCATCACTCCTGCCGCCATCCTGGGGGACTACAAGCCCCTGGATAAGGACAAGCCCTCTATCTCCGCGGACATCCAGCCGGGGGACAAGATTTATGGGCCGGTGATAGCTGCCCTGGTGGAGGGAGTAGAGCCCGCCGGAGAGGCCGGCTGGACCTGCCGCCTGTTCTGGGCCGGCCAGGAGGCCCTGTCCGTGACAGTCACCACCACCTGTGCCAATCTCCACAACGGCGACCTGGTGGCCTATGACACCAAGCGAGGGGCCGTCTGCACCCTGGATGACCTCCACGCCCAGCAGGCGGAGTTCCCCCACTGCATCCCCGACGGCATCTTCATCCTTCACGAGGACTGTAAACCCGGGGACGACCTGAAGCCGGTGGTGGGCCTGGACGACCACGTGGTGGAGTTTGAGATCACCCCCAACCGCCCCGACTGCCTCTCCATCATCGGCCTGGCCCGGGAGGCCTCCGCCACCTTTGACGCACCCCTGGCCCTCCACCAGCCGGTGGTGAAGGGCGGCGGCCCCGGCGTGCTGCCGGAGCTGCTGGATGTGGAGACCCCGGCGGCCGACCTGTGCCCCCGATACACCGCCCGAATGGTGCGCAACGTGAAGATCGCTCCCTCCCCAAAGTGGATGCGGGAGCGGCTGCGGGCCATGGGCGTGCGCCCCATCAACAACATCGTGGACATCACCAACTACGTCATGCTGGAGTACGGCCAGCCCATGCATGCCTTCGACTACCGCTATGTGAAGGGCGGCAAGATCGTGGTCCGCCGGGCGGAGGAGGGCGAGGAGCTCACCACCCTGGACGGAAGCGTGCGTAAGCTCAATCCCAATATGCTGGTCATTGCCGATGAGCACCGGGCCGTGGGCCTGGCGGGCATTATGGGCGGCCTGAACAGCGAGATCGTCTCCGACACCGCGGACGTGGTCTTTGAGTCCGCCAACTTCGACGGCACCACCATCCGCCGCACTGCCCTGGCCCTGGGCATGCGCACCGAGGCCAGCGCCAAGTATGAGAAGGGCCTGGACCCCCTGAACACCCTCCCCGCCGTGGAGCGGGCCTGTGAGCTGGCTGGAGCTGCTGGGGGCCGGCGAGGTGGTGGACGGCGTCATCGACATCCGTCAACTACGTCCCTCAGCCCCGGGTGCTCAAGCTGGAGCCGGAGAAGATCAACGCCCTGCTGGGCACCGACATCGCCGCCGAGGAGATGGTGTCCATCCTGAAGAAGCTGGACTTCCAGGTGGAGGGAGACCAGGTCACCGTGCCCTCCTGGCGTTCCGACGTGGAGGCCATGGCCGATCTGGCCGAGGAGGTGGCCCGGTTCTACGGGTACAACAACATCCCCGTCACCCTCATGCGGGGCCAGACCACCCTGGGCGGCTACTCCCCTGAGCAGGAGCTGGAGCGCGCCTTGGGGGCGGTGTGCCGTGCATGCGGCTATGACGAGATCATCACCTACTCCTTCATTTCCCCACCTACTACGACAAGATCCGCTGGGCTTCGGACGATCCCCGCCGCCAGTCCTTCAAGATCCTCAACCCTCTGGGGGAGGATACCTCCATCATGCGCACCACGGTGCTCCCCTCCATGCTGGAGATCCTGACCCGGAACTACAACTTCCGCAACAAGTGCGCCAAGCTGTATGAGGTGGGCCGCATCTATCTCCCTGGCGGGGCCGACGGCCTGGCGGTGGAGAAGAAGGTGCTCTCTCTGGGCGCTTACGGCGAGGAATGGACTTCTTTGCCCTGAAGGGGGCGGTGGAGGCCATCCTGGGAGAGATCCGGGCGGCGAACGTCACCTTTGAGGCCCCTCAGATCCCCAATCCCTCCTACCACCCAGGCCGCTGTGCCCAGGTGCTGGCCAACGGCCAGGAGGTGGGCGTGTTTGGTCAGATCCACCCCCTGGTGGCCCAGAACTACGGCGTGGACGCAGAGTTCTACTGCGCCGAGCTGGACTTTGACCAGCTGATGTGCGGGAAGGGCCCGATCCCCAGTACGTGCCCCTGCCCAAGTTCCCTGCCGTCACCCGGGATATCGCCGTGGTGTGCGGCGAAGCGGTCACCGTGGGAGCCTTGGAGGACTGCATCCGTCGGGGGGCGAAGGGACTGCTGAAGGAGGTCACCCTGTTCGACATCTATCGGGGCAAGGGGCGTGGCCGAGGGCAAGAAGTCTGTGGCCTTCAACCTGGTCCTCCGGGCTGACGACCGCAGCCTGACCGCCGAAGAGGCGGACGCCGATGTGAAAGCGATTTTGGAAACTCTGGAAAAGGAGCTGGGCGCGGTACTGCGCTGAGGCCGCCCCGTGGCAGACGGGGCGCGCAGCGCGTACAAGCGTTTTCCCGCAGAAAAGTTTTGGCGGGGCGAAACTAAGTTTCGCCCCCGCTTTTATGCCCGATGTAACCATAAAACAGTACGAAGCCAGAGACGGCAGCAGGGCGGGCGATCCTGTACCTGATGTATGGGATATGTTGTCTGTTTTTATATTATTCCTATTGGCATTTGATCCTTTTATTTGTGATCCCGGAAAGAAAGAGTGATGGACGAGATCGCGAGACCTGTACAGACAGCTGAGCCGGTCGGCAATGCACAGTGCTGTGAGCCGGAGGTTTACAACATCTTGCAGGGGACGCATCCTATGTGCCCCCTGCGGCCTGAGACCTGATTTTCCACTTCCGGGAACAAATTCCTGTCCCGCGAGAGCAGATTCTCACCCTCCGGGGTGGCGGCGGGAACGTTTTTCCGGTATGATAGAGGTAAGAAAGGATCACAGGAGGAGACACCATGGATGAACTGGAATTTGCCCAGCGGCTGAAACGGTACCGCCGGGAGCGGGGGCTCACCCAGCAGGAGCTGGCCGATCGCATCGGCGTGTCCAACAAATCAGTCTCCCGGTGGGAGAGCGGGAGCTACCCGGATGTCCCTACCCTGCTCTCTCTGGCCCGGGCACTGGATGTGACGGTGGATGCCCTGCTGGACCCAGGTGCCCCTGTCCCCACATTGCAGAAAAGCGACTGGCAGAATCTGCTCTCCTTTGCCTTCGCCATCGGCGGAGGACTGGCCTTTTATTTACTGCGGAGGTTCGTCCCCGTGCCGGTGTGCTGGGCCCTCTATCTGGGCTGTCTGGCCTACGGCATCTATCTCCAGGCTCACTACACCTATCACGCCCGCTGGTTCCGCCTGGGCAGCTGGGCCATGTGCTTTTGCGTCAGTTGGACCCTGGCGGAAGAACTGGGGGGCGTGGTGTTTCAGGTGCTTTTTCCCACAGTTCTGAGCCAGTGGAAGAACATGATTTTCCAACTGCTGAGAGGGGATGCCGGCGCGCTGCTTCAGCTGGTCCTTGTTCTGGGGCCCCTATGGCTGGCGGGCACCTGCGGCCTCACCGTTCTGACTCAGCTGGCTGCCCGGCGGCTGGCGGGGGAGAGAGGGGATCTCCCGGTGCGGCTGCCCGACCTGCGGGGGCATCCCCGGCTGGCCCGGGCCCCCTTCGCCTGGAGCAAGGCCATGCCCGCTCTGTGCCCCATCGTCCTGGCCGGGTTCTGGTATCTCTACCGGCAGACTCTCCTGCCGAGATTCTGGTACCAGCACCAGCAGGAACTCTATCTGGCGGTCTGGACGATGGCAGGGGTGCTGGCTCTGCTCCCCTGCCTGAAGCGGAGGCATTGGGGGATGCTGCTCCCGGTCCTGGCCATGATGCTGGCTTGCCTGGGGTTCCGGGGGATGCTGGCCTATCCCCAGGTCTATTCCCTGTTTTCCGGCAGTCTGATGGAGGAAAAGGCAGAGATGTCCACCCAGTATTATCTGCGCTTCGGCCAGCCCAGCGAGGAGCTGGCGGTGGCCGCCCTTCTGGTGGCCGCTGTGTACCTGCTGTGCTGCTTCCTGCGGGTGGAGTGGGTGCCGGCGGAGCAGAAGGGCCGGCAGGAGCCGGAGGAGTCCTAAAATTTTTCTTAAAAATTTTGCCCCATACCCTTTACACCGCCTCCTTTTTGGAGTAAACTAAGCACAAGTGTTCCACTTCAACGCTGCAGGAGGTGTGTTCGATGGATGAGATGGATTTCACTCGGAAGTTCCGGCTGGGCGATCAGCGGGATCTGGAGATCAAGGCGATCTTGACTACGGTGTATCAGGCGCTTCAGGAGAAGGGCTATAACCCAGTCAATCAGATCGTGGGCTATATCCTCTCAGAAGATCCCACCTATATCACCAACCACAATAACGCCAGGGCGCTGATCCGAAAAGTGGACCGGGATGAGCTGCTCCAGACTTTGGTGAAATATTATTTGACCCATTGACAGCAGATTGAGGGCCCGCTGCAAGGCGCAGCGGGCCCTTTTCTGATGTTGGGGAAGGGGAGAGACAGATGGATATTTTGGTCAGTGCCTGCCTGCTGGGGACTCCCTGCCGGTACGACGGGGCCTCCAGGCCCTGCGGGGAGCTGGCGCGGCTGGAGGTGCTGGGGCACCGGCTGATCCCCGTGTGCCCGGAGGTGATGGGCGGCCTGCCCACGCCCCGCCCGCCGGCGGAGCTCCAGAGAGACGGCCGGGTGGTGGACCGGGCGGGAAAGGACGTGACGGAGGCGTACCGCCTCGGAGCCGAAGAGGTGCTGGAGCTGGCCCGGGCCCATAGGTGCACCTGGCGGTGCTGAAGGAGAGGAGCCCTCCTGCGGCAGGGGGCAGATCTATGACGGCAGCTTCACCGGCAGGCTGACTGAGGGCTCCGGTGTGACCGCCCGCCTGCTGGAGGAACACGGGGTCCAAGTGTACGGAGAGTCAGAGGCCGGCACATTGGCGGAGCGCGGGGAGGCGCGGGAGGAGGGGCAAAGTGCGTCCCGCCCTTTGCCCTCCAAATATCCCGGGAAAAAACGATTGACATATCGGAAGTTCTATGCTATATTTTGTAGCAATCTGACTGGAGTTTATCTGGCCAAGAATACTGGGACCACTCCTCCGGGAGTCAAGGCCATACGGACAGCCGGGTCCATTGCCGATCGGCGGGTTACCGCCCTTATTGATTGAGTTAAAAGCTCAAATTTTATAAGTTGGTTACTTCATAACCAGATGCGTGTTTGCGCAGACTTGTGAAACGGTCAATAACAGAGTGGTAAAAGTATCTTGTTGCTATATAGACTCTCAGTACCAGACATATCTCCCGCCCCCAGCTGTTATTTGCAGGCGTTTGTCCGCCATCGCGGCCGGACAGGGGACTTGGAGCTTATCGTGTACAAATTGATCCAAACACAAGCTGTTCAAATGCAGCTTGTGTTTTTTTGTGCTTCGAGGTGTTGGCAGATGAAAGAAGAACATACCCTGGACCAGAACAAGGCCCCGATCTACGAGGCGCTCCAGACCTTCCGGCAGATGCGGGTCGTTCCCTTCGATGTGCCCGGGCACAAGCGGGGCCGGGGCAACCCGGAGCTGACCCGCTTCCTGGGGGAGCATGTGTGTCAGCATCGACGTGAACAGCATGAAACCCCTGGACAACCTGTGCCACCCCATCTCTGTCATCCGGGAGGCGGAGGAGCTGGCCGCCGACGCCTTCGGCGCGGCCCACGCCTTTCTGATGGTGGGGGGCACCACCAGCTCGGTGCAGAGCATGGTGCTGTCCACCTGCAAGCGGGGGGACAAGATCATCATGCCCCGGAATGTCCACCGCAGCGTCATCAACGCCCTGGTGCTTTGCGGTGCCATCCCTGTCTATGTCAACCCGGAGGTGGACCCGCGCCTGGGCATCTCCCTGGGCATGAAGCGGGAGCAGGTGGCCCGTGCTATCCGGGAGAACCCAGACGCTGTGGCGGTGCTGGTGAACAACCCCACCTACTACGGCATTTGCAGCGACCTGCGGGCCATCGTGGAAATGGCCCACGAGGCGGGCATGTACTGCCTGGCGGACGAGGCCCACGGCACCCACTTCTACTTCGGGGATCACATGCCGGTGTCAGCGATGGAAGCCGGGGCGGACATGGCCTCCGTGTCCATGCACAAGAGCGGCGGGAGCCTGACCCAGTCCAGCCTCCTGCTCATCGGCCCCGGCATCCACGAGGGGCATGTGCGGAAGATCATCAACCTGACTCAGACCACCTCGGGCAGCTATCTGCTGATGTCCAGCCTGGATATCAGCCGCCGCAACCTGGCCCTCCGCGGCCGGGAGGTCTTTCGCCAGGTGTGCGCCATGGCGGAGTACGCCCGGGAGGAGATCAACGCCGTGGGCGGGTACTACGCCTTCGGCCGGGAGCTCATCAACGGCGACTCCATCTTCGACTTCGACCCCACCAAGCTCAGCGTCCACACCCGGGACGTGGGCCTGGCCGGCATCGAGGTCTACGACCTGCTCCGGGACGAGTACGACATCCAGATCGAGTTCGGCGACATCGGCAACATCCTGGCCTATCTGTCCATCGGGGACCGGCCCCAGGAGCTGGAGCGGCTGGTCAGCGCCCTGGCGGAGATCCGCCGCCGCTATCAAACCGACGGCAGCGGCCTGATGAATCAGGAGTACATCGATCCCGAGGTGGTCACCAGTCCCCAGGAGGCCTTCTACGCGGACAAGCGCAGCGTCCGCCTGGAGGACAGTGTGGGACAGGTGTGCAGCGAATTCGTTATGTGCTATCCCCCCGGCATCCCCATCCTGGCCCCTGGGGAGCGGATCACGGCGGAGATCCTGGACTACATCCGCTACGCCAAGGAGAAGGGCTGCTCCATCGACGGACCCGAGGACCCGGAGATCGAGGAGATCAACATACTCACACAGGAGGCGCGGTAAATGGAGCTCTGGTTCAGCGAAATTTCATAACCCCCCGAGTGAAGCACAGCATGCGGGTGGACCGGCACCTCTACTCCCACCGGAGCGAGTACCAGCAGATCGACATCTACGACACCCCAGAGTTCGGCAAGGTCCTGGCCCTGGACGGCAATGTGATGCTCACTGAGCGGGACGAGTTCATCTATGACGAGATGATCACCCACGTGCCTATGGCCGTCCACCCCCATGTGCAGGACGTGCTGGTCATCGGTGCGGGGGACGGCGGCGTGGTGAAGGAGCTGGCCCGGTACGAGTGCATCCGGTCCATCGACCTGGTGGAGATGGACGAGCAGGTGGTGGAGGCCTGCCGGCGCTATCTGCCGGAGAACGCCTGCCGCCTGGATGACTCCCGGGTGCACATCTACTTCGACAACGCCCTGCGGTTCATCCGCCGCCGCCACGCCCAGTATGACCTGATCATCGTGGACTCCTCCGACCCCTTCGGCCCCTCCGAGGGCTACTTTACCCGGGAGTTCTACGGCATCTGCTACAACGCCCTCCGGGATGACGGCATTATGGTCAATCAGCAGGGCAGCCCCTTCTACCGCCACGACGCGGAGGCCATGCAGCGCAGCCACAAGCGCATCGTCAGCACTTTCCCCATCAGCCGGGTGTATCAGGCCCATATCCCCACCTATGCCGCCGGCTACTGGCTGTTCGGCTTTGCCAGCAAGAAGTATCACCCGGTGGATGACTTCGACCGGGACAAGTGGCTGGGGCTCCATTTGAAGACGCAGTATTACACCGTCCGCCTGCATGTGGGGGCCTTCTGCCTGCCGGCGTTTTTGGAAGAGATGCTGAAGGAGGTAGAGTGAAGATGGATCCCAATATCGAGACCTTTATCGGCTGCGACAGCAGCTTTGAGAAAGCGCGCATCGTTCTGTTCGGCGCCCCTTTCGACTCCACTACCAGCTTCCGTCCCGGCGCCCTGGTTCGGCCCCTCCGCATGCGCCATGAGAGCTTCGGCCTGGAGACGTACAGCCCTTACCAGGACAAGGACCTGACCGACTATCGCATCTTCGACAGCGGTGATCTGGAGCTGTGCTTTGGCAGCACGGAGCTGGCGCTGCTGGACATTGAGAGCCGGGCGGAGGAGATTCTGGCCGCAGGCAAGCTGCCTGTGCTGCTTGGGGGCGAGCATCTGGTGACCCTGGGCAGCTTCCGGGCCATCCAGCGGCGCTGGCCCGACGTACATATCATCCACTTTGACGCCCATGCCGACCTGCGGGACGACTACCTGGGCGCGAAACTCAGCCATGCCTGCGTCATCCGCCGCTGCCACGACCTGCTGGGAGACGGACGCATCCACCAGTTCGGTATCCGCAGCGGGGAACGGGAGGAGTTCCGCTTCGCCAGGGAGCACACGGACCTGCACCCCCTTCACCTTTTGACGGCCTCGGAGGAGCTGGTCCAGACCCTGGAGGCCAGCCGGGCCCCGGTCTATCTCACCATCGACCTCGGACTGGCCTGGACCCCTCCGCCTTCCCCGGAACCGGCACCCCCGAGGCGGGCGGCGTCACCTTCCCCCAGCTGCTGGAGGCCATTCAGATGGTGGCCAAACCAACGTGGTGGGGGCCGGATGTGAACGAGCTGGCCCCCATGCTGGATCAGAGCGGCGTGTCCACCGCCGCCGCCTGCAAGGTGCTGAGGGAGCTGCTGCTGGCCCTGTCCCAATAGAAAACACAATATCTGGCCCCCGGAGGGACCGGGCGTATAAAATGAGAAGAACAAAGGAGAAGTGATTATGAGCAGAGTATTAGTGATCGGC
>ENA-OQIL01000797-OQIL01000797.1-human-gut-metagenome-genome-assembly--contig:-NODE-797-length-10522-cov-4.737951_pt1 | contig 10522 bp, 10 predicted proteins | sample MGYA00242583_ERZ504748 | MGnify/ENA primary metagenome ERZ504748 (study PRJEB26092, sample SAMD00036191) | human gut metagenome | host: Homo sapiens | study: EMG produced TPA metagenomics assembly of...
TCTGGGAGTCCTGGAGGAAGATATTGTGCGGACGGCGGCAGCGCAGGGGGAGGAAGTGCCAGACTTCTCCAAGCGTGCGCTTTTAATTTTTGTGCAGATAATGGGGTAGTCGAAGAAGGAGTATCACAGACCGGGCAGGAGGTTACGGCGGCAGTTGTTTCGAATATGACACGCGGGAGGAGCTGTTCCTGCCTGATGGCAGAAAAGGCAGAGACAGATGTGTTTCCGATCGATATGGGAATTGCCTGTGAGGTAGAACATCGGGGAGAACTTCATCCCCTAACGGAACGGAAAATCCGCCGTGGAACTTCCAATTTTACAAAAGCAGCAGCGATGACGCGCCAGGAGGTGTTGACAGCCATTTTGACGGGAATCGATGCGGTGCGTGTGCTGAAGGAGCAGGGGTACCGCTTGTCTGCAGTGGGTGAAATGGGGATCGGCAATACGACGACCAGCAGTGCGGTCGCATCGGTTCTGCTGCAAAAAGATCCAGAACTTGTCACTGGAGCTGGGGCGGGTTTAGATTCGGCTGGATTGAAACGGAAAACGGAGGTAATCCGGCGTGGAATCGGACTGCATCACCCGGATCCCATGGATGGCATGGAGGTATTGCAAAAGGTAGGCGGATTCGATCTGGCGGCGATGGCAGGTTCTTTTTTGGGCGGTGCCATCTATCATGTTCCGGTTGTGATTGACGGGGTTATCGCGGCAGCTGCGGCGGCAGCTGCTAGAAGAATTGCACCGGCAGCGACGGACTATATGCTGGCAGCCCATGTATCGGCGGAACCGGCGTCTATCTGGCTGCTTGATTTGATAGGAGTAACTCCGGCTATCCAGGCGGGACTTCGACTCGGAGAAGGTACAGGGGCGCTGGCGCTGTTTCCACTGCTGGATATGGCGCTGTCCATTTACCGGGATATGGATACGTTTGCGGAGATGGAAATAGAGGAATATAAGCCGCTGGTGTGATGAGATATACGGATTAAAACATTTTTTACGTATGTTTTTAAAGCATGGAAACTGCTGCAATTCGGTGAAAAAGAGGATAAATGAACGATGTTATATATAGTTACAGGCGGCAGTGGCAGCGGTAAGTCTGAATATGCCGAACAGACTGCCGTGCAGTGCCGGAACAGGAACGGTGGGACACTCTGGTATCTGGCGACGATGCGGATTTGGGATGATGAAGGCAGAAAACGGGTGGAGCGCCATCGGCGGATGCGCGCGGCAAAAGGGTTTGAGACGATTGAGCGGTATACGGGGTTAGAAACATTAGAATTAGAGGAGAGATTCGAAGAGTCCAATTCGGCTGGTTTGGACGCTGAACAGGAAAACGATAGTTTGAAGCGCTGGGAGTCCTGCCGAGTGGCACAAAAACCAGTGCTTCTCCTTGAATGTATGTCCAACCTTGTCCTCAATGAATTTTATGCTCAGGAAAATGGTGCGCAAGAGCGGATTCTGCAAGGAATAAAACACTTGCAAAACCAGTGCCATGACCTTATCATTGTAACGAATGAGATCTTTTCGGACGGTGTGACGTATGATCTGGAATCGGAGCGGTACATAGAGCTTCTGGGACGGATCAACCGGGAACTGGGACAGATGGCGGATTCGGTGACGGAAGTGGTGTATGGAATTCCGCTTGCGGTGTCAACACCTGTTTTTTGCAGCCGGTGAAAGGACAAAAGATGTAGGGTAGTCAGTGAGTGGAACAGAGCGGAATGCCTGCTAAAGTTATGGTTGCCAGAATAGAGTCAGGGGGATCGAAGATTGAATCTGATAGGAAGTTTTGTCATTGCATTTTCCATGTATTCACGCATTCCGATGCCGCGCATGGACTGGACGGAAGAGCGGATGCGCTATGCGCTTTGTTTTTTTCCGCTGATCGGGGCGGTGATCGGGGCGGTAGAGATAGCCACGTTTGTGCTCTGTGAAATTTTGGGTGCTGGAGTTCTGTTCCGGACCTGCCTGTTGACGGCAGTTCCACTATTGATTACCGGTGGAATCCATATGGACGGGTATCTCGATGTGACGGATGCGCGCCATTCCTACGGCGAGCGGGAAAAAAAGCTGGCGATTTTAAAAGATCCACATACGGGGGCGTTTGCGATCATCGGTCTGGGGCTGTACCTGCTTCTCTATGCGGGGGCAGTTTCTGAGCTTGTGGGAGCAGATGTGTGGCTGCTGCCGGGGGCGCTTATGCTGGAACGCGCCTGCAGCGGCTATTCGGTGGTGGCATTTCCAAAGGCGAAAAAGGACGGGCTTGCCGCTGAATTTTCCAGAAGTGCCGAGACAAAGGTTGTTCGCGTGAGTATGGCAGTTTTAGCAGTGTTGGCGATCAGCTGGATGATTTACTGGGGACATCTGCGCGGCGCTCTGGCAGCCTTAACAGCACTTGCGACTTTCGTTTGTTATTATCGTTTTTCCATGCGGGAATTTGGCGGCATCAACGGCGATCTGGCAGGGCATTTTCTGCAGAGCTGCGAGCGGAATGTGGTGCTGATGCTGGCGGCGATGCGGCTGGCAGGTACGTGCCTGCGGTTTTTGAATTTTTAAGCGAGGAAAAGCAGAATGATTTTTATAATTGGCGGCAGGGAACAAGGAAAGACAGCGTATGCGATGAAATTGTGGGAAAAACGTACTTTGGAACGGAGGAAAACAAAAGACTTATCCACCGTTCTGAATCGATCGAAAAACCCAGAAGCGTGTAGAGTTACGGCACGCATCGCGGATGGGAGATTAGAAACGGACAAACAGACGATCATGCAGGCGGATCTGATCACGCATTTTGAACTGTTTGTGAGGCATGAGATGGAAGCTGGGCGCGATCCATACGTGTTTGCAGAACGCCTGATGCAGGAAAATCCGGATGCATTCGTGACGGCGGATGAAATCGGCTGCGGCATTGTGCCGATGGAAGCATTTGAGCGCGATTATCGGGAGACAGACGGGCGCATTTGCCAGCGGATCGCCGCATATTCGGAGGAAGTGCACCGGGTTATCTGCGGTCTGGGAATGCGGATCAAATAAAAGAATAGTTGGGAGTAGACAAAATGACAGCAATCAGTAAAGTATTGACAGGAATGATAGAAGGCAGAATGGTCGGATATCACTTAGCTGCGATTCTGGCAGGTTATCTTCTGGATCTGTGCCTGGGTGATCCGCATTCGATGCCGCATCCGGTCCGGGCGATCGGAAATCTGATTGTGTGGCTGGAAAAATATTTGCGTCCAGCTGGAAAAAAGCATGCAACGGAACGGGGGGAACGCCGCGCGGGCGTTCTTTTTGTGTGTCTGGTGCTGCTTGTGACAGGCAGTGTGGCAGGCGCAATCCTCTGGATTTCCCGTCTGGGCGGCATCTGGATTCAGACAGTAGTCGAGGCGGTCATGACTTACTATCTGCTGGCGGCGCGCTCCCTGCGGGATGAGAGCATGGCGGTCTGCCGGAAGCTGGAGGCGGGAGAGATCGAGGGAGCCCGCTATGCAGTGTCGATGATTGTCGGGCGCGATACGAAACCTCTTTCAGAGGCGGGGATCGCACGGGCGGCAGTTGAGACGGTAGCGGAAAATGCGTCGGATGGAGTGATTGCGCCTTTGTTTTATCTGGCGATTGGAGGTCCGCTTCTTGGTTGGCTGTACAAGGCAGTCAACACGATGGATTCGATGGTCGGATATAAAAATGACAGGTATCTGCATTTTGGACGCGCGGCAGCAAAACTGGACGATCTGGTAAACCTGATTCCGTCGCGTCTGGCAGCGCTTTTATTGATAGTATCTGCATACCTTTTGCGATATGACGGAAAGAATGCTTACCGTATCTGGCGGCGTGATCGCCGGAACCACAAAAGTCCCAATTCCGCGCAGACCGAGTCGGCATGCGCCGGCGCGCTGGGCTTGCGACTGGCGGGCGATGCCTGGTATTTCGGCAAGTTAGTTCCGAAGCCATATATCGGTGATGAGATACACCCGATTGAACCGCAGGACATCCGCCGTGTCAACCGCCTGATGTATGGAGCAGCGGGAATCATGGGACTTCTGGCACTGGTGATGCGGGCCGTGATTTTGTTTTGATAAGGGAATTTTAACAAAGAAGAATATAAAAAAGTCAAAAAATCCAAATAATGAAGCAATCAAACAGATAAAAATATCAAAAACAGAACGAACGAAGGAAAGAGTAACCAGATAAAGAATACACAAAAAAGAAGGAACAACAGGGAGGAAGCATCTATGCCATACACGCACGGCGGCGATATTTACGGTGATGCAGCCGTAGAGTTAGATTTTTCAGTCAATACAAATCGTCTTGGAATGCCGCAGGCTGTCCGTGATGCTGTGATGGCATCGGCGGCTGCTTGGGAACAATATCCGGATGCTTTATGCCGGAAGCTGCGGCGTGCAGCGGCTGCTTTTTATGAGGCAGACGGCACGCCGATTCCGGAGGACTGGCTCGTGTTTGGAAACGGTGCTTCGGATATTTTATATGCAGTTGTCTCAGCGATTCGGCCCAAACAGGCGATTTTGCTGGCACCAGGATTTTCGGAGTATGAGCAGGCGCTTCGGATGTGCGGCTGCGAGATCCGGTGGCTTCATTTAAAGGAAGAAAATGGATTTTCCCTGGAGAGTGCGAGGGAAGAATTGTATGCCATGCTTTTCGATGGCTCCGGGGATGCATCGAAGATAGATTCGGACCCAACTTTATCCTCTAAACATGAAAACGTCTGGGAAAAATTTTTGATTCTCGGAAATCCCAATAACCCGACAGGGCGCGCCATTTCAGCCACCGAGCTGGAAAGGTTGGCAGAGGTCTGCCGGGAAACACATACCTGGCTTATGCTGGACGAGTGTTTTCAGTGGTTTTTGGATACACGGAGAGAATGTTCGTTTGTTGGAAATTTGTTAAATGGTGTTGGAGATCACGTTATCCTCTTAAATGCCTTGACCAAAATCTGCTCAATGGCAGGCCTTCGCCTGGGCTATGGCATCATCCCCAATGCCGGACTCCGGGAACGCCTCGAGAAGTTCCGCCAGCCGTGGAGTGTCTCGGCTCCGGCACAGGCGGGCGGGGTGGCAGCATTTGCGGTACTGGCGGATCATTCAGAAGGAAATCTGCTGGAATGGACGGTTAAATCTTTGCAGATGGAACGTCCGCGGCTGGCGGAAAAACTGGAAGAACTGGGATTTATCGTTTATCCGTCCCAGACAAATTATCTGTTGTTCCGTTCGCCGGATGAGGATTCGCGCGATTACAAACAGGGTTGTTTAGAGCATGGCATTTTGATTCGTGCTTGTGAGAATTTTGAAGGGCTGAACCGTCATTATTACCGGGTGGCGGTGCGGAACCGGGGAGAAAATGAAAGGTTGATAAATATTTTGAAAGAGGTACAATCCGAAGATAAACACGATGTGAATTTGTAATATAAAACGAACCCATAACTGTTCAGTAGGTCTGCGCATTTACTGCGCTGACCGTACGAAAACATGGGCCAGCAGGCAAAAATCCCATTGCCGTAGGCAATTTTTAATGGATTTTTGCGCGTGACTGTGAAGGTACTGAACAGTTACACGAACCCATAAAATAGCCTCTGTCATTTGAAAGGACAAATGGCAGAAAAATAGCTTTGAGCAACCATTATTTAGTAAGACACTCAAAAATAAGGAGGATTTCACCGTGGCAAAAGCAATCATGATACAGGGAACGATGTCCAATGCGGGAAAAAGCCTGCTGGCGGCGGGACTCTGCCGGATTTTCAAGCAGGACGGCTACCGCGTGGCGCCGTTTAAATCGCAGAATATGGCGCTGAACTCCTATATTACCAGCGAGGGATTGGAAATGGGACGCGCACAGGTAGTGCAGGCGCAGGCGGCGGGCTGTGAGCCATCGGTGGACATGAATCCGATTCTCTTAAAGCCATCCAGCGATGTCGGTTCTCAGGTGATCGTGCGCGGTGTCCCGATCGGCACAATGCCCGCGAAGGAATATTTCAAGTATAAAAAGCAGCTAATCCCGGAAATCAAGAAAGCGTTTCAGCACTTGTCCGAACAGTACGATATCATCGTGATCGAGGGCGCCGGCAGCCCGGCGGAGATCAACTTAAAATCGGATGATATCGTGAACATGGGAATGGCGCGCATGGCGGGTGCGCCGGTGCTGCTTGCCGGGGACATCGACCGGGGCGGCGTGTTTGCACAGCTCTATGGAACGGTAGCGCTTCTGGAACCGGATGAACAGGCGATGGTAAAGGGGCTTATCATCAACAAATTCCGCGGCGATAAGACGATCCTGGATCCAGGTGTTGAGATGATCGAGAAATTATGCAAGATTCCGGTGGTCGGCGTCGTTCCGTACATGGATGTGGATATCGAGGACGAGGATAGCTTAAGCAGCCGCCTTTCATCCACAGGGCGGAATGATACCCTTAAACAGGAAAACGAGTCATCTGAAAAACATGTAGAGGCATGGATCGACATTGCAGCCATCCGCTTTCCGCGTTTATCCAATTTCACTGACCTGAACGTCTTTGACCCGATCCCCGGCGTTTCGGTGCGTTATGTGAGCCGTCTGTCTGAGCTGGGACGACCGGATCTGATTGTTCTTCCGGGAACGAAGAATACGATCGAGGATTTGCTCTGGATGCGGCAGAATGGTCTGGAAGTGGCAGTTTTAAAGAAAGCAGCCGGAGGAACGCCGATCTGGGGCATCTGCGGCGGCTATCAGATGATGGGACAGACGCTGTCAGATCAGGAAGGAACCGACGGCGGGTGTGCCTGGGCGTACGATCTCCGGTATGGGACTTCTGCCGTTACAGACACAGTTTCAGGAAGAAAAGACCAGGACGCAGGTCAAGGGATGTTTCGGGACGGTCAGCGGTATCTTTTCCGGGCTTTCGGGGATGGAGGCGGAAGGATATGAAATACATATGGGAGAGACATCATCGGTCGGCGGTGATATTGTTAAGAACGTGATCAAGGAGCAGGAAAAAGCCGTAAATCATAGTTTATTGAAACTCAGGGAAGAACAGGCGGGAAACCACACTGAAAAACAGGATGGCTGCTGCCGGGACAACCTTTACGGCACTTACGTCCACGGCATTTTTGACAAGGCAGAGGTGGCGGAGACGATTGTCTGTGCGCTGATGAAAGAAAAAGGAATGGAGCCGGAAGTCGGCGGATTATCGTTTGATTATGAGAAATACCGGGAAGAGCAGTACAACCGGCTGGCAGACACGATGCGGAAGTACTTGGATATGGAAGCAATTTACCGGATTCTGGAAGAGGGAGTGTAGATAGATGGATGAGAAAATGAAAGAACTCAGTCAGGTATTGCCGTCGGAGATCGAGGCGAGAAGTTTTGAGATTATCACCGAGGAGCTGGGGGAACGGACATTTCCGGAGAAAGAAGCACCAATTGTGAAACGCGTGATTCACACGACAGCCGACTTTGAGTACGCAGATTCGCTTGTATTTTCACCGGGCGCAGTCGATAAGGCGTTGGAAGCCCTGAAAAATGGGGCCTGCATCGTGACTGATACGAATATGGGAAAATCCGGTATCAACAAGCGCGCGCTTGCGTCGCTGGGCGGCGAGGTCTACTGTTTTATGGCGGACGAGGATGTCGCGAAGAAAGCGGCAGCGTCCGGGACCACCCGTGCGGTTGCCAGCATGGACAAGGCGGCAGAAATGGGAAAAGACTGTATTTTTGCAGTTGGGAATGCACCGACCGCGCTGGTGCGTCTGTACGAGTTGATTCAGGAGGGAAAAATCCACCCGAAGCTCATCATCGGCGTGCCGGTCGGCTTTGTCAATGTCGTGCCGTCCAAGGAATTGATTATATCCTTGCCGGACACTCCTTATATTGTGGCAAGAGGCAGAAAGGGCGGCAGCAATGTAGCCGCCGCGATCTGCAATGCATTGATTTATCAGTTGACGCGCAAATAAGATGTGATGGTGTTAAATCTGCGGTATTAAAATGTACATGGATGCATTCTCAAAAGATATGCTGGATATGGGCGGATGTTTATCAGCAGCCAAAGCCACCGCCGCCACAGCAGCAGCACAGAAGCAGGATCCAGATCAGGCAGTCGCAGTTGTTGCCGCCGCATCCGTGATCAAAGCATCCGCCGCCACATCCGCCGCAGCACAGCAGAATCAGAATCAGGAAGAGACAGTTGTTGTTGCCGAAACCGCCGCATCCACAGCCACAATTACAGCCGCAGCTTCCTCCGTTGTTATCACATCCGCAACCGCAGTTGGTAGCCGCTAAATCACTCATGGTTATGTCCTCCGAGATTTTCTATACACTTCATCATATGAGGGGCAGCTTGCCACAGTTTCCATAAATCAGGAAAATTAGGACGGAAATATTTTACTATAAATTTTTTGTTGAAATAATCGAGATAACCGAGATAACCGGGCGGATCGACATGGATGTTTATCCATAACGATTTGTCACAGAACATTGTACAACGAAATGAAAAGAGGAATGAAAATGGAACCGTTATATTATCAGACACCGTATGTAAAAGAATTTGATGCCATCGTCACTGCCTGCCGTCCGGCAAAGCACGGATTTGAGGTGGAACTTTCCCAGACCGGATTTTACCCGGAGGGCGGCGGACAGCCGTCGGACACCGGACGGATCGGGGAAGTGCACGTGACACATGTGGAGGAGAAACATGGCGTGGTTGTTCATGAGACGGACGCGCCGCTGGAGGTGGGAAGCACCGTTCACGCGGCCATCGACTGGGAACAGCGTTTTTCCAACATGCAGCAACATACGGGAGAACATATCATATCGGGGCTGATTCATGCCGCATACGGATATGATAATGTCGGATTTCATATGGGACACGATGAAGTGACGGTCGATCTGAATGGTCCGCTTAACTGGGAACAGTTAAAGGAAATCGAGAAGAAGGCAAATGCGGTTGTCTGGGCGAATCTTCCGGTACAGGTGACATATCCGGGTGAGGAGGAATTGAAAACGATCGATTACCGCAGCAAGAAAGAGCTGACCGGTCAGGTCCGTATCGTAGAGATTCCGGGGGCGGATATCTGTGCCTGCTGCGGCACACACGTGGATTACACGGGAGAGATCGGCGTGATCAAGGTGCTTTCCCTGATGAATTACAAGGGCGGTGTGCGTTTCTCCATGCTTTGTGGTGACCGTGCGCTGGAGAATTTTGAGGCGAAGACGGAGCAGATGCAGACGATCTCTAACCTGCTTTCTGCAAAACCGGAGAAGGCGGCGGAGGCGGTCAGCCATCTGAAAGAGGAGAGCGGGCGCAAGGACGGTGAGATTAACCGCCTCTGGCAGCGCATTCTCACCATGCAGGCAGACGTCTATCCGCAGGGTCAGAAAGCGCTGGCTGTATTTGAGCAGGGCATGACGCCAGTTCTGGTGCGTCAGTTTGCAAATCTGCTATTGGAACAGGAAAAAGGAGAGACCGTGCTGGTGTGCTCTGGCGATGACGCGTCAGGTTATAACTACACAGCCGGAAGCCTCGGCCGTGATATGCGTGCATTCGGAAAAGAATTAAACGCCCGTCTGCAGGGACGCGGCGGCGGGAGCGCCCAGATGGTGCAGGGAACATTCCGGGCGTCGCGGGAAGAAATTGAAAAAGTCTTTCAAGAGCTGGCGCGGATAGAAGCGTAGCTGTTTAGAAGGTTTGCGTGTTTACTGCGTGAAGTATGAGAAACGGTTTGACTTAGATTCATAAAACGGAAAAAAGCTTTCTGTGCAGCAGAGCCAATCTGCCATTGCAGCCAGAAAGCTTTTTTATACAGTTTCTATCTGCATCATTCAAACATTTTTTATACAACGGCAACGTACATACCATGTACACCTCAGAAGAGAGCTTACTCTCCCTGATACATAAATTTAATCAGTCGGTCTAAGTCCTCTTTCTCATAAGCAACCAGCTCCAGCTCTTTGATATAGCCATTGGAAAAAATATTTGCCATCGACAGATACTGGGACAGCTTGGATTTCAGGTTGATGCGGTCGCCCTCCGGGGAAACCAGTTCGACGGTTCCTTTGCAGGAATCAATTACTTTAAAAAATGTGTTTACATCGGAAATATTCTGGATTTTCATATTTAGCCCTCCTTCATGGATTGGCACACAACCCTGTGTGCAGTTTATAATTTCGTCAATCTTTTAACAATGATAATTATAACAGACCTCATATAAAGGGCGCAATGCTCACATTTTCCAAAAAAATCCTTAAAAAAATATCCCTGTATGTCAAAAATACAGGGATGTCCAAGAAAAGATTGTCTATTAATTGTCAAAATCAATATGAAACGTGTCGTTATTTGCGGTAATATGAACATAGGAGAGATTGAAAGACTCATCCAGAATGTCTACCTTGTATTCAAATACGACGCCATTGTCTTTCTTGGAGAGAAACAGGTAGGTTCCATTTTCTTTTTCCTCCATCTGATCGCAGATGTCGTTGTAGATATCCTCGCCGTTTACCTCGCCCGGATAGCCGGAAGCTTTGATCTTGTCTTCGATTGCTTTGT